>Ga0075019_10000020_pt1 | contig 107960 bp, 82 predicted proteins | sample ColStrG_CSR_2013_FD_71473 | JGI IMG/M metagenome (GOLD analysis project Ga0075019, IMG submission 71473) | Freshwater sediment microbial communities in response to fracking from Pennsylvania, USA - Cold Stream Run_MetaG_CSR_2013 | ecosystem: Environmental > Aquatic > Freshwater > Creek >...
TTATAATAAAGATTGCCACGATAGGTGGAAGTATAAAAAAATTAGAAATTAAAATGGATTTAAAGGAAACCAATTCCAAATTTGAGCCGTTCAATAAATTAGAATTGAAGGAAAAAGAGGCTATATTTGAACTAATAGACTTCAAATTAAAAGATGATATGAAGGAGGTTCTGGATAAAATCGAGGGTTTTGCTTTGGACTTGAAAAACTCAATTTCTATGAGTGAGATTAAATTGGAGGCAAAAATGGAGGTCCTAGAAAGAAAAATGGATACTCAAATGGAAAGAAATAAAAACTCCATTATACTTTGGATTAGTACGATTTTGATTGGATTATTTACTTCCTTAATTCTAATCTTTATAAAGCTTAAATAATTTTACCTCCACATGGACCCTTATTTGGTCATTTCTTTTTCTAGGTTTCCGGTAATTGGGCAATTTCATACGATTTCCTATAAAATTAATTTGGCGGTAGTTTCTTTAGAACTTTTTACTACTATCTCTGCCTCTACCACTTCCCCTACCGCTTCCTTTTTCTGGTAAAAAATCTGACCCTGTTTTTTTGGGTTTTGCTATTGTCTTGGACTTTTTTTGGTTTGTTTTTGTGAATAGTTCAAGGAATTGTGGTTGTATTCTCCTTTTTTTGAATATTTGGGTTATATTGTTGTTTAAAATATAATCTATGCGCTCTTTTTTTACTTTTTGTCTTCTTTTTCTTTGCTTTTCTTGTGTTTTTTCGCAGAAAACCTATATTCAGTGTGGTCATTTGATTGATGGGGTGTCTGGATCCTCCAAATCTTCGGTTACGGTGGTGGTTTCCGGGTCTAAAATTGAATCTATTGTTCATGGTTTTGTTGCGGGTGAGGCTTCGGATCAGGTTATTGATCTACGTGCCATGACGGTATTACCTGGCTTGATTGATTGCCATGTTCATTTGGAGGACCAGTTTAGTAAAAATACCATTGTTGAGGGTTTCCGAATGTCGGATGCCGATGTGGCTTTTCGGTCCACTCTTTATGCCCGGAAAACCTTAATGGCAGGGTTTACTACGGTTCGGGATTGTGGGGGTTCGGGGGTAAATACCTCCCTTCGAAATGCCATAGCTTCGGGTTTGGTGGTGGGGCCAACTATTTTTAGTGCAGGGATGCCTATTTCGGCTACTGGTGGGCATATGGATAAGACGGATGGTTTTCGGGATGATGTGTTTCGGCATGCCCCTGGTCCGGAAGAGGGGATAGCCGATGGTCGGGATGAACTTATTAAAGCGGTTCGTTTCCAGTTTAAAAAAGGAGCGGATTTTATTAAGATAGCTTCTACGGGTGGGGTGCTTGACTTAAGCAAGGATGGTTCCGGTGCGCAATTCTCGATAGAGGAAATTAAAGCGGTGGTCGAAACCGCCAAAGACTATGGAATGAAGGTAGCCTGCCATGCCCATGGTGCCGAAGGAATTAAACGGGCTATTCTGGGTGGGGTGGCCTCTATCGAACATGGTTCCTTTATGAATGATGAGGATTTTGAATTAGCTAAAAAATATGGCACGTATTTGGTTCCCACTATTATTGCCGGCCGTTCCGTGGCCGATTCGGCAAAAATACCGGGGTATTTCCCTCCTGTAATTGTGGGTAAAGCCATTTCTATTGGTTCCCAAATTCAGGCCACCTTCGGTAAGGCCTATAAAGCAGGAGTGAAAATTGCTTTTGGTACCGATGCCGGGGTCTATGCGCATGGAAAAAATGCGCTGGAGTTTGGATACATGGTAGAAGCCGGGATGCCGCCTATGGAGGCCATTAAATCGGCTACCGTAAATGCCGCCGATTTATTAGGCATTTCAAATGAAAAAGGTTCCCTATTACCTGGGAAAATGGCCGATATCATTGCGGTTTCGGGTGATCCCCTGCAAGACATTTCGGTAATGACCAAGGTGAGTTTTGTAATGAAAAGCGGGAAAGTGTATAAATCCTCCTTATAAATCCCTTTTTCTATTTCTTTTCAATAAATCCATTTTATTAAACTCTTTTTTATTTATTCTAAATCCTTAAAAATCAAATTATGCTAAAACGAATTCTTTTAGGACTATCCTTATTCTCTGTACTTCCTGCATTCGCCCAAACGGATGCCTTTAAAACCCTGGTGAGTAGCAAAGCGGATGCTATTCAGGAGCAGGTGGTTACCTGGAGAAGAGATTTTCACCAGCATCCGGAATTAGGAAACAGGGAATACCGCACGTCCGATATTATAGCTAAGTATTTAACTTCCCTAGGTCTTGAGGTACAAACCAAAGTGGCCACGACAGGGGTGGTTGGCATTTTACGAGGAGGCCATCCCGGTCCCGTAGTCGCCCTTCGTGCCGATATGGATGGGTTACCCGTTAAGGAACGAACCCCGGTTCCCTTTGCTTCCAAGGAGAGAGCCCAATACAATGGAGTTGAGGTAGGGGTAATGGCTGCCTGTGGACATGATTCCCATGTAGCTATGTTAATGGGGGCAGCCACTGTTTTATCTTCCATGAAGAAGGATATCCATGGAACGGTTAAGTTTATTTTCCAACCTGCCGAAGAAGGCACTCCGGTAGGGGAGAAGGGAGGAGCCAAAGAAATGGTGGAAGAAGGAGTTTTGGAGAACCCTAAGGTGGATGCCGTTTTTGGTTTGCATATTAATTCCCAATGCGAAGTTGGTAAGATTACTTATCGCCCCGGAGGTTCCATGGCCGCGGTCAATAACTTTAAAATCGTGGTAACCGGAAGGTCTGCCCATGGGGCAGCCCCCTGGTCCAGTGTTGATCCCATTTTGGTCTCGGCCGAAATCGTGAATAATTTACAAAGCATCGTTTCCAGAAACGTGAATATAACCGAAAATCCTGCTATTGTTACCGTTGGGGCCATTAATGGGGGAAACCGGGATAATATCATTCCTGAAACAGTGACCATGTTGGGTACCCTTAGGGCTATGAGTACCAGTGATATGGATTTATTAAAGTCCCGCTTGAATGAAGTTGCCACCAAAACCGCCGAAGCACAGGGGGCCAAAGCCGAGGTCATTTGTCCTTATTCTACTTCCTATCCAGTTACCTATAATAATCCCGATTTAACCCAGAAAATGCTTCCAACTTTACAAGCAACCGCCGGGGCCGATAAGGTAATTTTAGATCATCCTATAACTGGTGCAGAAGACTTTAGCTTTTATGAAGAGAAAGTACCAGGTTTGTTTGTGCATTTAGGAGGAATGCCCGTAGGTGGTGATCCCAAAAAGGCACCTTCCCACCATACTCCGGACTTTTATATAGATGAATCCGGATTTTCTTTGGGGGTAAAGACCCTTTGCAATCTAACCCTGGATTATATGAAGCTTTACGGCAAATCGAAATAACCTATAGGTTTATTAGCCTTATTGCCTATTTTTTTTTAAAATAAATAAGGAATCAAATAGGGGCCATAATTTATAGTTTAAATTCATTCTTGATTTTTTAATTGAGCAAGAACCGGGTTTTTTTGGTTTGGTTTTATGGGCATACTTGTAGGGATTTAAATTCCTGCGAGTATGAAGACATTTGTTTTGATTCATGGTTCCTGGCATAGTGCCTGGAATTGGCATAGGGTAATTCCTGTTTTAGAAAATAGGGGTTTTAGGGTTCTGGCGCCTGATTTACCTGGGATGGGTCGAGATAAGACCCATATTGGCGAAGTGCGTTTTGAGAAAACCCTCCTTTTTTTGAAAAACCTGGTAATGGGGCTGGAAGAGGAGGTTATTTTGGTGGGACATAGTAAGAATGGCATATTTATATCCCAGCTTGCTGAATTAATTCCAGAAAAGATTGAGAAGCTGGTTTACCTGGCGGCCTACCTTATACCCAATGGAAAGACCCAGGCCGAATATTCCGCAATGGATACGAAAGGGGCTTTGAAACCTTATGTCGAAATTCATGGGGAAACCATGTCCAGTACCTTAAAACCGGAAATTTATAAGGAGGGGCTCTATCATGATTGCGAGGATACTATTTTTCAAATGGCGAAACTTATACTGAGTCATGAATCGGTAGAATCGGGAAGAGTGCCTTTGGTGCTAAGTCAGGAGAAATATGGTACCATTCCTCGCTTTTACATTGCCTGCACGGAAGATAGAGCGGTGACTCCTTTTATTCAGGAAAAAATGATCGAGGAGGAGGGAGTAAACGCGGTTTATAAAATGGCTACCAGCCATTCTCCTTTTTTTAGTCGCCCTATGGAACTTTGTGAGATCTTATCCGAAATAGCAAACTTTCCAGGGAAAACGGAAAGCCGGAAATCATAATCTAGCTTTTGAGTTCAACGTGTTCTTTTTCATTGCCATGGAATATTTCTTTATAAAAGATACGCTTGCCTTAATACATTGGGACTCTATGTTCGATTCCATGAATACAAAAGGGTATTCTCTTCTAGGAAAAATTCTTCCAGAAACCTTGGTTCAGGAATGGGTTTTAGACTATAATCAGGAAAATCTTTACAGGAAAACCATTCTCATGGAACGGTATCGCTTTGGATTGGGGGAGTATAAATACTTTGCCGATCCCTTACCACCTACTATTCAAGGCCTACGGGAGGGATTGTATGCATATTTATCTCCTTGGGCCAATACCTGGATGAAGCAATTGGGTTTGGAAAGGGTTTATCCCCCTGCCCATTTTGATTTTATTCAGGAATGCCATGCCTCCGGTCAATTATTGCCAACCCCCTTAATATTGAAATACGGTTTAGGAGGACATAATACCCTGCATCAAGATCTTTATGGAGGGGTCTATTTTCCCTTTCAGGCGGTTTGTTTTTTAACGGAACCGGAATTGGATTATACCGGTGGGGAATTTGTTTTAACCCAGCAAATCCCCCGGGCGCAGTCTAAAGCCATCGTTTTAAAGCCCAGAAAAGGGGATATCCTTTTATTCCCTTCCCAATATAGACCCATAAAGGGAAATAAGGGCTATTATAGGGTTAATATCAAGCATGGAGTAAGCGAGGTTCATTCCGGGAACAGACTCACCTTAGGTATTATTTTTCATGATGGTTTACATTAATAGGATGGTCTTTCACAAGGAATTAGTTGGTAGCGCTTATGCCAAATCCAAGGCCATTTATTTAGCCATTAGGGCTGGAAAAATTGAATACGCCGGAAATAATCGGTTAAAAATTTATGGACGATTAGACTGTTTATCGGGTAAACGTATGCGAGTGGAAAACCGGGTTTTCTTTATGAATGAGAAGGAGGCTTTGGCCTTTCAATTTAGACCCTGCGGAAATTGCTTGCCAAAAAAATACAGGGATTGGAAAAGTGGGATCAGGAATTATACGGGAAATGCAGAGGATGAATAGGTAATTAAGGTCATAAAATTGGGTTGTGGAAATTAAGGGCTGAGAATGAGGGTTTGGGGATAGAATTGGATAGTAAGTATAGGAAATTAGAGATCGTTTAGTAAGGCGTGGGAATTTGGTTGGGGAATTTCCAATTGGTTATGAAGGAGAGGAAATTAAACTGAGCAATTAAACTGGAAGGTTACTTAATTAGATTAGGACAGCTTGGTTGCAGAATATTCAGGTTGATGAATTGGGAGGGTAAAAGTAAAGGTGGAGCCCTTTCCAGGCGAACTTTCTGCCCATATTTCCCCACCTTTTCGTTTGATTATTTGGGCCGATAAATACAATCCCAATCCTAAACCCCTGGCCATACTTTCTGCCATATTTTTTGACCGGTAAAACTGATCGAAGATCTTGGTAATCTCTTCTTCCGATATACCGATGCCCTGGTCTATGATATCTACCGCAATGAAATTTTTTATGGGTCTGGTTCTTACGGTGATTTCTTTACCCTTAGGAGAGTATTTAATGGCATTGGCCAATAGATTTGTAATCACCTGAGAAACCCGGTCCCGATCGGCATTTACCATGGCAGAATAGGTATAATCTTCCTGTATAGTTTGATTTAAGGGGGTAAACCGCAAATCCTCGACAATAAATTTGAGAAGTTCGACCAGGTCTAGGGGATTATCCCGAAAATCAAATTTTCCAACATTGATTTTGGAAACATCGAATAAATTCTCCACTAAGGCATGAAGATGATCGATTCGAACATTCATTTTCTCCAGCATTTTTGCCTCCTTAACCAAACCGGCCTCCTGAAGAATTTCTTCGGCCAATTGGGAATATCCTTTTATGGCGGTAAGAGGAGTTCTTAATTCATGGCTGGCAATTTGAAGAAATTGATCCTTCTGGTTTTGGGCATCCTTTTGTTCCTTTATCGCCTCCTGAAGGTTTTTATTGGCCTGAATTAATCGCTGCTCACTTAATTTTTTTTCGGTAATGTCCTGTATAACCCCTATTAATTTTCCTGGTTTTTTATTAGGTCCGTCAATGAGTTTACCTAGAATTTGGATCCAACGCATTTCACTATGAACCATAAAACGGGCCACAAAATCCAGCTTTTTTGTTTTATACATTTCCTGAAAGGCATCGTCCCTTAATTTTAAATCTTCCTGGAAATACCGGTCCCGAACCTGATTCTGATCGGTGAACAGAGAAACCCCTAAAATTCGGGAAAAGGATTCGCTGGATTTTATTTTATTGGTTTCTAGATCCAATTCATAGGAACCCATTTCGGCGGCTTCAATGGCCAAGCGGGCGCGTAATTCGGATTCCTCCAATTTATGGAAGGATTCTATTTTACCCGTGGTTTCAATACTGGTCACCATGATGCCGCCAATATTTCCATGATCATCCCGTAAGGGGCTATAGCTATACGTATAATAGGCGATTTTTATACCGGGCCTTCTTGGATCCGGAAATCCCTGGTCTTCATTAAAAAAGGTTTTCCCTTCATATAAAACTGCATCTAACATAGGTTGGACCAGGTGCCAGGTCTTGTCATAGTACTCAGGACTACTTTTCCCCAGGGCCGGAACCAAATCCGGATCCGATCCCTGTGAAAAAAGAAAGGCATCGTTATGTAATTGAATATATTCCTTTCCCCAAAGAATAAGCATGGGAAATTGGTGAAATAGGATCTGTGAAATATAGAGTTTTAAGGAATTGGGCCAGGTATATATAGGACCCAATGGATTTTTTGACCAATCCATTTTTCTGATTCTACCGGCCATAATGCTATCACCGAGTATAAAATCCTGGTTATCCATTTATATAATTTTGGAATAAAAAAATACCTTATCAAAGGATTTCCTTTATTCTTTATTTACCTAATTGACTCTAAATTAAAAAATAGAAAACAATAAATTGGTAAAGGCTTCGTTACCCAAATTTTCAAAATGGAAGGATATTTTAGGCTTGTTCAGCCCTGGCTTTGGTTTTTTTAAGTTTTTTCTCGGGTTTCTCCTCTTCCCCCAATAAAATTCCCCAAACTTTCAGGCTTTCCACCCGGTCAAATATGATTTTTAAAACGGCTATAATCGGTATGGATAGAAACATACCCGGTATGCTCCAAAACATTTCCCCTATAACCACTCCAATAATGGTGATCAATGCATTGATTTTTACTTTTGAACCTACAATTACCGGTAATAACACATTGGCATCGATTAAATGCATGCATACTATGGTGATGAGGACCAGGAATAATTTAATTCCCGTAGCGGTAGCAAAGGTAATAAGCAGGGAAAGAATCAATGCAATCGCAATGCCTATATAGGGAACCAAATTGAGCAAACCCGTCAATAAGCCTAATAGAAATGCATATTTAATGCCCATTATCCAAAAAGCTAGGCAAACTACCGTGGCCACAATACTCATTTCGATTAGGAGCCCGCTAATATATTTACGGATAATAAACTGAACCTGCTCAATAATATCATTTACCCTATCGGAATTATCCTCTTTAAATAATCCAATTAAAAAACGTTTAATCAAGGAGCGATAAATCAGTATGAATAGGGTATACAGCAATACAAAAATGATGGAAAAGAGGGCCGAAGAGATACCAATTAAGGTATTCCCCACAAATGAAGATCCTGAATTTAATAAAGTATCCTCTGCGGAATTAATATAATCCATTTGTTTTCGGATATTGATATGAAAGGTTTGGGATACCCAGGTTTGGATTTCAGCAATCGAGGAGAATAATTGCTTTTTAAAACTGGGAAAATCAGAGGCGAGACCCGAAATTTGGGCACCCAAAATATAAAAAACCAGGGCAATTAGGGCTAAAAATCCCAGGACCGTTACGCCTGCTGCGCCCCCTCGGCTCATCTTTAGCTTGTTTTCCAGGAATAAAGAAACGGGATTAAGTAAGATGGCCAATAAACTCGCAAAAGCCAGGGAAATCAGGATATCTTTCCCTAATACCAGGAGGTAGCCAATTGAAATCAGGCAAACCAAAATGCAGGAAAGTTTTATATAGAGCGGATATTTAGTTAGGTTCATTTCCTAATTTAAAAATTATGGAGCATAATAAAAAAATAGGGGAAGGCTAAAAGAAAAGGTGGATCCTTTTCCCAGGGTACTCTCTACCCAAATTCTCCCGCCTTGCCTATGAATAATTTGGGAGGCAATATAGAGTCCCAGGCCAATTCCCTTAAATTTTTGACTGGACAGGAATTCGGATTGAAAAAACTGGCTAAATATTTTTTCCTGTTCCGAGTCTGGAATACCGATGCCCTTATCCTGAATGTCTACTACCATAAAGTTTCCTTGTTTCCTGGATCGAATGGTAATTTCCGATCCCGGGGGGGAGTATTTAATGGCATTGGTTAATAAATTCATAATGACCTGGGAAATACGATCCCTATCGGCAATTACTTTTCCTTTAAAGGGGTATTCCTCCTTAAAAAAATGCTGGGTGGGACTATACCGAACATCCTCCACATTGGACTTTAATAAATCGACCAAATCAAAAACGGAATCCTCGAAAAATAATTTACCGGAATTCAGTTTAGAAACATCAAAGAGGTTTTCGACTAATTTCTGAAGTTGATCAATTTTCTGATTCAATTTTTCCACCATTTGGGATTCATTGAATAATTGATTTTCCAATAAGATTTCTTCTACCAATTGTCCGAAGCCTTTAATGGAGGTTAAAGGGGTTCGAAGCTCGTGACTGGCAATTTGAAGGAATTCATCTTTTTGCCTTTGCAGGTCCCTTTGTTCCTCCAGGGCTATGGCCAATTTTTTTGTTGATTCCAGGATTCTTTCTTCGGACTTTTTCTTATCGGAAATGTCCAAAATGGTTCCCACCATTTTCTCAGCCTCCCCTTTTTCATTAAAGTAGGCTTTGCCCTCAATCCGAATCCACTGGGAAGGATCTTTTTGAAGTCGTACCTCATATAAAAGTATTCCGGTATGCAAAGCTTTATGATAGGCTTGGTCCCGTATAATTCTATCCTCCTCAAAGATGGTATTTCTCATCTCCGACCGACTTATTCCCCTTTTTGCACCGGTTATTTCTAAAAAACGATCGGAAGGGATAAATTCATCGATGGCGACCCTATATTCATAGGTTCCCATTTTAACCGCATCCAAAGCCAGTTCCAAACGGTTTTGCGTTTCACGAAGCCCCTGGAAATTCAGTACTTTTTCTGTGGTATCGTAAGCGGTCATGAGGATACCTTTAATTTGACCGAACTCGTTTCGTAAGGGGGAAAGATTCATGGACCAATAGGATATTGGCGACTCATCCCAACTTAAATCTCGGGTAGGATAATCCTCTCCAAAAAAGGATTTTCCTTCATATCGTACGGAATTAATTATAGGTTCAAATTGTGACCAGATCCGGGAATAAAAATCCCGGGCCCGTTTTCCCAGATTTTCTAATTTCCCATTTTTATTGTTGGGATGAAAAACCCCCGGTTCATTGGGAATCAGGATCAATTCAGGACCCCAGAGTATGGCACAGGGAAGGGTATTGGGTAGTATAAGGGAAACGAATAATTTCAAACTCATGGGCCAGTTTTCCAGAGGGCCTAAAGGATTATTTGACCAGTCAAATTCCCTCAGTAATCCTTCCATTTTACCCCCGCCAGAAAGAAAATTATATTCGTTTTCCACCATTATATACTATAAATATATCATAATCTAGAGGTTAAATAGATTTTCTCACTGAAATCAAACCCTTGGTTAAATTTTATATGGATTTTTTAGAGATCGGCAAGCTAAAGGAAAAGGTGGAACCATCGCCCGGATTGCTTTCAACCCAAATTTTGCCTCCCTGACGCTTAATAATTTCGGAGGAAATATAAAGTCCCAGACCAAGTCCTCGTATCATATTACCGCTTGCATTCGTGGTGCGGAAAAACTGGTCAAAGATCTTTTCCTGGTCTTCCTTTGCTATGCCTATGCCCTGGTCTTTAATATCTACTACAATAAAACTCCCTAGCTTCCTGGTTTTTATCAGGATTTCACTGTCTTGTGGTGAGTATTTAATGGCATTGGATAAAATATTGGTCACCACCTGAGAAATGCGGTCCCTGTCGGCAAATACCCTTCCATGGTAACCATATTGTTCTATGATAGTATGTTGCAGGGTGGAGAATTTTAAATCATAGGCCAATACTTTTAGCAAATGAACCAGATCAAACTCTGTGTTTTGAAATTCCAATTTATCGGCTCCCATTTTGGAAACGTCAAAAAGGTTTTCGACCAGGGCATGGAGATGATTAATCCGTTCGTTTAGTTTTTTTAACATCCTGGACTCCCGGGTTAATTCATTTTCAATCAAAATTTCCTCCACTAATTGTCCATACCCTTTAATGGAAGTAAGAGGCGCCCTTAATTCATGACTGGCTATTTGCAGAAATTCATCTTTTTGTAATTGAAGGGCTTTTTGCTGGTTTAAAGCCAATTCCAGATTCTTATTGAGGATGACCAATTCCTCTTCTCTTTGTACTTTATCTGAAATGTCCTGAACAATGCCGATAATCGATTCTGGTTGGTTCTCTGATCGGCTAATGTATTTTCCATTTACACGAACCCATTTGGTAATACCTTGAATCACCAACCGGGCTTTGTAATTTAATACCCCGGTTTCCTTTGCTTCCCGCATAGCTTTTTTCCGGATTTCCCTATCGTCGGGATGGAGGAAATCCCCCATATCAAGCGTAGCAGGGTCTTGCTTAGAATGGATAATATCTTCCAGGGGCCTTGAAAAATGATATTCCTTATTATCTAAATTGGTCTCGAAATAATGAATATTAGCCGCCTCCATAGCCAACTGCGCCTTAAGGGTTTGACTTTTTAAATTTTGAAAAGCCTCCACTTTAGGGGTGGTTTCGTAGCAGGTAAATAAAACGCCAATAATTCGTTCTTTTCCGTCAAAAATGGGGCTGAAGCAAGAATTCCAATAGGAGGGATGATGGGAATATTTTGTCAACGATTCCGGGTCCGGCTGATCTTCCAGGAAAAGGCTTTCTCCTGAAGAATACACCCATCGTAAAGCTTCCCGGTGTTTTTCCCAATGTTCTTCTGTAAAGAAATTGGGTTCTCTTTCCCCTAATGGACTTTTTACTTCCGATTTACCAGGTAATAGAGGAACAAAGGCATCATTATAAAAAATATAAAATTCAGGCCCCCAAAATAATATCATAGGAAATTTATGGGCCAGGATCATGGAAAGATGCATTCGCAATTCCTGAGCCCAGGAATTTCGTGATCCAAGAGGGTGCGATGCCCAATTGAATTCCTGGATTAAACTTTCTACGGGACTTAGTTCCTTCTGGGAAACCAGATTGCTTGCCATATGCAAATTATAGAATAAAGATATCTGGAATTTCGGATAAAATCTTTACGTTTTATCACCCAAAATGGTTTTATAAATGTGGAAGGTTGAAATAAAAGGTAGATCCTTGTCCTGGTTTGCTTTCTGCCCATATTTTACCTCCATGTGCCATAATAATTTGGTAGGATAAATGCAGACCCAAACCCAATCCTCCGGCCAGCATGGGGTTTTTTCGGGATCGATAAAATTTAGTGAAAATTTTCTCCAAATCTTCTTGTGGAATACCGGAACCTTGATCCTCTATGGCAACCTGAATTATCCCTTCCATGATAAAAGCGGAAACCCGTATTTCTTTACCCGGCTTGGAATATTTTTGGGCATTATTCAGCAAATTATGAAAAACCTGGATGATTCGGTTACGATCGGCCCGGACCAGGGCCTTGGGAACCAGGTTTTGGGAAACCGGGTTTTTTGAACCAGAAAGTCTCATATCTAATAATGCGGATTTAAGAACCTCCATTAGATCAAATTCCGAAAATTTTAATTCCAAATTTCCGGTATTGATTTTGGATACGTCGAAAAGGGTATTCACCAGGCTAAGTAAATGATCTACCCGGTCGTTCAATTTATCCAGCATTTGAACCTCCTGGTTTAATCCTTTTTCAATCAATATTTCTTCGACCAATTGACCATACCCTTTAATAGAGGTTAAAGGCGATCGCAATTCATGGGAAGCAATTTGCAGAAATTCATCCTTTTGCTTTTGAAGCAATTCCTGCTCATCCAAGGCTATTTTTAATTTTTTATTGGATGCCTGAATTTCCTCTTCCTGGTTTTTTCGATTGGTAAAGTCCTGGACCACACCAAGAATCCGGTAGGGCTTAATATCCTCTTGAAAAAACATTAAACCCCTAATGTTTAACCATTTCATTTTTTCCTTAAAGGTAAACCGGATGGTATAAGCGAATTTTCCTGTTTTTCTGGCTTCGCTTATAACCTTTAACCTAATTTCCTTATCGTCGGGGTGTACATAGGTTTCGAACTCTTCGAACGGCAAGGGCTTTTCATAGCCTAATATTTTAGTCGCTTGTGGAGAATGGTATAGCCGACCTGTTAAGAAATTTGATTCAAAAAGTCCTAATTCTGCTGAATCCATAACCAGGTTTACTTTTTCTTCCCATTCTTTGAGGCTAATAAGATTTAATACCTTATCCGTAATTTCTAAAGAATTAATTAAAACCCCTTTTCTAAATCCCTGATCATCGAGTAAAGGAATAATACTGAAATCCCAATAGGTAGATCTTTTTTTTCTCCCTTTTCGAAATTCCTGGACCTCCATTTGAGGATTATAATAGGAATTCCCATCCTGTAAGGCTTTTTTAATAAAACCCTCATACAAGGACCAAATGGGCCCCCAATACTGGGGTCCTTCCACTCCAATGGAATTTTTTTCCTGGACGGGAAAGGGCAGTACATTTATAAAGGGATCATTATGGATTTGGATAAAATGTTTGCCCCAAATCAGCATTTGAGGAATTTCCTGGTTCAGAATCTGGGAAGTATATAATTTAAGACTTAAAGGCCAATGGCGATGGTCCCCTAATTCACTTTCTCCCCATGCAAATTTTTTAAATGCAAGGGCCATTTTCCCCTTATCCGGAATAAAGGATAAATCCATCTCAGCCATTTTCCAAACCCGAAGGGGCTTAATTTGTTCTTACTAATTATACTATAATATTGTTACAATTTAAGGTTTTATCTTTCAAATCCCTAGAATGTATAAGTTCCCTGTTTCAAGGATGAATTTGGGCTTGGGTTGTGAAGTTATTTATTAAAGGAAGGGTAAAATAAAACGTAGAACCTTTACCTAATTTACTTTCAGCCCAAATGGATCCTCCATGGGCCCGTATGATTTGATAGGAAAGATGAAGGCCCAGCCCCAGACCTCCTATGAGAATAGGATTATTTCTGGATCGGTAAAATTGCCCAAATATTTTTTCCAAGTCTTCTTCCGGAATTCCCAAACCGTAATCTTTCACCAATACCTGAACCATTTCCCCCTGTATACGGGAGGAGACTGCTATTTCCTTGCCCGGTTTGGAATATTTTTGGGCATTGGTTAAAATATTGTTTATCACCTGGCTTATCCGGTCTTTATCTGCTTTGACCATGGCCGAGGTTAATAAATTTTGGGATACCGGATTACCCATGCTGGAAAGGCGCATATCCAGTAAAATAGATTTCAATAAATCGGTTAAATCAAATTCTATAGGCTTTAAATCCAGTTTCCCGGAATTTATTTTGGAAACATCAAAAAGCATATTGACCAATGCATGGAGATGTTCCACCCGGGTATTTAATTTATCCAGCATTTGAACCTCCTGCGAAAAGCCTTTTTCCACTAAAATTTCCTCGACCAATTGTCCATATCCTTTAATGGAGGTTAAAGGGGACCGTAATTCATGGGAGGCAATTTGCAAAAACTCATCCTTCTGCTGCTGAAGAATTTCCTGTTCGGCTAAAGCCAATGCCAGCTTCTTATTGGATTCCAAAAGTTCCAGTTCATTGCCTTTCAATTGGGTAACATCCTGGGCAATGCCTATAATGCGATAGGTTTTTTGGTCCTGATCAAAAAAACGCTGGCCTTTTATATAAATCCAGGGGTTGGGTTCTTTGTTGGTAAACCGAACGGTGTATTCAAAGAGCCCGGAATCCTGATTTTCTTCAATATTCTTTTGTCTGATAAGCCTATCGTTGGGATGAATTAGATTCCCAAAATCGGATATTAAGGGAGGATTGGTAAAACCAAAAATTTTCTCGCTTATGGGAGAAAAGAAGAATTCTTTTCTTTGCTCATCCACTTCGTAATATCCAACTTCGGCAGCATCCAGAATCAGGTTGATCTTTTTTTCCTGTTCCTCTAATTTTTTTAATAAGAGGATTTTTTCAGTGGTTTCCAGATTATTGACAAAAACCCCCTGGGTTTGACCAAATTCATTGACAAGGGGGCCTATACTAATATCCCAAAAGGTTGGACCCGGATTTTTATAGCTACGGAATTCCTGCACTTCCACCCCCGTTTGGAAAAAAGGGATTCCATTTTTATATACGTTTTGGACAATAGGTTCAAACATACTCCATAATTCTCCCCAGTATTCCTTGGGATAAATTCCTATGGAGTTTTTCTCGTCAGCAGGGAAAGGGAGATAATGGATATACCCCTCATTATGAATTTGTATAAATTCGGGTCCCCAAAAGATTAATTGGGGGAAGTCCTGGTTCATTATCTGTGCCAGGTATAATTTAAGGGAGCCCGGCCAATCTTTTAATGCCCCAAGAGGGGTTTGATCCCAATCAAACTCAAGAATTTTCCTGGACATAATTCCCGGATTCCGAAAATACGCTCTTTCAAAATCAGATTTTTCGGAAGGATCAAGAAAAGGCATAGGGAAAAGTTTGGTTTGATTTTACAAAACTTTACTTCGATAATGTTACTGATTAATTTGCATTTAAAAAATAAATTTAAGGGCGTATTTCCAGGATTCCGTGAAATCACCAGGCCATTACCTCTTAACGTATACCCAGGGGAATAAAACACGTATAGGTTATTCCAGGATCCATCAAGCCTTATACCTTCCTAATTCAATATTACCCCTTGGTAAGATCAAAGGCCTTAGTTTTTCGAGGCTATCTGGATATGCGCATAATGATGTTTAATATGCCAAACAGCCATGGCCAGGGCTTGTTTCTGGTTAATATAGATTTTACGAACCGGGTGGTAATAGGTGACGGCAAATTGTTCTGGGTTTAAGTTCCGCGCCATTTCGGCAAACCGGGCATGCACCCCTTCAAATAAAACCAGAGAATCGTCAATATGCTTGTTTTCCGCATCGGGTAAGCTGGCCCAGCCGTCGATATTGACCATAGTAGCTTCCTTATAATCGGGCTCGGTTAAGGCCCTTTTCATCCTGAAATAATGCAATACCTGCATATCGGCAACATGGTGCACCAATTGGGCTATCGTCCAGGCACCTGGTCTATAGGTATTGCCCAATTTTTCTCCAGGTATCTGATTAAGGATTTCCCTATACTTTCTGGGGTATTCTTCTATTTCTTTAATAAGAATGGCTATTTCCTCAGGCGTATAATCTTCCTTAAAACTTAATTTCCCAATTGGGTATTGGATATCTTCCATGATTCAAGTGTTTGAGAAATAAAATTAGGGTTTCCTGGGGATGATAGTAAAATTGATTTCATTTAAAACAAATCCATTTTTGAACATGGACAGTTCCTGAAATGCAGGATAAGATTTAAAGGATTTCCCCCTGCTTAATCTCATCATTCGCGTTCAGGACTATAGGATCCCCCGGTTTTAAATCACCAAATACCTCCGAGGAATCCTTGGTAACCAGTCCTTCCTGAATAGGAATCCATAATGCCTTTCCTTTTACCTTTTTTATGATATATTTACTCTCAGTGGAACGCACAATGGCACTATTTGGAACCAGGATCGTTTGCGCCTGGGTGAGGAGAGGAATTTCTACTTCAGCATACATACCGGAGCTTAAAATTCCTTTGGTATTGGAAACATCGATTTCAATAGCCTCGGATTGCATATGGCTCAGGGAATGGGCCATCCGGCTAATTTGGCCGGTAAAAATCTCCCCCGGAAGGGAATTATAGGAAATTCTAACCGGTCCTTTTAAATTTAGTTTTTCTACATAATTCTCCGGAATATAAACCGTTAGCCTTAGTTTTTGATTGTTTTGCAATTCCAACATGGGCTGATCCATGGCCTTTCCCGGGGATACATAGGCGCCTAAAGAGATATTTCGGCTGGTAATATATCCGGAAAAGGGGGCCCGAATGATAAGGTATTCCTCCATCGCTTTTATGGAAGATACATTGGATTTTTCCGAATTTTCCATAGCCTGATCGGCCTTCATTTTTGAATAGGCATTATCTAAATCAAAGGAAGAAACGGCCCCCGGCTCGGAGCTGGCCTCTTTCAGTCTAGTATACTTTTCCCTGCTGGCATTGGCATTTTCCTGGGCTTGGAGATATTTTGATCGGGCCGATTCGAATTGGGCCAGCATTTCCGGTGCTTCCAGTTCCAGAACAATCTGCCCTTTTTTAACAAAGCTTCCCCGGTCTACATATAGTTTTTTTACAAAGCCGTTCAGTTTTGGGAATAGGTTTACCTCGTCAAATGGGACTAATTTTCCTGGAAGTCGTACTGAACTGGAAAGGGATTTCTCCATGAGAAATCCAAATTTATATTGGGCTTTGGCTTGTGTATTGGATTTGGTTAAATCCTTCGGTGTTTGATTACAAGCCATAATCGAAATTCCAAATCCAAATAAAAAAAGGAGTGGGATGTTTTTTAATTTTTTCATGGGTATGGGACTAAATTTCGGAAAGGGAAAGGTTTAAATCGGGCATTAAATTGGGAGACGAAAAGGAGGATTTTTCTTGAATCCAGGCAAATACCAGGGGTAAAATAAATAGGACAGCTAGGGTGGAAGCCAATAGTCCTCCAATAACGGCCCTTCCCAGGGGGGCAGATTGTTCCCCCGCCTCCCCTAAACCGGATGCCATGGGTACCATCCCGACTATCATCGCAAAACTGGTCATTAAAATAGGCCTCAATCGTATAGAAGCACTCGCAATGGCCGCACGCGAAGCATTCCGATAATCCAGTCGAAGAATTTCTGCATTGGTAATAAGAAGAATCGCATTCGCCACAGACACCCCGGTGGACATAATCATACCCATATAGGATTGAAGATTTAAGGTGGCCCCGGTCATTAATAAAGCCAGGATAGAACCTAAAATAACGGCAGGAATAGTAGAAAGGACGGAAAGGGCCACTTTCAAGGATTGGTAATTGGCCGCCAACAATAAAAAAATAACCAAAATGGCAAATAATAATCCGTTTTGCAGGCTGCTTAGGGTATCGATTAATAAATTGGACATCCCTTGAAGGCCAACCAACAACCCTTTGGGAGGCGGTCCCATCGAGGAAATTACTTTTTGGACATCGCTGGTGGCCCTTCCCAAATCCACCTGGTCAATATTGGCGGTGATGGATAAAACCCTTCTGGGGCCATTTCGATCGTATTCTCCCGGTACATTTTGTACGCTAATGGTCGATATATCCCCCAGGGTGGGACTGGAGGATCCACTCACCAAGGGAATTTCCTTGAGTTCGTCCAGGGTATTCATGGTATATTCAGGGACTTGAACCTGAACCTGGTAGGTATAGGCCCCAATTTCATCCAGCCATAAGTTTTTATCGGTAAATCGGCTGGAGGAAGTACTGGTGGTTATTGATTTTGAAATATCCTTCATGTTTAGCCCTAACTGAGATGCTTTTAACCTATCGATCGCAATGGCCAGGACTGGAAATTTGAGCGGTTGGGGAATTTGAACATCCCGTAAATAGGGGATCTTTTTAATTGCCGGTAAGAGTTTTTTGGCAAAGGTTTCTATTTGAGGTAAATCCTTCCCGGCCATTTGAATTTCTATAGGGGTGGAGGAACCCTGGCTCATGATTTTTTCGGTTAAATCGATAGGCTCAAAGCCAATTTCTAATTCAGGGTGAAAATGATGGATGTTTTTTCTCAGTACATCCTTAAGCGCATCCATATTGGTTTTATAGCCCTCTTCCAAATTCACCTGCAATACGGCTTCGTGGGTACCCGTATTGAATATATAAAGATTGCTCGATCCATAGGCACTTGGAATAAGACCTATATAACCCGAACTAATGGCCACGTGATGGTTTACGGTTTCATCTATAATTTTTAGAACCTCTTTGAAGGTTTCTTCGGTTCTTTCCAACCGGGTTCCTTCTGGTTCTTTCATTCGGAGTTGAAACTGGCCATTATTAATTTTAGGCATCATATCCTTCCCTATGATAAAAAAACCAAATCCTGCCAATAGGAAAGTACCAGCCAGATATACCAATACTATCGTTTTTTTATGGGGCATCCATCTTTCCAATACATGGGTAAACCTTATTTTAACCTTTTCAAAAAAATCGTTTTTTTCAGGTTCATTTATTTCAGAAATTTTATGGTTTTCTATTTGTTGCACTTCGATGGAATCCAGGCCTTCACCGGCATGGGCATGTAGCTTTCCATGATGACCCTTTTGGTATCGCTCGGCCTGAATCATCCAATTACTTAAAATAGGCACCAAGGTCTGAGCCAGCACATAGGAAACGATCATGGTCAGTCCTATGGAAAGGGATAAGGGCAAGAACATGCCTTTTGGTACTCCGGTCATCAGGAAGGAAGGGGCAAAAACTGCTAGAATACAAAGAAGAATAAGTAAAAGGGGGAAGGAAATTTCCTGACAGGCATCAAAAATTGCCTTCTTTTTGGGCTTTCCCATTTCCAGGTGCTGGTGGATATTTTCAATGGTAACCGTAGCCTGATCCACCAAAATACCAATTGCCAGGGATAATCCACTTAGGGTCATGATATTAATGGTTTGTCCAAATAAAGATAAAAGTAAAACCCCTACTAGAACCGATACCGGGATGGTGATGACCACAATCAAGCTACTTCTCCAATCTCTTAAAAATAACAATACCATTAAGCCGGTGAGAAGAGCCCCCAGGCCACCTTCCGTCATTAAACTTTTTACGGCATTGATTACGAAAACCGATTGATCAAATTCATAACTTATTTTCACATCCGAGGGAAGTAAATTTTGCATTTCATCCAGTTTTGCCTTCAAACTTTGAACCACAGCCCAGGTGGAGGCATCGGCCGTTTTCACCACTGGGATATAAACGGATCTTTTTCCATTAATAAGGGCATAATCGACGGTTATATCGGTGGCATCCGATACCCTTGCCACATCTTTTATATAAATGGGAACCCCATTCTCGGTTTTGATGGGAATATCCCCAAAATTATCCGATTGTTTGATCAAAGAATTTACGGTGGCCAGGAAAATCGTATTGTTTAAACGGAGATTCCCCGAAGGGGATATCACATTAAACTGGGTTATGGCTGATACTACCTGATCAGGTGTAAGTCCATAACTTCTCAATTTTTTGGGGTCGGTATTGACCAGGATGGACCTGGCATTGGAGCCAAATGGGGGAGGAGCCGATAAACCGGGTATGGTAGCAAACAAGGGCCGGATTCGGGTAGCGGCTAAATCATAAACCTCTTTTAAGCTTCTTGTAGGACTTGAAAAAACCAATTGACCTACCGGCAAGGAGGAAGCATCAAACCGAATTACCTGGGGCGGAAGGGCTCCAGGTGGAAAAAAGCTGGAGGCCCGGTTTACCTGTAAGGCCACCTGGGCAGAAGCTTCGGCCATATTGGTATTCTCGTAAAAGCTTAGTTTCATAAGACTTAGCCCCTGGATATTCTTACTGGAAATGGATTTAATTCCATTGATGTATAAAAACTGATTTTGAAATCCGGTCGAAAAAAAACCTTCCATCTGACTGGGCGACATCCCCCCATAAGATTCGATGACATAAATGGTTGGAAGATTTAATTGGGGAAATATATCAATAGGGATTTTAGTCGTACTGAGTGCGGAAAAAATCAAGAGGCCTAAAATGATAATTAAGGTCGTAATAGGCCTTTTTAAGGCAGAGGATACCATATACTAGTATTTTAGGGTTTGCAGATAAGTGGAAACCTGGTTTTCCAGGATGGCTTTTTGGAATAAAGCCTTGGTGAATAAGTATTTGGCTTGAATATAGTCTGTTTCTGCACGCAGGAGAATTTCCTGGGAGGTACTCAGAACAATTATATCGGAAAGGCCGTTTTTATATAAAGATAAATTTTGCCGGTATCCCGAATGGGCCGCCCGTAATTGTTGGGGTATTTCTTTTAAACGAAGATTTGCAGTATGCAATTCTGATGTTGCCTGTTCCAATTCTGCCTGTAAAAATTCGGATTGTTCCTGTAATTTTTTCTTATTGAATTCAGAAAAATATCGCTGGGTTTCTAATTTTAACCGGGTTCTTCGGAAATCCAATAAATTATAAGAAATGCCCAATCCAATTACGTAATTGTTTCGAATGGGGTTAAATCCAGATCCTATATTCCCAAAACTTCCGTCCGAATGTACACTGGAACCCCTGGTCCAGGCGGCCCCTTCCAAAAAAAGTTTAGGATTATACAGGTTTTTGATAAGCTTTTCCTGCAAAAGACTATTTTCATATAAGGACTGGTAAAAAAGTAATCTTGGATTTTGGGAAAAAATGGATATAGAATCTGCCTGGTTTGCAAAACGGGAAATGGATTTATTTTCTAAACTGGTATCCACCCTAAGGGAATCGGAAGGAATACCACAAAATTTGGATAAATGGATTTGAACCTGTTTTTTCTGATTCTCCAGTTCGATAAAATTCAGTCGGGTCTTGGATAATTCGGCCTCGGCAATACTGGTATCTACCCCGGGCCGAATGCCACTTTTGGTTAAGGCCATGATAGATCGTTTTATTTCCTCGCTTCGACGAATATTCACTAAGAGAATTTTTAAATAATCCTCTATTCTCGTTAATTGCAAATAATCATCTAAAACCAGGGCTTTTATATAATATTTGGATTGATAAAAATTATTTTGTTCTACCTGGATATTGGATTGGGCAACCCGGTTCTGAGAGGCATATAAACCGAAATTATAGAATTCCCAGTTTAAGGCGGCTACCCCAAGGCTTACCCCGGCAAGGCTTGTAGTGCTATAACTTCTTACCCCGGAGGTATTGGAAGGAACCAAACCAAAACTAAAATAAGGACCCGCTACATTATTATTGGTTCCCAAATCCACTTGATACCCGATATTCAAATTAGGCAATCTATTATTGGCAATTTCTTTTGCCTGGGACAAGCGGATTTGAATAAGGGTGGAATCGGCTAATAGGGAAGGGGAATTTAATTCGGTCTTTTGTAATACATAAGGAAGGGATAAGGTATTATTTACGTTCTGACCTTTCCCCTGATTAAAAAGAAGGCCGCAAAGTACCAGGCATATCCAAATCCTTGGAAAATTTTCCATAGATAATTCGTATTCTAAAAATGAAAATAAATAGGAGGAGCCAAAAAAGGCAATTAAACCGGAAGGGGAAACTAGAATAAAATCATATAGATATTCTTCGTAAAAGGAGAAAAAGCTTCCTTTTCGAGTAGGATTTTAATTGGGAAAGGAGGTACGAATTTTCCTTTTTAAAAAGGTCGGGTAAGACTTTAGTAAAAGACCCTAAAAAAGGAGAAAAAAGTAGATGTGGGAACGATGGAAGAAAAGCTTTCCGGTCGATAGTGGCTTTTAGGCCTAATCGATCTTTATTCTGGTTATTGGTTTTTCCAAGCTCTTTAACATGGGTCAAAGAACAGGAATACGAAATTATCCGGCCGGATGATGGAACCTGTAGGGTTCTTAAACCGGACTTTTCTGGGGAGGAAGGAATCCAATGGGATTGAAAATATAGGAGAAAACTCCATAAAGCAGAAAAGCCCAGCAATAGATAATTTCTTTTCAACATAGTTTCAGATTTCAAAATTAGTTAAAAATGAAAATTCTTCCCCTTGTAACAGGATTATTTAGATAAAAGGGGCTCCTCCCTGTTTTAAAGGAAATTTAATCCGGTTTTATGGTTTTGACCCTGTTTGCCCCTTATTTACCAAAGGTATAAAAGAAGGTAAATCGATAGGCCAGGGTATGGTCGTTCGCTACATAGCCGCTTACCGTCGAATTTCTTTGATCCTTATAATCTACCAACCAGAAATTGGGCATAAAATGAATTTTAGGAGCGGGGGTGAAGTCTATACCCCCGTTGTAGAAGGTCTCTTTATAATTAGGGGTATAACTATTGAGGTTTGTATTGATCGTGTAATTATTCCCAGCATTGAATTTGGTATCTGGATTATACCCATCTCTCCGGATAAAAAAGCTTAGTTTGTTTTTAATAATAGGCCCTTTTGCCCAAATACTAATGGCCTCGGTGACCGCATTTTCGGCTATACCGGAAGTGGAATTGGTAAGTCCGTTTTTAAAGGTTTGGGCATAGGCCTCAACACCTAGGGTAATAGGCTTCGCATTATAGGAGGCAAAGATTTTTACAAGATTATGGGACTGGGCTCCCAGGCTGGGGGTGGAGGAAGCCGTTTTTAGGTATTCTGCATAGAGATCCAGGTAAATATGATTGTTTAAGAATTTACCCCAAATACTTCCATAAAAGATTTTAAAGAATCCGGTATTCGGATTGGCAGCCGATAATAAACCCGACTGGGAATTATTTCCGACCATGAATACATAACCCATTTTTTTGGTTGCCGGGTCGAAGGTTCCCTGTAAGGCGGCTCCCAGATCAAAGGGATTGGACTTATGAATATCGGCCACCGTTTTTTCCAGAAATCGATGCCCCATGGTATTTTCTGATAAGGAATTGGGCGCATTGGTATGCAATTCGGGTCCTACATATAATCCCCAACCTGGGGTTAACATCTCCCCAATAACCAAATCGGTTCCAGGCCAGATATTTCTATACCGTATATTTGCAATTTTTATATAAAACGCCATTTTCCCATCGACCGTATTATCCCCGTTTTGTATGGAGGTGGTTCCATTAACCCCGGTATTGGCATTGGGCTCGGAGGCCAAAATCACCTCAGCGATAAATTTACGACTTATATCATAATCATAGCCCAGGTAAAGCCTTCGAAACTGGAAGGCATTTCGGGAACCAGGAACATTATAATATTGATTTTCCGGTCCTCGATTGCCCGCATCGGCATGGGATACATAATAAAAATCGCCAAAGGCATAGCCCCATAAGCGTCTAACAGGATGCCAGGAGGTATCTATTTCGGGTTGGATTCGAGGGACCTCAGTTTTGGAAAGGATATTCTCCTTGCTTACAGAACGTATTCCGGGGGTAGATTCCCGTATTGAATTGGTTAAGGTATCTGTAAGTATATTTAGATTAGGAGAATTTTGGCTGAAAATAAGGGATCTTAAAGAAATAAGAACAAAAATGAGAGAAAGTGATTTATAGTAGACATAAATCCTCGGTAAATGGAGCATTTAAAATGGATAAAGAGATTTAATAGGTGTAAAAATAATATTTTTTGTAAAAATTTGTTGCATTTTTTTTGATTTATAGTCGCTTAGACTTATAATTATCTATAACCATTTGAATAAAGGCCTCTTTATGGGACTTAATAAATTCAATTTGATCATTATTACGCATTATTGGGTTTAATCCTTTCAAATTCCCTTCACTCCATACCGATAGTTCCACAATAATAGGGGTAAGGGATAATCCCATATCGGTTAAATGATAAAGATTCGTTTTCTTATTACCCGGAAGCTGTGATTTGGTAATAATGCCCACTTGTTCCAGCAATTTTAATTTTGCAGCGAGGATATTGGAGGCAATGGCCTCCTCGCTTTCGATAAAGTCTTTAAAGGTGATTTTATCATCGATCAGCATTTGCTTCACAATAACCAGCATCCATTTATCACCTAAAATATCCAGAGCAGAGGTTATAGGGCAATTACAACGAAAAGTACGTTCCATCCAATACGAAAATTAATCCCCAACTAGAAAAGCATAAATATTTTTACTTGCAAATTAAAAGTAATTATATATTTTTACCTGCTGTCCAAAAGTAAAAACTATCATCTAAAAAAATGAAAAAAGTACTCGTTACAGGAATATCAGGCTTTGTGGGTCAACACTGTGCTGCCGAATTATTAAAAAAGGGCTATGCCGTGAAGGGATCCCTGAGAAGCTTAGCCAAGACGGATGAAGTGTTAAAAGGCATTACCAGGGAGGTAGATCCAAAAGGGAATTTAGAATTTTGTGCATTGGACCTAATGCAGGATGAGGGTTGGGAATCGGCATTGGAAGGATGTGATTATGTATTGCATGTGGCCTCCCCCTTTGTTATAAAGGTCCCTAAAAATGAGGATGAATTGATAAAACCTGCCGTAGAGGGTACTTTACGTGCCTTAAAAGCAGCCAAAAAAGCGGGGGTAAAACGGGTTGTTCTTACCTCGTCGACGGTGGCGATGTTGGGCGATGCCAATGCCTCTATGACGATAAATGCTCAAAGTTGGACCCATGTGGAGGCAAAAAATGTTTCTGCTTATATGAAAAGCAAGACCCTGGCAGAAAAATCAGCCTGGGATTTTATTCAGCATCAGACAGGGAATTCCCCATTGGAACTGGTGGTGATAAATCCTGGGCCTATTTACGGTCCTTCCCTTACTGGTAATTTAGGGGGAGAATCGATGGATATGTTTCGAAAATTGATTACCGGTCAAATGCCCATGTTACCCAAGGCTTCCTCGGTCATGTCCGATGTTCGGGATATTGCTAGTATCCATGTGGCCGCAATGGAAAAGGAAGAAGCTGCCGGAAAAAGATTTATTGTGACCACCGAAGAACCGCATAGCTTTCTTGAATTGGCTCAGATTTTAAAATCGAATGGGTATGAAAAAGTAAGTACTCAACTGGCGCCCAGTTTCTTATTGAAATTTTTGGCGAATTTTAATGATGAAATGAAGGGGATGTTACCTTTTATTGGCCATACCCTGGAAGCCGATATTTCGGAAACAAAAAGGACCTTCCATTGGACCCCTATTCCTTTCAAAAAGACGGTTCTTGATGCGGCAAATTCGGTTCAGGAAAATTTGGATAAAATGAACTAAGCCATAAGAATTTCCCTTCCTGGAGGTTTATTTTAGGGAGGGAAAGCGGGTATGGGCAAAAATATATGGGTGGTATCCCTCTCCTAAATGATCCCCAATCATATTAAAATACCCATTATTTCCTCCATCAAAAGAACTGATAATGAAGGGCTCCTTTAAATGGATTTTTTTAAGGCTCCATTCAATAGGTAATTCCGCCCTGGTATCCGGCTTGCCGGTTTCGGTGGCCTGCATGAAATAATAATTCCCATGATCGCCTGGCAGGTAAATACTATCGGAAAAATAAGGAGCCTTGCATTTTTTATCATATTAATCAATAAATGACCTTTTTCAAGTTTCTGCATATTGGTTTTTCTCCCTCTGATTCCTTTGGAAGGACTTTTGCCCTTGGGAGAGGGGTCCTGGAGGAAATCATAGGAGCCTTTTATTTTCTTGAAAGGGTATCGTGGAAATTAATTTGCTCTTTTCCAGGTTTTATGGGCTGTTATCATTCCCTTGGAGACAGTTAATTCCAGGGTATTTTGATTGATTAGTTTCATTTTACATTTGGCGAAGAAACCCTTTTCCGGTGAATAAATGGTTCCATTCGTATATTCCCCATTTTTATATGCTAAATTTTCCAGGATGGTAATCCCTATAATGGGTCGGGTTCGAAGCCCTTGATCCGGATTATTTTTATCCATTTTTTCCCTTCCTTCCGAATCTCTCGGTTCTTTTAAGGCAATTAGGGTCCCCTTAAATAGGTCTCCCGATTTCACAATTTGAATGGTAGAAGCATTCCCTTCGGTGTACCAGGTCCCGCTTATATCGATCGCATTTTGCCCACCGAATAGGGTATGAAGAAAAATCATTCCAAAATAAAGGATGGTTGTCATAGCCAATAATTTTTATTCAAAAATGGTTACTTGACTACGGAAAAATGCCTCTTTATTGGCTAAATGATCAAATTCCGAGTGGAACTGAACATTTTAAAGAAATTCTGAAATCCCTTACCTCCGGATGGATAGGATTTAGCCTAGGTTGAAATAAAGGTCATTTCCATATTGGATAGGAATCCCTTTAGGAATAGGAATCCGGTTTATAATTTTTGGAATACTTTAAAAATAATTCGGCCATAGGAGAGGGCTGGCCTTTTAAGGTAATAAAATGAAAGGACCTTTTTATTTCCAATCCCTTAATATCCAGAATTTTCATTTCGCCCGATTTCAATTCCTTTAGTATGGAATAAATAGACAGAAAAGCAATACAATGACTATGGAGTAAATAGGATTTTATGGCCTCCGTACTATCCAATATCATCTCAATTTTTAAATCGGATAAAAGAATAGAATGATATTTTAAAGCATTTTCAATTATGTCCAGGGTTCCAGATCCTTTTTCTCGCAATAGAATGGGATATTTACCTAATTCTTCCGGTTTCAACATTTCTTTATAGGGAATGGGCGTGTTTCGGGCACTTACCAAAACCAATTCATCGTCCAAAAATTTTTGGTATAGAATGTTGGGGTTACGGGTAAGCCCCTCAATTATTCCCAGTTCGATCTCCTTATGGATTATGGAATTTTCTATTTCATCGGTATTTCCCGTTTTACATTGAATCTGTATTTCCTGGAATTTATGATGAAACCGGGCAAGAAGAGGAGCCATTATATAATGACCCAGGGTAGTACTGGAACCGATTTTTAATAAACCCCAATCCTCTTTCAATAATATGGCAAATTCATGTTCCAGATCCCGAACCTGGGTCTGAATTTGATCGATATATTGGAATAGTACTTTTCCAGCAGTACTTAGCACGATTTGTTTATTCCCAATTCTTTCAAACAAGGATATTTTGTATTCTTTTTCTAGTTCCTGAATATGTTTGGTAACAGCGGGTTGGCTGATGAATAATTCCCTGGCTGCCCGGGTATAATGCAGTTTTTGTGCAAGAATATAGAATACCTTATGCCGGAAATCTAACATAATAGTAAAGTAGCAATTAATTTTAATGAATAAATCTAAGAATGACTAGCAAGGTGCCGGAGGAAATCAAAATCCAAAGACTAATTCCCAGAAATAAGGGCTTTATCCCTACCGATCTCAGAACTTTTCCCGATAAGCCGGATCCAATTAAAAATAGGGTAAGGGTTAATCCAGATTTTGCCAAAAGCACCAGGATTTTACTAATAGGAATGAGGACGGGAACAAAGGTATTCAATACCATAGCGATAATAAAAAACCCAATAAAATAGGGCCATTTTACTTTGGCTTCCTGGTTTTTAAATAGAAGGAGGGAAAATATCGTAAAGGGGAGAATCCACAAAGCCCTGGCTAACTTTACGGTGGTAGCCACTTCCAGGGCTTTTGGACCAAATTTATTGGCAGCACCGATTACCGAACTGGTATCGTGAATGGCCAAGGCACACCAGGTACCAAATTGAATATCCGATAGGTGTAACCAATGGCCTAATAGGGGAAACAAAAACAGGGCTAAGGAATTGAGTATGAATACCGTCCCTAGGGCCGTGGAGATTTCTTTTTCTTCTGCTTTAATCACAGGCGAGATTGCTGCTATGGCACTTCCCCCACATATGGCCGTTCCCACTGAAACGAGATAAGTAGTTTTAGGCCTTACTTTAATCCATTTTCCAATACTCATGCCCAATAGCATCGTAAAAAAGATAGAGCCTATGGTAAATACCATACCTTCGGCTCCTGCCCGGATTGCGGAATGTATATTCATCCCGAATCCAAGTCCCACGACAGAAAACTGTAATAAATACTGGGTAGCCTTTTGATTCCAATCCAGGTAGGGATGTCCTATACTTTGGGCTATAAGGAATCCCAATAATAAGGCGATAGGAGGAGAGCCCAACGGACTAAGGCAAAATACGATGGCTAGAAAAAATATTAATTCCCTTGTCGTTAGGGATTTATTTAGAAATCGATGAATGAAAAGGGAGACTTTGGTATAAATTTCTGATTTGATCATAATAAATAATTATTACGAATCAAATTTTAAACTTAAAATCTGGACATTAAAATAGATAATTTTGATGATTTATAACCATTTATTATCATCCTGGTACTAAACTTAATCCAAATCGAGTACTAATCCGAAATTAGGGATAAAATATCCGAGAAAAAAACCTGGACTGATTTTGGAATTTCCGAACGAATCTTAGAGATATTCAAGTTCAATGTTAAAAAATTGTAATCGATTACCTGTTCTATGGCGCAAAACGTAAAATTCCGTTTACATTATGATTTCCCTAACTTAACAATCAGGTAATATTGCCAGGGTACTTTTAGCCAAACAACTATAAAGTGCTCATGAAACAAAAACTACCTATTTTAAGTAGGATGCTATTAACCCTGGCATTCATGCTTATTGCATGTGGCTCCCTTTTCGCCCAGGCAATTGAAATTACCGGAGTAGTCCGGGATGAAAGCAACCAACCCATACCCGGTGCGGCGGTTATCATTAAGGGAACTCAACAGGGAACTCAAACCCAGATTGATGGAAGTTATTATATCAAAGCGGCAAAAAACCAAACCTTGGTTTTTTCCAATTTAGGGTATAAAACCGTAGAAGTTATTATTGCTTCTGATCCATTGGTTGTGGTTTCCGGAAAGAATTATAGAATTTCTGTAGTTTTAGGAAATACAGCTAAAACCTTAAGCGAAGTGGTCGTAACCACAGCATTGGGTGTGAAGAAGGAGCAAAAAAGATTAGGTTATTCGGTTTCTGAATTAAAAGGATCTGATTTAACGGTGGCTCGTGATCCTAACCCTGTTAATGGATTAGCCGGTAAAATTTCCGGTTTAACGATTGGAGCTAGTGCAGAATTATTTGGTCGCCCCCAGGTTGTACTTCGTGGTGCAAATGAAATTTTATATGTTATTGATGGAGTTCCTATTTCTTCCGATACCTATAACTTTAGCCCTGACGATGTAGAGTCCTATACGGTTTTAAAAGGACCAAACGCGGCTGCTCTTTACGGTTTCCGTGGTATAAATGGGGCTATCATTATCACGACCAAGAGAGGAACCACCGAGAAAAAAGGTTGGCAGGTAGATTTTAATTCCACCAATACCCTTGAAAATGGATTTATCGTAAATCCTAAAGTTCAGACCGAATACGGTCGTGGTTCTAAATTTCAATATGCCTATACCTCAAACGGAACCGTAACCGGGGCTGATGTATTGTATGATAATAAAAACAGATTGCAGGAATACGGTCCAAGATTTGAAGGTCAGGCCTTAAAACAATATGATTCTCCTTATAACACGGTAACTGGTATCCGTGGAACCACACCGTGGTTAGCGCGTGGTGCCAAGAACTTTGAAACTTTTGCGGGAACGGGTATAATTACCACCGACAATATTGCTGCCGCTACCAGAGGTACTACTTATGATACTCGTTTATCTTATTCCCATACCTATCAGAAAGGTATTTTTCCAAATACCGGTTTAAATATTGATAATTTCCAGATTAATTCTGGTATTAGTATTACTCCAAAATTGCGTTTGGATGGAGATTTGAACTTTAATTATCAATACTCTCCAAACGTACCCGATGCATCCTACGGACCCAACTCCTATTCTTATATGTTTAAGGTGTATGGTTCGTCCGATTACGATATTAACGATTTGAAGGATGTTTATAAAGGACCACAAGGGGTAAATAATTTAGTACAGTATGCTCCTGAATACGGTCGTTTGAACTCTGCCTGGTTTATTGCCAAAAAATGGTTAAGAGGTAAAAATAAAACGGACGTTTATGGGTACTTAAAAGCAACCTATAAATTCAATAACGATGTTAGCTTAAGTTTCCGTACCCAGTTAACGGCCTGGGATCAAACCTTAACCGAAACGGTTCCTGCTTCAACCAACTTAAACACTTATTTATCCTGGTATTATTTTGGCTGGTATGGAGATTATCGTGAAGATCATAGACGTTTGGTTGAAAACAATAATGATTTGAATTTGAATTATCAGCATAGCTGGCACAACTGGAACTTAAATGTTTTAGTTGGAGCTTCTGATCGTTCTTATGCCTATCATTCCACCTGGACTACTACGGTAGATTTATCTATCCCAGGTGTATATAATTTCAATAACTCAACTAATCCAGTGAAGTCCTGGTTATTTGACTCGAAAATGCAGGTATATTCAGGATATGCTTCGGCGGATTTTGGATATAAAAACTATTTCAACGTTAACGCAACGGATCGGGTAGATAATTTATCAACTTTTTCTTCTGGTAATCAAACTTATCAGTACCCATCGATAGCCTTGAGTTCGGTAATTTCCGATTATGTGAAATTTCCTTCCTTTATCTCCTTTGTTAAAGTAAGAGGATCTATTGCCACGGTAAAAGGGGGATTAACGGCTTCATCCATTGGTTCGGCGTTCCAGGCTAATACGGGTAGTACCTTAAATGGTGGTTTATTGGGTTATGGAACTGAGCCTATCACTTCGTATGATGGACCTAGTTTCATTAATTCAACGGGTGCTGCCTCTGGAAGTATTTATAATAATACTCCATCTGTTAACCTGTCCAATACCATTTCCAATGCAAGCATTAAACCTTATCAGGTTACTTCAGACGAAGTTGGTCTGGATTTAAAATTCATAAACAACCGTTTAGGTTTTGATGGTACCTATTTCAGAACCGTTAACGGACCGAACATTTTCCAATTACCAGTTGCTCCATCAACAGGGTATACCAACCAAATTATTAACGGCGTTACTTCCCTGAAAAAAGGAGTTGAATTAACCCTAACTGGAGCACCTTTAAGAAGTAAAAAAGGGTTGAACTGGGATGTTAATATCGTTTATTCTACCTTAAGACAAACTCTAAAGAATATATACCAAAATTTACCAACCTTACAACAAAACAATCATAACTATGTGATTGGTGAGCGATTGGATGGAATTTATGGAACTAAATTGGTGCGGGATGGTTCCGGAAATATTATCAATGCTGGTGGTACTCCTTTATTTCCAAATGGATCTACCTCCACAAACCCTACCTATACTTCCTTATTAGGGTATGCTGATCCTGATTTTACTTTCGGTATTAATAATAAATTCTCCGTTCAGGGTTGGACCTTTAGTTTCCAGTTTGATGGACGTATTGGTGGTAAAATCTATGATCAAACCTGGTACCATGCAGATAATGGAGGTACTTCTTACGAATCGGCTTCCGGTGATTACGGTGTTGCCCGTTTAAAAGAATGGCAGTCTACGGCTAACCAAACTGTGTCAGCCACTCCAGCTTATGTAGGACCTGGGGTACAGATTGCAACCGGTGTACCTACCTATGCAAATGGTCAGATTAGCAATTTAAGTGCATTAACTTTTACTCCTAATACCACCGCTGTAACGGTACAGTCTTATTTATCTTCCGGTATTAGTGGTAACGATGAATATTATACGATTAGTCGTTCTTACGCAAAATTAAGAGAAGTTACTTTGGGATACGTAGTTCCTTCCAGCTTGTTGAAGGGAACCTGGGTGAGAAAACTTTCCTTCACTTTAGTCGGAAGAAACTTACTGTATTTTGCAGCTAGAAAAGACATTGATATTGATCAATATGCTTCTGGATATAACTCCGCTGATAGATCTATTCAAGGTAATAGTGCAAGTATCGACTTACAGACCCAAACCGCTCGTCGTTTTGGATTCAACATCAATATTGGATTCTAATAAAATCATCTAGAAAAAATGAAAATGAAAATCTTTTATCCCCTTGCCCTGCTAATTCTTTTTGCAGGCTTGGTATTCAATACAAGTTGCCAGAAAGGCAACCTGGTTGATAACCCCAATATTGCGGGTACGTCAACCCTGATTCCAGTGTCATTAATTTTTAACCATATTACGGCAACCATGATGCTGGGTGATGAGCAGCCCTGGGGAACAGCCTATAATAATGGACAATATTGGTTATCTAATTATTCCTATTATAGAGGAACTAATTTTTATAATTGGTCAACTACCTCTGATCAGTACCAACTATTGAAATATGCTGTAGCGCTAAATAAACAAGCTGCTGCTCAGTTTGCATCCAAAAATAATCCTTATTATGCTTTGTCCTTATTTTTCAAAGCATATTCCGGAATTTGGACAGCCCAGCGAGTAGGTGATGCACCTTATAGTCAAGCAGGTTCCGAAACCGTATTAACCCCAGTATTTGATAAACAGCATGATATTTATAAATTGGCGCTTGCCCAATTGGATTCTGCTAATACTATTATGGGTGTATATAATGGGTTAACGGCTTCCAATGCTTCCGGAACCATAGGGGGTGATGTTTTATTTAACGGATCAGGTTCTGGCCCTTTAACCTCCTTACAATGGCAAAAAGTTATCAATGCCTATACCTTGCGGGTATTGGTTAGCTTAAGTAAGAGAGCGACGGACAATGCGGATTTAAATATCCCTGGTCAATTTAACAAGATTGTTACCACTCCTACTCAATATCCTTTAATGGCTTCGAATGCGGATAATTTACAATACTTGTTTAATACCGCGGTGAATCCATATCCTATCAAGGCTCGTGGTAACCAGCCCTACAATAAGTATCAGGATATGAATGCCACTTTTATGAATATTTTAAGTAGTACTCAGGATCCAAGAGTATTTTTATTCGCTACACCGGCACCTGCCTTGATTAAAGCTGGAAAATCCATAGGAGATTTTACGGCCTATGTAGGAGCTGATATAGGGGTTTCTCAACCGACTTTGTTAAACAACTCTGACCCAGGTACCGGATTATATTCCTTTGCAAATGGAGCTCGTTATTTCAATACTTCCGATGGTAAAACGGCCGATCCGTTTATTATTTTTGGTTTTCCTGAGCAAGAATTAAATATTGCAGAAGGTATTAACCGTGGATGGGCTCCTGGTTTAAGCACAGCTACCTATTATAATGCCGCTTTAGCCGCAGGATTTAGTGTATTGGGATTAACCGATGGTCAATCGGTTTCTGTTTCGGATGCTAATGCTAATATTCTAGGTAAGGTGACTATCAGCATTGCTAACTTTAATACGGTTAATGCCTATTTAGGTGATAATGCAGCTGGATTAGCTCAGATTTTAAATCAGAAGTTTGTTGCCTACTTTAATAACTGCGGTTGGGAGGGATTTTACCAGTGGAGAAGAACTGGAATTCCTGCTTTCTCTCAGGGAGGGGTAGGAATTGGTACTACTAATAGTTTGATTCCAAGAAGATGGCAAATTTCTTCTTCAGAGCAAACTAATAATGCAGCCAACTATACTTCCTCATTGTCCCAGTTTGGTGGTAAGGATGATATTACGGTAGATACCTGGTTAACCAAGTAATTCCGTATTGTATTCATTTTAGAAGCAGGGATTCCTTTGGGTTTCCCTGCTTCTTTGTTTAAACCCTTTTTAAACTATTTACTATGAAAAGACTGATTTTATTATTCCTCTTATTGAGTTTCATGGTTGAGCTTAAGGCCCAGGTTACCGATAGTGCTAAACGAAAAGTTCCTGTAAAGGGAGCGGTTAATTTTCGGGATATTGGTGGCTATACGACTAAGGATGGGCACCATGTGCGTTGGGCTAAATTATATAGAAGTGCCGATTTAAGTAAGCTTACCGATTCTGATTTAGGTCTATTATCCAATTTAAAAATTGCCTATGATATTGATTTACGGGGAACCCAGGAATCGCAAAAGGCTCCGGATAGAATGGTACCCAATATGCATTATCAATTGTGCCCGGCAGGTTCGGAAAATTTGGACGGGATGATGCGCGGAATTGCTATGTTAAAAAATCCTAAGCAGGCCGATTCGTTAATGGTAGCTTTTTATGCCAATACAGCACCCTTAAAAGGACGTTATCAGCCCTTATTTAATTCCCTTTTGGATTTACCCCAGGAGGAAAGCCTTCTTTTTCATTGTTCGGCTGGAAAGGATAGAACCGGTATGGGTACTGCCTTAATTCTTTATGCTTTGGGGGTTCCTTACCATACTATTATGGAAGATTTCTTAGCCAGTAATTATTATAGAAAGGCCGAGAATGAAAAAATGATGAAAATGATGGTAGGAACCTATCATTTAAATGCAGAGGTAGCCAGGAGCATGATGGGGGTTAAAAAGGAATACCTGGACGCCACTTTTGCCTCCATTAAAAAGCAATATGGGTCGGTTGATGCCTTCCTTAAGAACGAAATTGGCCTGGATGATGCCAAAATGAAAACCTTAAAAGAAAAGTTTCTGCAATAAGGTCGAAATACTCGACCCTTTGTCATAGCCTTTTTGCAATATCCTCCCTCAATTTTTGTTACATTAGGATAAACTAAAAATGACCATGAAGAAATTAATGTTAATGCTCACTTTCGTATTGGGCTTTGTTGGATTCATCCAGGCGCAGAATTATCCACAGGCAAACATGACTCCGGAGGATCGTGCCAATATGCAAACCTCGAATGTGACTAAACGGTTAAAATTGACCGACGATCAATCCAAACAGGCAAAGGTTATTTTCCTGGCTCAGGCAAAAAGTATGGATAGTGTTCGGGCTTCGGCAAACGGAGATTGGGCTTCGGTAAGACCTGCCATGCAGGCCATTGGAAAAAATACCGACACCAAATTAAATGCTATTTTAAGTGACGACCAGAAAAAGGAATATGAGGCTATGAAAGCCGAAAGACGTCAGCGTATGCAAGGCGCCCCTCAGAATTAAAGGCAGGTAAACCCTTCCGGAATGCATTCTACAAGCTTTTGCAAGTAGACTTTGAAACAGGATTATAGGTTCATTTCTATAATCCTGTTTTTATTTTCCTTCTGGTGAACTTTCCAGGTTAGGATTATTTTCATCTTTTTCCTTTTTGAATTTTAAGTTTCCGAATTTCCAGGAGAAATTAATTCCAAAGGTTCTGTAGGGAATTTCCCGAAGGCTATTGGTGGTAAAATTTAAGCCGCTTAAATAGGTGGTTTGATTTACATTTTTGGTTAGAAAATTACCAGCTACCAGGGCCATACTGGCCTTTTTATTTGTAAAAGATTTCCTTAGTCCTAATATATAGGAAGTAAAGGAAGGGTAGTGCCCCTGCAATTCATTCCGGGCCGAATTAAAACTACCTGAAAATTCTGCATTTATATTGGGATTAAGGGTATAACTAAAGTTTAGGTTAATTCGATAATTCCAGCTTTGAATATTGAGGCCGGGGTTCAGGTAATTGGTAGTATACCGATGAAATAGGGTAAAATTAAGTCGGGAATCGAGTGCTTCGGTTATATGAATATTGGTGAATAGATTGGTGCCTAAATCTTTTTCCAAACCTACATTCTCATTAGTAATCACATTCACATTGGTATACGTTCTATTGCCCACCATAAAACTTGGGTATAAAACGCTATAGGGCTGAATATCATTATTCGAGGTTTTATAAAATACGATTACCGAAATGGATCCTAATTTCTCGTAGGTTTTTGAATAGGCCAATTCTAAACGGTCGGCCGTTTCCGGTAGGAGAAAAGGGTTGCCCCGGGTTAAATTATTGGGGTCGGACGTGTTTATATAGGGGTTTAAACTGCGATATTCAGGTGGTTCAATCCTTCTGGAAAAGCTAAGCTTGATTAATTGACTGTTTTTAAGCTTTCTGGAGAGAAATATAGAAGGTAAATAGGAATTATAACCCGGTGGGCTGGTTAAATCGGGACTATTGGAAAAATAGGTGCTTTGTTCGGTTCTTTGATATCGGAAACCCATTTTAATGTCCAATATCTCTTGGATGGGAAAAGAAATTTCCGAATAAATTCCATACACCTGCTGGTGATACCGGGTTTGATTGGTTAGGTACGAATTGGGAAGAAAGGAATGAGAAAGGGTATCATAGGAAAAATCATTTACATCGGATCGGACATTTCGTAAATTTACCTTAGCTCCATAGGACCATACCACATCTTTTTTTATAGGATTTGTATAATCGACAGCGATTTCCGTTTGTATATCTTTGCCTGGATTTAAGGCACTATCCCCCTGTATAAATGGATGGGATGGATAGGATAGGGGAGAAAGTATATTTTTCGAAAATATGTTCCCGGTTCCAAAGCTATTGGTTAGGGATATCTCCAATTCTTCATCCTCTTTTTTGAACTTCCTTTTCCAGTCGAGGCTAAGGTCGAAGGTATGAAACCGAAAGGTATTAAGCGTATTATCTTGATCCAGAAGCTTGGAAAGGGTATCTGATAAAGCGTTTTGCGGATAAATGGAGGTGAATTGGGTAATTTGACCATCGTTGGTTCTGCCAAATTGATCGAAATTGATTCCGCCCGTTACCGTATTTTTAGTATTGGGGGCCCAGTCAAAACCTATCCCGGATTCCAATCCTCCCCGCCTTATTCCACTAGGACCGAATTGATGAAGATGACTGGTTTGGATTCCGGAATCTATGGTTTTAAATTGGTCACTGGTATTTTGCGTGATCACATTGGGCCTGTAATTTCCACTGAAGAAAAGGTTTAATCCCAATTTGCCCTTTCTATAATTTAGGTTAAAGGCTCCATTCTCATTACGGGTGCCTGCTGTTAGAGAAATACTTCCATTCAGCCCCTGGGCATTGTTGGATTTTAGAATAATATTAATGATTCCGCCCAAACCTTGCCCATCGTATTTAGCTCCGGGATTTGTAATGACTTCGATACTCTTAATTTGGTTAGCAGGAATAGATTGCAATACATCTGAAACGCTGGAACCAAAAGCCGAAGAGGGTTTTCCATTTATTAAAAACCGTATACTGGAGCTTCCTGCTAATTCGACATTTCCATCGATATCCACCGAAATTTGAGGTATTTTTTTAAGGATATCGGTAACCGCACCGGTTTGAGAACTCAGGTCTTTTTCTGCATTATAAACTAATTTATCAATCCGGTTTTCAATGAGTTCTCTTTTTGCGGTAATTTTTACCTCTTTCAAGGATCTTGAACTGGGCGAAAGAAAAAGACTCCCCAAATTCTTATTGGTTTCGTAGGAGGAAAGCAATAGGGGTATGCGTTTTTTAATATATCCTATACATTCCAGTTGAAGAATATATTCTTTTCCGGGAACCAGGTTTCCCAAAATAAAAGCACCTGATGGGTCGGTCAGAACCCCTTTCAAAGGTGTTTTTTCTCCTGAACGAAATAGGCTTAGGGTTCCATATTCGACCGGTGCTTTAGTGATAGAATCGAGTACCTTGCCTGAAATTCGGATTTGAATATTTTGGGCCTGGGAAAATAGGGGTAAGGAAATACATAGAAGGATCAGAACCCAGATTTTTGGGAGCAGTGTAATTTTCATTGGCCTAAATTGCGGATAATTTAAGGATGGGTAACCCTTTAATCCCTTTTTTTGTTTTTATTCCTCTCTTATTCTTTATATTTACAAAAAAACGAACATGGCAACTTTACAAGAAGAAATCGCAGCAAAAGCAAATATTACCGTAGATCAGGCTAAATTGGCTTATGATCATGTATTAGAAACTATTAATTCTAAAATCCCTCCTTCCATTTCTGATGAGATTCATAAAGTGATGAATGGTCACGATTTTGATTTGGAAGCAGTGAAGAAAAATGTCGCCGATACCGCACACGATTGGCAGCAAAAAGCTACCGATACCGCACATGATTTAGCGGGAAAAGCAACGAATATGTTTCAGAATTTAGCCGATCAGGCGAAGCATCTTTTCGATAAAGATGCCCCTAAGGCATAAGGAAATTTTCAGGTAAAAGAAAAGCCCCTGGTCCATTCGATCAGGGGCTTTTCTTTTATAGGGCATTTCATTGGGCCTGTTTAAAAACCGAATACATGCTATTTTCAGGGACTATATGGTTTTTGGGTCTACTTTTTGAGGCTGATCTTTATTTACCGGGGGCTTTACAATCATTTTGGGTTGAATAGGAGGCCTTGGTTTCAAGCCATTATTTGGAATATTTTGAAACCGGTTAAAGCCACCAATAGGTTGACTAGGATTTCCCTGGTTTGGGTTACCCTGATTTGGATTTCCCTGGTTTGGGTTGCCCTGATTGGGACGGTTATTATTCTGGTAGGGGTTTGACGGGTTGGGATTTACCTGATTTGGATTTCCCTGGTTTGGGTTGCCCTGATTAGGACGGTTATTATTCTGGTAGGGATTTGACGGGTTGGGATTTACCTGATTAGGGTTTCCCTGGTTAGGACGGTTATAATTTTGATTTGGATTTACTCCGCCGGGTTGAAAACTTGGGTTATTATTTCTTAAACCTTGATTATTATTGGGAAGTTGATATGGATTATTCCTATTTCCCTGGTTCAGGGTATTAGGATTATTGGATATGTTTTGGTTAGGGTTAGGCACGTTAACGGTATTGCCGTTTCTATTATAATTGGAATTGACCGGCGTTCCGTTTGGATTTACATTCGAATTTTCAGGCAATTTATTTTGAGGATTTCCTTGAGGGAAAGCCGGTCTATTGGTATTTGGGTTATAAGGGGTAGAAACGGAAGGAATCACATTGGAATTCTGCGGATTTCCATAGGGAGTCGGTCTTTGATTTCCTTGATTAATGTTCCCATTGGTAAACCCCTGATTGTTTTGCGTTCTTTGTCTGGCAGCATCATAAGGATGAGCATCTGTACTGGAAATATTGCTCGCTTCATTTTGTATCCCAACCCCTCTTTCCTGGGTTCTATTATAAACCGGGGTTACCTGGTTTATTGGCATAATTTGTTTAGGAGCCGGTTTTGTTATCCCGGAATTATTGGTCATTATAGTCCCCTTTAAATTAGGCCTGTAAAAATGAAGTGCATTTTCATTTAAATTGGTTTGACCGGGCCGGTTACTACCCGCAACACTAATCGGTGTAATGGGGGCTCCTGTAACCCTTTCCACATCCGCTCTGGGGGGGCCTGCCACATACACTTCCTTATTATTATAATTATTGATGGTGGTATTATTCACCGTTACAATATTATAAACACGGGTATTATTAATATTATTCACCGTGGTCACATTATTAATAAGAGTAGTATTTTGATAGATATATTGGTTTTGAGAACGGTTTACCACATAATTATTGACTTGTGGGCTCGCTACTCTGTCCGAAGGGACAAAACACCAATGCCGGGGCTCCGGTGCTTCATTAAAGGAAAAGTTAAGACCTATACTAACCCGGGCCCCACCATTATACTCCCGGTTATAATACCCTTCTCTAGGTGCCGGAGGGCCTAAGGGGGCCCATCCATAATAATTGCCACTGGTTCTCCAAGCCACCCAGGCAGGTCCCCAGGTATAGCCTGGCACCCAAATCCAACCATAATCATTGGAAAAGCGCCATCTGCCATAATGGAAGGTGGCCCATCCCCATTGGTAATCGGATACCCAGGTCCATCCATAATCGGTATACACCCAATGGCCTCTGGATTGATAGGGTTGGAAATCCTGACCAACTTCAGGTACCCAAACATATCCATAATCGGGATCTTGTACCCAGGTTCCATAGGGAGCCAGGGCATCATAAAAGGTTTGGTAATTGACCTGGTTTTCTTCTGGTTCCGGATTTTGAACAGGGGGCGGGGAATAAGTTACGGGTGGATTGGTATTATATTCCCTAACCACGAATTCTGCCGAACCACATCCCGTTAAGAACAGAAAGGTTGCCAGATACCTATATATTTTAAATGAATTCATATTTTGAAAGAGTAAAGTTTAGAAGGTTGTTACAAATATTAAGCCAAGAGTAGTACGGTAAATGCACTGCTAATGGTCATTAAAAGAAGGTCAAATTTGTAAAAAATTTGTTAGGTGCGGTTAAACTATTTTATCGTAAACCCGTTAAAGCGTAGGAATTCTTAGTTGAAATGTATGAAATTTTTAACCCGTTTTGTAGGTCTTTTCCTTGTATTACTGGTTTTTATTTTAAAAGTAAAGGCTCAAAAACTAGATCCAACCGAGTCGGAAAAATCAGAAAAAACGTCCTATTTAAAAATTGAAACAGATTACCTTACCAATAACGTATTTTTGGGTAGAGCCGATACGGTTCTTCAACCTTCTTTTGCACCGGGTATTGGGTATTATCATAAATCCGGTCTCTATATGAATGCCACTGCAAATTATCTACCCAGGAATACAACCAGTAAACTGGACAATGGGGCCATTGAAATTGGATATACCGTGGAATTAACCGATCGCTTATCGGGTTCCCTATATTTTGATAAATTATTTTATTCCCCTACCAGTACCTCCATTAAATCGTCCATTAGTTCTACTTCGGTAATTAGTCTGACTTATAATATTGCAGACATAATAACCCCAACCGTTGAATTAGATTATAATGTGAATAAGGCGGCTATTCCGGGTGATTTCTTAATGAATATTGGCCTTAATCATGATTTTATTTTTAACCCTATTTTCGGGGGGGAGGATAATTTCACTATCTCTCCAGCATTAAATTTTAATATTGGCACCCAGAATTTCTATAAGAACTATTTGCAAAGAAAATTTAAAAATAAAAAACTCCAGGCACAGGAAACCAAAGCTATTGATGCTTTAGCCCCTTTTCAAGCCCTGGATTATGAATTTTCTTTGCCAATCTCCTATACCTCAAGTAGGTTTACCTTTTCCTATACACCTACAGAGGCCATTGCAGTAAATAAATTGCCAAAAGCAATTTTGAATACCTACGAAAACGCTACCAACTTGTTTTATTCCACTTTTACCCTTATCCTAAAATTTTAGGGTTTGTTTAAAGGGAATCCATTGGCTTTCCTAATTTGATTCTATTTGGCTGAAGCTTAAGGACCTTACCTTACTTAATTTTTAATTGTTATTTGCCATAATCCCAAATCTCTCCCTCATTTTAGGAACTATTACGTAAAATTTTAACTATACCCCAAACTTCCTAGGATTTATATCTAGGTTCAAATAAAATAAATTAAGCATGAAAAAGATCTTTAGTATGGGTTTCATTTTAATGGCAGTAATATCGGCTCACGGACAAAAAATGTCAGAGACCCAAATCTCTCCTGATTTAAAGGCGAAGGTTAAAACCTTATATCCAGAGGTAACTCATATTATCTGGACAAAAGAGAAAAGTAATTATGAAGCAGAGTTTAAAAACAAGGGAGTGCTGACCTCAATTCTTTTGGATTCTAAAGCGAAACTAATGGAAAAGGAAATTGGAATTCCTCCTTCTACATTACCGGCACCGATAATCGCAGCTTTAAAAATAAAGTTTCCTGGTAAGAAAGCTTCAGAGGCAGCTATTATATATAAAAAAGGTGTAAAATCGTACGAAGCTGAATTTGATGGAATGGATTATATGTATACTTCAGATGGAAAGTTCTTAGAAGCAGTAAAAGACTAAGTCAGGTATAGGATCGCGGATGCTTCTATGAAATACCCGTTTTTAATATGTTGCTTCACCTGATGTTTTTGGAATTGGCCCTTAAATCCTTTACCTACTCGTGAACTTAATGCGATTTAGCTTTATTCACAAATTTTTCCCTCATATACGGGTGGTTGGGGAGCAATTCATGAACCTTATTTGGATAAAATAGCGGAATTGGTATCCTTGGATTTCTTAGTCATAAAACAGTTGATTTATGGCAGCCAATTAAATCCTAAAGAAACAGGCATCAAGATGGGATGGCGGAGGGCTTACGTTTATAAAGCCTTATTCTAAGCGTGAGGACTTAAAGTGAACCCTTATTCTTAACCTTTTTAGCCCTTTTGGAATAAATTTCTAACAACTATTTTATTAATAGGGAAGGCATAAACTTAAACTTTCATTAACAATAGCTTAACATTCTTTTAAGGTGGGGATTATATTAAAATTGTTATTTGCTTAGGCAAAAAACAATTATATGTCAAACGCTTTACGCAAGGGAATTTTAATTTCATATTTTTTATTAATCTGCACCTTGACTTTTTCTCAAGGTTTGCATGGGGTAGTGGTGGACCAGTATACAAAGGCACCCCTTCCCGGAGTTACCGTAGAAATTAAGTCTGAGCATCTGACTACCCAAACCTCTCCAGCAGGATATTTTGAGTTCAAATCTTTGTCAAAGGGGCGATATGAATTAACCTTATCCTATATAGGCTATGGTACAGAGACTAGGATAGTGGATTTAAATAGCCAGAAAACCCCGAATCTTTCTTTTACTCTTACCGAAAAGGTTACTCAGTTAAGGGAGCTAAAAGTAATAGGAAAAACAAATCATGAAACGGATATCAGTGCGAGAAGAAAAGAAAAGAACGCAGATAATGTGGTAAATGTGGTTTCCGCGCAATCTATTCAACGATCGCCCGATTTGAATGTGGCGGAGGTAAGCAAGCGTATTTCAGGAATTTCTCTTTTGAAAAGTAGCGATAGTAAGGATGAGTTCCTGGTGGTAAGGGGATTGGAACCCCGATATTCCAATACCACGATTAATGGGGTTCAAATTCCGAGTCCGGACGATAAAAACAAAACGATTCCCTTAAATATCTTTCCCGCCGAATTGGTAGGAAACGTGGTAGTCTCAAAAACATTGACACCTGACCTGGCTTTGGATGCAATTGGCGGTACTGTAGATGTTCAGTTTAAAGATGCTCCTACAGAACCGGTCCTGGACATTAATTTTGCAGGAGGTTTCAATCCTAAAGTAACGAAAAACAGGTTTTACACCTTCGATCCCTCTACGAGTCATAAAACGGATCCTCAGGCTTTAGGAAATTTAAATGCCCAGCCCTCGTATTTCCCGGTGAATGTACTGAAGTTCACCCAACCTAATTTTAGAGGAGACTTATTAGGAGGATTTACCTTTTCAAAGCGCTTTTTAAAAAATAAAGTCGGTTTAATTCTTTCCGGTTCCGATCAGGATGATTATACCGAAAATGTTGAAAATAGTGTCGATATAAACCCACAATTAAATACCGATAAAATTCAGGGCAATATTCCCCAATCCCAAACCTATTTCTTTAGAAATTATTATTTCCATACCAATAGTCTAGGTCTTAGCTCTAAGGTTGATTATATCATCAATCTCAAGAATAAAATTACTTTATCTACTTTTTATACCAGAAACCAAAGCATCAATGCTTTTTCTAGTTATAATTTTCCTATCCCCGGTACCATTCAAGGCGCAACCGTACAAAAAGATAGTTTATTAAGAAGTCTAAATCAAATTCAGAATCTATTAGGATTTTCTTTGAAAGGGAACCATCAATTGGGTTCTAAATGGAATTTAGATTATACTCTGAATTTTGGGAGTTCTCAGGGCAAGGTACCAGATCAGGCATCCACAAATCTGCAAAACCTATTTAACGCATCCGGTTATTATTTTAGTGGTGGTCAAAGCACCAATAGAACTTGGCAAAGAAATTTTGATAAGGCCTATTCTGCTTATTTAAATATTAATTACAAGTTCCATTTATTTCATAACGAATCCAATTTAAAATTTGGGGGTGTGGTATCGCATAAAGTCCGATATAATTATCGAAACAGTTATGGATTAGTGGCCGATTCAGGTTTATCGACTGGAGGAAATCCCAATGGTATATTATATAATAATAATTATACCTATGCCAGGTTTAGCCTTTATAATGCGAATGGTTCCGGATCGGTCAATACCGATAATTATAATGCCGATGAATCCTTACAACAATTTTATATTATGGATCGATTCAAAATTGGAAAGTTAGATATTGTGGCAGGATTTCGGGATGAAATTACCCACCAGTCGAATAGGACCCGATCTATAACTCCACCATACCCATTCATTAATAACGATTATTATTACAATGATATTTCCCCGGAAATAAGCTTAAAATATAATATAGATAAGAATCAGGGAATTCGTTTAGGATATTATCAGGCAATTAGTCGTCCGAATTATTATGAATTACTTTCCTATACCAATTCCCAGGGAACAGGGAATACTACTGGAAATCCAAACCTTCGCCATGCCAGATCTTATAATTTTGATGGTCGATATGAACTATTTTCTGGAAACGATAATGCTTTCCTGGTAGGGGCATTTTACAAGAAAATCATCGATGCGATAGAATCGCAGATTGATTTTAATTCCCTGGTGCAAACGACTCAATTAAAAAATGTGCCGGATGCCATTGATTACGGGGGAGAGTTAAACCTGATTCATTATTTCGGAAATTTTGGAATTTCCGGGAACTATACCTTTACCTTATCCCGAATTAAAGAAAGAAAATCCTATCAGGTACAAACCATCAGTACAGACCCTGCGGTAAGGGGTTTTGTTATTGTTGACCTTTTACCTATCGTTACCCGTCCTTTACAGGGGCAATCGAGAGACTTGGCCAATATGAGTTTCCTTTATAGAAATACCAAATCCAAAATCAATGTAAATTTTTCCATTCTATATCAAGGGAAGCGATTGGCGAATGCCCAAGGCTCAGAATTTTTGGATTATTATCAGCAAGATTATTGGAATTTTTCCTTTGCAGCCGATAAAACCTTTGGAAAACGGCTAAGTGTATTTGTTAAGGGAAATAATATTAGCAATACGCCTACCATTTTAAGAACAGAAAATGGGTATTTTATTAGTTCCAACCGTACAGGTCAAGATTTCTTGTTAGGACTTCGATATAAAATTTTAAGTATCCAGTAAAAAAACCTGTTTTATCATTTTCTAAAAAAAATGGCCTTAATTCCTTTTATATTAAAATATTTTTAATTTTTAACAATATTTTATACAGAAAACACAATAGATAAACTAATATTCCCTTAATATCTAGTTAACATAGGTTTCCTATTTTTAAAAAAAAAATCCATGAAATTTAAAAATCTTTTATTTGCTCTGGCAGCCATAGTGGGTATTGCTGCGACGAGTTGTTCCAAAACGAAGACAGATCCAACACCTACCCCGACTTGCCCAGGTGGTGCAGGCTGTCCGGTAGTCAGTACAGGTCCTGCTGATTCGGTTTCTACAAAATTCGCCGGGGGTTTGTTAGGAAACACAAAAACACATTCAACCTTTACTTTTTTAGCTGGCAAAACATATAATATAACAAAAGCCAATGTTATTATTACCAATGCAGATGTGGTAATTCAAGCAGGTGCTACCATTTTATTTGGTGGTGTTCCCTTAAAGGTTACCATTGGTTTAGGCCCAAAAAGAAATGAAGAATCCCATAGGCTAAATTTTGATATTGATAAGTATAAAGCCAATGTTGCCCTTCATTCTGCTCAATTAAAGCAATTATCCCTGGGTAATCATAATGTGCAATTGGCACCTCCGGATACTGGTTCTAAAAGCTCTGTTTTTGGTTTTTATGTGATCAATACTGAGAAAGTGGCCACCGGAACGGTTAAGAGCACGGTGAAGATAAATGGAACCGCTACCAGTCACGTTACATTTAGCACGCTTGAAACCAATCCACAATGGCCAAATGGTTATTGGGGGGGAATTACCATGGATTCCACCGTTACTTCCGCACAATTTGAATGGGTGGACATTGCCCATACTGGGGGTGTAGATTCCATAGGGGGTAATCAATATGCTATTTACTATAGGGGAAATGTAGCTAAAGGTGCTGTAAGAGATAATTTTATTATGGAAAATTCATCTGTTGAATACGGTGTAGATGATTGTACCCGGATGGAAGGATTATTGAATTTAGCTATTCGTGGTAATGTATTCAAACGTCAAGGTTCAAATGACGGAGATGGGATAAATATCAAATCAGGTTCTATCGGCGACGTTTGTTATAATTATTGCTGGGCTGGCGCCAATAATTCCATTAAATTGAATGCCAGTACTAAAGATAAAACTTTGGTTACCAACGTAAACATTTATAACAATACTATTATTTCTGGAGGATGGAGAAAGCATGGGGAAGCCTCTTCCGGAATTTTAATCGATGCTTTTGCTAAAGGTGCTTGCTATAATAATTTAATTATCAACTGCAGAAATGGTTTCACCCTATCGAATCTTGCCGATACTTCCTTCTATACGTTGAATGCTACGGGAGCAACCAGAGAAACCAATATCAACCAGGTAGTGGGTAATAATTTTATTTATGCCTTTGTGGATTCCGTTGCGGCCAATTCTTATGGTTTTATGCAATTTAGCAATAAAAGAGCGGGTGATATCTCTGCTTTAACCTTAGCGGGGCAGACAGATCCTAAGATTGTTAAAATCGATCGCAATACAGTAGGATACACAGATCAACCAACCTCCTATCCGGATAATAATGATCCTCATTTGCAATCTTCCTCTCCTGCCATTGGAAAAGGAAATTCCAGTTCAAAGAATTATGTAAATGCCCTCAATTACGGTTCTCAATGGGCACCGGGTGAAGATATTGGAGCCTTCCAGGTTACCAATGCCACTAAAGGAAATTTAAGAGGAAATAATTAATTCCCAAATTCTTTTTATTTGAAGCCCCGGTTTTCCCGGGGCTTTTTTTTTGAAAAAATTTCCGGTTCCTATAGGTCTTTTTCTATTCCATACTGTCATCTCTTAGATTAACTATTTCTAAGAATGCTCTCAAATTCAATTCGTATTAGAAGGAAATTGGCCATCCCAATGCCTGATTTTTTTAAAGACCCATTCCTGGTTTCTATTCTTTGGTTTGGCCTAAGCTTATGTGCGGCTATTCGTGTTATTTTGATGAATGAAATCAATAATTATAAAATATTTAAATACACCTATTTAAACCTGATTCATTTTCATAGTCTTTACGAACCGCAGCCTGCTTTTTATTATGACTCGAATCATTACGGTCCCATATTCGCCTTTATTATTGCACCTTTTACTTATTTGCCGGATAATTTGGCCTGTATTGTATGGGTTTTATTTAATTCCTTTGTTTTATACAAAGCCATTCTTTCCTTACCGCTTGAATCGAACCAAAAAATCCTGATATTATTAATTTCTGCTCATGAATTAATGACCTCGTCCTTTAGTGTGCAGTTTAATCCCATTATGACGGCCTTAATTTTATTTTCATTTACAGCCGTGCATCGAAAAAAAGATTTTTGGGCCGGATTCTTTATCGTTCTGGGTATTTTGGTGAAATTATATGGGGTAGTGGGTCTGGTCTTTTTTCTATTCTCTAAAAACAAGAAGCATTTTATTCTAGGACTGATTTTTTGGTTTGGAACCTTATTTTTCCTTCCTGCCCTGATTTCCAGCCCAGGGTTTTTATTGCATACATATAGAGAATGGATGGATTGCCTGGTCTATAAAAATCAATTAAATATTCATTCCGGCATGCAGGATATATCGGTCATGGGCATGATTCGTAGAATTTCAGGAAATTATGCTATTTCCAATGCCTATATTCTAATACCTGCCTTGGTATTGTATAGTCTTCCCCTACTTTTTACCAAGAGGCATTCCAAGCCGGAATACCCCCTGGACGTCCTGGCTTCTACCTTAATGTTCACCGTTTTATTTAGTACTGGCTCCGAATCGCCTACCTATATTATTGCCGTTACGGGAATGAGCATTTGGTATATAAACCGGTTAAAAACCAGGAAATCCTATATTCCTTTCCTATTGGTATTTGCTTTAATTATAACCAGTTTTTCACCTTCCTTTTTATTCCCCCAATGGATTAATGAGCATATCATCCGGAAATATTCCCTAAAGGCCCTGCCTATTTTCCTTATTTGGATCCAATTATTGTACGATATGGTTTTGGAGACCCGAAAATCAAGAGAAATAAGTACCGAGAAAACCTATATATTATCGGCCTAATACGGTTTCTGACCCAAAAATGGATAAGGAAGAATTTGGCATACTGTACAGGAAAAACTATCGAAAACTATTCATGGTAGCCTTTGGATATTTACAGGATCCTGTTTTGGCTGAAGAAATCGTACACGAGGTTTTTTTAAAAATCTGGAAAACCCGTGATCAGCCTTCCTTTATAGCCAATAAGGAAGCGTATTTATATAAAAGTGTGGTGAATACCTCCTTGAATTTACTGGAATCAGAAAAGAGGAAAAAGAATAGAGATCACCAGTATTTTATCAATAGCGATCAAATGGAAGGGATGGAGGACCTGGATAAATGGGAACTGACTTTACAAACTCTTGAAAAGGCCCTGGAAAATCTTCCTCCTCAATGCCGCAAGGTAATTGAAATGAGTAAAATTAATGGAATGAAGCAAAAGGATATTGCCGAAAGCCTGAACATCTCCATAAAAACCGTAAAAAATCATGTCCATTATGGATATGAGCGATTAAGGGAATTATTGAAAAAAGATAATTTTTTAATCCTTCTTCTCCTTCTTTCGTCTAAACAAGAAGCCTTATGAATCCAGAAATAAATCCTTCCTCAATACCCTACGATATCATTCTCCGGTCGAAATACAAAGATCTGGATCCTGCCGAGGAGGCTTTTTTGACCGAGTGGAGAACAAATCCCTTAAATGAATCCATATTTAAGGAAGTGATGGAGATTATGTACACGGAGAGCCAATTAAAAATATATAATTCCTTACATCCAGAGGCTTCCTGGAAAGAATTGGAAAGGAAAATTGATTTATTTGAGCAGGAAGGTTATAAACCCATTAAACCTATAGCGAATTCAGGCAGGTATTGGCTATATGCCTCTGCAGCAGCTTCTTTAGCCTTCCTATTGCTTTTCACCTTTCTGTACAAAAAGGAAATGATCCTGGTGTCCGCAAAGTCCTCCTATAAATCCATAAAATTCTCCAATGGAATTTACGTTCGATTAAAAGGAGAATCCCGCTTAAAATACCAGGAAGGGATATGGATGGCCCCCACCCATTTTGAATTATTGGACGGAGATGCTTTATTCAAAATAATGCATAAAGCAGACCGGGTAGTTGAAGTAAATTTTGGAAAGGAAAAGGTACGGGATTTAGGAACCGAATTTGAAATAATCCGATCTTTTACTACGATGGAAATCTTGGTGCGTACAGGGAAGGTTCTTTTCCTTTCGGAAAAATTAAACGAACCAGAAAGAACCTTATCGAAAGGAGACGATTTTGTGTTTAATGAAATTTCCAGGGGCGCAACCTGGATGGTACACAAAGATTCCTTACCTGAATCCCAAATTACTTCCTTCCGGTTTTATAACCAGAGAATGGGGGAAGTGGCAGAAAAAATGGAAAGGGCCATAGGCATTAAGATTCGCTTTGAAAATACTGGTTTAATGGAACGAAGAATTACCGCATCGTTTACCAATATGGATCCGGATAAAATCATGGAACAAATAGGGCTTACCCTTAATCTAAAGCTGAATAAGGAAAAGGATACCTATTTTCTATCTGCCCAATAGGTAGATTTTTACGGCACTACAACAGAATTGTATTATTTTCGTTCTAAGATAATGCAATGGAAGGGGCTAAATCCAGCTAAAGTATTTATAACGATATGGCTAATCCTTCTTAGCGCAGGATCCCTACAAGCCCAAAATACGAAACTGACAAAAGGCCTGTATAGTATTCAATTTAAAAATAAAACCCTGATCGATGGCTTAAACTTTTTGATTGAGGAGAAAGGGATACCTCTTTCTTTTGATCCGGAGATAATTCCGCATAAAATTTTAAGCCTAAACATCAAGAATAGTCCTTTGCCTAGCCTATTAGATTCCATGCTATCGGGAACTTCCTTAGGCTATATTTTTTTTGAAAACGGGATCATCATTCGAAGCAAGAATTCCCCCGGATTCGAATTAAGCGGTCATATCCGGGATTCAGAAAGCGGGGAGGATTTAATTGGGGCCGAATTGATGAATGAGGATGGACAATTATTAGTGATCAGTAATAATTATGGGTACTATTATGTTTCCCTATCCGAACCAGATGCCTATTTAACCGTCCGTTTACTGGGATATAAAACCAGCCGCTTGAGGGTCCATCCCAATATGGAGGGAAAAATGGAAATTCTTCTTTCCCGGGAACAGGAAGTATTAAAAACCATTCAGGTAAAGGAAAAGGCCAATACCTTGGGATCCGGATTATCCGTTTTGCACGGGAACCCCTATCCATTGGAATTTTTTAAAAAGCTTCCCTATTATGGTGGAGAAAGAGATATTATCCAGGCCTTAAAAATGCAGAATGGCATTGTCGGACTCTCGGAAGGAAATGGGAGCTTGTTTATCAGGGGAGGGAATAAGGACCAAAACTTATTTTTATTAGATGAAGCAACCGTGTATAATCCCGGTCATCTTTTTGGATTGGTATCCATATTTAACCCAGATGCAGTAAAAAATATCCGGATTTATGATGATAGAATCCCGGCCAATTTAGGCGGAAGAATTTCTTCTGTTATTGAGGCACAAACCACCGATGGAGACCATCAAAACACCCATGTTTTAGGAGGAATAAGTTTATTAACCTCCAGGATATCCTTAGAAGGGCCCCTGTTTAAAACGGCCTTATTGGATGGTGGAAATTCCTATTTTCTGGCCTTTCGATATGGACTCCTGAATAGATTAAACAATACCCTTGAATTATTACATTTAAAGGCATCATTTTATGATATTAATTTAAAATTGAATTTTAGGATGAATCCTAAAAATCAAATATTTATTTCCGGATATAATGGAATTGATAATTTACTATCCGATAATTCCCGGCAAAACTACTGGGGCAATCAGACCGCCACTTTTCGTTGGAACCATTTATTCAATGCTAATTTATTTTTCAATTTATCGGGTATTTATAGCAATTACCAAAATATCCTTGGACTGGATAATGTAGATAGCCTAGTCAAAACCCAATGGCTAACCTCTATCCGGGACTTTAGTTTTAAGGGAGATTTTACTTATTATTTCAGAACCAATACCCAATTCAAATTTGGTTTTCAGCATATTATTCATCAGTTTATACCGGGTGAAATCCTTCATGTGAATTCTTCCCTGAACATACCCCGGGAAAATGCAACAGAGACCGATTTTTACGTTCAGCAAATAGGTCCCTTATTTGGACCGAGTCAAATTTCCTATGGGCTAAGAGCTAGTTTCTTTAATAATTTTAAAGAAGATTTTAATAATCAAGCAGTCGGGATGGCGAGTAACCCGGCAAGCCTCATTCCCTATACGAAGGCTTTTTATTTTAATCTGGAACCCCGTGTAGACCTTTCCTATCCAATTTCTAGCCATAGCAAGGTCCATATTAGCTTCGACCGTACGATCCAATACCTGCATATTCTGGATAACCAGGATCTGGCCTTTTCTTCCCTGGAAACCTGGATTCCCTCTGGAGCTAATATAAAACCCCAGGTAGGAGAGATGGAATCGATTGGCTATCAGTTTAATCATAAAAAGTTTTTGGTTCAGGTCGAACTCTATGATAAGCAATTGGCGCGTCAATTAGATCTTCTGGATCATACCCAACCCATTTTAAATCCCAATTTGCTGAATAGCGTACGTTCTGGTATTTCCAATGCCTATGGATTAGAATTAACCTTGCAGAAAATAAGTGGTAAATTATTAGGAACCCTTGCCTATACCTATTCCAGAGCCTTTAGGAAAATTACCGATATTAATGATGGGGATTATTACCCGGCCAATTATGATATTCCAAATAATCTAAAGTTTACCTTATCCTATTCATTGAATCCTTTCTGGAATATTTCCACCTTTTTCATTTATTCAACGGGAAGGCCAATTTCCCTGCCTGCTGGATTTTATTACCAGGAAAATTTACGGGTGCCCATATTTTATGGAAGGAATAATTCCCGCTTTCCGGATATAAACCGTCTGGATATGAACCTAAGTTATGAACCCACCGCTTTGCATAAAAAGGAAGCCAAATGGCGAAGTTTTTGGACCTTTGGAATCTATAATGTGTACAATAAAAAAACGCCTTTATATTTTGGGGTAAACCAGGAAGCGACAGTGAATAATTTAGGATACCTTCGTTATTTTAGTGGTATTGCGCCTAATATATCCTATTCCTTTAAATTTTAAGATTCTATGGAGAAAAGGGGATTTTTACTGTTAAGTATACTGGTTTTTTTGGGATGCATAAAGGTGGTTCCCAATTCAGGAAATCCATTTGATAATTCCACCATAGTGGTGGAGGGAGGGATCAATACAGGTAGTAAGGTCCAGGCCATTCGAATTTCCAATATTTCCACTTCCACCTTATCCTCTCCCTATCCGATTTCTGGTTTACAGGTTAAGATAACCAGTGCCGGGGAGAATTTAGTTTTTAAGGAATCGACCTATATTCCAGGAATTTATACCTGTACCCTCAACCATAGCCTAAAAACTAATCAGGTTTATTTTCTATCGGCAGAATCTAAATATCAATTTAGTAATATTTATGCCCAGGATACCTTGAAAAAAGTTATTCCTTTAAAGGGCTGTCTTATCCCTTTTTCAAGCCTTAGTTTACCCAATAAAATGGTAGAATTTCAGATGCCTAAACATGTTTTCGGTCAAAAAAATTGTTTAAAATGGCTTATGGTCTCTAAATCCGGTAAAACCTGGATTCCAGACAATTTTGATCAAACCTATGGCTTTTCTTACCACCATCAATTAGGCGCCCCAAATGCTCTTTATTCCCTAACCTCCAATACCAATTCGCAAACTTTTAGTCTCAGCGATAGTGTTCGCATTTATAAATTTTCCTTGTCAGGCACCCATGGTTTATATCTTTATGGAATTTTTGAGGAAACCGATTGGAAGGGTATTTTTTCGGGTGTCCCCAGTACCGTGAAGGGTAATATATCCAATAATGGGAATGGTTTTTTTTCTGCCATGGATATAGATTCCAAAATGTATTTAGTTAGGGATTTGGTTGGGAAGAAGTACTTTTTCTAAATCGATAAACCAGGTGCAATAAGGTGGGAAATACAATTAATAATAGGGGTAAAGCCATCAGAAATCCTCCAATTACCGCGATAGCCAAAGGTTGGTGGAGTTGAGCCCCAACCCCTATTCCCAGGGCTAATGGGGTTAGGGCCACAATGGCCCCCAGCGCCGTCATTAATTTGGGTCGTAATCGTGTCGAAATGGAATAAACCAGACTCTGATCCGGGGGAAGGGTTTCCAGAGAGGTTTTAAATTGCCAGAAGGTAAAAATGGCATTCTCCCCAATAATGCCCACTATCATGATAATGCCCGTATAGGATCCCACATTAAGGGGAGTATGGGTGAAATACAGGGCCATAATACATCCGGAAACCCCTAAAATGGCATTTAATAAAACCACCAGGGAAACAATAAAACTCCTGGAAATGAATAGAATTACGCCAAAAACTAATAGGCAGGCCGTAATCAAAATTATAAGCAATTCAGAAAAGGATTTTTGCTGATCGGCAAATTCTCCCCCATATTCGATATGGTAGCCCGAGGGGAGTGAAATATGTTGATCCAGTTTTGATTTAATTTCTTTCATAATACTCCCTATATCCCGTAAGCCACGAGTAGCAGTGACCACCCCAATGGATTGCAAATTTTCCCTTTGTAATTCAGCCCCACCCGTATCAATTTGAACTTCGGCCATTTCGGAAAGGGGCTTTAATCGTCCATCCGGAAGAAAGATGGTCCAATTACGGATATCGTTTAGCCCGGTTTTCCTGCCTTCCGGATAAATCATTCGAATTTTAGATAATTGCTCTTTTTCCAAAATAGATCCTACTTCGGTTCCTTCTAAATGGGTTTGAATTTGAGCCTGAAAACCTGCCGGGTTAATTTTATACTGAGCTAGTTTATCTAAATTCGGGTTTAGTACCATGGATGGTCCGGCAATCACAATACCATTAAAGGCATCGTTGGTTCCTTTTACCTTTGCGACGTAGGAGGTAACGCTATCGGAAAGGGTATTCAGAATTTTTTGATTATCTCCGAAAATCTTGATTTCAATAGGCTGAACGGAACTGGTTAAATCCCCTAACATATCATTGATTACCTGACCCAGTTCAATTCTCAAGGCAGGCTGACTTGTACTGACCAATTTCCGAATATCGTCCATGACCTCTTTGGTAGAACGGCTCCTATTCTTTTTTAATTGAATTAGATAATCTCCCTTATTGGGTTCGGTGATAAAAAATCCCATTTGTGTACCCGTTCTTCTGGAATAAGCCTCAACTTCCGGAACGGTTTTTATAAGTTTTTCCGCTTCCCGAAGCATTCGGTCGGTTTCTTCCAGGGAAGTACCGGGAGGAGAATTATAATCTAGAACAATAGAGCCCTCGTCCATTTCAGGGAGGAAGCCGGTTTGTAATAAGGGACCAAGCACCACCATAGAAAAAACTAAGGCACCAATAAAGAGTACGGTAATCCAGGAATTACTCAAGAAGAAACGAACCCAGTTTTGTTGGGTAAGGGGCTTATCCTCCTTTTTATTGGTTTTTCTTTTTTCTGTCCAACCAAACAAGAGATAAAGTACAGGTAGTCCTATCCAACTTACAAAGAAGGAGCAAACCAAGGTAATAATCATAGTATTGGTGAGCACGTGAAAATAGGCACCTGCGACCCCGGACATCAGGGAAAAAGGCAGAAAGATCACTATGGTACTGAGTGAAGAGGATAGCATTGCTGGCCATAAATATTGAATCGCCTTTCGAACCAAATCACCATCTTCCATTCCATGATTTTCTTCGTGGGTTCTATGTATTTGTTCCACGACCACAATGGCATCGTCAATAATAAGCCCAATGGCTGCGGCAATGGCACCCAGAGTCATAATATTAAGGGTATAGCCAAAGACATATAAACAGATTATAGTAGCAAAAAAAGTAACCGGAATGGTAATAAGGATTACCAGGCTGGAACGGAGGGAGCGAAGAAATAAAATGGCTACTATAATAGCGAGGGCTAATCCAATCCATAAACTATCCCGAACACTTTGAATGGAATCCTGTACAAAATCGGCCTGTACATAATAAGGCTTAAACTGGACCCCTGCTGGAAGGAGCTTTTTTAATTCCAGCACCTTCTTTTTCATTTGGGTACTAATGTCTACTAGATTGGCATTGGGCTGTTTTATGATGGCCACCAGAAGTCCATCCTCCCCATTGGCATTAATTTTTATATATTCTATTCCTTCCCGAATGCCCACCTGGGATATATCTTTTAGGTGAACAATTCTTTTCGAGTCATTCGAAATCACCAATTGTTCTAACTCATCTTTATTTTTTACCGCTGTATTGGTAACCGAGAGGTATAGTCGCCTATAATCCGATAAATACCCATTCGAAGTAAGAAAATTGGTTTGATTTAAGGCCTGGTTTATCATATCCGGGGTAATGCCCAGGGTACTCATTTTTTGGGCATTTAATTCCAGCCAGTACTCCTTGGTTTTCCCCCCAATTATTCGAACTTCAGCAATTCCGGGTACCTGGGAAAGAAAAGGCTTTATGGTGTATAATGCCAATTGTTTTAAATCAATGGGGCTTTTGGATCTATCCTCCAGGGTATAGCCCATTACCGGTAAAATAGAGGGGTTCATTTTCTCTACGGTAATTTGAACCCCTGGAGGCAATTCACCTCGTACCTCGGCAATTTTGGATTCAATATTTTGTTTGGCCAGGTCTATATTGGAATTCCAGTTTAAAAAAGCCGAAATTTCGCAGGATCCTCTGCTGGTAATACTGCGAATATTCTGTAAATCGGGAACCTGCTTAATCGCATTTTCCAGGGGCTTGGTCACCGTTACCATCATTTTATTTACCGGCTGCTCCCCATTATCGGCTATAATCTTAATCTTGGGAAAGGTGATTTCCGGGAAAAGGGAGGTTTGAAGTTTGGTATAGAAAAAGAAGCCGGCTAAAAGGATAAAACCTAAAACCACCGAGAGGGGGCTTTTATATTGGGTGAAAAAATTCTTCATAGGAATTTATTTCTGAATAAAAACTGTAGAGGAATCGGGAAGTCCATAATTGCCAGTGGTAATAATTTTATCACCCATCTTTAGGGTATTCCCTAAAATTTCTACCTGGCTATTGGTTTCAATCCCTTTTTGAATAGGCACTTTTATGGCCAGGGTATCCCGGACCAGTTTCATAACCCAAAACTCGGTTTCTTCTTCATTGGTAAGGATGGCCGATTTAGGCAAGGTTAGCGCTGTTTTCCGGTTTTCTTTATATATTCTCACTTTTCCAATAAGATTCTCCGGTAAGTTTTCTCCGGAATTCACTCTGGCCATATAGGTTTCCGTTTGAGAAACCATGTCCATAACCGGGCTTTTTTGAAATAAGTTTCCGGGCACCCAGCGGCTGTCGGGTAATTGAATTTGGCAGGGACCCATATGAATATATTTTGCCCATTCGAAAGGAACATGAATCATCCAGACCAGGCTATTTCGATCCACTATGGAACATAAGGAATCGCCTTCTAAAACATAATCGCCTAATTGGTGATACATGGAGGTTATATACCCCTCCTGGGAAGCCTTTATTTTTATGAGCCCGGAAAATCTGAGCGAGGTATCATTTGGAAAAAGATTGTTACCAAGGGCATTGGCTTCCTTGGTTTTTAGCAGAAATAAAACCTGACCCTTATGGACATGATTTCCCAACTGCACTAAAATTTTATCCAGGTAGCCTGTCGAACTGGAATGCACCCCATTTTTTTTGATATACTGAGTTTGGGCATTTAAATCAATAAATTCCGAAATAGGTGCCAAGGCTACCTGGGAAATCGTTACCGGGGTTTTGGTATGCACTTTTGCATCCTCGTCGCCTCCTTCGGCTCCAGACTCGGCTCCACCGGTTTTATGGGTACAGGAAAACAGGAATAGAAGAATCGCTAAATAATATATTTTCATGTTTCAATAATTGGTGGACCAGAAATTTAATTGATTAATAAGGTTCAAGCGATTTAAATCCAATTGAATCAGGGAAAACTGAAGGTTTTTATAATTATTGATGGCTAAAATCAAATCATTGATTTTAATTTCTCCTATTTCCAATAATTTCCTATCTACCTCGACCAATAATTCATTATTATGCATCTGGTTTTTTAACTGGTTTTCCAGTATTTCCTGGTCGTTTAATTGTTTCTTTAAATGAAGAATTTCCTGGGTATATTCTCGTTTGAAAAAATTCAAATAGCTTTTTCGCGTATTCTCCAATAAATCGATTTGTTTGGAGGTTATTTTTCTTTGATGGCCATCATAAAGGGGGAGACTTAAACTAATCCCCACACTGGCACCAAAAGACTTATAAAAGCTATCAAAATTAGGGGCTTCATAACCTGCATCGGCAAACCAATTAATTTTGGGTCTATAGGCTGCCACCAGGAAATTCCTTTGGGCCACCAGGGAAAGGCTATCAAGGCTAAATTTTTGAAATTGATAGGTCGTATTGATGGGTTGAAGCACATTCAAAACCAAACCTGGATCCTGAAGGGTATAGGTAATGGTATCGGTAATACCGCTTAAGGAATTTAACTGGGATAAATCATTATGAAAACTGATCTCTGCCTGGGTTATTGTAATTTCCTGGGCTTGAAGGGAAACCAAAAAGGTAAGATAATCGCTTTGTTTATAAACGCCCTTCTGTACCAGTTTTTTGAATATCATATCCTGGTTTTTATATAAATCGAGAATTCCTTTCTGGAACTGAACTAGTTTTTGGTCCGAATAGGCCAAGATATACTGGTTTATTATGGATTTTTTTAGTTCAATTTTTGAAATCCGGGAGGAATTAACCAGACTGTCTTTTTTAACCTGATTTCCATAATAAAGTGATTTTTTTTGAAAGGAATTAAATAATGGCTGGCTCAGGTTAACTGTAGCCAGGTAATTTCCTCCGTTGGAAATATTTTGATTATAACCAAATCCATTTAGGATAGGAATGAATTGAGCCGTAGAATTCAACGAAAGGAAGGGCTTCTGGGAGGCCCTGATTTTGCTACTATCCAAAACTACCCCTTTATATAAATTTTGATTTTCGGCCAGGAGAGGAGAGTTTTGAAGGGCTTCCTGAAGAAAATCGTCCAGTTTTTTGGTTTGTCCTTTAACTAATAAAGGGAGACTGAAAATCAGGAATAGAAGAGATAAGCGAAGGTTCCTTGTTTGCATATATTAGGTCCTCTAAATTAAAACATTGACTGTATATACCTTGTTTTTTCCCTTGTAAAAACTTCTTTATTTGTCGAATATTTTCCATAAATAGTCTAAAATGGGTTTATTTACCATTTAGTGGCAGAAAATCCTAATGGGATTCTTACTTTTCATTTAAAAATTAAATGTCTCCTGATCCAACGCATACCTATGATATTCGAATAAGAAACGTACTACTGGTGTCCTTCCTGGTTCGACTTATCATTTCTTTCACTGTGGAATTAGGGAATGATGAGGTATACTATTGGACGTATAGCCAACATTTGCAATGGAATTATTTCGATCATCCTCCCATGATAGCCTTATTAATAAGGCTATTTACTTTAAACCTGCAATTGGAAAGTTTTCCGGTTTTTTTGCGATTGGGTAGCCTGTTTTGTTCGGCCCTTTCTACCTATTTCCTATATCGCTTAACCAGGGAAATCCATAATGCCCGGGCAGGTTACCTGGCGGCCCTAATGTACACCGGTTCCTTATATGCCTCCGTCATTGCAGGTTTGATGATTATGCCAGATTCTCCGCAAATGGTGTTCTGGACCCTTAGCTTATGGGCACTTGTTCGCATACAAAAAGAGAATTCTTGGAAAGCCTGGATTGGTTTTGGCCTATTTTCCGGTCTTTGTATTTTAAGTAAGGTGCATGGTGCGTTTTTATGGATAGGATGGTTGGCCTATTTATTATCCTTCCAAAGAAAGGCTTTCTTCTCCCCCAAAATGTATGCAAGTTTATTTATTACCCTTCTTCTTTCCAGCCCAATTTTTATCTGGAATTTCCTAAACGATTTTATCACCTACCGGTTTCATAGTGAGCGGGTTCAAATTGGAAAATCGGGTGTATCCCTCTTGTTTTTCCTAAGGGAACTTTCAGGGCAGATTTTATATAATAATCCTGTATTGGTTTTTTTGGGTATAATATCCATTTACTGGTTTAGGAACTTTAAAGGGGATTTAAAGGCAAAAAAAGTGCTGGTTTTATTTAACTGGATTGCCCTTCCTATGATATTGACCGTATTGGCGATTTCCTTATTCAGGGAGACCCTGCCCCATTGGGCGGGACCCGCGTATATTACCCTTATGCCTTTAACGGCCATTTATTTTGAAACCCATAAAGACAGGAAAAAAGTATCCTGGCCCATTCCCTTGGCCATTGGACTAATACTGTTGTTTTTAATGGCGACTGTTTTTTTTACCCGCTTTTATTCTGGTACCTTAATCCCGGAATCGGGCAATTCCCATGAATTTTCTGATTCATTGGGAATGGGGGATATAACCCTGGACCTTTCCGGTTGGGAAGGGGCGGGTAAGGCCTTTCGGGGATTTATTCAGAATGAAATGAAAAAGGAAGGAAGGAAAATTCCTCCTCCTTTATTGGTGGAGAACTGGTTTCCTGGTGCTCATTTGGCCTATTATTTTGCCAGGCCCATAGGCATGCCGGTAATTGGTATTTCTAAACCCTGGAATTTACACCAATTTTTATGGTCCAATAAATATATTTTGGAAACCAAACCGGATATGGATACCTGTTATGCCTTGGTTTTGTCCAATCTTCCTTATAACCCGGTAAAATTATATTCTACCTATTTTCGAACCATTAAGCCCTTAGGTAAATTCATTTCGTATAGGGGCAATCCGATACAGGGATGGAAAATTTCAAGGAATTTTTATGTATACAGGCTTTCTGGATTTAAAGGCAAGGCATCGGACCTGCCTTTTGCTAAATAATTACTTTTACGTAGAAGAGGAATAAGATTTCATAAAATCCAAAATAGAGTCCAGGCTAGGCTGAGGCAAAATGGCCCCTGGTCCCATGGTGGTCAGGGCTCCCATGGCGGAGGCAAATTCGACCATATATCTGGCCCTTTCCGCTGTTATATTTTCGGAATACCCTTCCTGAATTAATTGATAGGTTATTCCGGCAAGGAAACTATCACCCGCTCCGGTGGTATCAATCGACTTAATTTTATAGGCAGGGACAAATCCCTTTTGGTTCCCTATTTTATACTGGCATCCTTGATCCCCATCGGTAATTAAGACGATTTGACTATGGGGAAGCTTAGCCGAAACTTTTTCTATATCATGGGTTTCATATAATAATTCGGCTTCTTCTTTTGAAAATTTTACCAGGAAGGCCTTATGGATATGGCTTTTTATAAGCTCAATGCCCTCGGCCTCATTCTCCCAGAAAACATTTCTCCAATTAATATCCAGTATAATGGGAACGGCCTTTTCAACACAATAATCCATTACAGCCTCCAGACTTTTTCTGCTTTCCGGATAGGCTAAAAGGAGGGTTCCCGATACCAGAAACTTTGCGCCAAGAAGTGGTGAAAAGGGTATTGCATTAGCATCCAAAAAGGTATCGGCAAAATCGGACGTCTTAAATTTTCCAAATCCTGCGAAATTTCGGTCGCCCGTCAGGCTTCTTTCCACATAAACTTTTCTTGTGGGGGCCCCAGTATCCTGCTGCACACCCTCAATACCAATTTGATGACGTTCCAGTGTTTCGACCAAATCCTTTCCTGCCTGGTCGGAACCGACTCGTCCAATAAATGCAACCGGAATATTTAATTTGCGTAAAGCAAAAGCCACATTAGCAGGGGCACCTCCCATAAAAGAGGTCCATGAATGCACTTCATTCACTTTTAGTCCGGGATTGTCTGAAAGAAGGTCGTAGAGAATCTCTCCCAAGCAGAAAACCAGAGGATGATTAGAAATTTCCATTAAACGAATATGGAAAATTTATTCCTTTAAATAAGATAAAATTTTCTCGGCCTGTAAAATATCTTTTTCTTTACCAAAAATCCTGGAAATATTTAATTGGTCATTTAGAGAAGGGATAAACACTCTATATCCATTAAAATCGAAAATCTCTAAATTTTTGATTTGACCCGATAATTTAACCCAACCTTCCGACATTTTCACCTTCAAATTACTCAGAATATGAACCTTCGTGCCTCCAATCTCATATTGGAAATATTCTGCATTCATATTTTCATTATGGGATTCACCGGGGGAGGGGATTTTAAAATTTCCGAAAAACTGATCCAATTTCCGGGCATCATCCCCATCCACCAGGATGGAAATATCGTCCGATTCTCGCTCAATTCCATGAAGAATTAAACTGGTGGTTCCAATAAGGCACCAATTTTGGTTTAAGGAGTTCAGAAAAGGAAGTATGATATTTAAGGTATTCAGTGCTAGGTTATTCAGCATTTGGTTTATCCTGATTTATTTGATATAAATTTCGGGTTTTAAAATTGATTCCAGCTGAATTTCCAGGTAATATTTTTGCTAAACGATTAATAAAATTATAATAATGAAAAATAATTTGACTCCGGAGATTATTTATTTTAACCAATTAAATAATTGATAATAAGGACTTCAATATTAAATTCCTAAAATTATCAGATTTTCATTTTTGATGAATTTAAGAATACATACTATTGCATAATCCAGGCTTTTTTTGTGTACAATAAGCACCTATCCAGAAAGAGTATGTCCATTCTCTTAAGAATTCATTATTTTCGCCAAATTTTTTATTAATATGACTCTAAAAAGAGTAGTGGTTACAGGAATTGGAGCCATTAGCCCAATTGGTAATAATGTTAGCGATTTTTGGTCCAATCTAATAGCAGGGAAATCAGGGGCAGGTCCAATTACCCTTTTTGATACCCATCTTTTTAAAACCCGTTTTGCCTGTGAGGTAAAAGATTATCATCAGGAGAATTATTTTGAGAAAAAGGAAGTAAAGAAACTGGATCGATGCACCCAGTTTGGATTAATAGTGGCCGATGAGGCCATAAAAGATTCTGGTATGTTGGAATCCGGGATCAATAAGGACCGGGTAGGGGCCATTTGGGCCACAGGAATTGGAGGTTTTGAAACCTTTGAAAATGAAATCATTGATTTTGTCCGGAACAATGAAGTACCCCGGTTCAATCCATTTTTTATTGTAAAAATGATTGCCAATATGGTTTCCGGTTTAATTACCATAAAATATGGCTTTAAAGGGATGAGCTATGTAACGGTCTCGGCCTGCGCATCCTCCAATAATTCCATGATTGACGCCTATAATTATATCCGTTTAAATAAAGCGGATATTATTGTGACGGGGGGGTCTGAGGCCCCTATTACCCGGGCCAGCATAGGGGGATTTAATTCTATGAAAGCCATGTCCGAACGAAATGATGACCCGGCAACCGCTTCCCGTCCATTTGACCGAGACCGGGATGGTTTTGTCATGGCCGAGGGAGGGGCCTCATTGATTTTGGAAGAATTGGAACATGCCAAAGCTAGAGGAGCCAAAATTTATGCAGAAGTGGTGGGAGGAGGACTTTCGTCCGATGCTTACCATGTAACGTCTACCCACCCAGAGGGTCTTGGGGCCCTAAAAGCCATGAAAGAAGCCCTGGAAGAGGCTAATTTAACTGCGGCGGATGTGGATTATTTGAACCTGCATGCCACGTCTACCCTTCAGGGAGATTTGAGTGAATTGGCTGCTGTACAAACCCTTTTTGGCGATAGTCCAAAATTAAATTTAAGTGCCACCAAATCCATGACCGGGCATTTATTGGGCGGTGCGGGTGCCATAGAGGCCGTAGCGGTTTTATTGGCCATGAAACATGGACTCATTCCGCCAACCATCAACCTGGAAAACCTGGATCCAAAAATATCCTCTAACCTAAATTTAACCTTGGGTAAACCACAAAGCCGTGAGGTGGAAGTGGGAATGAGCAATACCTTTGGATTTGGCGGTCATAATACCACGGTGGTTTTTCAAAAATACCGTTAAAATTCGGCGCTTTTTGGGGCTCTTGGAAAGGGGATTACGTCCCGTATATTTCCCATTCCGGTAACAAATTGGGTCAATCTTTCAAAGCCCAGTCCGAAGCCGGAATGGATGGCGGTGCCAAATCGACGGGTATCCAAATACCAGGACATTTCTTCCAGAGGAATATGCATTTCCAGCATCCGGTTTACCAGGAGATCATACCGTTCTTCCCGTTGGGAGCCACCCACCATTTCCCCAATACCCGGGAAAAGGATATCCATGGCCCTAACCGTTTTATGATCGTCGTTTTGACGCATATAAAAGGCCTTAATTTGTTTTGGATAATCGGTTAAGATAACCGGTCTTTTAAAATGATGTTCGACCAGGTAGCGTTCATGCTCGGACTGTAAATCGGCACCCCAATCGGTAATGATATATTTGAATTTTTTCGATTTATTCGGCTTGGAATCTTTTAAAATTTCTATTGCTTCCGTATAGGTTAATCGTTGGAACGGGTTTTCCAGACAGAAATGTAGTTTTCCTAAAAGACTTAATTCGGAACGGTCCTTTTGTGGTTTTTGGTTTTCCTCTTCCAGGAAGCGATCATTTAAGAATTCCATTTCCCTTGGACAGGTTTTAAGGACCTTTTCCAGCACATATTTTAAAAGGTCTTCAGCCAGATTCATGGTATCGTTCAAATCGTAGAAAGCCATTTCCGGTTCAATCATCCAGAATTCGGCCAAATGACGGGTGGTATTGGAGTTTTCGGCCCGGAAAGTAGGTCCAAATGTATAAATATTGCCCAAAGCCATCGCGGCAAGCTCCCCTTCCAATTGACCCGATACGGTTAAATTGGTTTCTTTTCCAAAAAAATCTTCCCGGAAATCTATTTTCCCATCCTCATTTTTTGGCAAATGGTTCAGATCCAGGGTGGTTACCCGAAACATTTCACCCGCCCCCTCTGCATCCGAACCCGTAATGATAGGGGTATGGATAAGAATAAAGCTTCTTTGATTAAAAAACTCATGAACCGCGAAAGACAATACATTTCGAATACGAAAAACCGCCTGAAAGGTATTGGTGCGCATGCGTAAATGGGCATGATCCCGTAAAAATTCCAGGCTATGTTTTTTAGGTTGAAGCGGAAATTTTTCCGCGTCCGAATCGCCCAGGATTTTTAAGTCAATGGCTTTTATTTCCACTTTTTGTTTACCCCCCATCGATTCTACCAAAGTACCCCTAACCCAAACGCAGGCACCTGTAGTGAGCCTTTTTAGGATACTTTCTTCAAAAGTATTCAAAGCAAGAACCACCTGAACCGGATCCAGGCTGGATCCATCATTGAGGGAAAGAAACTGATTATTACGAAAAGTTCTTATCCATCCCTGAATTTCCAGTTCCTGATGGAGAAGCGATTCGTTTTCAAGGACAGATTTCAGGTTGATTTTAGGATAAGGAGAAATAGAGTGCATAGAAATTAATAGGGTGATTCAGCGATTTTTAATTCTTTTAAATATTCATTCTGGCAAAGGAAATCAAATAAGGGTTTGGATTCAGGCCCAACAGGAATGGTATCCAGGTGGATCCAGTTTTCCCCTTCTTTTGTTTTTTCCGGAAATACGTATAAACGTACCTCCTTATTAAACATTTGGCTAATATAGGCCAAAAGCTCACTTAGGTAATGATCCTGGTAATTGTTTGCATTAAAAATATGGGCCAGGTTCTTTGCCGAGATTAAAACCCGTACCATTCGGGGCTTAAACCGGGAAATATGTCCTACCAAATTATGATGACGGGCGAATTGGGAAATAAAAACCACTTTGCCTTTTTGGGTTAATTCATCGATTCTTTCCAAAAAATGGCTTAGTTCTGTTTCCGGCAAGCTATGTTCCTTATGATCGTCGAGAGTAAGTTCATAAAGCACACTTAATTTTCCATGGGCACATCCTTCTTCCTGCTCAATCTCGCGTACAATTTCCTCTTCCCGGTCCAAAATGGGATGGGGTTTATGGTTGGCCTTGGTTCTAAATAATAGGATATCCTTTTTATACAGATAGTCCTTGGCCTGGTGGCTATGCCCGTCTGGAGTGAAAATGACGGAATGGGAATACCCCTTGGTAATGAGGTAAAGGTTTAATAGCTTATTATTAACATCTGGAAAATCAGGACCCTCTACCTGGATTAAATCAATTTCAACCGAATTTACCTGTAAATTATCGACCAGGGATTCTATCATTTGCTGGTAGTTATGGGAATAATAAAAGGCTGCATAAATTAAATTTACTCCCAATGCACCTAATACCTGCTGCTGGAGTCCGGCATCGGTATCCAATAAACGAACGTGGAATAAAATGGTATTGGAAGGGCCACCGGAATAGAGTTGAAATTGAATGCCCAGCCATCCATGAGGATCATTATCCTTATTATAATTTAAAGTCGTAACCGTATCGGCAAAGGCAAAAAAAGTTTTGTTTTGATATTTCGCCTCCGTAAGCCTTTCCTGTAAAAGTGGGTACTCATGGTCCAGCATTTTTAATACCCTGGACTTGGTTACATACCGCCCATCCACTTCCTTCCCATAAATAGCATTACTAAAAGCCATATCATAGGCCGACATGGTCTTTGCAATGGTTCCTGATGCCGCTCCTGCCGTAAAAAAGTTTCTGGCTACTTCCTGCCCGGCGCCTATTTCAGCAAATGAACCATAAATATGTTCATCAAGATTTATTTTAAGCGCTTTACGTTTGGTATCGAGGGCTTCCATTAGGGCTTAATTAGGATGTTTGGAGGAATTGCTAAAATAATAATTTGGACTAAGACTTTGGGGAGTAAATTGCAGGCTGATTTGGTCTTTACCAAATTCCCTAATTTTATTGCCATAAAAATTTGACTTATTTAAAGGATTATAAGGTTTTTATTCAGAGTTATTACCTAACCAATGGGTTAAAACTTACCCTTGGTATATTATTTCCGTCTATTTTAGCCTGGATTTTTGGTCATATACCCCTGGGCATTGATCTTTCCCTGGGTTCCTTATGTATTTCCATTATTGATTCACCGGGCCCCTTTCAACATAGGCGAAATGCCATGCTGGTAGGCCTGATACTTCTTTTTCTCTCTTCCCTGGTGACGCTTTTTACAGCTTCTACCTATTTCCAATATTTTATCATTTTATTATTGGGTTTTCTCTTTTCATTTATTTCCCTATATGGAGCCAGGGCCATGAACATTGGTCTATGCGGATTATTAGGGGTTATTTTTAGCTTAAATTCCAAGGGTTCACCCCTTCAAAATATAGACTATGCCCTGGTGCTTGCTGGAGGAGGGGCCTGGTACTTGGTTTTTAGTGCCACCTCGTATAGAATTTTACCTTTCGAACTGGCCAGGAAGGCCTTAGGGGATTGTATTTTTAAAACCGCCCATTATATAAAAAACCGGGCTTTATTTTATGAAGATCCTTTTAATGAAGAAGAACTGATTAAGAAGTCCCTAAAAGACCAGTTGGAGGTGGTGGAAGCCCAGAATCTTGCCAGGGAATTATTGTTGAAAAACAAGGATTTGATGAAAAACACCAATGCAAGAGGAAGGGCCCTGGTACTGGTCTTTAGTGAGGTCCTGGATATATTCGATGAACTTTCGGCTACCCATGCCGATTACCAATTAATGCACAACAATTTTTCCAAATCGGGGATACTAAATGAAATAAAAGAATTTATTCTTGAATTTGCTGCCCATATGGAAGCGTTTGCCGGCCAGGTTTCCACCCATTTACCGGTTTTTGGAAATGTAGTTTCGTATGATACCCTTTTTAACCATATGGACTCGATCAGGGAACATGTACGAGTTTTTAACAGGAATCTGGAAGCGGAAGAGGATATTCCCGGACTCTTATCGATAAGAAGGGTGGAAAGGAGCTTAATAAGGAGTTTGGATAGGCTAAAGTTTATGAAGCAATATTTAACCTCGGAGGGACAAAAAAGTATTGAGAATTTAAATATCCATTCCTTTGTAGACCACCAGGAATTCTCCTTTTCATTATTTCAGGCAAATCTGAAGATTTCTTCGGTATTTTTTCGACATGCCCTTCGGCTCAGTATTGCCTTATTAATAGCTTTATGTATTATGCCTTGGTTGGAAGGTCATAGGGGGTATTGGATACTTTTAACCATTGTTTTCATTTTGAAACCCGGTTTTAGTATAAGCAAATCCAGAACCATGGCCAGGTTAACCGGAACGCTTTTAGGGGCAGGCCTGGCATTTATTCTTTTATTCTTTATTTCCTCACCCCAAATTCTTTTTGGCTTTTTAGTTTTATTTATGTTTCTGGCCTATAGTTTTACCAATTTGAACTATATGGTTTCTGTTTTTTCAACCTCCATATTCGTATTAATTCTTTTTCATTTCCTTTATCCGGGGAATTTGAATTTTGTTCCCGATAGGATTCTGGATACCCTGATAGGATTTTGTATTTCCCTTGCCTGTATTTACCTGGTCTTTCCCACCTGGGAATTTTTAGGGATTCCGGCATTAGTCATAAAATCTTTGGAGGCCTTGAAAAATTATTATTTAACGGTACTTCCAGATTACATCCGGGAAGGATTTGATTTAAATCAATACAAATTGGCCAGGAAGGAAAACTATTTACGGCTTTCCAACTTAAATTCTGCCCTGGAAAGAATGTCGAAAGAACCCGTTCAAAAGCAGGTACATGCCGAGGAATTTCATAAACTGACCATACTCTGTACCCAGTTTTCTTCTTCGGTCGCTGCCATTGGCGTTTATTTATCCAAAAATCCTCAAATCCAGATAAAAAACACCTTCCAGGAATTTATTTCCAATACCCTTTCCGATTTAGATTCCAGTATCCAATTTCTTTATCCAACCACTAATAGCTCCGAAGGAAATATAGGTTTAAATTTATTGGAAAACCGCCCGGAAGAATTGAAAACCCATTATCTGAACCAGCTTCAGGATCTAACGCATACCCGTTTTGAAGAAATAAGGGAGGGGAAATGGGAATCGGAAACCCAGATTCAATTACGGGAGTTCAGTTTATTGCATGAGCATTTTAATTATTTATCCCGTCTTTCAGAGGATATTCTTCAGGCATGTTCGAAAATCAACAGTAAATCAGTAGCTTTAGAGGTTTAAATGTTGAAAAAATAAAGATGACGAAAAATGAAATCTCCAAATCATTCGATTTGGGAAATGGTAAAACGATTACCATTGAAACAGGAAAATTAGCCAAGCAGGCAGATGGTTCCGTAGTAGTTCGATGTGGTGATGCTATGTTATTAGCAACCGTAGTCTCCTCGAAGGATGCAAAACCTGGAGTAGATTTTCTACCCTTATCGGTGGATTACCAGGAAAAATATGCTGGAGCAGGAAGAATTCCAGGAGGTTTTCTGAGAAGGGAAGCCAGACTTTCCGATTACGAAATTCTTATAAGTCGATTGGTGGATAGAGCCCTTAGGCCCATGTTTCCAGAAGATTACCATGCCGATATCCAGGTAATGATCACCCTGATTTCGGCCGATAAAACCATCATGCCAGATGCCTTGGCAGGACTTGCCGCATCGGCAGCCATATCCTTAAGTGATATTCCTTTTAATGGACCTATTTCAGAATGCCGGGTGGCGCGAATTCATGGGGAATTTCAAATTAACCCCAGTATTCAGGACCTAGAATTAGCCGATATAGATATCCTGGTGGCCGGGTCGGAAAAAGATATTGTGATGATGGAAGGGGAGATGAAAGAATGTTCTGAGGAAGACATGATTAAGGCCATTCAATTAGCCCATGATGCCATTAGAATTCAAATTAAGGCACAAAATGAATTGGTGGAGATGGCCGGTATCAAACCCAAAAGAGAATATTCTCATGAAGTGCATGATTTAGATATAAAGGAAAAGATACATAAAGATACCTACCAGGCTGTCTATGATCTTGCCAAACAGGGTCTTTCAAAAGAAAAGCGCTCGGAAGGATTTAAAGCAATTTTAAAGGCCTATTTGGAAAAAGAGTATCCGGGCGAGGCTTTAACCCCTGATATTCAGGCATGGGCTAAAAATTACTTCCATGATACCGAGAAAGAGGCCGTACGTAACTTAATTCTTGAGGAAGGAATCCGGTTGGATGGAAGATCTTCCACCCAAATTCGTCCCATCTGGTCGGAAGTCAATTATATCCCTTCGGCGCATGGATCGGCGGTCTTTACCCGGGGAGAGACCCAGAGTTTGACCACGGTTACCCTGGGAGGAAAAGAAGATGAGCAGCTGATCGACGGCGCCATGTTTTTTGGTGATAATCGCTTTATGTTGCATTATAATTTCCCCGGATTTAGTACTGGGGAGGTTCGCCCGAACCGAGGTCCGGGAAGAAGAGAAATTGGTCATGGAAACCTGGCTTTACGGGCACTTCGTCCAGTATTGCCAAGTCCCGAGAATAATCCCTACACCGTACGGATCGTTTCCGATATTCTGGAATCGAACGGATCTTCGTCCATGGCGACGGTTTGTGCCGGAACCCTGGCTCTTATGGATGCCGGTATAAAAATTAAATTACCCGTTTCCGGAATTGCCATGGGGCTTATTATGGATTCCCATACAGGAAAATATGCAGTTCTCTCCGATATTTTAGGGGATGAAGACCATTTAGGCGATATGGATTTTAAGGTAACCGGTACCCAAAACGGTATTACGGCTTGTCAGATGGATATCAAGGTAGACGGATTATCGTATGAGGTACTTTCAAAAGCACTGCATCAGGCGAAGGAAGGACGTTTACATATTTTAGGAGAACTTACCAAAACGCTTTCCAAACCAAGAGAAGATTATAAGGAACATGCTCCTAGAATTGTGGAGATTCGTATTCTGAAAGAATTTATTGGAGCGGTAATAGGACCCGGAGGTAAAATTATTCAGGAAATGCAAAGAGAAACCAATACCACTATTTCCATTGAGGAAAAGGATAATATGGGTATTGTTCAAATTATGGCCAATGACAAGGAATCCCTTGATTCGGCTATAAAAAGAATTAAAGGAATTACCACGGTCCCTGAAATTGGGGAAACCTACGATGGGGTGGTAAAATCCATTATGCCATTCGGGGCATTTGTGGAATTCCTTCCTGGTAAAGATGGATTACTCCATATTTCCGAAATTGATCATAGAAGATTGGAAACCATGGATGGGGTCTTTGAAGTAGGTGATAAACTTCAGGTTAAATTATTAGATGTGGATAAGAAAACCGGTAAGGTAAAATTATCCCGCAAGGCCTTATTGCCAAGACCCGATAAATCTCCAAAGGAGGAAGTTTCAAATTCCTAATTCATTAAACTTTACAAAATAAACGATCCCTTTCTAACCTAATGGTTGGAAGGGGATTTTTTATTTGAGCCTTTGGTCCAGGATAAAGGGTTCTGCGTTTACGATCTTTACCCTATCATAATAATTGGGAAAGCCTGGATTTAATAAGATATTAAATTCTTCAGGGTTAATTGCCGAAGGAACTTTTATCGCTAAATATTGGTTATTTTTAATAAAATGGTCGCCCATGGTTTTTAAAGAAAGATTCTCGGGTTTACGCCAATCCCTGGGTAATTCATTTTGGGGAAGGGAAAATATTGCATTGGAATCGGGTATCTCAATTTTCATTAAGTACATGTTTGGAGGAAATTCAGATTCATCCAAATGAACCAGGATTTCCAGAATGGCAAGAGAACTTGTTTCACTGGTATATAGCATAAAGGTACCTGGATGGTTCCACCTTCCCCCGTACAGGAAGGCCCCTTTTCCAGTTAAGTCCCTGCTTCTTTCCCTGGATTTAACCAATCGGAATAGGATCATTTTAGGAATAAATTCCTTCTTCTATCCTACCAAGAATTTGATTCACCATTTTTATACCGGTTGGATTATTTAATAAATTGAAAGGCCTTGCCCCGTTTAATGCCCTGTTTTCTTTGTTCAACCAATTATTTAATTTTTCCTTGTTTTCAAATAGGGCCAATCCCTTTGATAGGGTTTCAGCAATTTCAAATGCATGGGAAGAAACAGGGATATCCATTTTATCCATCTTCTTTTTCCTGGTAAGTGTTTTATAGGAAAGGTTTAATAATATGGCCATTTTGGTCATGGGAATTTGAAGGGCTTTAGCCAAAAAATCAATGGATAGTTTGGGAAATCCATGCATTATAGCCTCATAGAAATCATATGAAGTATTCGGCTTATGGAGCATGAACTCAGTAGCGCCCAATAATTCCCAGGTCATTCCACTAAGGGAGTATTCCGGAGGGATTTCCAGGGAAGGATTTGTGTTCTTTTTTTTTGAACGGATTTTGTTTCTTGACTGTCCTGAATTCAGTTTATGGGCTTTTTCCATTCTGGGTATTATTACCCAAATGTATGGGTAATTTGTCTAAAAAGGAAAAGCTGCCTTTCATTATTCCATTAAATGCCTCAGAAATAAGGAAGGGTTATTCAGAAAGGATTTTGTAAGGGTAAAATGCTCGGTATCTTCATAACGCGTTTCTCGTAGTCCTTCCTCACTGAATTCATAAATGCTAGCCCCTGGGTAGCATAATAATAGGGGAGAGGCTTATTCCGGAAAGAAAAGGCATGCTTTTTGGAATTTATTCCCACGAAGGTAAATATTAATTATTCTTTCCAATTTCAAATAATCATTTTATTTAAGGCATTTTATCTAATCGGATTCTTTCCCTTATTATACCTTAAAACTTTGTTAATATAATTTCGTTGGTAAATAGAAAGTGGAAGCAAGAATTACCAAAGCCTATAATTTAGTTTTTAACGAAAAGACCGGGGGGTATTTTCAAAAAATTAGCATAGGCTTTGCCGTGATTGGTTTTATCTTCCATTTAATCCTGATTTATTTAAATATTAATGGTTGGGTGCATTTTTCCAGAGGGAATGAACTTTTACAAAGGCCTATCCAGGCCTTATATACCCCTTTTTCCATTGTTCTTTTTGAAGAAGTTTATATTTTATTGGGGTTCTTAACCTTTTCTTTTTCAAAATCCATTATTACCCAATTTGAAATACTATCTCTATTTATTTTAAGAGGAATTTTTAAGGATATTTCCTTTATTGACCTATCTAAGCCTGGTCAAAGTGCGCCGGAAATTTTAAACCTTTTTTTTTCATTGGGATCCCTGGTGGTTTTAATTTTTTTAGTAGCCCTAATTCGTAAAACTATTCGATTACAAGAATCGGGTATTAAAGATGGAGCCCTGAATCGTTTCGTACTTATAAAAAAGGCCCTGGTCCTTTTTTATGTAATAATTTTAAGTGTCCTTGCTTTTTGGGATTTGTTTTTCTGGGCAAGGGATCAATTTCTTCATGATCCGAATCCTATACGATCTGTTTCGGAAATAAATAGTGTTTTTTACAAGGATTTTTTTACGCTCATGATATTTTTTGATGTCTTGATCTTATTAATTTCCTTACGCTATACCCAGAGTTATGATTTACTGCTTCGGAATTCTGGTTTTATTTTATCGACGGTCATTTTACGAATTTCCATGACCTCTCCGGTACCCTATGGAAGTTTGGGTTTTGTCCTTTCTGCTGGATTATGCTTGTTTTTCGTTTTTATTTATAACCGTTTTCAGGGGGAAGGGAACTTACTATAGTAGGATTGATTTCTGTAAAGGTCTATTTATACTCGTACTCGGGTTCTGTCCATAGGGAAATATGACTATATTGGAAGAGTTTTTACCATGCAGAATTTAATAGCACCCTCTTTATTGGCTTCCAATTTTCTTGATTTGGAATCGGAAATGGCCTGGCTGGAGAATAGTAAGGCCGACTGGGTCCATTTGGACGTCATGGACGGGGTTTTTGTTCCCAATATTTCCTTTGGTTTCCCTATTATACAAGCCATTCGGTCCAAATCAACCAAGCCCTTCGATACCCATTTAATGATAGTGGATCCAGACCGATATATAAGCCGGTTTGTTGAGGCGGGATCGGACCATATTACCGTTCATTTAGAGGCCTGTCCGCATCTATATAGAACCCTCCAATTAATCCGTGAATTAAAGGCAAAATCCGGGGTGGCATTAAATCCTCATTCGCCGGTAAGTCTCCTTCACGATGTATTGGAAATGGCCGATTTAGTGTTAATTATGTCGGTCAATCCTGGTTTTGGAGGTCAAAAGTTTATTCCTCATTCTTTAAAAAAGATTGAAGAGCTTAAAAATTTACTGGTAAAAGAAGGGCATAATACCGTAATAGAAGTGGATGGGGGAATAGATGAAAAGAATTGCAAGGACATAGTAGACGCCGGAGCAGATATTCTGGTGGCAGGAACTACTATTTTTCATTCTTCCGACCGGGATTTATCCCTTTCCAAACTGAAAGGATCCAAGTAAGATTTTGAATGAAATCCTTTTTCTTAATATTTCTTATACTCTTATCTTTATCCGTTCAGGCACAAAAAACCTTTACCCTGCAGGGGAAAATTCTGGATGAGGATAATAAACCCCTAGGTTTTGTCCGGATTTTGGATGTGCTGAATCAGAAAACCTATGTGGCCGATGAAAATGGAAGTTTTCGTCTCAAAGGAATATTGAAATCTCCCATTTCCCTGGAATTTCAATTCCTGGGCTATAAAAAAACCGTTATTCAGGTTCAAAAAGACCTTCCAGGTATTTACCAGGTTCGCATTTTGATGGTACAGGATGTTCATTCCTTGCCCCAGCTTACCGTAAAAGAGGAGCGAAAAAAAAATGATAATTTCTACTATTTAAATCCTGAATTATCGGAAGTCATACCGAATGTTTCCGGAAATTTTGAGTCTTATCTAAAGACCTTTCCTGGGGTATCTTCCAATAATGAACTTAGCTCTCAATATTCGGTCCGTGGAGGTAATTATGATGAAAATTTGGTTTATGTCAATGAGGTAGAAATTTTCAGGCCCTTTTTGGTTCAACAAGGTCAGCAGGAGGGCTTAAGTTTTATCAATCCAGAATTGGTTTCGAGGATAAAATTTTCAACCGGGGGCTTTGGAGTGGAATACGGGGATAAAATGTCGTCGGTATTGGATATATCTTATAAGAACCCTTCCGAAAAACAAGCCTCTGCTTCCATAAGTTTATTAGGAGCCTCCCTAAGCTATGAATACCAGAATCCCAACAAGAAATTGGGGGTTTTACTAGGTTGGAGAGATCGTTCCAACCAATTCCTGTTAAAGACCCTCGATGTACACGGGAACTATAAACCTCAATTTATGGATGTTCAGGGTTTGATACATTACCAATTCAATCCAAGGCTAGGTTTATCATTATTGACTTATGGGGCAAGGAACCGGTATAGTTTAATCCCAACCAATCGGACCACTACCTTTGGTACCCTTAGCCAGGTTTACCAATTGGATGTTTCCATGCAGGGAGAGGAAGATGATGGATATACCTCTGGAATGGCCGCATTAAAACTGGAATTTGATCCGAATAAGAATACCCATTTAAAATGGATTGGTTCTTTTTATAAGAGCAATGAGTTCCAAAATAAAAATATACAGGGTGATTATTATTTTAATAATGTGGAATTAGATCCAGCGGCTCCCATTACTATTAATTCCAAAGTAGTGGTCGGAATTGGGGAGTATGGCGAATTTGCCAATAATGCTTTATCCTTTTCGAACCTAAATCTGGAACATAAGGGTTCCCATAAATTTCATAAAGAATTAATTTCATGGGGTATTAAATTTAGTCAGGAAAGAATTGAGAACCAGGTTTCTGAGTATAATTATAACGATACCCTTCCCCTGAATTATGCGCATTATACCCCAAAGGTTCAATATCTGGATAGTTTTACCCAATATCATGCTCTAAATATACGCCGGGCCTCTTTTTATGGGCAGGATGCCTTTGATGTAGGGAAAAGAATTCATATTGAAGGAGGCCTGAGAATTACGTATTTGGATTATAATAAGGAATGGCTAGCCAGTCCAAGAATTCAATTCGCCTTTAGACCTCCCGTGGAATCTGATCTGGTGTTAAAACTGGCCTATGGAATTTATTACCAGAGTCCGGTAATGAACGAGTTCTTTAATTATGATGGAAGTCTAAGTTCGAAAAGACCCTCCCAGAAATCTATCCAGTATAATGCCTCCTCTGAATTAAAATTTCGTGGCCTTGGAACAGAATTCAATTTTATTTCCGAACTCTATTATAAAGATTTAAAAAATCTTATCCCCTATCAAATTAATGATGTTCGGATAGACTATTTGGGAAATCTTAGTTCCAGGGGATATGCCTATGGGCTAAATATTCGGTTAAGCGGAGAATTAATCAAAGACCTGGAGTCTTCCCTAAGTCTTTCCGTTCAGAAAACGGAAGAAAATATTGCAGGGTATTATTATCCGGTCGATTCCCTGCATAAAACCAAAACCCTGGTTGGTTATATACCAAGACCAACCGATCAACGCTTTAATTTGGCTCTTTTTTTTCAGGATAAACTAGTGGGGGATCCAAGTTCGAAGGTTCATTTAAGTTTGATATACGGATCCAATTTGCCCATTGGTCCTCCCGATCACCAGCCTTACGAAGATGTATTCCGGGCGCCTGCTTATAGAAGGGTGGATATTGGATTTTCAAAGGAATTTATCTCGGCATATGCCCATCCGGATCGTAAATTTCCGGGGCTGAAATCCCTGGTGGCCTATGCCGAGGTTTTTAATTTACTGAATATTAATAATACAATATCCTATTTCTGGATAAGGGACCAGAATAATAGCCGCTTTGCAGTACCCAACTACCTGACAGGTAGGGTACTGAATTTGAAATTAGTGGCTCGGTTTTAATATACAGTTTTTCCTTCATATTCCTCTTGTTTTCCTATTTTTACCGTTTGGGAATTGTTAAGGTTGATAAGGAAAAAATCTCTATTCGCAAAAGATATGAATGGGTTTTTTGAATAATTTTTGGATAAAATTTTAAATTATTAAATTAATATGAAACATAATTTTGGTGCTGGGCCCGGTATTTTACCTCAGTATGCGTTGGAGGAGGCCTCTAAAGGAGTCTTGAATTTTAATGGATCCGGATTATCCATTTTGGAAATTTCCCATAGGTCGGCCGATTTTGAAGCGGTGTTAAAAAAGGCCATCGATTTGGTAAAAGAATTACTACATGTTCCCGATGGGTATTCCATTTTGTTTTTACAGGGAGGTGCGAGTATGCAGTTTGGGATGGTTCCCTTTAATTTATTGGAGGAAGGCCATACCGCTTCCTATCTCGATACCGGGGTCTGGTCTTCTAAAGCCTTGAAAGAGGCGAAAATTTTTGGAAATGTAGAGGTTGTCGCCTCCGGTAAAGCCGTAAACTATACCACAATACCTACCGATTATACGGTTTCCCCGAATGCAGATTATTTCCATATTACCTCCAATAATACTATCTACGGTACCCAGTTATCTGCATTTCCCAAATCCCCGGTGCCCCTGGTGGCCGATATGTCGTCGGATATTTTTAGCCGGGTATTTAATATCGAAGATTTTGGTTTAATCTATGCCGGGGCACAGAAAAATATGGGACCAGCTGGTGCCACTCTGGTGATTGTAAAAGACGAAATTCTTGGAAAGGTTAACCGGAAAATCCCTTCTATGCTCAATTATCAGGCATTGATAGAAGGGGGATCGATGTATAATACCCCTCCGGTTTTTGCGATTTATGTTTGTATGCTTACCCTGGAATGGTTAAAAAACCTGGGTGGTGTGCCTGAAATCGAAATAAGAAACAAAGACAAGGCAGACTTATTATATAAGGAAATAGACCGAAATCCATTATTTAAGGGTACCGCTAATGCGGCGGATCGTTCGAAAATGAATGTTTGTTTTGTTATGGAAGATCCAACTATGGAATCGGCCTTTTTAGCCCTGGCTAAAAATAAGGGTCTGGTAGGTCTTAAAGGACATAGAAGTGTTGGAGGATTCCGAGCTTCTATTTATAATGCCTTGCCCATTTCCAGTGTTGAGATATTGGTAGAGACCATGCAGGAATTTGAAAAAAGTCACGATTAATTAAGAATGAAAATATTAGCAAATGATGGGATCGATCCCATAGGAAAAGCCCTTTTAGAGAAAGCCGGTTTTCAGGTCGATACAGTAACTATACCTCAAAATGAGCTGGCAGAACGACTCAAGGAATACGATGCCATAACGGTACGTTCGGCCACCAAAATCCGAAAGGAATTAATTGACCAGGTTCCCAATATTAAACTTATTGGTAGGGGAGGAGTAGGAATGGATAATATTGATGTCGAATATGCACGAAGTAAAGGCATTTTCGTGGTCAATACGCCTGCTGCTTCTTCCGTTTCCGTTGCAGAACTGGTTTTTGCCCATTTCCTGGGAGGTGTACGCTTTCTTTTTGATGCAAATCGTCAAATGCCTGTGAATGGGGAATCCATGTTTAACGATCTGAAAAAGAAATATGCGGCCGGGATTGAACTTAGAGGAAAAACATTGGGCATTATTGGGATGGGTAGAATTGGTTCCGAAGTTGCCAAAATAGGTTTGGGCTTGGGCATGAAAGTAATTGCATCCGATTTAAGTGAGGGGAATAAAGAGGTGATGATGGATATAGCCGATCATACTTTCTCTATCCGGATTCCTAATGTATCCCTCCAGGAATTGCTTCCTCAAGTTGATTTTTTAACCTTACATATACCGGGTACCAGTAACCATAGGCCTTTGTTGGGTAAAGAAGAAATTTCCAAAATAAAGAAGGGAGCGGCCCTGGTGAATACTTCCCGTGGTGGATTAGTGGAAGAAGAAGCTTTAATGGAGGCCCTGGATAATGGGCATTTGGCCTTTGCAGGACTGGATGTTTACGAGAATGAACCAAAACCATCGGCTAAACTATTAGCCCATCCAAAAATCTCATTTAGCCCACATATTGGGGCTTCCACCCTGGAAGCACAGGAGAGAATTGGGAATGAACTGGCCGAACTCATTATTCATCACTTATCCCTGAACTAAACTCTTGCCTCAGATTTTTCCCTTTAAAGGAGTCTTACCGGATGCTGGTTTAGCAGAATCTATCCTGAAGGGTAAGGAGTTTAGTTCCTACCCTGAAATATCGGAGGGCTTTCAGGATTATATCAAAAAAGGGAAAATTAAGCAAGATAAATTTGCCTGTTTTTATATTTACCGGCAATGGGGTGCAGATAGATCCTTTACGGGAATATGGACCAGTACCTCCGTATCAGACTTAAGGAATGGCTCCATCCGTAAGCATGAGAAAATTCATGCCGAAAGGAGCGAATGGGTAAAAAACATGTTTTCGGATAAGAAAATAGATTTTAATCCTGTTCTAATTACCTACCCGGAAAACCAGGTACTGGAATTCTTTCTGAAAAATATGAAGGAAAGGTCTCCTTTTTTACGGGTTTTAGATCCAATCCTGGGTACGGGAACCGAAGTATGGAGGGTAGAGAAAGAGGCGGAAATTGAATTCATTCAAAAGGAATTCCAAAAAATTCCCCGGGTTTATTTGGCCGATGGTCATCATAGAGCGGCTGCTTTTGAATCCTATATAGATGAAATGGGCAAAGGGCAAATGGGGGTTAATGAGCCTGGCTTTAGCTCCATATACTTTTCCTTGAAAGAGGTGGAATTAAAGCCTTATCACCGGTTGGTACGATTATTTGATCCCCGTCTGCTTTCCGAATGTATGCACATGATCGAAAGGGAATTTGAATTGCATCCTTTGCACCCCTTCAAAGTTCCCAAAAAGAAAGGCAATTTTGTCTTAGTAAATGCTGACCGGAAAATATATTCCATGAAATTGAAAAAGGATAGCCGGTTTTTTAGAGAATTCTCCCTGGACACCCTAAGTCCGGAAGAAACCGTCCAAAACTTGGACGTGATTATCCTTCAGGAATCTATATTTAATACTATCTTACAATTGCACCATAATCCTTTGGGTACCTTGGATTTTATAGGTGGAAACCAGGATATAGAAAATTTAATTTTTAAGGTGTTTAAAGGAGACTATTCCATGGCTTTTCTTTTATCTCCACCGGAGTTCCAGGAAATCCGGATTATATCCGATCATGGATTGACCATGCCTCCAAAGTCCACCTATTTTGAACCCAAAATTCCCTCTGGTTTAATTATTCAAAATTTTGAGGGGGGAGTCTGAATGGCCAGTTAAGGGAAGGGAGAAGCCTGAATCCGAGCTATTGGGTTTCCTTAAAAAAACTAAAAATTCCTCCTGGTAAATACATTTTTTTAAAAAATTGTATTTAAATTTAATGTCTCTCATTCTTTTTCTATATTAAACCGAACTTATTTGCCCATGAAGTCTTTAATCCCAGGGGCTTTATTTTGTTTTGCCCTGATGGGTTTTCTTCCCGGGAAGTCTTCCCCGGAAGGAAGGGAGTATGGCTGGAAATTTCATCCATTTTCGTATCAGGATACCGATAGTAAAGAGAAAAAATCGGATAAAATTTCTTCTATAAATTCTATTAAGACAGGACAATGGGAAAGTTCACTTCCGGAAAAAATAGATTTTATAAATACAAATTACCTTGTTTATTTACCAAAAGACTATAATAGCCCTAAACTCTCCTCCTTTCCCCTTATCATTTTTTTACATGGAAGAAACGAAGCCGGAGAAGATATCCGGAAAATTAAATTACATGGTTTACCGAAAATGCTCGAATCGGACAGTAAATTCCCTTTTATAGTCATTTCCCCACAATGTCCTTCTGGAACGATCTGGAATCATACCGATAAAATGCATGAATTTCTGGACCAGGTTCTGAGAATCTATAAAATTGATCCTAAACGGATTTACCTTACCGGCATTAGTAGCGGTGGTTTCGGAACCTGGTCCTGGGCCATGGATTATCCCAATGATTTTGCAGCCATTGCCCCGGTAAGTGGAACTTTTTATAAGGACGTGAATCCGGGTTTAAGTGGTATGCCCGTATGGATTTTCCATGGACTATTGGATAAGGACAGCCGAATACATCAGGATTCCCTTTGTTTTAAACAATTATCCCAAAATGGAAATAAGGTCCGGTTTACAGTTTATACCAAAGGCGGGCATGATGTTTGGAACGAAACCTATTCGAACCCGGAATTGTATTCCTGGTTTTTGAGATATTCCATACCGGATTAGGGATCTCTTAGTAACCAGGTTTTTTTAAACAAAATGGGTAAATGGGAACACTAGCCCATGGCCAAGGCCTTATTTCGTAATTTAAGGAAGGGCCGCTCAATTATTCTATTCAATATAATGGAGACCAGGAAGGTGGACAGGGCCGATAGGATAAAAATCAGGGTTCCATCCTGGGGTAGATGAAAGAATTTGGCATTGGCCTGGACCACGTGGATCATCATCTTATGAAATAGATAAGCTGAATAGGAATAGGTGGCTACCTGGCTTGTGAAGCTTGACCTCATGGTATAAAGAAAACAATTAGGACTTAAGGCACTTAATACCATTATGGCCATAGAAAAATCTACTATGGGGAAAAGCACCATAGATCCTACGAGAGTCCTGTTATAATTCAATAAAAAGGTTGCACAAACGAGTACCACACTGACAAAGAAGAGAATATTCCCATATTTCAATATATTGTCCCTCAAATTGGGGAGAAATTGAAATATGGCAGCAATGGAAACTCCGAATATTAAACCGTCCAATTGGCAATAGGTAGGATAATAAATATAGGTACCCCATTTAAAAAAGAATTCCGGGGTATTTATATAGGGCTGAACATAATGGTTATAAGAATAATACCGGATTAGAAATCCCAATACAAACAAGGTGATTAATAAATAGAATCCCCCGGTTTTAAAGATTTTTAGCTGTAGTAAAATAAGTACCAGGACGGGAAGTACCAGGTAAAATTGTTCTTCTACACATAAAGACCAGGCATGGATAAAGGTTCCTGAATTTCTAATGTCCAATAGGAAGTTTTGCGTAAAGGTTAAATACCGCCAAATGGGTCCCATCGGTTCTGCTTCTCTCAAATATGGGAAAAAAGCATATAAGGCTACTATCAAGAAGAATAATGGGAATATCCGGAACACCCTTTTTATGAAAAAATCTCTCCAGGAAATCATGCCAGATTTAGCCACCTCCTCAAAAAGTTTGGAGGAAATCAAATATCCGCTGAGCACAAAGAATAAATTTACACCCGTCCAGCCTAATATTCCCGAAAGGTAAACCCATTTAGGGTGGGGGAATAAAGTTCCATAATGGAAAAAGAATACCATGATAATGGCAAGTGCCCGGAGATGATCCAGTCCCAATAATTTAGCAGAGGAATTTTCTTTTTTCAACCAGTTGATTTTATAGGGTTTAAACTTATTCAGGCTTTTACGTAATTTTCCTAATTGCGGTTTAATATAAATAAAATTCAATTAGTTTGACTCTACTGAATCAAATCTAATCAATATTGAAAAGAATTCGTTGGTTTTTTGAATTTTTGGCAATCCCCTGGGTTCATAGCCTATGCATGGGTATAGGTATCCAAATTATACGAAATGCCTCGTTCAGGAACTAAAACCGGGATATTTTCCTTTTCCAGACCCTCGGCCAGGGCTTCCATACAATCCAGCTCTCCATGCACAAGAAAAACCTTTTTTAAGCGGGTGGTGGGGGCAGATTTAATAAAACTGATTAGTTCCTCATGATCGGCATGGGCAGATAATAAATCGGTCGAAGCTATTTTGGCATATACATCCATATCCTTTTGATTTATTCGCACATTGGTCATTCCATCCAATAATTTTCTTCCTAGAGTACCTTTTGCGCAATACCCAATAAATAGAATGGTGCAAAAGAAATTGGATATATTATGGTATAAATGCTCCTGAATCCTTCCCCCTTCTAACATACCTGCTGATGAAATAATAATGCAGGGATCGAGATAGGTGCTAATTCGTTTGCTATCGGCTACATCTTCGGTATAAACCAGGTTATCAAATTCAAATTCATCTCCCATTTTTTGGTAAAACTCATGGGCCTCCGCATTTAAACGATTGCGGTGTTTTCTGTAAATCTCGGTACTTTGAAAACCTAAAGGGCTATCGACAAAAACCCTGACCTTGGGTACTTTGTATTTTGAAAAAATTCGATTCAATGAATAAACCAGGGCCTGGGTTCTACCCACACTAAAGGCCGGAATGATCAATTTTCCTGGCTGATCGATACAGGTTTTCTGAATATGGTTTAATAATACCTCGTCCAGAGTGGTTCCTCTACTATGTAATCTTCCTCCATAGGTGGATTCACAAACCATAAAATCAGTTTCCGGTATATTCTGGGGATCCTCCAGAATAGGATAGCCCTTCCTTCCGACATCGCCGGAGAAGAATATCCTTTTCTTCTCTTTATCTTTTTCTTTTACCTCTATTAAGGCACCCACCGCACCCAATAAATGTCCTACCGGAAAGAGTTCAATTTCTATATGCGCATTGACCTTGAATTTATTATTCGGTTCCAATTCGTAGAAATGTTCCATGCAATCGTTTACCTGTTTCTGAAGATAAAGCGGCTTGTTTTTTTCCCTTTTTTTTGATTTTGTTGCTTTTCCCGCCTCATGATTTTGTTTGCTCATGAAAATATTTACTGAGTCACTCATTAATAAATAACTCAGATCGGCCGTAGACTGTGTACTGATTATCGGGCCGGAAAAACCTTGGTGAACCAGGGTAGGAAGGTTTCCGCAATGGTCTATATGGGCATGGGTTAATATAACCAGGTCAATATCGGTTGGATTAAAAGGAAAATTTCCATTGGAAAGCAGGGATTTTGCTTCATGGTTTAAACCGCAATCAATTAATATCTTAAAAGCGCCTTCTTCTAATTGTAATTCTAATAGGTGCATGCTCCCTGTTACCTGACGGGCAGCACCCCAAATGGTTAGTATCATTTATCTTTTATTCTTTTATTTATCCTCACCTCGTAAATTCCTCAAAATCAATTTGAACGGTATCATCCATTCTCAAGCCCAGCAGACCCGCCGCTTTTCCTTTATTAATAGCTATTTCCAAATGGTCACTGATACCAAACAGGCCCAGTTTTTCGCCTTCCGGAACCTCACCGTAATGGTAGGAAATTTTATTTATAGTCTCGTTTCGTTTAAATCGAATCAGAAATCGTCCTTTTACCCGTTCTTCAAATTCTTTCCGGGTAATATTGGTAATGACGTTTTGGTAATCATCTATATATATTACGGTACCACGGATATAACCAGGACCTAGGACCGGTTTTAAATGGACTTTTTTTGACCATTCATTACGGCTTATCCCTAAATCGTTTAAATCTACCCCTTCCAATAATCGGCAAGCCGACTTAGCCAAAATTTCCAATAGGGGAAAGTGTAAAACTTTAGAAACCGAGGTTCCGGAAATCTCGACCATCTTTTCCGGAATTTCATCACAAATAAGGGAAAATATCCCATTATCGGGTCCCAGGAAAAAATGATCCTTATACTGGAAAGCAATGAACTCCGGTTCTGCTGTATAGTCCGTATTGATCCCTATCAAATGAATGGTTTTTTTAGGGAAATAGGCATAGGCATTTCGAATGATAAAAGCACCTTGGGCAATATTAAACGCTGAAATTGAATGACTTATATCTATTATTTGGGTTTGGGGTAATAAGTTTAAAATGGAACCTTTTACAGCGGCCAGATAAAAATCCCGATATCCTAAATCCGTTGTTAAGGTAATAATTCCCATTTAAAAGACTCTCCAATTAATTTGCTAATTTAGGCAAAGAAATGATCCACCCATCTTTTAGCCTAAAGAACCATTGAACGAAGTTAATATTACCATCGAAGAAGTAAATCCGGTGCAGTTATGGGGTCCCAACAACGAGTATTTTGAGGTTTTTAAAAAACAATTCCCAAAGCTTAGAATCATTGCCCGGGGGAATGAGGTAAAAGTTCTGGGCGATGAAAAGGAAGCAGGGGCATTTAATTCTAAATTCCAATTGGTTCTAAACCATTTGCAAAAATTCCATTCTCTAACCATTCGAGATATTGAAAATATTTTGCAGGTAGAAGCAGAGGCACCAATGAACGGTAAATTGTTTGGTGAAATGGGACATGACGATATTATCGTTCATGGAACCAATGGAAACCAGGTGCGTGCCCGATCGGCCAACCAGCAAAAGATGGTGGATTCGGCCATTCAAAATGATATCCTATTTGCTATTGGGCCAGCTGGTACTGGTAAAACCTATACGGCTGTGGCCCTTGCGGTAAAGGCATTGAAAAATAAAGAGGTGAAAAGGATTATTCTTACGCGGCCTGCTGTCGAGGCAGGGGAGAACCTGGGTTTTCTTCCGGGCGATTTAAAAGAAAAAATAGATCCCTATTTGCGTCCCCTGTATGACGCCCTCGACGATATGATACCGCCGGATAGGTTAAAAACTTATATAGAGAATAGAACCATTGAAATTGCCCCCCTGGCTTTTATGCGGGGAAGGACCCTGGATAATGCTTTTGTTATTTTGGACGAAGCACAAAATGCCACGGACTTACAACTAAAGATGTTTTTAACCCGAATGGGTCCTTCGGCTAAATTTATTGTAACGGGAGATATTACCCAAATCGATTTACCCAAAAAACAAATGTCCGGACTGTTTAATGCGCTTAAATTATTGCCGGGTATTAAAGGGATTGATATTATTTACCTAAGCGGACAAGATGTCGTACGGCATAAATTGGTTCGGAGAATCCTGGAAGCCTATGGAGATCTTTAATTATGGCCATAAGAGGAACAAATTATAATTTTAAGGGACAGACCCATTTTTATAAAGGAAAAGTAAGGGATGTATATACCCTGCACAATACCCTATTAATTATGGTGGCCACCGATCGTATTTCTGCATTTGATGTGGTATTGCCGGAGCCTATTCCCTATAAAGGGCAGGTATTAAATCAATTGGCCTATTATTTCCTGAGTAGAAGCAGGGAAATTCTTCCCAACTGGGTTCTGGATATTCCCGACCCCAATGTAAGTATTGGCTACCTGTGTAAACCCGTACCCTTGGAAATGGTGGTTCGGGGATATTTATCCGGTCATGCCTGGAGGGTATACAAAGCCGGGGGAAGGGTCCTATGTGGGGTAGAACTCCCCGAAAATTTAAAGGAAAATGACCGTCTTCCGCATCCTATTATAACCCCTAGCACCAAAGCACCTGATGGCCATCATGATGAAGATATATCAAGGAAGGAAATTCTGGAAAAAGGTATCCTAAATGAAGAGGATTATAATGCTTTGGAAAGCTATGCATTGAGGCTCTTTGATTTGGGTACCCGCATGGCAAGGGAAAGAGGACTTATTTTAGTCGATACCAAATATGAATTTGGTTATCATGAAAAAGAAATTTACCTGATGGATGAGATTCATACCCCCGATTCTTCGCGCTATTTTTACCTGGATACTTACCAGGAATTACAGGATAAGAACTTGGCACAGAGACAATTATCCAAAGAATTTGTCAGGGAATGGTTAATGGAAAATGGGTTTCAGGGGAAGTCCGGAGATCGTATGCCGGATATGGGTTCTGAAAAAGTTTTAGAAATTTCGGAAAGATATATCGAACTTTACGAAAAAATAACCGGATTGGAATTCGTTCGAACAGAACCAACCAATAGGGAAAAGGAAATAAATGAAAATATTTTACAATATTTAGCGAAGAATCCTATATCTTTCTAAGTATTAGTGTAATTTTAATAAGAATAAATAACGCCGCATGAAATTTTCACTGGACAAACATGAAAAATATGTTGTTTTCAAATTAGAGGAAAGCAAGTTGAATTCACTGATTGCCCCTATAGTTAAATCTGAATTTATTTTAATTAATACGGAAGGGATCAGAAATGTTATCATGGATTTAACAGAAGTGAAATTCTGTGATTCATCAGGATTATCTAGTTTACTGGTTGCACACCGCCTATGCAAGACTTCAGGGGGCACCTTTGCTGTAACAGGGTTACAACCCACGGTCGAGAAACTTATCAAAATTTCCCAATTAGAAAGTGTTCTTACCTTGGTGATGACGGTAGAAGAGGCGGTCGATCTCATTTTCATGGAAGAGATTGAGAAGGAATTAAAAAAGGACGCGGGAGTTTCCTAAATTCTTGTTCAAATTTGATATAACCATCCTAGGGTGTAGTTCGGCTACCCCCATATTTAATAGACATCCAACGAGTCAGTGGTTGACTATTAATAATACCCATATTCTATTGGATTGCGGGGAAGGTACCCAAATGCAGATCATGAAATATGGGTTCAAGGCATCCAAATTAAGCCATATTTTTATTTCCCATCTTCATGGAGATCATTTCCTGGGTTTAATGGGTTTGGTTTCTTCCATGAATTTAAATGGCAGAACCGACGAGCTTCATATTTATGCGCCTCCTGAATTAAAGGGTCTTTTAGAGTATCATTTTAAGGTTTCTGATACCGAAATTCGATATCCCCTACATATCCATGAAACTTTTTCAAGTGGTGCCGAACCTAGCAGGAAGCTGGAGCCTCTTTTTGATTCCCGTGATTTTTCGGTATCTACCATACCCCTTATCCATTCTATCCCTTGTAAAGGTTTTCTAATTACAGAAAAGAATCCTCCGCGGAAAATAAGAAAGGAAATGATTCAGGACCAGGCATTACCTCCCGAGGCCTTCGAAAATCTTAAATTGGGAATGGATTATACGGATGCTTCCGGAAAGGTTTATTCCCCCAATCTCCTAACCGAAGAACCGAAGCCTATCCGAAAATATGCCTTTTGTTCCGATACCCGATATTTACCCGAACTGGCTTCCTTGTTAAATGGCATAACTACTTTATACCACGAAACCACCTTTGGACATGATTATCTTCCAAGGGCCGAATTGACCTACCATTCTACGGTAAGCCAGGCCGCATGGCTGGCAAGGGATATTCAGGCAGGGAAATTATTAATGGGACATTTTTCAGCCCGGTATAGGGATTTAAATCCCTTATTGGAAGAGGCTCAGGCCATATTTCCCAATTCTTACCTTGGCCTTGAGGGAACCACCTTCCCGGTTTAAGGGTTGCCTGGTTTCCATATCCATGCTTTTTTTGGGAATGGAAAATCAATTCAAGGATTTTATCTTATTCCCCCAACCATCTCAGGTATTCATGAACCCTGTTTCGGCTAACAAATACCTCCTCTTCAGATTCCGGGGTTAAAAGAACCTTTAATCGTCCATTAAAAAATTTCCTGGTTTCTTTTATAGATTTTATCTGAACTATATAGGTACGGTTTAAACGGAAAAACCTTTCCGGATCCAATTTCTCCAAAATATCTTCCAGGGAATTATTTATAGTAAACCGGTCCGAGGAAAGGGTAAAAAGAAAAACTACATTTCCATCGGCCATAAAATAAGCAATCTCCGAACTATCCAGAGATTTTATCTTATCCCCTATATGGATAGCAAATCGCTTTTTAAATTCCTTTTGCAAATTTTCTTTACCAGACCTGGTAGGTTCATCCAGGTAGAGAGAGGGTTCCCCATTTTTATGAAATAGATTCTGAAAGGTCCTATACTTAAACAGGGAACTTATTACAGCGTTTTTGGTTATGGGGCGAATTAAATAATCCAGGGTATTATACTTAAATGTACCAAGAGCCATTTTCCCATCCTGGGACATGAAAATGAGGGGACTTGAAATTCGTATTTCCTTGAATAAATTGGCAGCAGGACCGTCCTGGAATTGAGTACTTAGAAAGATCAAATCCGGTTCCTGATGGTTTATAAACCAATTTAAGGTAGAGTCCAGAGAATCGGTAAAACCCAAAACTTCCACTTCGCCCACCATACTCTCCAAAATTTCAAATAAAATTTTTCTATGCTGGGGATCGTCCTCAATAATTAATATGGTCATGCAGGCCAAATATACCCGATTTGAGAATCTATAAATAGCCTATAAAATAAAAAACCCCGGGGCTGCTAAGCCCCGGGGTTCCACGAATCTAAAATTAATTACTTGATTACGAATTCTTTATAAGTAGAGAAATTATCTGAGCTTACAAAGATGGTATAGGTGTCTTTTGGTAAAGAAGAAAGATTATAGTTTCTGTTAATTTCTTCTGCTTTTACTACTTCGGTATAAACTATATTTCCAGCATTATCGAAAATAGAAATGGTAACCGGGCTGGTAGTTTCATTTAAGGCAGATACCTTAAGGAAATTATTTTCCGTGATAGTAGAAATAGTTACGTTGACGGTAGCGTTAGAAGGTCTGGTAGCAACCGAAGCATGCTTGGCTTTAGGATTTTTCGGAGCAGGTACAGAAGCGATAGCCGATGCAGTAACTCCAGTTGTTAAAATAATTGCAAGAACTTTTGATAAATTTTTCATTTTATATTGCTTAAGGGTTAAATACTTATTGATATGTCAAAAGTATGGCGCAAAACCCTAAGCAAAAAGAAAATCCTTATGAGTGGGAGAATGAAAAGGGTGAATGGAAAGAATTCCTATTCGAATGGTAATTAAGGATTGGGGCTGGTATTGGCCGGTACAGGATTAGCGGTCTTCTTATCCTTTCCACCTCCAAATACCGAAAAGCTAACATATCGTTTTGGATTGGCTTTTAAATCTATTAATAATTGGTTTAAGCTTGCGGTAGAGGCACTTAGATTATTATAAAGATGTTTATCATTTACCAGGGCTCCTAAGGACCCTTCCCCTGAATTTATTTTGCCCATGGCAGATTGTAAATTGGTAAGGGTGGCATTTAGTTTGGTTACCGTTTCGTCCAAATGGGTTTGTGCCAGCTTATCGGTCAAGGTTTTTACGTTGGTTAGGGTAGCATTGATATTTTTATCATTATCCTTAAAATTCGCGGTAATATCGGCCACATTTTTGATGGTCGCATTTAATACCGGGATGCTTTTGTTTACTTCCTTGGAGGTTTGCTCGAGGTTCTGCAAAATACCCGCAATACTGGTCATGCTCTTATCTACATTTTTTTGAAATTTCGGATTAATCACCGAATTTAATGAGCTTAGAAAGGAATCCAGTCGGACAATTAAGGCCTGGGTTTGATTTTGAAGGGGGGCAAGAGATTCGGCCAGTCCTTTTTTATTTTGACCTTCCAGGGTATCACCGGTTTTAATCAATTCTTTTGCAGTACCTATTAATATTACTACGGCCTTACCTCCTAAAATATCCGTATTATCCAGGCTAGCAACCGAATTCTTAGGAATACTATACGATTTTGGAATATCCAACCGGGTTAGAATTTGTCCATCTGGCATAAGGGTCATCTCTGCTACCTTACCTACCTGGAAACCATTAATTAATACTGGTTTTGAATCGGTTAAACCATCCACTTTTGGGTAAACCGTATATATATGATTCATGTTTGAAAATAAATCAGATCCTTTCAGAAAATTATAGCCTAATATCAGAACGATAAATGCACCCAGTACAAGAAGGCCTACTTTAACTTCGTTTGTAAATTTTAGAACCAAGAGATGATTTTTAAACTAAGATGAATGTTTAAACAAATTTATGAAGAATAAAAGAGAATATGGGGATATCCGAAAAGGATAAGGTAGCTTTTGTTAATTATTCCTTCCATATCCTTTTTCCGGTGTCCAAAGGAACTAAATCCCAACCGATTTCCGGTAATTTTCGAATCCCTTTAAAATTTCCTGCGATATTTCTCTTTGGCCCGATTTGGAGCCTAACTTTTTCTCTTCGTCCGGATTGGTAATAAACCCGGTTTCCAAAAGAATGGATGGAACTGTATTTCTTCGTAAAACTAAAAAGCCAGCCTGTTTTACCCCACGGTCTATACCCGCGTTTTCTGTAACGGCTTCCTGAATCTTCGTGGCGAGTTTTAAGCTTTGCTTTATGGTAAATTGTTGTAATAAGGAAAATATGATATACGATTCTGGCGAGTTGGGATCAAATCCCTCATACCTCTCCTTATAGTTTTTCTCTAATAATATTACGGAGTTTTCCCTTTGGGCTATTCGTAAGTTTTCCGGGCTGGAATTGACTCCAATAGAATAAACTTCTATCCCTTTTGCCTCCGAATTGGGATTGGCATTGCAATGAATGGAAATAAATAAATCCGCATTTTTCTTTTTTGCAAAGGAGGCTCTATCGTCCAATTCAATAAACTCATCGCCGGTACGGGTTAGGAGGACCTCGGTTTCCGGATATTTTTCCTCAATACGTTTTTTTAATTCCAGGGCGATGGCCAGGGTGATGTTCTTTTCCTTATAGGTTTTTCCATGAGCCCCCGGATCTTTTCCCCCATGACCCGGGTCCAAAATAATTCTTTTTAAGGATTTTTTAGGGTAAACAAAGGAGGTAGTGAAGAGCCAGATTCCCAAAATCAAAAGGCTCTTTATTTTACCGGTTTTATTCCTCAATGATATACTTCGTTTTTATATTCCGTAATGGATTGTAATATTGCCCGGGCTATGATTTCCTGACCATCGGCCGAATTAAGAAATACTTCTTCCTCCGGGTCCGAAATATAGCCGGTTTCGATCAATACCCCTGGCATAGCCGTATTTCTTAACACAATTAAAGGCTCTTGTTTTACTCCCCTGTTTATTCTACCAGATTTCTCCATTTCAGCCTGCACAAAGGAGGCGAATTTATAGCTCCTTTTCTGGTTGTGATTCTGAAAGAGCGAGAAAATAATATACGATTCCGGTGAATTGGGGTCGAAACCATCATAATTCTGTTTATAATTATCTTCCAATTTTATATCTCCGTTTTCTCTGATAGCGTTTTCCAAATTTCTGTTTTCGTCGGATAATCCTAGCACATAGGTTTCCACACCTTGTGGAGAGTGGGCGTGACGGGGAACCGAATTGCAATGAATACAGACAAATAAATCCGCTTTTTTCGAATTAGCCAGGCCGGTGCGGTCGTTAAAATCTACCGATGCATCGTTGGTCCGGGTAAAATATATTTTTACATCCGGTAAACTGGTATTAATCAATTCGCCTAATTTTAAAGAAATAGCCAGGGTAATATCTTTTTCATTACTGTATTTACCACGAGCTCCGGGAGCTTTACCTCCATGACCCGGATCGATCACTACCACAAAGGGTTTAGAAGCCGGTTTGGAAATGGGAATAGTATCGAACGTATTAGAATTTGGGAATATTCCTGCCTGTAGGCTTGTAATTTTAAATACAAATAAAAAAAGGGAAAGGAAAACAGGTACTTTAATAAAATTAAACGGAAATTTTAGATACATTTTTGAAATTCGAGTGTGGAGTACAATAAATATTAACCCTAAAGGTTATAACTATTTTGGCCCTCATTTTTTCTATTTTAGACGCGCTATTAGCTTGAACAAAAATAGTATTCGTTTTTAGATTTGAAATCCAATCCCTTAATTTTTGGCCTATTTGTTTTGATTTACCTGGTAAATCAATCCTTCACCCCTATAAACGGGATTATAACCAAAAGGTTTAGTCCCGATTCCATCCCTTCCCTTCCCTTTTTACCCTATAAAGATCTTTCTAAAGTCAGGGCCTATCGATTCCTTCTTCCGGAAATACCTAAGGTTTCTGTAGGGAATGTGCTAAGCAGACCCTATAAGGATTCCTTAAGAGTAAGAACTGACCAGGGGGATATTCAATCTATTGTAGAATACTCCTCAAAAGATTCATCGGCTTTTGATATAACGGGAAAAAAGGTTTATCTGTATAGGGATGCGAAGGTTAAGTATGACGATATTACGTTAACTGCAGGGTATATTGAGATGGATCAGGCTGATTTAACCTTGTTTGCCAAAGGAATCAGGGATAGTTCCCATCAATATATACAAAAACCGGAGGTCACCCAGGGTAATTCCAAAATTACGGCCGATAGTATGCGGTATAATTTAAAATCAAAGAAATCGGTGGCCTGGGAGGTTCTTTCCGGAGAAGGTGGAGGTTATCTTCGTGGAGAAAAGATAAAATTGGATGAAAATAAGGAAGGATTCTTACGGAATGGGATTTATACCACCTGTAGTCTGGATACCCCTCATTACGGGGTACGGATTACCCGTGCCAAGATTACCGAGAATACGATTATCACCGGGCCAGTCTATTTCTTTGTGGAAGGAGTTCCCTTACCGCTTTTGCTTCCCTTTGGTTTTTTTCCAAAAACCGATAAGCAGGCCGACGGAATTATTTTCCCCTCTATTGGGGAGGATCAAACCCTGGGTTTCTTTTTAAGAGATTTCGGGTATTACCAGGGCTTTGGCGACCATTTTGATGCTCAGATAAAGGCCAGTATTTATTCCGAAGGAAGTTTTGGGTTTAGTATCGATAGCCGGTATAATTATATTTATAAATCTAGTGGGAATTTTAGCTTTCGTTTCTTTGATCAGAAAATTGGCAATAAGGGAACCTCGGATTATCAGGATAATAAAGACTTTAATATTACCTGGTCCCATACCCAAAGTGAAAAGGCCCATCCGGGAACGAATTTTTCCGCTTCCGTGAATGCTGCCAGTTCCTCTTATTTCCGGAATTCTACCATTTCCTATTCACCCTCCGTAGTGGCACAAAATGCAGTAGGTTCGTCGGTAAATATTTCCAAAATTTGGGAAGGAAGCCCATGGAGCCTGAACCTAGGCTTAACGCATTCGCAGAACTTATCCACAAAAACCATTACCCTAACCTTTCCTACTTTAAACGTATCCCTTACCCGTATCAATCCATTCGATTCCAAGACAAGGGTTGGACCCCAAAACTTTTACCAGAAAATTGGTTTTAGTTATACCTTACAAGCCTCCAATGCCCTTAATGAGATCCCTACTGCCTCCCTTTTCAGCCCTGGAACCCTGAAAAAATTACAAACCAATATTGTGCATTCCCCTAATATTAGCTTGGGCACCTATAATATTTTTAAATATTTATTGCTTACCCCCAGTATTAGTTATAACGAACGCTGGTATTTTCAAACTACCCGCCAGGTATATGATTTTTCTAAGGCAGGGGTGGATCTGGATACCATTTCAGGATTTCGATCCCAACGAGATTTCTCCTTTTCTATTGGTTCCGATACCCATATTTATGGAATGCTTAAATTCCCTCATGGAAAAATTACAGCTATTCGGCATGTTTTGGAACCCCAAATTTCTTTTGCCTATACACCGGACTTTTCCAAGATATTTCCTAATAGTTACGGACATTATATAAATTATAGCACGGGTCAGAATACCACCTATTCCATATTTGGTACAGGACCTATTGGAAAATCGGAGGCTATAAATATTAATTTAAACAATACCCTGGAAATGAAGGTAAGATCTAAAAAAGACACGGTTAATGGAGAAACTAAAGTGCCTATTTTAGAATCCTTTACCGTAAATGCCAGCTATAATTTAGCGGCCGATTCTTTCCGGCTTTCCAATATTAATATTAATGGGGCCACCACCTTATTTAAAAAGGTGAACATAAATTTTTCCGGGGTATTGGACCCCTATTCCTATGACCCGTATGGGAACAGGATAAAAGCGTATCTCATTACCGACAAGCATCAATTGGTTCGGCTTACCCAATTCAATATTTCTTTGAATACGAGCCTGAATTCGGAGGGGAAAACCAGTTCTACACAAAGGCCCCAACCTAAAAGCCAGGATGGTTTTAACGTGCATCCTACCTACCAGGATTATGTTGATTTTAAAATACCTTGGACCCTACGACTTAATTATAATTTTAGTTATAGCGTAGGTCCGGGCAGCTCGGCCTTAAATACAACAAAGACCATTAGCCGAACCAATGTTTTGAACATGAATGGAGATTTTTCCCTGACCCCAAAATGGAAAATTGGGTATACTACCGGGGTGGATTTGGAAAAGCAACAATTAACGGCGACCCAGTTCTCTATTTTCAGGGATTTACACTGCTGGCAATTAAGTGCCAGCTGGTCGCCCTTTGGAGCTGTTAAATTTTATTCTGTGGAACTGAGAGTGAATACCGGACCCTTGCAGGATTTAAAAATTGATAAGAGAAAAGATTATTATAATACGTATTAATGTCAAAAAATGAAGGTTGAAATTATCACCATTGGGGACGAAATCCTGATAGGTCAAATTGTGGATACCAACTCGGCCTGGATGGCACAGGCCCTGGGCGATATAGGCATTCGCGTTCATCAGATATCCTCCATATCGGATCAGGAAGCACATATTTTCAAGGCCCTGGTAGAAGCAGAGGGAAGGGTAGAGGTGATTATTATGACAGGGGGCTTAGGTCCAACTAAGGATGATATAACCAAACATAGCCTGGCCAAGTATTTTGGGGTAGGCATGAAGCAGGATAAGGAAGCTCTGGAAAATGTAACCAGTATTTTTGCCCGATTTAATATGCCCTTGCTTGAAGTGAACAAGAACCAGGCAATGGTACCCGAAAATTGCCAGGTTTTGCAAAACCTCAAGGGGACGGCTCCCGGAATGTGGTTTGAGGAAAGGGGGAAAATTTATATTTCTCTTCCCGGTGTGCCGCATGAGATGAAAGGGTTAATGGAAAGCGAAGTAATTCCAAAACTCCTTGAGAAAGGAAATTTACCAGCCCTGGTGCATCAAACCTTATTAACTGCCGGCATCGGAGAATCCTTCCTGGCTCAAAAATTAGAGCCGATTGAAGAAGCTTTACCCAGGCATATAAAACTTGCCTATTTGCCGAAACTAGGACAGGTACGACTGCGTTTAACGGCATTTGGTGCCTCCAAACCAGAATTGGAAAAAGAAGTGGAAGGCTTTACCCAAAAAATCATGGAGATCGTTTCCGATCACCTGATTTGGAAAGGGGACGGAACCTTGTCCCAGGCTATTCTTGCCCGTCTGGAATCCTTGAAAAAAACCTTTGCCACTGCGGAAAGTTGTACGGGAGGCTATATTGCCAGGGAAATTACATCTGTTCCAGGAGCTTCTAAATCCTATTTGGGAGGACTTGTTCCTTATTCCAATGCCTTAAAGATTCAATTATTAGGGGTAAAAGAGGAAACCTTAACAAAATTTGGGGCCGTTAGTGAAGAAACGGTTCGGGAAATGGTAAAAGGCCTTTTGGAAAGAATTGGTGCTGATTTTGGGATCGCAACTTCGGGAATAGCCGGTCCGGATGGGGGAACTAAGGATAAGCCGGTAGGTATAGTTTGGGTGGCATGGGGAGGTAAGGGCATTATACAGGCTAAAAAATTCCAATTTGGAAAAGATCGCCTGGTGAATATTGAAAGAAGTGCTACAGTCGCCCTAACCCAATTTCTTACATTTCTGAAAGAGGTGCCTTTAGAATAACCTTTCTATTGCAATTATCGTAAATTTGGGTTTTAGAGGATATATATGGCTAGAATTGATTTGACCATGCCCAAAATGGGTGAAAGTGTTGCAGAAGCTACATTGGTTAAATGGTGTAAGAATATTGGGGATAAGGTAGAAATGGATGAAACCATTTTGGAAATAGCAACCGATAAGGTTGATTCAGAGGTACCTTCCCCAAAATCAGGAATTTTAGTAGAAAAACGGTTCAAGGAAGACGATATCGTATTGGTTGGGGCTGTTTTTGGGGTTCTGGAAACCGATTCGGTAGCGAACCCTGTTCATATGGATTTATCCGGACTTGATAAAGGCACCAATGGGCACCATCCCGAAGGAAAGGAGGACTATCCCCAACCGGTTTTATGGGAAGAAGATAAGGCAGAGGCCCTTATTTTACCCATTCCCGGAATGGAAGCATTGAATCGGGAGGAAAATAATAGAGGGACTTCTGAAATGCATCCTGAACCAATCCCGGCTGAATTAAATCCTGTTCAGGAAGATCGTTTTTATTCCCCGCTGGTGAGGGAAATAGCCCGTCAGGAGGGTCTAAGTCGAAAAGATTTAGATAGAATAAAAGGAACCGGATTGGAAGGCAGAGTGACAAAAAACGATATTTTGGATTTTATTCAGAATGGGCCTCATACGGCGAATAGTTTAGAACCCATTCCCGGGCCTCCCGTGAAACTGGAAGAACCCTTACCGACGGAGCCCCGTTTACATACCCAAATTCCTTCGACAGAAAACCTTGTAAGGGAAGAAGGAATACAGGAAATTCCGGTAATCAAAGAAGCCCCTAAACCGAGCGGGTCGAATCCATTCTTAGAGGGGGATGAGATAATCGCCATGGACCGTATGCGTCGAATAATTTCGGAGCATATGGTAATGAGTAAGAACGTTTCTGCCCATGTAACCTCTTTTGTGGAGGCCGATGTTACCAATTTGGTTCGTTGGAGAGAACGAATTAAGGAGGAATTTAAACTAAGAGAAAAAGAAAATATTACGTATACGCCCATTTTTATTGAGGCATTGGCCAAGGTTTTGAAGCTTCTTCCTATGGTAAATGTTTCGGTGAAGGATAATTCCATTTATGTTCATAGGCAAATTAATATTGGTATGGCCACTGCCTTACCCAGTGGGAACTTAATTGTGCCGGTCATTAAGCAGGCCGACCTGATGAGCCTGGTGGGGTTAAGCAAGAAGGTGAATGAACTGGCAGGAAAGGCAAGGGCAGGAAAATTAAGCCCGGATGATACCCAGGGCGGTACCTTTACGATTACCAATGTAGGTACCTTTGGGAATCTTATGGGCACCCCCATTATTAACCAGCCACAGGTAGCAATATTAGCCACTGGTGCTATAGTTAAGAAGCCAGCCATAATAGAGACCCTGGAAGGAGATGTGATTGCCATCCGACATAAGCTATTTCTCTCTCTTTCCTACGACCATAGGGTGGTAGATGGAGCCTTAGGCGGAACCTTCCTGAGAAAAGTAGCCGACGAATTGGAGGCTTTTGATCCCAGCAGAACTATTTAAATAAATTTCATTTGGTTATTGAGCATGGTTATCTGCTCTTTTAGCAAACCGGATTTATCTAATTTCTTGGCTTCCGATATTAATTGAATGGCTTGTTGCTTTCTTCTCTTTTGAAGGGCAACAGCGGCTAGGTTAAGTTTGCAAACAGCCTTATCCGTATCCATTCTTAATCCGGTATTCAGGGCTTTCAGGAAAAATTTTTCTCCTTTTAAAGGTTCCTTTTGGGATAGAATGAGTCCTCTTAAATAATAATGGTAGGCTTCCTGGCTTTTTATCAATTTTTCAGGATACTTAACCCTATCCAGGGCTTCGAGGGATTTCTCCGGATCATTTTTTCTTAAAAAGTAAAAGGCCGTTAAATTATGCTCATTTCTGAAAATAGTAAGCACCAATAAACCTGCCAGGAGAATTAATATTGGACATAACCAATAAATTTTCAAAGGATAAATACAAGCCAGGGCTAATAGGAATAGTACACTGGCAACCGCAATTTTTATTTCTTTATTATACATAATGGGAAAATCCCTGCAAAAGAAAGAATTTAATCCAATTCCTGCATGGTCTTTAAAGATAAAACATTAAAATTGCTGTGCTGTTACCTTAAGATGGAATCTATAACCAAAGAAATCAATAGCCATTTTCCTTTCGTTCCCAATGGCCCTGCATCCGTGGAACTTAACCGAATAGCCGAAAAAGTTCTGAAAGCGCAACGTATTTCCAGGGAGGAAGGGGAGTTTTTATATGAAAAGGGAAGTCTTGGCTTCCTGGGAAGTCTGGCAAATACCGTAAGGGAAAGAAAAAACGGGGATTTGGTTTATTTCAACAGGAATTTTCATATTGAGCCTACAAACCTATGTGTGTTTTCCTGTGCATTCTGTTCGTATTCCCGTTTGCTTAAGCAGGCAGAACAAGGATGGGTATTAAGCAAGGAACAAATGCTGGATATTGTTCGATCCTATAATGGAAAGCCGGTAACCGAGGTCCATATTGTAGGAGGGGTGCACCCTAAATTAACCCTCGATTTTTTCTGTGATTTATTGAGGAGTATTCATGCCATAAGGCCCGAACTACATATTAAAGGGTTTACGGCCGTGGAATATGAATACATGTTTCGGAAAGCCAAATTAAGCTTCCGGGAGGGTATGGAGAAAATGATAGAGGCAGGATTGGAATCTATTCCAGGAGGTGGTGCTGAAATATTTGATGAAGCTATACGGGAAAAAATTTGTGCCGATAAATGTACCAGTGCGGAATGGCTGGAGATTCATGAAATTGCTCATGAACTCGGATTGAAATCCAATGCCACCATGCTTTATGGCCATATTGAAACCTATGCCCATAGAATTGACCATCTGGACCGGTTAAGAACTTTGCAGGATAAAACCGGGGGCTTTAATACTTTTATTCCCCTAAAATTCAGGAATAAGGATAATGAAATGTCCCATGTTGCGGAATCGACCGTGATCGAGGATTTAAAAAACTATGCGGTTTCCAGGATTTATCTCGATAATTTCGATCATATAAAAGCCTATTGGCCCATGATAGGTAGATCTACCGCCCAGTTATCCCTATCCTTTGGGGTAGATGATATGGATGGAACCATCGACGATACTACCCGAATTTATTCCATGGCCGGAGCCGAGGAGAAAAACCCTCAAATGAGCACCCAGGATCTGGTGGAATTAATTAAACAAGTAAACCGTCACCCTGTGGAAAGAGATACCTTATATCATATTATACACGATTATAAGGATGTGAATTTTACCGCCGAGACGGAAATTATTTTACCAAATCAAACCAATTAAGTTTTGCGCAAGGAAATTTTTATTATTCGCCATGGACAAACTGATCTTAATAAAGAAGGCGTGGTCCAGGGCCGAGGAATTAATTCCGATTTAAACGAGACCGGCAGGGAACAAGCCCGTCGTTTTTTTAACCAATATAAAAGCTTTCCTTTCCAAAAAATTTATACTTCCGATTTGAAAAGAACCTGGCAAACGGTGGGCTCCTTTATCGACCTTGGAATTCCCTGGGAAAAGTTATCCGGATTGGATGAAATGGCCTGGGGCATTTATGAAGGAATGCCGGCTGGGGAAACACGGGAAGGATTTAAATCCCTGATAAATTCCTGGGCCGAGGGGGATTATACCACTAAAATTGAAGGAGGGGAAAGCCCCTTGGAAGTCCAGGCCAGACAGAAAGTAGCCCTGGAATATATCCTTGGAAAAAAGGATGAAAATGAAATACTTATCTGTATGCATGGAAGGGCCATACGCATTTTCCTTTGCCTGATGACCGATACCGAACTTCGGTATATGGATACGTTTCCCCATCAAAACTTGTCTCTTTACAGGGTCTTATGGGAAGATGGAAAATTTACCGTTCTCGCATTCAATAATATCGACCATATTCAGGAAATAGCCTGAATCCATACTCTATGGAATACCCAATACGTATATCCCTAATTTCCTATACCAATACAAAACCCTTTGTTTTTGGTTTATTAAACAGCCAGCGTCTTATTGGTAAAATTGAGACCAGTTTTGACAGCCCAGCCGAATGTGCAGGAAAATTATGGACCCGGGAAGCAGATTTAGGGATTGTTCCCATTGCGGCCTTATCTCAAATTCCCCATTATTCTATAATTTCAGATTATTGTATTGGGGCCGATGGACCAGTTAATTCCGTATTCGTTTTTAGCAATGACCCCATTCAAGAAATAGAAACGATAGTACTAGATTACCAATCCCGAACCTCCAATAATTTAACCCGTATCCTTTGTGATCAATTATGGAAAATTAGACCGGAATTTATTTATCCCTATCCTTTTCATGAAATTTTCCCCGAAAAGAAAGAAGATGTTAAGGTGGAAAATGGGGAAGATAAAAAAAGGTTTACCCTAAAAGAAGGGGAAAAAGGAGGAAAGGAAATCCAGCAAAAGAAAACCGCCTATGTTTTAATCGGGGACCGGACTTTCCAGGGCCGGAAAACGTATAAATACCATTATGATTTAAGCGGGGAATGGAAAAAGCTAACAGGATTACCCTTTGTATTTGCGGTCTGGGCTGCCACCCGTGAGCTTAATGAGGAGTTTCAGTTAAATTTTAATGAGGCCCTCAAGTTTGGACTCGATAGCCGGGGGAAAGTTCTGGAAGGAATACGCCGGGACCCTAATCATGATCCCGAACTGGACTATGCCGATTATCTATTTAATAAACTCAGCTTCGATTTCAATGATAAGAAAAAAGAGGCCATGGATTTATACCTAAGAACCTTGCGAGTTTTAGACGAAAATCAGGTATAATACGATTGAATAATCTAAAAGACGAATAAACGCCAAGCCTGGTAATACCAATTGGATAAATGAAAAAAATCCACCTTAAAAACTAAACTTTAATATATAGCTTAATAGGGAGCCACCCAGAATGACCCATGCCGAATTAAGTTTGGAAAATCGGAATAGGAGGAGTGCGCTAAGAATCCCAATTAGGATTTCCCTCCAACCGGTAAGGCTTTCTTTGCCCATTTGAAAGCAAACGAATAGAATAAGGGCCAAAGAGGCTACATTTACAGCATTAAGGAATTCTCCAAAAACCCTGGAACCCCTCATTTTACTGACCAGAGGGTTTAAAAAGGCCACAAATAAGAAGGAAGGGAGAAATATGCCAATAGTGGAAATAATCGCCCCTGAAATCCCATTCGCCTGGTAGCCAATAAAGGTCACGGACGAAAAGACCGGGCCCGGGGTAAACTGGCCCACTGCAATGGCATCAATTAATTGGCGTTGGGTGATAATGCCCTTTGAAACCATTTCGGCATCCAGAATGGCAAAAAGAACATAACCACTCCCATATAAAATAGCCCCCACTTTTAAAAAGGCCAGAAATAATTTGATGTTGAAGGGACTGAAAAAGGAATTATCCGAGGAAGAAAATAAAAGAAATGGCATTATGGATTTGGAGGAATTTAAAGAACCCTGCTTAATGGTCCATAAGCCCATGGCTAAAAATCCCGATCCAAAAAGAACCAAAAGCTGGGGGATTCCTAGGAAACAAAGTAGCAGACATAGAATACCAATCAGGCCTAATTCCCAGGTCTTTATGGATTTTTTGGCAAGGGGGTAGATAGCCGCCAGTATAACGGCTATAATTGCCGGTTTGGTCCCATATATAAAAGGTTGTACCTGAGGTAACTGTCCATACATTTTATACAAAATGGCAAAAACCAGGGTGATGAAAACAGCGGGGAGTATAAAGCATAGGCCTCCTATGACCAGTCCTTTCCATCCGGCCCGCTCCCTGCCAATATGAATGGCCATTTCGGTACTGTTCGGTCCAGGAATTAGATTGGTAGCCCCTACCAGATCAAGAAAATGTTCTTCACTCATCCAATTTCTCTTTACGACTGCTTCCTGACGCATCATGGCTATATGGGCTGCAGGACCTCCAAAGGCGGTAAAACCTAATCGAAAGAAATAGAGGCTAACTTCCTTTAAATTGGATGTATTCTGGATAGATGATGAATTTCCCATTCGTTTATGTTGTAAACCTTATTACTTGTAAAACTTGAATAAGACCATTTAAATCAATAAGTTTTAGAATTATTTTGCTATTAATTTTTTCCAAACCCATTCCCCGGTTTTTTTTCCCTGGATCGTTCCCTGGTCTACCGATTCCTTAAAATGGATGCCTCCATATACCCGGCTTAAACTAACCTGATTATAGGCTTCGGATATGGAATTGAATTTCCGTACCCCATGTCCATAATTGTTTTCTGTTGAATCGGTAAAGGGTATTTGATCTTTGAAAAGGTGGATTAAAATGGTGCCGGCCGCAGCTGAAATGCAACTATGGCCACTATTATATTCCGGAAAACCCGGTGTTTCCAAAAAGGGTAGCCAATCTGGGTCCATGAACTTTCTGATGACCGTTACGGGACGAATCCGGGATGTTTTATATTTTACTTCCCAGGAACCAATAAAGGCGTCATTCATTGCAATACTAGCAAAGCAATAGGCCTGAAGGCTTTCTATCATGTTTTTACCAGCCGATTTACAAAGGGTTTGGGTAATGGCCATCCAATGCCCCGGAGGGGTCATTTTCTTTTCCGCCACCATTAAATGTCCTTTAACCTGGCTCACAAAGGCATTATCATCCCAGAAATAAGCAATTGCTTTTTGTTCATCGGTTAGATTTTTGGAGGTCCTATAAACCGTATCGGTCATTTTATAAAATGCTGAGTTTTTATTCTCACTATAGGGGGTGGGAGATGCAGGGAAAAATTGAGCCGCTGAATCCAGGGTTAAAGGCCGAAGGGTATTCCATAAAGGTTCCACAGCATCTCCATATCCGGGTGGGGTAGGCTCCCAGGAACCTGGACTTCTATTTAATACATAGCCGGCCCCCCGGGTCTTGAAATAATTATCGGTTTTGGCATAATTAAATATATCATTGCCTATTTGATTTCCTAAATCTTCCGACCTCTTAAAAACCTCTTCCGGAATTCCCATATCCTTGAATTTTTTAAAATAGGTTTTCTGGAATTCTTCCCAGATTTCCGGGCTAAAGGTTAGCTTTTTTCCTACCGTAAAAAAGGCTTTCATGGAAACCAAGGGGTAATAGTATTCCAATCCGGGATTCGGTTTGCTTACTCCTTTAAACCCATTAAGCTTCCCTGTCAGATCGGGGTAATTGGGATATGCATACCGCAATGCTTCGTACGCAGCCAAATAGGAATAGGCATAGATTCGGGCGGCGGCAGGTGGGTTGAAAATATCATAAACGACTATTTGGGTAAGGAAATTAGATCCCTCATGCAAAAACTGGGGATTACCGGATTCTTTCTGGTAATTATGGAGGCCCGAATGACAGGAGAATACCAGGATTAAGGGGATTAGAATTAATTTTTTCGCAAAGGATTTCATGGAAAGTGGCTATTATTTAACAAGGGGGCATGAAAGGATAGGATCATAAATTTTGAATCTTTTCCGGATATTTTATTTAAATTTCCTATAAACCCTGCCCGTCAATGCGTAAATCTAAATTAGTTTTTTTATTAGGTGTTTTATTAGTTCAAACGATTTATGGCCAATCTATAAAAATATCCTCCCCTGACAAAAACCTACAGGTGATGGTTTCCCATAACGATACGGTCTTGTTTTATTCGGCATCTTATAAAGGAAATGCGTTCATGGCCCCATCGGCTCTAAGCCTCGAATTTGAAAAAGGGGGTAAATTTGGCTCGAAGGTATCTTTTGGTAAGGTTATACATAAACATGTGGAGGATTCCTATACATTGGTCATTGGAAAAAGTTCTGAGGTGAAGGAGAATTACCAGGAGCTAGTGCTTCCGGTTACCGAAAATCGCTCTCCATATCGAATCCTGAACCTACATTTCCGGGTTTTTAACGATGGAATCGCTTACCGGTATGAAATTCCTGAACAGAAAAGTATGGAAAACCTGGAAATCCGGAACGAACAATCTGAATTTCGATTTTTAAATAATCCAAAGGTATTAACCCTTTTCCGGGAAAATTATACGACCTCTCATGAGGGAATTTATAGTCACATATTCCTTTCCGATGTAAAGAAGGATACTTTAATGGATTTGCCAACTCTTTTTGAATTCGGAAAGAAATTATTCATTGGCGTCACAGAAGCCAACCTGGTAGACTATGCCGGTATGTACCTGATAAAAAAGAATGGGATCTTGCAATCGGCTCTTTCTCCCTTACCGGGTGGAGCTGGCATGAAAGTACGGGCTTCCTTACCCCATCATAGTCCCTGGAGGGTAATAATGGTATCCGAAAGGGTAGGAGGGCTAATTGAGTCCAATATACTTACCAATTTGGCCGATCCCTTAATGCCCTATGATTGGAGCTGGATAAAACCTGGTAAAACAACCTTTCCCTGGTGGAATGGCAATGTTACCCCGGATACGAATTTTGCTCCCGGAAATAATTTTGAAACCAATAAGTATTATATCGATTTCTGTGCCAAGGCTGGATTGGAGTACCATTCCGTAGTGGAATACGGTTTACATGAATGGTATGTGAGCGATGGTACTTATTTCCAGCCGGGTCCGCATACCGATGCCACCCGTGCAGTGCCCGGGCTGGATATCCAGCAAATATGCGACTATGCCAAAACCAAGGGAGTGGGCATACGTTTTTGGGTGCATTGGAAAGCCTTATACCCTGTTTTGGACAAGGCTTTTGACCAATACGAAAAATGGGGGATTAAAGGGATGATGGTCGATTTTATGGATCGGGATGACCAGGAAATGGTGAATATTCAAAATGAGATATTGGATAAGGCAGCAAAACACCATTTCCATATTCAATTTCATGGAGCCTATAAACCAACCGGTCGTCAAAGAACCTATCCCAACGAATTTACCCGGGAAGGAACCCTGAACTATGAAAATAATAAGGGATCAGATATCGTGGGGCCGGATCAGGATATTTCTATTCCTTTTACACGAATGTTGGCAGGACCTACCGATTACCATTTAGGGGGTTTCAGGGCGGTTCCAAGATCTAAATTTAAACCACAGTACACGGCCCCTTTAATGTTGGGGACCCGTTGCCATATGCTGGGTATGTATGTGGTATTGGAAAACCCTCAGGGAATGGTTTGTGATTATCCTGAAGCCTATCTAGGCCAAGCCGGATTTGAATTTATTCAGAAAGTACCCACAGTCTGGGATGAAACCCGGGTTCCTGCCGCGGAAGTATCTGAATTCATAACGATAGCCAGAAGAAAGGGACATGACTGGTATTTGGGCTCCATAACCAATGAAAAAGGAAGAAACCTGAAAATTCCGTTAAATTTCCTGGGTGATGGAGATTTTACCGCAGAAATCTTTTCCGATGCCGTGGATACCCAACAAAATCCCAACCATTTAGTGAAGACCCTAAAAGAGGTACGTTCCAGTGATATATTGGAGGAAAACCTCGCTGGGGGTGGGGGGCTTGCTATTCGTTTTATCCGGCATTAATTCTTATTACTTTTTCATTTTCAACCTTTTCACTATTAGATCACCAATCAAGGTTCCACATCTATTTCCTTCCAGACAGGAATAATGGAAATGGATACCCCCATAAAAGCGGGCTTTGGCATTTTCCATAGCAGCCTGTCTAAAGGAAGTAAATTTTCTATTGGCAATGCCAAATTCTAATTCGGTGGAATCGGTATAGGAAAAATGATTGCCGAAAATAGAGGTCAGGGCTTCGGACGCAGCGGCCGAAATGGTAGAGTGCCCGCAGGTATATTCTGGAAAAGGAGGGGTTTGCAATAATGGTCTCCATTCCAGATCGATATATTTATTTATAACCGATTCGGGGCGTATGGTGGCATATCCATATTTTGTATCCCAACATTGTATAAAGGCATCGAAATAGGCAATGGCAGTTTTTGTTACGGCATATACCGTGGTGGGAAAATCGGCATTAGCGGTTTTTGAGGCAATACAGGCCACGCTCATCCAATGACCCGTAGGCGAGAATTTCTTATTAATAAACATGACATGACCGCTTACGTTTAATTTTCCAGGATTATCATCCCAGAAATTGGCCATATGTTTTTCATCCTCGGTTAGATTTTTTGTGGTATCGATAAGCATCTTCACTTCCTTATAGTATGCACCATTGGTATCCTTAATATTAAACGGTATGCTAGGTTTTGCTTTGAATTGATTGGGACTATCGATGACCAGGGTACGAATGGTATTCCAATGCGGTTCCACAGCCTGGGTATAGGCGGGAGGAGTGGGTACCCAACGGCCCGGTATATTTTCGTTTACCATAAATTTTTCGGCACTTCGGGTTTGGAGGTAATTGTCCTTTTTGGTCCATCGAAGAATTGTTATCCCAACGGAATCGGCTAATTCCTGAGAGGCCTCGGCCACTTTTTGAGGAAGACCCATATCACTGGCCTTTTTTAGGATCCCATCTCTATAATCCTTCAAACTTCCTTCGGGAAAGGTAACCGCCTCCCCCACTTTTATATACGCAAGAATGCTGGCCAAATCCACATCGGCCAGGGGGTTTAATTTAATATTGGGTTTTTGGTTTAATCCATGTAATTGACCTACCAGAGATTGATATTTATCGGGATAGGCCAGGGCTATTACCTCGTAGGAAGCAATGGCCGCATACGTATAGTTTCGGGAGGAGACTACAGGGCTAAAATTATTCCCCATAACCACCTTATTGAGTTCATGCACCGTTTGAGCATATAAATTTGGGTTATCTATATACTTTTTATATTCCAGGGAAGGGGAGCAGGAAAAATAAGAAAGGCATAGGCAACCTGAAAGAAATAAGGCAGATTTTCTAAGGCAATTAAACATAGGGTTGGTATTATAATTCAAATTTTTTGGACGTAGGAGGTATCCTATTCGTACTGGAAAATCCTCTTTATTTTATAAATTCGCTGGATTCCTAAATGCTAAGGTAAAAATTCCCTGGACATTTTATTTTCTACGTACTAATTTTTTACTATTCCATGATCCAACCGAAATATTGGTTATTTGCCATTATTGCCATTTTATTTCTCTTAATAATAAGCCTTTATGTTTTTCTCCCCTCAACCTCCCATATTTCAAGGGTACAACCGATTCGATCGCCTGGCACGGCCTTGAATAGATTTTTTACGGAGAAGGATTCCCTAACCAAATTTTGGAATTCCGTTTCGGGTGTCCATTGTCTTGATAAGGGAAAAGGAGATTCCACCTATTCCTATAAAGATTTACTTTTTACCTGTTCGATTAGAGTCCATCCTTATGAAAATATAGGTATGCGCCTAAATAATCACCAAATTCAAAGTACCTTGGTTATTGTTCCAGTAGGAAATGATTCAAGTACAGTTTTCTGGAATACCGGATTCCCGAATTCCTTAATACCCTGGACCAGGTTAAAGGAATATAACCAGGCAGTTCATTTATCGGAGCTCATGGATTCCCTTCTGGTTCAACTTAGGAATTTTTTGGAAATTGACAGGAATATTTATGGAATTCATATCGAAAAGACGGTATTAAAACATAATATTTTTATTTCCTCTCAATTATATTTAGACCATTCCCCTAGCTTATCGGAGATTTATCAAAATATTGCTTTATTAAAACGGAGAGCTAAAAATCAAGGTGCATCTTTATTGGATTCGCCCATGTTACATATTGAATTAGACCCTAATAAAAAATTTCAAATGATGGTGGGGATTCCTATTAACAAGGAAATTCCAGATGGGGAGCAAGTGTATTTAAAAAACATGCCTGAACACGGAAAGATCTTGATAACCAAGGTGGTTGGTGGGAAGAGCCTGGTGGATGAAAGTTTTAAAAAAATGGAACTTTATATGTCCGACCACCAGACGGGTAACCCAGCCTTACCCTTCCAGGTTTTAGAGACCAATCGTTTGCAGGAACCAGATTCCAATAAATGGGTAACCTATCTCTATTACCCAATTATTAATTAAACCTTAAAATTCATCAAGAGGAATTTGCTTAATTCTTCCTATACTATGGCAAAGGTGGACCGCCAATAGGTGGTGGTGGATCACCCTGAGAATTCCTTTCCGGCGGTGGTCCACCTGGTGGCTGTTCACCCCCGGGATTTCTATATTGGTTTGGTGGACCACCTTGAGGCTCTCTATTCCCTGGAGAGGGCCCTTCCAAATGGATAGCCATTTGAACAATTTTTTCAAATTTCTTTTTTTGCTCCTCGTTCAGGATATCTCTTAGGGCCTTAAAATGTCGGTAGGTTAATAAATCGATCATTTCCTCTTTTTCCGAAGCATCCCTGGCCATGGCGTTTATTTTCTCGGGATCAAGACTATCTATTTTTAACAAGGCGAAAAATCGATCTTTTGCTTCCCTGGTCATTTTCTTAGCTAAATTTATAGAGTCCAGGTCGAGAGACTTTCTTTTAAAATAAGCCTTTTTTTGCATTTCATTTAAACCCAATTCCTTAATCAGAAACTGATCTA
>Ga0075019_10000021_pt1 | contig 107346 bp, 96 predicted proteins | sample ColStrG_CSR_2013_FD_71473 | JGI IMG/M metagenome (GOLD analysis project Ga0075019, IMG submission 71473) | Freshwater sediment microbial communities in response to fracking from Pennsylvania, USA - Cold Stream Run_MetaG_CSR_2013 | ecosystem: Environmental > Aquatic > Freshwater > Creek >...
GGCGGGCATGCTGGCCCGGCAGAATAGAGAGTGTCTGGTGACGGCTCCGGCCAAAGCCTCAACGGACGTGCTGGCCGCCTTTGCTGCTGATCATTTTCATTTTATGGCACCGGATGCGCTGCTGGCGCTGGAGACGCCGCCTGCGGTGGCATGGCTGATTGTGGATGAGGCGGCGGCGATCCCGGCACCGCTGCTGCAGGCGCTGGTCAGCCGATATCCCCGCGTGTTGCTCACCACCACCGTGCAGGGCTACGAAGGAAGCGGGCGCGGATTTATCCTTAAATTCTGTGACGGGCTTGCCGATCCACACTATTTCACGCTGGATGAGCCTCTACGCTGGTCGCGTCTCGATCCGCTGGAGCAGTGGCTGAATCAGGCGCTGCTGTTTTACGATACCGTAACGACCGTACCCAACTCCCCGGCCACGCTGCATCCTGTTGCGCGCCATGATTTCAGCGCGCTGGAGGCCGCGTATCGTCTGCTGACCAGCGCTCACTACCGTACTTCGCCGCTTGATCTACGCCGCCTGCTGGATGCACCCGGTATGCATCTGTGGCGGGCGGGCGATGCGCCGGCGTTACAGGGCGCGCTCTGGCTGGTGGAAGAGGGGGGGCTTGAACCTGCACTGGCACAGGCGGTCTGGGCGGGTACCCGGCGTCCCCGCGGGAATCTGGTGGCGCAGTCGCTAGCGGCGCACGCGGGTCTGGCTGAGGCGGCAACATTGCGGTCGCTGCGTGTCAGCCGGATTGCCGTAGCGGCGGAGAGCCGTCGACTGGGAACCGGAAAGCAGCTTGTTGCAGCGGCGTTCAGTGCGGCGGCCGGACACGACTATCTCTCGGTCAGCTTCGGCTACACTGAGTCTCTGTGGGCGTTCTGGCGCGCCTGTGGCTTTAGCCTGGTGCGTATTGGCAGTCAGCGTGAAGCCAGCAGTGGCTGTTATGCGGCGATGGCCATGTTGCCCTGTTCTGCTGCGGGCGAAGCATTGCAGCGCCGGGCGGTACAACAGCTGGCGCGTGACTGGCCGCTATTGCGCCACACTATTGCGCTGGAACTGCAGTTTGATGAGGTTGCTGATGACGGATTGACTGCGCAGGATATCCATCTGGCGACGGGCTTTGCCTGGGCGCAGCGGCCACTGGAGGCGAGCCTGCCGGTGTTGCAGCGTCTGATGGAGGCCAGTGACGCGCCCGTAACGCTGCTGGCGGCGGCAGTTGCCTCACCCAACTCGCTAAACGCACTGGCACAGCAGGCGGGAGTGAGCGGACGCAAAGGGCTGATCGCGGCGCTGCGTCAGCAGGCGGCGACAGCCCTTCACACCCTGGGCGTTGAGGCGGACTTGCTGCATCTGCCGTTGAAATAATTCGATCAGCTGGTTCAAATAATCCTAATATCATCTTGTACCAGGCGGCGTAGAGTGAACACAGGAGGTCAACATGACACTGAAATATGTAATCGTTCAACAGCCTGCTACCACAGCACTGCTGTTTCTGCTCTACCATGGCGTTGGCGATAACCCGGATTCAATGGGTGAGATTGGCAGCTGGTTTGCCAGAACGTTTCCCGATGCGCTGGTGGTGTCCGTTGGCTCACCTGGTGCGGGTCGTCAGTGGTTCGGCGAAACCGACCTGCATGATCAGACCATCCAGCAGCGGGTTGATGCGGCGATGCCGCAATTTGTTGAGTCTGTACGCCACTGGCAAAAAAAGAGCGGTGTACGGCCGGAAGCCACAGCCTTGATCGGCTTTTCGCAGGGCGGCAGTATGGTGCTGGAAGGGGTTAAAGCCCATGCTGATCTGGCGAGCCGTGCCGTGGTGTTTAACGGCCGGTTTATTACCCTGCCGGAAAAAGCCAGTACCCGCACCACGATTCATCTGATCCACGGTGATTATGATGAACACATCCCGTTGCACCATGCGCAGCAGGCGGAGCAGCGGCTGACGGCCAGCGGTGGCGATGTCACATTGGATATTGTTGACGATCTGGCGCATGCCATCGATCATCGCAGTATGGAACTGGCGCTGAATCATCTGCGCTACACGGTGCCCAAACGCTACTTTGATGAGGCGTTAAACGGGGCAAAACCCGGCGATGATGATGTTATCGTGATGATGTAAAAATGCCCCTGCATGACAGGGGCATTTTCGTTTACTTCTTCTTCGGCCAGTTGTCGTCGTCATCCCATTTATCATTGAAATCACGATGCGGCGGCAGGTCAGGTTTATTATCCATAAATTTTTTGTGATCGATGCGTTTCAGATCTTTATACACGTTCATCAGCACGCCAACCATCAGCAGGATCACCAGGATCCACCAGTAATCTTTAATAAATTCCATTTGCTGCTCCTTAACAACGCCGTCAGGCGATCAGTTGTTCCATGATGCGTTGGTACATCCGGCTCAGCATCTGCAGGTCGGAGGCTTTTACACACTCATTGATTTTATGAATGGTGGCATTCACTGGCCCCAGTTCCACCACCTGCGCCCCCATCCGGGCAATAAACCGGCCATCGGAGGTTCCGCCAGTGGTCAGCAGTTGCGGCTTAATTTCATTATAGTGCGTTACAGCTTTCACGACGGCATCAACCAGCTTACCGCGCGTGGTCAGGAAGGGCTGACCAGAGAGTTTCCACTCAATGGTGTAACGCAACTGGTGACGATCCAGCAGCTCTGTGACCCGCTGACGAATCATCTCATCGGTGAGTTCGGTGCTGAAGCGGAAGTTAAACTGCACGAACAGCTCGCCGGGGATCACGTTGTTGCTGCCGGTGCCAGCCTGGACGTTCGCTATCTGCATGCTGGTAGCCGGGAAGAACTCATTCCCCTGATCCCACTCTGTCGCGACCAGGTCGTTCAGGGCGGGCATCGCCCGGTGGACCGGATTATCCGCCAGGTGCGGATAGGCGACGTGGCCCTGCACACCGTGTACCGTCAGGTTGGCGGTGATCGAGCCGCGTCGGCCATTTTTCACCACATCACCCACCACTTCAGTGCTGGAAGGTTCGCCAACCAGGCAATAGTCGAGTCTTTCCCGGCGCGCCATCAGCCGTTCAACGACTTTAACCGTGCCGTTGGTACCGCTGGCCTCTTCATCGGAGGTAATCATAAAGGCGAGTCGCCCTTTGTGATTGGGACGCACGGCAACGAAACGTTCGGCAGCCACGACCATGGCTGCCAGCGATCCTTTCATATCGGCAGCGCCGCGGCCAAACAGCATCCCGTCGCGAATAGTGGGTTCAAAAGGCGGGTTAATCCAGCGGCTGGCATCGCCAGGTGGCACCACATCAGTATGACCGGCAAACGCCAGCGTTTCACCTTCGCCACGGGTGGCCCAGAAATTCAGGGTGTCGTCGATGTTCATCGTTTCAATCTTAAAGCCAATGGCTTCCAGACGGGCGATCAGCAGAGCCTGACATCCGGCATCATCGGGGCTGAGAGAGGGGCGACGAATAAGCTGCTGCGTCAGCTCAATGACCGGGCAAAACATATTATGACTTCTCCTGGATAGCATTCTGATAGGTGGCTTCGCTGAAACCGGCGAGCAGGGAGCCATCCGGGGCGCGCAATAGCGGACGCTTAATCATGGCGGGATGCCCCAGCATCAGCGCTTTGGCACTGCTGGCATCGGTAACCGCTTCGCGATCAGTCTCGGGCAGCTTACGCCAGGTGGTGCCGCGGGTGTTAAGCAGGGCCTGATAACCCAGCGCATCGATAAATTCCTGCAGCAGGGCATCGGTCAGGCCATCGGCACGGTAGTCGTGAAAGTGATAAACAACACCTGCGTCTGTTAAAAAGCGCCGGGCTTTTTTTATGGTGTCGCAATTTTTAATCCCGAACATCACCCACTGCGTGCTCATTGACCGATCCTTATTGTCCTGTAAGAAGTAAAAGCTGAAAAAGCAGCCAAGGCGCGAGTTTAGCATAGTGTGATCCATTGCGGCATCTGCCCGGGCGCGGGAATCAGACCAAATATCATGTCGTAATGACAATCATTTCTCATCGGGTAACCGCTATCAATTTCGCAGGCAATCATTACCTTGCTCATCATTGAGTTATTAAGAATTTCGCCATGCTGATAAAATAGTCTACCGCTGGGCTTAAAAAAATTATTTTCAATCAGCTTAAGGGGTTGCTGAAATGTGCGTCAGCTTGCATAAACAGCAAGATTCATGTTTTTATTGCGCACGCCGATAGATATAACAGGTGTAAACGTATTCACCTGACCAAAAAAAAGACGTAGTATTGCCAGCACAATAAGAGAGGGCATTATGATTGACACTGAAATGGGAACCTGGAAAGAATTTATCGAAGCGATGTTACGCAACAAGTAATACGCTAAGAGAAAAGCAGGACAATCCCGCTTGCTGGAATTCTTACCACACACAGAAATAAGGCGGTCACTGTTACCAGTGGCCGCTTTTTATTTGGCTTTAATCGTGCGGTTTCTCTTTGAGCGGGAAACGACGACGCACCAGCACAAAGAATAGCGGCACAAAAAAGATGGCCAGCAGCGTGGCGGAGATCATCCCGCCCATCACGCCGGTTCCCACGGCGTGCTGGCTGCCAGAACCTGCACCGCTGCTGATTGCCATCGGCAGTACCCCAAAGATAAAGGCCAGTGAGGTCATCAGAATCGGCCGCAGACGCTGACGCGAGGCCTCAAGCGTGGATTCCACCAGTTCACGTCCTTTGCTGTTGATCTCATTAGCAAATTCCACAATCAGGATGGCGTTTTTGGCGGATAACCCCACCACCGTCAGCAGGCCAACCTGGAAGTAGACATCATTCTCCAGCCCACGTACCCAGGTGGCGATAAGCGCTCCCAACACGCCCAGCGGCACCACCAGTATCACCGAGAATGGGATTGACCAGCTCTCATACAGCGCGGCCAGGCAGAGGAACACCACCAGCAGCGAAATCGCATAGAGCGCCGGTGCCTGCGAACCGGAGAGCCGCTCCTGATAAGAAGCACCGGTCCACTGGAACCCGACGCCCAGCGGCAGAGCATTCACCAGTTTTTCCATCTCATCCATCGCCGAGCCACTGCTGACGCCGTTGGCTGCTTCACCGACAATCTCCAGCGACGAATAGCCGTTGTAGCGTTCAAGACGGGGCGAACCGGTCTCCCAGCGGCTGGTCGCAAAAGCGGAGAAGGGCACCATTTTGCCGCTGCTGTTGCGCACATACCATTTGTTGATGTCATCTGGCAGCATGCGGAATTCGGCGGCGGCCTGAACATAGACCTTTTTCACCCGGCCACGATCCAGGAAATCATTTACATAGTTGGAGCCCCACGCGGTGGTCAGAGTGTCGTTGATGGTATCAAGTGACACGCCCAGCGCCTGCGCTTTACGTGCATCCACATCGATCTGTAACTGCGGGCTGTCATCCAGTCCATTGTGTCGTACCCGCGACAGCGCCTTGTCGTTGCCCGCCATCTCCAGCAGTTTGTCGCGCATTGCCATCAGTTGGGTATGACCGATACCAGCGTGATCCTGCAGTTGCAGGTCAAAGCCGGAGCTGCTGCCCATGCCGGTGATCGCGGGTGGACTGCTGGCAATCACCCGACCTTCTTTAATCTTCTGAAATGCTTTTGTCGCGCGATCAATAATCGCGAACGAAGTGCGATCGACCCCGGGTCGCGATTCCCAATCTTTAAGCCGCACAAACAGACGCGCCACGTTCTGTCCATTTCCGCCTGGGCCTGCGCCGATGGTGGAGAAGACCGACAGCACGTTGGCTTTCTCCTCAGTGAGATAATAGTGTTCGACTTTCGCTACCACGCTGGCGGTTTGCGCAAGCGTTGCGCCTGCCGGAAGCTGAACCTGAGTCAGGAAGACGCCGCGATCTTCCAGCGGCAGAAACGAGGTCGGCAGACGCAGAAACAGAAAGGCCATCAGGCCGATAATGCCGAGATAGAGCAGCAGCCAGCGCCCCCCCTTGCGCAGGATGCCCGCTACCCCGCGCTCATAGCGGTCAGCATTACGATTAAAGTGACGATTGAACCAGCCGAAGAAGCCGCGCCGTTCATGCTGCTCGCCCGGAGCCGCGGGTTTTAGCAGCGTGGCACACAGCGCCGGCGTCAGGATCATCGCCACCAGTACCGACAGCACCATCGCCGAGACAATAGTAATAGAGAACTGACGATAGATAGCACCAACGGTACCGCCGAAAAACGCCATTGGCACAAACACAGCAGAAAGCACCAGTGCGATACCGACCAGTGCACCCTGAATCTGGCCCATCGATTTTCGCGTGGCGGCACGCGGCGAGAGCGCCTCTTCATGCATGATACGTTCAACGTTTTCTACCACCACGATGGCATCATCCACCAGCAGCCCGATTGCCAGCACCATGGCAAACATGGTCAGGGTATTGATGCTGAATCCGCAGACATAGAGCACGCTGAAGGTGCCGAACAGAACCACCGGCACGGCAATGGTAGGAATTAAGGTGGCGCGGAAGTTCTGCATAAACAGGTACATCACGCCAAATACCAGCACAATCGCCTCCAGCAGCGTTTTCACCACATCCGTAATCGACGCTTTAACGAAAGGGGAGGTTTCATAGGCGATTTTCGCTTCCAGACCGTGCGGAAAGTAGTGAGACAGCTCCTCAATGCGCGCCCGCACCAGCTTGTCGGTGTTCATTTCGTTGGCCCCGGACGCGAGTTTCACGCCCAGACCTGAGGCGGGCTGGCCGTTGTAGCGGCTCAGATAATCATATTTCTCCGCGCCCAGCGCCACGCTGGCCACATCGCCCAGTGTCACCACGGAACCATCAGGATTGTTCTTCAGAGTTATGGCCCGGAACTGCTCAGGGGTCTGCAGCATCGACTGGGCGTTAACCGTCGCGTTAAGCGCCTGTTTCTCCACCGACGGCAGGCCACCGACCTGACCCACGGCAACCTGGGTGTTCTGCGACTGGATCGCACTGACCACATCGTCGGTGGTCAGTGAGTAGGCGATCAGCTTGTTGGGATCGAGCCAGATGCGCATCGCATATTGCGAGCCGTAAGCATCAACCTGGCCAACACCATCAATACGGCTTAGCGGATCCTGAATATTACTGGCGACATAGTCTGAAATATCCTGTTTATCCATGCTGCCATCGGTAGAGACGAAGGCCACCATCAAAATATTACTGTCACCGGTTTTGTTGACCGTCACGCCCTGCGATTGTACCGCCTGCGGCAATTTTCGCAGGGCGGATTGCAACTGGTTTTGTACCTGCTGGCGGGCTTCATCAGGATTGGTCCCGGCAGTAAAGGTGAGGGTGATTTGCGCCTGGCCGGTATTGCTGCTGTTGGAGGACATATACATCAGATTATCGATGCCAGTCATGTTCTGCTCGATCACCTGGGTGACGGTGTTTTCCAGTGTCTCGGCTGATGCACCCGGATAGTTAGCGGTGATACGCACATTGGGCGGGGCCAGATCGGGATACTGTTCTATAGGCAGCGAAATAATCGAAAGCGTGCCACACAGGCAGAGCAGAATCGCCAGAACCCAGGCAAAGATGGGGCGGTCGATAAAGAAATTCGACATTACATCGACACTCCTCAGTACTTTTATAATCGGTCGGGCCGACCGGCAACGGGCGCACTGGCAGAAAAATCGGAGGGGCTTTGCCACGATTTTCCGCCGCCATTTACTCTACGTGTGGCAGCGGAGGAAATCGTGGAGAAATTGAGGAGAAAATGTAAATTCGTTGGCTATTTGCGGCTTTCAAGCCACATTACTGTCGCGGCGACGCGTGAGCGGACATCCAGCTTGCGCAGCAGGTTACGGATATGCACTTTTACCGTCTCTTCAGAGATATGCAGAATGGCGGCGATCTCTTTATTCGACAGGCCGCGCGCCACCTCCTGTAGCACATCGCGCTCGCGCTCGGTGAGCTGACGCAGGGGATCGGCGCTGTGCTGGCGATTAACCAGGTAGCTGGCAACCCCTTCGCTGAAGACCTTTTCGCCACGCGATGCCTGCAGGATATGTCCCAGCAGGATCTCCGGCTCGCTATCCTTGAGCAGATAGCCATCGGCACCCGCATCCACCATGGCGAAAATATCACTGCGGGCATCTGAGACGGTCAGCACCAGGATGCGCGAACTGATCCCTTCGTGGCGCAGCGCCTTGAGCGTATTCAGCCCGGACATGCCTTTCATATTCAGATCGAGCAGAATGATGTCGGGTTCCTGTCGGCGGGCCTCTGCCAGTGCTTCAGTACCGTTGTTGGCTTCGGCAATCACCTCCAGTCGGGGATGCAGTGCCAGCAGTTGACGCACACCGCGGCGCATCAGCGGGTGGTCATCCACAATCATCAATGTTAACGCGGGCTGTTGCATATTTTCTCCGTTTGATCGGTTTCAGACTAAGGCAGATCTGAGGGGTTGGCTTACCGGCATCACCAGATGCTGAACCGACCATTCTGCAATCTGAGGCCGAGGGATTATTTTAATAAGTTAAGATCTGGTCTGGCCCATTACTCCAGCGGGCGCGCCGGTTGCGCTGGAAAGCGCAGCTCAACCCGAGTACCACCCTGCCCGGCGTGGATGGTCAGATTGCCGCTCAGACGCTGGGCGCGTTCCGCCATAATGGTCAGGCCGTAATGGCCCGGCGGTTCATCCGTGCTGTTAATCCCCACCCCATCATCCGTAATCGTCAGTAAGTGGTCACCTTTTTCACTGTGCTGATAATCCACGAGAATTACCTGGGCACTGGCGTGACGAATCGCATTCAGCAGCGCCTCCCGGGCAATCTGCAACACATGCACCTGCTGTTGTGCCTCCAGACTCAGCAGGCCGTTCTGATAGTTAAAGTGTATCTCTGCGCCGCTCTTTTCCTGCAGCGAGGCGATCATCGCCTGCATCGCCGCCACCAGATCTGCCTGATCGATGGTCAGACGGAAGGTGGTCAGCAGTTCGCGCAGCTGGCGATAGGCATCGGCCAGCGCCTGATCGAAGTCAGCGATAATGGTATGGGCAGCCCTGTCCTCCTTATCCACGGTGCGGCGCAGCAGGGTCAGCTGAATGCGTAAAAAGGAAAGCGACTGCGCCAGCGAGTCATGTAATTCGCGGGCAATGGTGGCGCGCTCTTCAATCAGCAGCATCTGTTGATACTGCTGCTGTGCCTGCCAGATCCAGAGAGAGCGCCCCAGCATTGCCGCCAGGCTGCGCATCAGCTCATCCGGCGGAGAGGCACCCGGCGTCTGCCAGCGCAGTTCACCAATCTGTTGCTCATCCTGCTGTAACGGCAGGCGTTGCCACTGACCCATTGCCTGATCATCACCGGCGCGGAACTGAAACTGGTCGCTGTCGAGCCAGATCGCCGTCAGTTTCTCGCGTGTCAGCACATTGGTTAACACCGCTTCAAACAGGTCCGGATGCAGCGGGCTGGCGGTCAGCATCTGTGAGCTGTGATACAGCAGTGACAGCGTACGATTAGCCTGGGTTAAATCTTCCGTTTTGGCGCGTACCGTGCTTTCCAACAGCTGATAGTGCGAATGCAGACGTGCCGCCATGCCGCTAAAGGCATGAGACAGCACCCGCAGTTCATTCTGCTGCTCAACATGAAGCGGCGGAAAAGCAAAGTTGCCGCTCTCGACGTAGCGACTGGCAGTGACCAGCGCATTGAGTGGCCGCACTACCTGCTGTCGGGTAAAGCGAATCGTCATCAGTGCCAGCGCTACAATCGCAATGACACCGACCAGGCTGCTGATGGCTACCAGATGCATTTTCAACTCGGTATAGCGTTGCAGACCCAGCACAAAGCGATCGATTTCACCGACGTAAATGGGAACCTGCTGTTGGTATGCCACGGTATCAACCTGTTGCAGCTGCTGCTGTAGCGAAGGCCAGGCGGATCGCAGTCGTTGATAGCGAACGCTCACTTCAAGCGGTACCCAGGGCCGATTCAGTTTTTGCAGCGCTGGGGCATCCAGTGTTTGCTGAAAGAGCACCAGATGATGAGGCAGGTTTTGCTGCTGACGGCTGGCATCCCAGGCCATGCGATAGCTTTGCATGCGCAGTGAACCCGCCAGATTGATCGCCTCCGCGTCGCGATGACTGCTGAGTAGCGTGACTAATGCCAGCCCGGTGGTGATCAGCGACAGCAGGACAATAGCGCTGAGCGCCTGAGCGATGCTTTGAGTAACGGAACGTTTAACAATCACATTAATGGCCCTGATAAGAATGTGGGAATTATAGGAGCCCAGTAACGTAACGCAAATGATCAATCCCCTGTTTATTTCACAGGAGGTTACCTATCGCACACAAAATGACCGCAATTGACAGTTCCCAGGACACGCTACTGTTGAACGGTTAAAAAAGGAACAGCTTTACACCGCCCCGATGTTGCTTTTCATTGCAGCGCTAATAATTCGTTCAGTCATTAGCTCAACCCCGATTACAGATTAAGGAGCATCCAATGAAAAAACTGAATGCAGTACTGGCGGGTGCATTACTGGCTACCGCCTCATTTGCCACTTTCGCCGCCGCGCCAGTGGATCGGTCGCAGGCGCAGAGTATGCAGAGCATCGGCAGCGTGTCGGTCTCCGGCGTTCGTGGCTCACTGGACGATGCTAATCGTCAGCTGTCGCAAAAAGCGGAAGAAATGGGCGCCAGCCATTACCGCGTTATCGGTGTCGATAACCCAGGCGACTCCAGCCTGTGGAGCGGCACCGCAGAGATTTATCGCTAACCCAGCCCTCCTGTTTCCATCCCTGTAGCTTTTACCGGCCTGAAATGGCCGGTTTTTTTGTTTTTGTGCATCAGGATGGATTCTTACAAATCAGCCTGTGCATCTGCCCGGTATATTTTGCTTCGTTCTTGCAGAACGGGTAGGATTCATCGCCGTAAATTCCCGCGTTGTCTGGCACTCACTCACAGACAAGCGCACAGAGGAAAATACCCCATTTCACAGGGCACTACGCCTGAAGTGGGGAAACGACGACTGATGGTCAGGACAAACAGGAATGCTATGAAATCTAAAAAGAAAACCCCAAGTGAGATGCGTGCTGCGAAGCGCCGCTGGCTGAATTCTCACGATGCTGGTTACCAGAAGGCGATGGGTAACCGTCACGTACAGATGATTGCGATCGGCGGTGCCATCGGTACCGGTTTGTTCCTGGGCGCAGGTGGCCGTTTGCAGGCTGCTGGCCCCGCGTTAGCCATCATCTATCTGGTGTGTGGCATCTTCTCCTTCTTTATTCTGCGTGCGCTGGGCGAACTGGTATTACACCGTCCCAGCAGCGGCAGCTTCGTCTCCTATGCCCGTGAGTTTCTTGGCGAGAAAGCCTCCTACGTGGCGGGCTGGATGTACTTCGTCAACTGGGCGATGACCGGTATCGTCGATATCACCGCCGTCGCGCTTTACATGCACTACTGGGGCGCGTTTGGTGATGTGCCACAGTGGGTCTTTGCCCTGGGTGCGCTGGCGATTGTTGGCACCATGAACATGATCGGCGTTAAGTGGTTTGCCGAGATGGAGTTCTGGTTCGCGCTGGTAAAAGTGCTGGCGATTGTGGTGTTCCTGGTGGTGGGTGTGGTGTTCCTCGGCACCGGCAAACCGCTGGATGGCAACAGCACTGGCTTCCATCTTATCACCGATAACGGTGGCATTTTCCCGCACGGCTTACTGCCCGCACTGGTACTGATTCAGGGCGTGGTATTCGCCTTTGCTTCTATCGAATTAGTGGGTACGGCGGCAGGCGAATGTAAAGACCCGAAAACCATGCTGCCTAAAGCGATCAACAGCGTGATCTGGCGTATCGGCCTGTTTTACGTCGGCTCTGTCGTCCTGCTGGTGCTGCTGCTGCCGTGGAACGCCTATCAGGCGGGTCAGAGTCCGTTCGTGACCTTCTTCTCGAAGCTGGGTGTGCCTTATATTGGCAGCATCATGAACATCGTGGTGCTGAGCGCGGCGCTCTCCAGCCTGAACTCCGGCCTCTACTCGACCGGGCGTATCCTGCGTTCCATGTCGATGGGCGGTTCGGCACCGAAATTCATGTCAAAGATGAACGGTCAGCAGGTGCCTTATGCCGGTATTCTGGTCACCATCTGCGTTTACGTGATTGGAGTGGTGCTTAACTACTACGTGCCTTCTCAGGTGTTTGAGATCGTGCTGAACATCGCCTCGCTGGGCATTATCTCCTCCTGGGCCTTTATCGTGGTTTGCCAGCTGCGTCTGCGCAAAGCGATTAAAGAGGGCAAGGCGGATGATGTCAGCTTCAAGCTGCCCGGCGCGCCATTTACCTCGTGGCTGACGCTGCTGTTCCTGTTCAGTGTGCTGGTGCTGATGGCATTCGACTACCCGAACGGCACCTACACCATTGCCTCTATTCCGCTGATTGCTGTGGTGCTGGTGCTGGGATGGTTTGGCGTGCGTAAGCGTGTTAGCGCTGTCGCGCAGACCGAACAGGATCATCACGAAGAAGAGCCTCAGCCGACCCGACTGGCTGACGACACCTCACGCTGATAAGCGCTGCAGCAATCAGGCCAGCCTCCGGGCTGGCTTTTTTTGGCCGTCAATCGACACGTTACGACGAGAATTAGGATAGTTTTCCCCTAAGCAACCCCCTATGATGAAAGGCTCCCTTTATGCGGTAACGGAGTCATCATGTCGTTTAAGATCAACATCATCAAAGATAAGCTCCTGTCTGAAAACTGGTTTGTGCTGCGTAACTACACCTACGACATCACCGATCGCCGTGGCGAGGTTATCCGCCATAAACGCGAAGTCTACGATCGCGGAAACGGGGCAACCATCCTGCTCTATAACCGTGAAAAGAACAGTGTGGTTCTGACGCGCCAGTTCCGTATTGCTACTTACGTCAATGGTAATGATGGCGGCATGCTAATCGAAGCCTGCGCCGGCTTGCTGGACGACGACTCCCCGGAAGATTGTATTCGCAAAGAGGCGATTGAAGAGACCGGTTATGCGGTAGGCGAGGTGGAGAAACTCTATGCCTGCTATATGTCGCCGGGCGGCGTAACCGAACTGATCCATTTCTTTGCGGCCGAATATAATGAATCGCTGCGTGACAACGCGGGCGGTGGCGTCGAAGATGAGTCGATCGATGTGCTGGAACTGAGCTTCCCGGATGCGCTGGCGATGGTCGCCGATGGCCGCATCCGTGACGGAAAAACTATTATGCTGTTACAGCATGCCCAAATTGCGGGCTGGCTGACGCCATAAAAAACCGTGCAGTTAACCTGTTGCCGCGTGACAGCGTTGAGAGTGGAGGGGTAAGACGGAGTCCACTGTATGCACGCTTTTTAAGCGGTTAACTGCGCTTTTTGCACAGGTTCACAGAATACGAACCCTGTCAGGGCCGTGGATGCGCTATCCTCTCCACTCTGGGTATTCGGGGATCGATTTTCTTAATGTCGTATTGGATGAAGTCGCTGTGGCTGTTGCCGTCTCTGTGGGTTGCCTGTGTTCAGGCGGAACCGTTGCAAAAGTCATTCAACGACTGGCAAATCACCTGCAACAATGAAGCCTTTTGCGTGGCGCGCAATATTCCGGGAGACAAAGGGTTAGTGATGACGATTTCGCGCCATGCGGGCGTCAACGATCGCCCCTTGCTGCGAATCGACTACGGCAGTGCCTACAGTGGCACTCTGCCGGGCGGCCCGCTTCAGGATAACCTGCTGCTCGATCAGCGCCGCCTGAAACCCGACCTCAAACACTGGACGGTAGAGCCGCATCATCTCGCCACCAGCAATGCTATCGCCATTGATGAGTTCCTTGATCTGATCATGGAGGCGAAAGCCTTACAGCTTACCTACGATCCTAATGCGCAAATCTCTCTGCGCGGCATGAAGGCCGCGCTGTTGCTGATGGATGACACCCAGGGGCGGGTCAACAGCATGAGCGCGTGGATTAAACGTGGCGAGAGAGCCAGCTGGGATGTTCCGCCACCGCCTGCGCTGCCGCCACTGCCGCCTGCTGTCGTGCCGCCCGCGGCGTTGACGCGCGACGAGACCAGTGGATTAATTGATTACGCCACCTGGCGAGTCAATACCGACGCCTGCTCACTTGATCCGCTGCGCCGTCAAGTCAGCGTGGCGCCTCTCACCGATCAGCGCGCACTGCTGCTGGTGAGCTGTGAGATGGGGGCGTATAACGTGATCGATTTGGCGTTTGAAGTGACGCGCAGCCAGCCCTACGTGGCACGTGGCATCACCTTAACCCTGCCGTTTACCCCGCCAGGAGCCAGTGATCGACAGCTTGAGCTGATTAACGCCGAATATGATGCGTCAAGGGGCCTGCTTTACACCTTTGTGAAGGGACGTGGATTGGGTGACTGCGGCAGGGCCACGCGCTGGCAGTTTGATGGCACGCGTTTTGTGTTAGCGGAGTATGCAGAAGAGTCAACCTGTGATGCCTGGCACAGCAGTGATGACTGGCCAACCCTGTGGGTCAGCCAGTCTGACGGTGGTGTACAGCAGCGTTAACGAATCGCCTGTACCATCATTGGTGAACCAGACTGATTGCCGACCAGTTCGGCCAGCATATTATTTACGCCGTCGCTCATTGGCGTGAAGCGGGTCAGCGGCGAGCGCGTTACCACCACAAATACCCCAACGTTATGCTGCGGCACCATCGCCATATAAGTGATGAATCCGCCGCCGCCGCCGGTTTTCTGAATGATGCCGGGACGACCATTTTTCGGCCCCATAAAGACCCAGCCCATGCCCAGCGCATCCGCTTTACCTGGCACATCCATGCCTTCTACTTTGTTTAGCTGATCGCGACGATAGATCAGTGTTTGCAGCCTGTCGATCTGCGGCGTCCGATGGTTAACCGAAGAGTTAAGGAACTGTTGCATCCAGCGACCCATATCATCCGGCGTCGAGTAGACACCGCCGCTGCCAATTGCCGCCAGGGTATTATTGCAGGGACTGGCCCCTTTTTCCGCCACCATCAGGCGTCCGCACTGTTCAGGCGACGGCGTAAACGTCGTGTCTTTCATGCCGAGCGGTCGGGTAATCAGCTGCTGAAACAGCGCCGGATAGGGAGTGCCGGTGGCGCGCGACAGCGCATCGCCCAGCAGATCGTAGCCCAGGTTGGAGTAAGCGGCACTGCTGCCCGGCGCTGTTTTGAGGTTAGCGCGTGGCAGCCATGCCCAGCGCTCACCACGGGTTGGCCAGACAAACACCGGACGCTGCGCTTTGCCGCCTGGCTGTTCGCGCGGCAGTCCGCTGGTGTGGGTCGAGAGATTAATCAGGCGAATGGGCTGACCATTGTAAGTGGGCACGCGTGTACCCGGTGGTGCATATTTACTCAGGGGATCGTCGAGACGAATTTGTCCGCGCTCAGCCAGTTTCACCATCACTTCACTGGTCATCAGCTTACTCAGCGAGGCGATGCGAATCAGCGAGTCTTTCTGCGGACGGACATTGTTGCCGGGACGGGTTTCACCAAAGCTGGCGAACACTCGCTGATTGCCATCAATTGCTACCAGCGCCATGCCGGTTGCGCCGCTGCCGTAAAAGATATGTTCCGCATAGCGATCAACAATCTGAGAAGCCAGTAATGGATCGGGCGCGACCTGCGCCATGCTTTTTAAGGGAAGCAGTGAAACCATCAGGGCCAGTAAATAGGGTGTGCGCATGTTCAACGGAAGTGGCTTCGCTATAAAAATCGGAGGAAATCTGCCTTAACTCATCGGGATGCACTCGGTCAGTGAACCGCATTATCCCGGCAGAACAACAGCAGGAACAGACGGAGAGTCAGTGCACAGGCAGCATTAAGTATGACGGCTCTATAGTAATCAGTTTGCGCAGGGCGTGAAGAGGGGAGCGGAGATTTTTTTCTGTTTCAGGCTAAGGGATGAAATGGCCCTTCCCGATGATCCGGGAAGGGCAAAAGCATTAAACTGGCTTGAGTAATGCTTCAGCGTGGCTGACGATGTTCTCGACGGTGAAGCCAAACTCCGGGAACAGTTGACTGGCTGGCGCAGATTCACCAAAGGTGGTCATACCGACGATCGCACCGTCCAGACCGACATACTTAAACCAGTAGTCAGCGATACCCGCTTCTACGGCAACGCGTGCTTTCACCCCGCTCGGCAGGACGGATTCACGGTAAGCGGCATCCTGCGCATCAAACAGGTCAGTAGAAGGCAGTGAAACCACCCGCACTTTGTGACCGCCCGAGGTAAGCTTATCCGCTGCACCCAGGGTGATCTCAATCTCTGAACCAGTCGCAATCAAAATCACTTCTGGCGTGCCGTCGCAATCTTTCAGCACGTAGCCGCCGCGTTTGATGTTTTCGATCTGCTCCGGGGTACGTTCCGGCTGCAGCAGATTCTGACGGGAGAGGATCAGCGCAGTCGGGCCGTGATGGCGTTCGACAGCGGCTTTCCACGCCACAGCGGTTTCAACCTGATCGCATGGGCGCCATACGCTCATGTTTGGCGTCAGACGCAGGCTGGCGATTTGCTCAACCGGCTGGTGCGTCGGGCCATCTTCGCCCAGACCGATGGAGTCATGGGTGTAGACCAGAATCTGACGCGCCTTCATCAGCGCTGCCATACGCGCGGCGTTACGCGCATATTCGACAAACATCAGGAAGGTCGCGGTGTAGGGGACGAAACCGCCATGGTGCGCGATGCCGTTACCAATGGCTGTCATACCGAATTCACGAACGCCATAGTGAATATAGTTTCCAGCGGGATCCTCTTTGATCGATTTGGAGCCTGACCAGATGGTGAGGTTACTCGGTGCCAGGTCAGCAGAACCGCCGAGGAATTCCGGCAGCAATTTGCCGTACGCTTCCAGCGAGTTTTGTGACGCTTTACGGCTGGCGATTTTCTGCGGGTTAGCCTGCAACTCCTGAATGAAACGGGTCGCTTCGGTTTCCCATGTGGCGGGCATTCCGCCATTCATCCGGCGTTCATACTCTTTCGCCAGCTCAGGATGGGACTCTTTATAAGCAGCAAACTTCGCGTCCCACGCTTTTTCGCGTTCAGCACCCGCCGCTTTGGCATCCCACTGCTGGTAGATTTCAGGCGGGATCTCAAACGCCGGATAATTCCAGCCGAGCTGCTTGCGGGTCAGGGCAACCTCTGTCTCACCCAGCGCCGCACCGTGCGACTCCTCTTTACCGGCTTTATTCGGTGAACCGAAACCGATGATGGTGCGGCAGATAATCAGTGAAGGCTTATCGGTGACGCTCTGTGCTTCTTTGATCGCCTCGCGAATGGCATCAGCGTCATGTCCGTCGATGTCGCCAATCACATGCCAGTTGTAGGACTCGAAGCGTTTATGGGTGTCGTCAGTAAACCAGCCTTCGGTCTCGCCATCGATCGAGATACCGTTATGGTCGTAGAAGCCGATCAGTTTGCCGAGACCCAGGGTACCCGCCAGGGAACAGACTTCGTGCGAGATCCCTTCCATCAGACAGCCATCGCCCATAAACACATAAGTGTGGTGATCAACGATCTCATGATCCGGACGGTTAAACTGCGCGGCCAGCGTGCGTTCTGCAATCGCTAAGCCAACGGCGTTAGCCAGTCCCTGACCCAGCGGGCCGGTAGTGGTTTCAACGCCTGGGGTGTAGCCGATCTCCGGGTGACCCGGCGTTTTTGAGTGCAGCTGACGGAAATTTTTCAGTTCTTCAATCGGCAGGTCATAACCGCTCAGGTGTAGCAGGCTATAGAGCAGCATCGAGCCGTGGCCGTTAGAGAGGATAAAGCGGTCGCGATCAAGCCAGGCGGGATTGGTCGGATTGTGCTGGAGGAAGTCGCGCCATAACACTTCGGCGATATCGGCCATACCCATGGGCGCACCGGGGTGGCCTGAATTTGCCTTCTGTACCGCATCCATGCTCAGTGCACGAATCGCGTTTGCCAACTCTCTGCGTGAGGACATAAAGTTCTCCCTTGTTATGCATCAGGGCAGGAAAGTCCCGCCCGACTAAAATGAAGACTACAGGCGTGCGGAGAGCACATCTTCCAGCTTTTGCTGGTCAACCGCGAACTGGCGGATACCGTCAGAGAGTTTTTCTACTGCCATCGGATCCTGATTATGTTCCCAGCGGAACTCAGCCTCGGAAAGTGGCGATGGCTGGTGGAAGCCTTCGGTTGATGGCTCCAGTTTGCGCTCCAGCGGCGCATCACTGTTCTGCAATTCTTCCAGCAGGTTAGGCGACAGCGTCAGGCGATCGCAGCCTGCCAGCGCCACAATCTGCTCCACTTTACGGAAGCTGGCGCCCATGATGATGGTGCTGTAACGGTGCTTTTTGTAGTAATCGTAGATGCGACGCACGGACTTCACGCCCGGATCTTCATCCGCCACATAGGGTTCCATTGGCTTGCGCGAGTTATACCAGTCGTATATGCGGCCAACGAAAGGAGAGATGAGGAACACGCCCGCTTCGGCACAGGCACGCGCCTGCGCAAAGGAGAACAGCAGCGTCAGGTTGCAGTGGATGCCGTTCTTCTCCAGCTCTTCCGCTGCACGGATACCTTCCCAGGTCGAGGCCAGTTTGATCAGCACGCGTGAGCGATCAATACCGTGATCTTCATACATCCGAATCAGTTTTTCTGCTTTGGTCACACACATGCCACGATCGAAGGAGAGGCGCGCATCCACTTCGGTCGAAACACGGCCGGGTATGCTTTTCAGGATTTCCATACCGAGGTTGATCGCCACTTTGTCGCTGGCATTGATGATCTGCGTCTCTTTGCTGCCGCCCTGTTTTTTCGCGTATTCAATCGCATCGTCAATCAGATGTTTATACCCTTCGAGACCAGATGCTTTCAGAATGAGTGAGGGATTGGTGGTGGCGTCTTCCGGGTGGTAATTACGAATCGATTCAATATCACCACTGTCCGCCACCACGGTGGTGAACTGTTTTAGGGCTTCTAGCTGGTTCATTTCTAAACTCCTTGAAAAGAAAAATGAAAGCGAACAGGGAGCACCTCAGGCCTCGCAGGCGGTCTGTGGCATGTTCTGCTACCGGAAACGCGAACCCATAACATTGCAACAGACACTTTCTGATGAAAATGCGGTTTCTCTGATTGTTGCGCTGCGAGGCGGTGCGAAGGAGCCGTCATGCGGTATTACCGTGGGTGCGCCATATTCCACCCTTAAGCATAGCAGTCAGTCGGAATGACGCAGGCAACACTGTAGCAATCCGTGCCCTGTGAAACAGAGCGCGTCGATCGGGAGAGGGGTAAGCGCAGCGCGGGTCGGGAACCACGCTGCGGCGGCAGAAGCGATCAGACTGGCAGGTTCAGCCAGTTTTTCACCGGCAGAAAATCGCGGTAAAGGGCAGCTTCAGGAGAGTCGGCGTCGGGCTGATAATCATATTCCCAGCGCACCAGCGGTGGCATCGACATCAGGATCGATTCCGTACGTCCCCCGGTCTGCAGGCCAAACAGCGTGCCACGGTCCCACACCAGATTGAACTCTACATAGCGCCCACGGCGGTAGAGCTGGAACTGGCGTTCACGATCGCCCCACGGGTGATCTTTACGGCGCGCCACGATCGGCCGATAGGCATCAATAAAGCCACGGCCCACTGCCTGCATAAAGCTGAAGCTCTGCTCAAAGTCGGGCATGTTGAGATCGTCAAAAAAGAGGCCGCCAATGCCGCGCTGCTCATCACGATGCTTCAGATAGAAATAGTCGTCACACCACTTTTTATAGCGCGGATAAAAATCATCGCCAAAAGGCTGACACAGGTTCGCGGCCGTCTGATGCCAGTGCAACGCATCTTCTTCGAAGCCATAAAAAGGGGTCAGGTCAAACCCGCCGCCAAACCACCAGACCGGATCGGCACCCGGTTTCTCTGCGATAAAAAAGCGCACGTTGGCGTGGCTGGTGGGCACATAGGGGTTGTTCGGATGAATCACCAGCGACACGCCCATTGCTTCAAAGCTGCGACCCGCCAGTTCTGGCCGGTGAGCAGTGGCGGATGCCGGCATCTGATCGCCATGCACATGCGAAAAGTTTACGCCCGCCTGCTCAAACACCGTGCCGTTGCGCAGTACGCGGCTCTGACCGCCGCCGCCGCCGGGACGCTGCCAGCTATCTTCAGCAAACACTGCGCCGCCATCTTCAGCCGCCAGCTGGTTACAAATCTCATCCTGCAAGGCGAGCAGGAACGCTTTAACGCGGGAAATATCAGCCATCTTTTCGCTTATCGTAGGTTTTAGTCTGAGGCGATTATACGCAAAACAGCGCCGCTTGCATGAGTGCGGCGCGTCGCACGGTGTAAACCCGCTATTCGCATCAGACGTTGCGGCGGTCAAATTCATCAAAGTAATTGACGATACCGCTGGCAATGGCGGCGGCTATTTTCTGGCGAAACGCGGTGGTGCCGAGCAGCTGCTCTTCACGCGGATTTGTAATAAAGGAGGTCTCGACCAATACCGAGGGAATCGACGGTGACTTGAGTACCGCGAAGGCGGCCTGCTCGGTGTGCTGGCTGTGAAGATGATGCACCGGGCGGATCTGGTCCAGCACGTGCTTGCCCAGCGTCAGGCTGTTCTTAATGGTGTCGGTCTGCACCAGGTCGAACAGGATCTGCTGCAGATAGTGATCCTGCTGCTGTGCTTTCTCGCCGCCCAATTTATCGGCATCGTTCTCCCGCTGCGACAGGTAACGCGCCATGGAGCTGCTGGCACCGCGGTTAGAAAGCGCAAACACCGAGGCGCCGCTGGCATCAGGGCTGGTAAAGCCGTCGGCATGAATCGACATAAAGAGATCGGCGCCGTGCTGGTGGGCAATCTCTACCCGCTGATAAAGCGGAATAAAGTGGTCGCTGTCGCGTGTCAGACGAACTTCTATGCGCGGATGGCTCTGTAGCTGGCGCTGCACGCTACCGGCAATCTCCAACACGATGTGCTTTTCTTCCGAACCTTCTTCGCCTACGGCGCCAGAGTCAATGCCACCGTGGCCGGGATCGATCATCACGATGCGTTTACCGTTTTTCGCGGGCGGGGCAGGGCGCGTATGACGGTTTGCACCGGTAAGGGCAGACGGCTCTTTAGCCTGAACCGCGCGCGGCGATAAAATGGCCAGAGCCAACCCGGAAAGCAGTAACTGGCGACGATGGATCAAACGTTTAAGCAGGCGCATGTAAGGGTCCGGTAACAGGAATGTTGCCGGTGTTATAGCCTAAGGCTCTCTTGCCTGCGATCACAGAACCATTTCAGGGCATTACTTTGTATTGCAGGTCGCAAACAGAAAGTTTGCGCTTTTTTATTTCCCGTCAGTCATGGAGGGTTGCGTGCAGCAGAGAATGCGTGATAATCAGCAAATTGTGCTTATTTGCAGGTAAAGAAGATGGAAATCCGCGCCTTCCGCCAGGAAGATTTTGAAGAAGTGATCACCTTATGGGAACGTTGCGATTTGTTACGGCCATGGAACGATCCGGAGCTGGATATCGAACGCAAAATGCATCACGACCCTGATCTTTTTCTGGTTGCTGAAGTGGGCGGCGTGGTCGTCGGCACGCTAATGGGTGGCTACGATGGTCATCGCGGCGCGGCTTACTATCTGGCGGTGCATCCTGACTATCAGGGACGCGGCTTTGCCAATGCGCTGATGAATCGTCTGGAGAAAAAGCTGATCGCACGCGGCTGTCCGAAACTGCATCTGATGATCCGTGAAGAGAATGATCAGGTAGTGGCATTCTATGAGAAGCTCGATTATGAGCCGGTCGATGTGCTGCTGTTTGGTAAACGTCTGATCGAAGACCGTGAATACTAAGCCGTTGCCTGACTATCTGCCGGACGACTATGACGCTAAAGGGCAGCTGCGGCTGCCGTTTCTTTTTTGGCTGATCCTGTTACTCCAGGCGCGAACCTGGCTGATGCTGGTGATGGCCGGGGCGTCACGGCAGCAGGGCAACGATTTGCTGGCGCTGTTCTATCCGGATCGTCAGGCATTCTGGAGCGGTCTTGCGCTGGGTTTACCGGCGCTGGCGGGCCTGCTGCTGACCGGTTATCGCGCGCGCCTGCCGCGACTCTGGCAGCACTGGCGCAGCGTGCTGGCGCTGTCATTGCTGGTTAATCTGCTCTGGCAGGGAATACAATTTTTACAGGGCGATCTCCTTAGCTCACCGCTGCCTTTAACGCTAACCCTGTTCGACCTGCTGGCGCTGATCTGGCTGCAGGTCAGCCATCGTTGCCGTGACTGCTTTCTGCCCAAACATCATCTCAACTAAACTTTTTGTCGCTTTGCGACTCCAATCAGTTCCGCCTTCCGGCATCGCATTTACAGGAGTTCTCATGAAAGCTGTTCGTTCCACGCTACTGATCGCCGCCGTTGTACTGAGCGGCTGTGCCAGTTCGGGTCCCGGCGCTGACAGCAGCCAGCAGGCAAGCTGGTGGAATCCGCTGACTTATCACTGGTCGTCGGCACTGCCGTGGAACTGGTTTGGTTCCTCGTTGACGGCGACTGAACAAGGTGTGGGTGGGTTAACCGCCTCAACTGCCATGAAAGAGGACGCGATTAAAGCCGGACTGAACGGTGACTATACCCTGCGACAGGGCATGCGCAGCCAGAACGGTCAGGTGATCTCTTTCTGGCAGGCGCTGGATGATGGCAAAGTGAAACTGGTGATCTACGGGCAGTCGCAGGTTGAGCGTGTTGAAGTCATGGACAGCGCGATTGCCAGCAACGACGGCAGCAAAGTGGGTGATGCCTTCAGCAATAAGTTCACCAAAGCCTTTAACAACTGCACATTAACCAGCGGCACAGATGCGCGTGACGTGGCGTGCCGCGCACCCGGTCGCCAGCATCTGACCTATGTTTACCATGGCGACTGGCATGGGCCGGAGGGATTGATGCCCTCTGACGATACCCTGAAAAACTGGAAAATCAGCAAGATTGTCTGGCAGCGTTAATCCTGTTTTTTCTGCGCGCCGCCCGTCAGGCGGCTGCTGACGTTCTCGAAACCCCTTGCCAGCGCCTGCTGCGCGGGGTTCCTCCCCCCTTCAGCTTTTGCTGATTTCTGCATTAACTCTGCCGCCGTCTTATGCTTTTTTCGACTTTGAAATCATCAAACGATATATAAAACCGTTACTGGTTTTCACTGAGTTATAAATAAACTGATGCCTCAGCGGGTGAGATCCGCATCAAACTTTTTCAGGGTGCTAAATGACATTTCAAGCGATGAAAAAAATCGTGAGCGGTATCGCATTGTCGCTGAGCCTGGCCAGCGCAGCCAATGCCACTGAACTTCTTAATAGTTCTTACGATGTATCGCGGGAGCTGTTTGTTGCCCTGAATGCTCCGTTTGTTAAACAGTGGGATGCCAGCCATCCGGGTGATCCACTGACCATCAAGATGTCGCACGCCGGTTCATCAAAGCAGGCGCTGGCTATCCTGCAGGGACTGCGCGCGGATGTCGTCACCTACAATCAGGTTACCGATGTACAGGTGCTGCACGATAAAGGCAACCTGATTGCCGCAGACTGGAAACGCCGTTTGCCGAACAACAGTTCGCCTTTCTACTCCACCATGGCTTTTCTGGTGCGCAAAGGGAATCCTAAACAGATTCACGACTGGTCAGATTTAACCCGCACCGATGTGAAGCTGATTTTCCCTAATCCGAAAACCTCCGGTAATGGCCGATATACCTATCTGGCCGCCTGGGGCGCAGCGGATAAAGCGGACGAGAAGGATCAGGCCAAAACCCGAGCCTTTATGACGCAGTTCCTGAAAAACGTTGAAGTGTTCGATACGGGGGGGCGTGGCGCGACCACGACCTTTGCTGAGCGCGGTCTGGGCGATGTACTGATTAGCTTCGAGTCGGAAGTGAATAACATCCGCAACCAGTACGGCAAAGATGAGTATGAAGTGGTGGTGCCGAAAACCAACATTCTGGCGGAGTTTCCGGTGGCATGGGTGGATAAGAATGTCGCCACCAATAACACCGCTGCTGCGGCCAGCGCTTACCTGCATTATCTTTATACCCCTGAAGCGCAAAATATTATTACTCACTACTACTATCGCGTGAATAACCCACAGCTGATGGCAGAGCAGAAAGATCGCTTCCCGCAGACCAGCTTGTTCCGGGTGGAAGAGGCGTTTGGCGGTTGGGACAATGTGATGAAGACGCATTTTGTCAGCGGCGGTGAGCTCGATAAATTGTTAGCGGCGGGGCGTGGATAATGTTTACAGCCAGCCAGAAACGCGTGTTGCCCGGTTTTGGTCTTAGCCTGGGCACCAGCCTGCTCTTTACCTGCCTGATCCTGCTACTGCCGATCAGCGCGGTGATCATGCAGCTATCTCAGATGACGCTGACACAGTACTGGGATGTGGTGACCAATCCGCAGCTGATTGCCGCCTATAAAGTGACGCTGCTCTCTGCTGGCGTCGCATCACTGTTTAATGCGGTGTTCGGCATGCTGATGGCATGGATCCTGACCCGTTATCGCTTTCCAGGCCGGACACTGCTGGATGGCTTGATGGATCTGCCGTTTGCACTGCCTACGGCGGTGGCGGGTCTGACCCTGGCCGGACTCTTTTCGGTTAACGGCTGGTATGGGCAGTGGTTCGCCCAGTTTGACATCAAAATTTCTTACACCTGGATTGGTATCGCCATTGCTATGGCTTTTACCAGCATTCCGTTTGTGGTGCGTACCGTGCAGCCGGTACTGGAAGAGTTAGGCCCGGAGTATGAAGAGGCAGCCGAAACGTTGGGTGCCACGCCGTGGCAGAGCTTCCGCCGCGTTGTGCTGCCGGAAGTGGCTCCTGCGCTGCTGGCCGGTACTGCGCTATCTTTTACCCGCAGCCTGGGTGAATTTGGTGCGGTGATCTTTATTGCCGGTAATATCGCCTGGAAAACGGAAGTCACCTCGCTGATGATTTTTGTCCGGCTACAGGAGTTCGACTATCCGGCGGCCAGCGCTATCGCCTCGGTGATCCTGGCGGCATCGCTGATTCTGTTATTCGCAATTAATACATTACAGAGCCGCTTTGGCCGTCGTCTGGGAGGTCACTAATGGCTGAAGTTTCTCAACTTAATCACGTGGCTCGTCAGCCAGTGAATTGGGGCAAATGGCTGCTGATTGGTATCGGCGCGTTGATCTCGATTCTGCTGCTGGTGGTGCCGATGGCCTCCATCTTCTGGGAAGCGCTGAATCAGGGAGTGATTGTCGCCCTCAACAATCTGGCCGATCCGGACATGCTGCACGCCATCTGGCTGACGGTGATGGTGGCGTTGATCACCGTACCGGTTAACCTGGTGTTCGGCACGTTGCTTGCCTGGCTGGTGACACGCTTTACCTTTCCGGGTCGTCAGCTGCTGCTGACCCTGTTTGATATTCCTTTTGCCGTGTCGCCGGTTGTGGCCGGTCTGATGTATCTGCTGTTCTGGGGCGTAAATGGCCCGGCAGGCGGCTGGCTGGATGCGCATAACATCCAGGTTATGTTTGCCTGGCCGGGCATGGTGCTGGCGACGGTGTTTGTGACCTGTCCGTTTGTCGTGCGCGAACTGGTCCCGGTGATGCTGAGTCAGGGCAGTCACGAAGATGAAGCGGCGGTGCTGTTGGGGGCCTCTGGCTGGCAGATGTTCCGTCGTGTGACGCTGCCGAACATTCGCTGGGCGCTGCTGTATGGCATCGTGCTGACCAACGCCCGTGCGATTGGTGAATTTGGTGCGGTCTCGGTGGTATCAGGATCGATTCGCGGTGAAACCTACACATTACCGCTTCAGGTTGAATTGTTGCACCAGGATTACAACACGGTCGGCGCGTTCACCGCCGCCGCCCTGTTAACCCTGATGGCAATTATGACGCTGTTTCTGAAAAGCATTGTGCAGTGGCGTTTAGAGCAACAGCACAAACGCCTGCAACAGGAAGGAAATCATGAGCATTGAGATTAACAAGATCAACAAATCCTTTGGTCGCACCTCGGTGCTGAACGATATCTCTCTGGATATTGCCTCGGGTGAAATGGTGGCGTTGCTTGGTCCATCAGGCTCGGGTAAAACCACGCTGCTGCGCATTATTGCCGGGCTGGAGCATCAGAACAGCGGTCAAATCCGTTTTCACGGCAACGATGTCAGCCGACTCCATGCGCGCGATCGTCAGGTTGGTTTTGTTTTTCAGCATTATGCGCTGTTCCGCCATATGACAGTGTTTGACAACATCGCCTTTGGCCTGACCGTGCTGCCGCGACGTGGACGTCCTTCCAGGTCGGAGATCAACCAGCGTGTTACGCGTCTGCTGGAGATGGTGCAGCTGGCCCATCTGGCGAATCGCTTTCCGGCACAGCTGTCGGGCGGCCAGAAACAGCGTGTGGCACTGGCGCGTGCGCTAGCGGTTGAACCGCAAATTCTGCTGCTGGATGAGCCGTTTGGTGCGCTGGATGCCCAGGTAAGAAAAGAGTTGCGCCGCTGGCTGCGTCAGCTGCATGAAGAGCTGAAATTTACCAGCGTGTTTGTGACCCACGACCAGGAAGAGGCGATGGAAGTCGCGGATCGCGTGGTGGTGATGAGTCAGGGCAACATTGAACAGGTCGGCACGCCAGATGATGTTTGGCGCGATCCGGCTACCCGCTTTGTGCTGGAGTTTCTGGGTGAAGTCAATCGCTTTGATGGCGAGATACAGGGATCGCAGTTCCACGTCGGCGCGCATCACTGGCCGCTAGGTTATACCACAGCGCATCAGGGTGCGGTTGAGCTGTTCCTGCGTCCGTGGGAAATCGACGTGTCACGCAGCAGCAGCCTGGAAACGCCGCTGCCGGTGCAGGTGCTGGAAGTGAGTCCACGTGGACACTTTTGGCAGCTGGTAGTCCAGCCCACCGGCTGGCAGAGCGAGCCGTTCTCGCTGGTGTTTGAAGGTGAGCAGACTGCACCGATTCGCGGTGAGCGTCTGTTTGTTGGCTTGCAGCAGGCACGTCTGTATAAGGGCGATACGCCGCTGCGCGCAGTTGCCTTTGCACAAAGCGCCTGATATTTTCTCATCAACACCGGGCGGGAGTGTCACTCCCGCTTTTTTTTGCCTTCAGTTTGTAACATGCCAGGAACCGCACCGTGACGACTCTCGAAAATACCATTGGCAATACACCGCTGATTAAGTTGCAGCGCCTGACGCCAGCCAACAACAGTGAGGTCTGGCTCAAGCTTGAAGGCAATAATCCAGCGGGCTCGGTAAAAGATCGTGCGGCCTGGTCGATGATCAATCAGGCGGAGCTGCGCGGTGATATTTCACCTGGCGATCAGCTGATTGAAGCCACCAGCGGCAACACGGGTATTGCGCTGGCAATGATCGCGGCATTGAAAGGCTATCGTCTGCGCCTGCTGATGCCGGACAACATGAGTCAGGAACGGCAGGACGCGATGCGTGCCTACGGCGCTGAGCTGATTCCCGTGCCACGTGAGCAGGGCATGGAGGGCGCACGCGACCTGGCGCAGGCGATGGCGGCGCGTGGTGAAGGCCGGGTGCTGGACCAGTTCAATAATCCCGATAACCCGTTGGGCCACTATCAGACCACCGGGCCGGAACTGTGGCAGCAGTCGAACCAGCGCATGACCCATTTTGTCTCCAGCATGGGTACCACCGGTACGATCACCGGCGTGGGACGTTATCTGAAAGAGCACAACACGGGCGTGCAGGTCATTGGCTTGCAACCCAGTGAAGGCAGCAGTATTCCGGGCATCCGTCGCTGGCCGTTGGCCTATCTGCCGGGGATCTACCGGCCCGATTTGGTGGATGATGTGATGGATATGACGCAAAAGGAAGCAGAAGAGACGACGCGGGCGCTGGCGCGCCGTGAAGGCATTTTCTGTGGCGTCAGTTCAGGTGGCGCGGTGGCGGGAGCGCTGCGCATTGCGCAGGCCAATCCGGGCAGCGTGGTGGTGGTGATTGCCTGCGATCGCGGCGATCGTTATCTCTCTACCGGACTCTATCATCAGTAACCTCTGCTGATGCGGAAACAGGCCAGTGCGCGCATTTACCGCCCACAGGCCTTTTTTTAGCCAGGATTTCCTGTGTCAGATAGACTGAATCTGTAAGGATCACGAAAATCAGGCTGCGTTCATACCCGGCACAGGACAAAATAGCGCCAATTCTGTCGAGAGATAACCATGAAAATTTTGCTTGTTGATGATGATGTCGAATTAGGCACGATGTTAAGCCAATACCTGATCGCCGAAGGGTTTGATGCCCAGCTGGTTTTGACCGGCAGCGCCGGGATTCAGGGCGCGCTATCGGGAGAATTCACCGCCATGATTCTGGACATTATGCTGCCCGACATGAGTGGGATCGATGTATTGCGTCAAGTGCGGCAGAACAGCCGAATACCGGTGATCATGCTGACTGCCAAAGGCGATAATATTGATCGCGTGATCGGTCTGGAGATGGGCGCGGATGACTATATGCCCAAGCCCTGCTATCCACGTGAGCTGGTGGCTCGCCTGCGCGCGGTATTGCGTCGTTTCGAAGAGCAGGTGCCGCAGCCTGACGCCAAAGAACCGCTGCGCTGGGGGGAGCTGACGCTTAATCCCGCCACCCGCATGAGCGAATGGCAGGGTAAAACTTTTGATCTGACTGCATCGGAATTTAACCTCTTGGATCTGCTACTGCGTGCGCCGGACAGAGTGGTATCGAAAGATGAGCTATCTGAAAAGGGACTGGGGCGTCCACGTGAAGCCTATGATCGCAGTGTTGATGTGCATATCAGCAACATCCGTCAGAAGCTCAGTGCGTTAACCGCTGACAGCATCAACATCGAAACCGTTCGCAGCATCGGTTACCGCATTCGATGAGACAGAGTTATCGTGGACGCATGTTCTGGAAGATCTTTATCGGCTTCTGGATCGTTTTTGTCATCATGAGCCAGCTTATCTGGCTTGGCTTTACGCTCTCCGGTAAACGGCATGAACCGCCTGAAATCATGGCAATCCGTCGCATTGTTGATCTTCAGATGACTTCTGCCGCGTCGGTGCTGGAGCGGGGCGGGCCTGATGCTCTCAATGCGATGTTGTCGGACTGGGATAACACCGACCGACAGTTTTTCCATGTGACGCAGCAGATAAAATCGCCACAATCACAAAACAGCGGCAATCTGAACTATGTGGGGCCTCTTCCTGAAGAGGTGGTGCGCTGGGTGCATGGTGCGGATGGCAAAGAGTATCAGCTGCGCTACGACCTCGATGGCATGCGTAAAGACAGCACGCATAACATGATGCCGCGAAAATTTCTGAATATTCCCGAGCCAATGTTTATCTTCGCCGGTTCAGTGGGATTGTTGTTCAGTCTGCTTCTGGCCTGGAATCTGACGCGCCCCATGCGACAGTTGCGCGAAGGATTTTCCCGCGTGGCGGAGGGGGATTTAAGCGTGCGGCTGTTTCCGATCCTGCGTAAGCGCCACGACGAAATCTCAAACGTTGCAGAAGCATTTGATGCCATGGTCGAACGGCTCGATACTCTGGTGCGCGCTCGTGAAGAATTGCTACACGATATCTCACATGAACTTCGTTCACCCCTGGCACGACTGCAATTGGCGACCGGTCTGGCCAGACAGACGCCAGAAAGCGTGAACAGTTCGCTTGATCGCATTGATGAAGAGGCGCGTCGGCTGGATAAGATGATCGGCGAACTGCTGACGCTGTCGCGGGCTGAGCATGAAAGTATTCCTGATGAACAATATTTTGACCTGACCGGTTTGCTACAGGCGGTCATCACCGATGTCCGTTATGAAGCGCAAATCCCTGGCGTCCAGGTAGAATTGCAGGTCGACGATCAGGCCGATTATACAGTGCGTGGCAACGCAGAGCTGATACGGCGCGGAATCGAGAATGTATTACGCAACGCGCTGCGCTTTTCTCTGCCAGGACAGCGGATTGAGGTTGATTTGCGCGCAGAACAGCAGTGGCTGGCGATTCAGGTGCGCGATCAAGGGCCTGGTGTCGATGAGGAGAAACTCTCCAGCATCTTTGATCCCTTTGTGCGGGTTAACTCGCCGCTGATGGGCAAAGGCTATGGTCTGGGGCTGGCTATCGTGCGTAAGGTGGTGTTGGCGCATCATGGTGAGGTCGAAGCTCGCAACAGGCCAGAAGGCGGACTTGAACTGACGCTCCGTCTGCCACATTGGCAGCCCTGAAAAACCTCATACGGCAGAAACGATAACGGCACCCGCGGGTGCCGTTATGTTATAAACGAATGCTTACTTCCTGATGCGAATCACCGGCGTTTCGCCAACGATGACCTGGCCAGACAGCTTAATCAATTCCTTGATTTCATCCATGTTGGAGATAACAACAGGTGTCAGGGTTGATTTCGCTTTCTCTTCCAGCAACGGCAGGTCAAACTCGATAACTACGTCGCCTTTTTTGACCTTCTGACCTTCTTCAGCAATACGTTTAAAGCCTTCACCTTTCAATTCAACTGTGTCGATACCGAAATGGACGAACAGCTCGATGCCATTGTCTGATTCGATCGAAAAAGCGTGATTGGTTTCAAAAATCTTACCGATAGTGCCATCAACAGGCGCAACCATTTTGTTGCCGCTGGGCTTGATCGCAATACCGTCGCCCACGATTTTTTCTGCAAACACCACATCTGGTACGTCTTCAATGTTCACGATTTCGCCTGACAGAGGCGCTACGATATCAATTGTCCCAGCGCTATCCGTTTTTTCGCCAAAAAGTTTAGAAAACAAACCCATGATCTTCTCCTAAGCAGTAATTTGGGGCCAGCATCATGCAGATTAGCAGAGCGTTTTTTCCTTAATGAACTTGTTTACCAGGTTCATTAAGTCTTCCGCTGTTGGTTGAGCCAGTGCCTGCTCTGCCAATGCCTTCGCATCTTCAAAATTAGTATTACGAATGATTTTCTTAATGCCAGGGATAGAAATGGCACTCATGCTGAACTCGTCCAGCCCCATTCCCAGTAACAGTAGTGTAGCACGTTCATCACCTGCCAGCTCACCACACATACCGGTCCATTTGCCTTCAGCGTGAGATGCATCAATGACTTGCTTGATTAAGTTAAGCACAGATGGGGTCATTGGGTTGTACAGGTGCGAGATCAAATCATTACCACGATCGACAGCCAGAGTATACTGCGTCAGATCGTTTGTCCCAATACTGAAGAAGTCGACTTCTTTTGCCAGATGATGCGCAATCACGGCTGAAGCAGGCGTTTCCACCATGATGCCGACTTCAATGCTCTCATCAAAGGCTTTGCCTTCTTCACGCAACTGGGCTTTCAGCAGTTCCAGTTCCGTTTTCAGAGTGCGCACTTCTTCAACCGAAATAATCATCGGGAACATGATGCGCAGTTTACCGAACGAGGAGGCGCGCAGGATGGCACGCAGCTGGGCATGCAAAATCTCTTTACGATCCATAGCGATACGGATAGCACGCCAGCCGAGGAATGGATTCTCTTCTTTTGGCAGGTTCATGTACGGCAGATCTTTATCACCGCCGATGTCCATGGTACGCACGATAACAGCCTGTGAACCCATGGCCTCCGCAACGGCTTTATATGCCTGAAACTGCTCTTCTTCGCTTGGCAGTGAGTCACGATCCATGAAAAGGAATTCGGTACGGTAGAGACCCACACCTTCAGCGCCATTACGCTCAGCACCAGCGATATCACGCACGGTACCGATGTTGGCGCAGACTTCAACCTGATGACCATCCAGCGTAACGGCTGGCAGATCTTTCAGCTTGGCTAATTCATGTTTTTCCGACAGATACTGGTTCTGTACGGCTTTAAGCTCTTCCTGAATCGCTTCTGAAGGGTTGACGTGAATCGCATTGTTGACGCCATCAAGGATCAGGAAATCGCCATTTTTAACCGTGACGGTCACATTGCCGGTGCCCACAATGGCTGGGATCTCCAGCGAGCGCGCCATGATTGAGGTATGTGAGGTACGGCCACCCAGATCGGTGATAAAGCCCAGTACCTTTTTCAGGTTCAGCTGCGCGGTTTCTGATGGCGTTAAATCTTTTGCCACCAAAATCGATTCATCCTGAATAGCGCTAAGGTCAACGATGTGCAGACCGAGAATGTTTTGCAGCAGACGTTTACCGATGTCACGTACGTCAGCCGCACGCTCTTTCAGGTATTCGTCATCTAACTCTTCCAGTGCTTTCGCCTGGCCATCGATGACCGAGTAGGCAGCAGCATCGGCAGAAGCGTGATCTTTTTTGATCAGGTCGATGATTTCCTGCTCCAGCTCTTCATCTTCCAGCAACATAATGTGGCCTTCGAAGATCGCTGCTTTCTCTTCACCGAGGGTTTCACCCGCTTTGACGCGAATAGCTTCCAGTTGTAATGCCGCTTTGCTACGGCCATCAAGGAAGCGCTGTACTTCCTGCTCAACCTGGTCATCAGAAATTTTCTTGCGGTTGATGACGATCTCGTCTTCTTTCAGCAGCAGTGCTTTGCCGAAAGCGATACCTGGTGATGCTAAAATGCCTGAAATCATAACGCTACCTTTTAATCACGATGGCTTATGGGACTCTATGCGGTGCCATTGTCGAGGGACACGTACTCTACGAAAGCAATAACGCGGACAGGTTGTCCGCGATCAAGATGTTTGCACTCAATGGCGCAGAGGAGTCGATTTGCTGGAGAGCTGAGCGGAGATTACTCCAGTTCAGCCATCAGTTTGACCAGATGCTCAACTGCTTTTTGCTCGTCTTCACCTTCCGCGGAAAGGGTCACAACCGTTCCCTGGGTTAAACCTAATGTCTGCAGCTTGAACAGGCTTTTCGCGCTCGCGGATTTACCGTTAGAGGTTACGGTAATTTCTGACTGGAAAGCTTTGGCTTCTTTAACAAATTGCGCAGCTGGGCGAGTATGCAGACCGTTTGGTGCAGTAATGGTTACTTCTTGCTGGAACATTCTATTTCCCCAACGTTATCAGGATGAGTGTTATGGATCTAAAGTCTAGCCTGGAGCCTTCACTTTAGCCTGTGTAGGTGCGCGGGTATAGCATCATGCTGACCAAAGACGCGCATGCGTCAAATCTACAGTCCGTTGCGTCTCAAAAACGATTCTACACGTCAACGGTTAATTATGTCGTGATTCGCCGTTTTACTAAATCCGTAAATCGATTCAGCTTGATCCACTTCAAACGTGGATTAATTTCAGGCATCGAAATAATTGGCAGTCTAAATACCAGAGCGTCGTCACTGAAATCAATCTGCCGGGTAATGAAAGTGAGATCTGTGCCACAAAAAAGCACCCGTTCGGGTGCTTTTTTCTCCATTTTCAGACTATCAGCCTCTGCTATTGCAGCTCTTTTTCAGTGAAGAGATCGGCAAATAGCGCGGTACTCAGATAGCGTTCACCGGAAGAGGGGAGAATCACCACGATGTTTTTGTTAGCGAAGGCCTCATCTTCCTGCAGCTTCAACGCAGCTGCAACGGCTGCACCGGAAGAGATACCGGCCAGAATACCTTCTTCTTCCATTAGCTGACGCGCCGTGCTGATCGCTTCTTCATTGGTGATTGCCACAACGCGATCAACCAGATTTAGCTCCAGGTTCCCTGGAATAAAGCCTGCGCCGATACCCTGGATTTTGTGTGGGCCGGGTTTAATCTCATCGCCCGCCAGCGCCTGAGCAATCACCGGCGAATCAGTCGGCTCAACCGCGACAGTAATCAGATCTTTCTTACCTTTGGTGTTTTTGATGTAGCGGCTGACGCCGGTAAGCGTACCGCCGGTGCCGACACCCGCAATAAAGACATCCACTTCACCATCGGTGTCTTCCCAGATTTCCGGGCCGGTGGTCTTTTCATGGATTTCCGGGTTAGCCGGGTTGCTGAACTGCTGCAGCAGCACATATCTGTCCGGATCACTCGCAACAATCTCTTCGGCTTTACCAATGGCGCCTTTCATGCCTTTAGCGCCTTCGGTCAGCACCAGCTTCGCGCCAAGGGCTTTCAGTAATTTACGACGTTCCACTGACATCGTTTCCGGCATAGTCAGTGTCAATTTATAACCGCGTGCGGCGGCCACATAAGCCAGAGCAATACCCGTGTTGCCGCTGGTGGGTTCAACCAGTTCAACACCCGGTTTCAGAATACCGCGTTTTTCTGCGTCCCAAATCATATTGGCACCGATACGGCATTTTATGCTGAAGCTCGGGTTACGGGATTCAACTTTCGCAAGGATGCGGCCGTTACCGATGCGGTTCAGTCGAACCAATGGCGTATGACCAATTGTCAAAGAGTTGTCTTCATAGATCTTACTCATGGCCTGTCCTTAACTGTATGAATTATTGGGAACGCTATGAGCATACCTGTTCTGCCTGGGGGCGGAAGGAAAGAAATCGCATATCTATATGTCGCCCGGCAATAAGCCCCGCTAAAAAGAGCATAAGGCGCGCTGATGAGTTTAGCGCACCGCGTTGCGTGCCAGTTGCTGCCGGTAGCGATCGACCCACATGGCAGTGGCACCGCAGACGGCAACCGGCATAATGACAAGGTTCAGAATAGGAATCATTGTGAACAGACTGGTTAGTGCGCCAAACTGCATATTAGCCGTTTTGTGCTGGCGCAAGGCGTTGCGCATTTGCTGAAATGGGACTTTATGGTTGTCGAATGGGTAGTCGCAATACTGGATCGATAACATCCAGGCGCTGAACAGGAACCACAGCACCGGTGCTACAGTCTGACCAAAACCAGGAATAAAGTAGAGCAGCAGCAGTCCAAGCGCGCGGGGCAGGTAATAACCCAGTTTTTGCAGCTCGCGCTTCATGATGCGCGGCACATCTTTAATCATTCCAGCCCAGCCACTGTCGGGCAGCGGTTTGCCTGTCAGGCGGCCTTCAAGCTGTTCTGCCAGCAGGCCGCAAAAAGGGGCGGCAATCAGGTTCGCCAGCGTCGAGAAGAAGTAGCTAAACACCAGCACAATCGCAATCACCGACAGCGGCCACAACAGATAGCTCAGCCACTGCAGCCAGTCCGGAATATGGGCCATGAGACGCGGGATCCAGTCACCGAGACGATAGAAAAGCCAGACGAATGCGCCCCCCAGCATCACAATGTTGATCAGCAGCGGCATCACCACAAAACGGCGAATGCCAGGCAGACGTACTAGTTTCCAGCCCTGGCTAAAATAGTGCATGCCGTTAAAATTTGAGACGGAATTCTCAAGGGCCATAAAGCCAATTCTCCTGAAGGTGTTAAGGCGCGCTCACTATAACCTGGCTTTTTCTCCCGGCCAGGTGCTATTTGGGTAAAAAAACAGCGAAAAAGCGTGGGTTGCCTATCTTATTTGTCAGAAAATACTGCACAGACTTGCACTTGTGTAGCAGGGCAAATACAGTTAGAGGATAAAGTTTGCCGCGGTGGCAAGGTATTGGAACAACAGAGAATACAATGATGCAGGATTTGCGTCTGATATTAATCGTTGTTGGCGCGATCGCCATTATAGCGCTCCTTCTTCACGGGCTGTGGACCAGCCGTAAAGAGCGTTCGTCAGTGTTCCGCGATCGCCCGCACAAACGTCTAAAACAACATGATGAGCAGGACCTGACAGACGACGACGATGGCGTTGGAGAGGTTCGCATTCGTTCTGAGCGCAATGCCCATCAGGAACCGCGTTTCGATGAGATTCGTGAGCCACAGCCAGAAGCGCCGCGTCAGCAAGTGCCCGTGGAGCCTGTGCGCCAGCCTGCGCCACGACCTGCACCGCCACCCGAACCTGAAAGCGATCCGCTTTTTAACCCGGCACCGCAGCCTGCACAGCAGTCGCGCTCTGAACCGGTTCGTCAGCAGCCAGCCCCCACTTTTGTCGCGCCGCCAGTTCAGGCTGATCCGCTGCTGGATCTCGATCCGCTGGAATCTGTACAGCCAGCACCGCAGTATCAGGCAGAACCTGAGACACAGCCTCAGCCTGAAGTCACATCGGCTCCGACGTCTGCACCTAAAGCGCCAGCGGAAAAACCTAAAGAAGCGGTACTGGTGTTGCATGTTGCCGCTCATTCTGGCGGCGAACTGAACGGTGAAGCATTACTGCAGGGGATTTTGCAGGCGGGCTTCCAATTTGGTGAAATGAACATTTTCCATCGTCATCTTAGCCCGGCGGGCAGTGGGCCGGTCTTATTCAGTCTGGCCAATATGGTTAAGCCGGGCTCGTTTAACCCAGACCTGATGACCGATTTCAGCACGCCCGGCATCTCTATCTTTATGATGGTGCCTTCTTATGGCGATGCGAATCAGAACTTCAAGCTGATGCTGCAGTCGGCCCAGCGTATCGCTGATGATGTGGGCGGCGTGGTGCTGGATGATGAGCGTCGCATGATGACGCCACAAAAGCTGGAAACTTACAAAGCGCGTATCCGCGATGTGGTTGGCGTCTGAGACCTGCGTTAACTGTTAACTGAATTGTTAAAACAAACCCCCGCCTGTCGGGGGTTTTTTATCTGATGGGGCTTTATGAAATCCGTCCAGGATCACATCACCGAACTGCGCACCTCGTTGCGCCATCATGAATATCTCTATCACGTTATGGATGCGCCCGAAGTACCGGATGCTGAATACGATCGTCTGATGCGTGAACTGCGTCAGATAGAAGAGGAACATCCCGATCTCATTACCCCTGATTCGCCGACACAACGCGTGGGTGCTGCGCCGCTAGCCGTATTTGAGCAGGTACGCCATGAAGTGCCGATGCTGTCGCTGGATAACGCCTTTGATGAAGCCACGTTTATGGCCTTCAACAAGCGGGTGCAGGATCGGCTGAAAAACAGTGACGACATCGCCTACTGCTGTGAACTCAAGCTTGATGGCGTTGCAGTCAGCCTGATGTATGAAAATGGGCTGCTGGTTCAGGCCGCGACGCGGGGTGATGGTACAACCGGCGAGAACATTACCGCCAATGTCCGCACCATTCGTGCTATCCCGCTGCGGCTTAGAGGCGACAACATTCCGGCACGACTGGAAGTGCGTGGCGAAATTTTTATGACGCAGCACGGCTTCGAAACGTTGAATGAGGAAGCGCGACGCAGCGACGGCAAAGTGTTTGCTAACCCACGCAACGCAGCGGCAGGATCGCTGCGTCAACTTGATCCGCGCATTACCGCCAAACGTCCACTGACCTTCTTCTGTTACGGTTTTGGCCTGCTGGAAGGCGGTGAGATGCCGCACAGTCACATGGAGCGCCTGCAACAGTTCAAAGCCTGGGGCCTGCCGGTCAGCGACCGCATTAAGCTGGTGCATAACGCCGAAGAGGCACTGGCCTTTTATCGTGACATTGAGCAACAGCGTCCAAATCTTGGTTTTGATATTGATGGCGTAGTCATTAAGGTCGACTCACAGGCACTACAGGAGCAACTGGGCTTTGTGGCGCGCGCGCCGCGCTGGGCGATTGCCTTTAAATTCCCGGCACAGGAACAGCTGACCTGGGTGCGGGATGTTGAATTCCAGGTTGGCCGCACGGGAGCTATCACCCCGGTGGCTCGTCTTGAGCCAGTGCAGGTGGCGGGTGTAATCGTCAGCAATGCCACACTGCATAATGCGGATGAAGTCGAGCGGCTGGGATTACGCATCGGAGATCGGGTGGTAATTCGCCGCGCGGGTGATGTGATCCCGCAGGTGGTCAATGTGGTGACCACTGAGCGTCCTGAACAGACGCGGGAAGTGGTCTTTCCTGCACATTGTCCGGTCTGCGGTTCCGAGGTTGAACGGGTCGAAGGGGAATCGGTCACACGTTGCACGGGCGGTCTGATCTGCGGTGCACAGCGCAAAGAGGCACTTAAGCATTTTGTCTCGCGTCGGGCGCTGGATGTTGACGGAATGGGCGATAAGATTATCGATCAGCTCGTGGAGAAAGAGTACGTCTATACCCCCGCCGATCTGTTCCGTCTCACGGCGGGCAAGCTGACCGGCCTGGAGCGCATGGGGCCGAAATCAGCACAAAATGTCGTCGACGCGCTGGAGAAAGCAAAGTCGACCACGCTGGCACGTTTCCTCTATGCGCTGGGCATTCGCGAAGTGGGTGAAGCCACTGCCGCCAATCTGGCCAACCATTTTGGCGAGCTGCAAAAGGTCATGGATGCCGATCTTGAGGCGCTGATTGCTGTGCCTGATGTTGGCAAAGTCGTTGCCGCACACGTACGGAACTTCATGGAAGAGGAGAGCAATCGTGAGGTTATTCGCCAGCTGACGGACGATATCGGTATTCACTGGCCGCAGGTGGTGGTGGTGAGAGCCGAAGAGATTGACAGTCCGTTTGCCGGTAAAACGGTGGTGCTGACTGGCTCGCTGTCACAGATGAACCGCGATGATGCCAAAGCGCAGCTGATCGCGCTGGGGGCAAAAGTCAGCGGAAGCGTGTCGAAGAGAACCGATCTGCTGATTGCGGGTGAATCTGCCGGTTCAAAACTGGCGAAAGCCCAGGAGCTGGGTATAGAAGTGATTGATGAAGCGGAAATGATCCGCCTGCTGGGTGCCTGAGATGGAGGAACATCAGCTGGTGGCGATAGCCAATACGGCGATGCCGTTTGGAAAATATAAAGGGCGGATGCTGATTGATCTGCCTGAGCCTTATTTGCTGTGGTTTGCCCGCAGTGGCGGCTTCCCGTCCGGCCAGTTGGGTGACCTGATGCAGCTGACTCTGACAATAAAAACAGAGGGTCTGGAGGGATTAGTTAAACCGCTCCAGACCCGAAGGTAACCGTGCCCGATCAGGCGGGCCGCTGAGTTACTTCTGTGACTCCATTATCGAATCTTTAACCTGTAGCGCCTGCTGTTTCTCATTGGTCTTCTTATAGCGTCCGGCAATAAACGAGCAGACCATCAGCTGAACCTGATGAAAAATCATCAGCGGCAGTACAATGATCCCCACGGTACTGGCCGGGAACAGGATATTCGCCATCGGCACGCCATTTGCCAGACTCTTCTTCGAGCCACAAAATAGCACCACAATTTCATCGGCGCGTTTAAAGCGGAACAGGCGCGAGGCCAGCAGGTTGATAATCAACACCGCTGTGAGCAGCAGGATAGATCCTGCCACAATCCATAACAGCGTAGTCAACCCAACGCGATGCCAGATACCGTTAACCACCGCCTCACTGAAGGCTGAATAGACCACCAGCAGAATCGAGGTCTGATCAGTTTTACCAATCAGGCTGCGGTGTTTCTCAATCCAGCCCCCAATCCAGCGACGTGAGAGGTGACCCAGAATGAAAGGCACCATCAGTTGCAGCATAATCTTACCGATCTGCTCCAGACCATCGCTGGGCGCGCTGCTGTGAACATTCATCACCAGGTTCACCAGCAACGGCGAAATGAACACACCCAGAAGACTTGATGCTGAGGCGCTGCATACCGCTGCCGCAACGTTACCTCCTGCCATTGAGGTAAAGGCGATGGCGGACTGCACGGTAGCAGGCAGGATACAAAGATAGATAAAGCCGGTATAAATTTCCGGACCGACATCAACCGGATGCCACCAGACTAACAGCAGACCCAGCGCCGGAAACAGCACAAAGGTGCTGAACATAATCCACAGATGCAGTTGCCAGTGGCTGCTGCCGGAGATGATCTTTTCACGCGAAAGTTTGGCACCGTGCATAAAAAACAGCAGGGCTATGGCTGCCGTCGCGAGATAGCTAAAGATATCAACATAGATCCCTTTCGCTGGCAGGAAGGAGGCCAGCAGCACGGTGATAATGAGTTTAACCATCATCGGATCGAGCTTTAAAAATCCCATTGTTAAAATCCGGTAAATTTTTCAATAGCGCGATTGTGCGCGAAACGTGTTTAGAAATAAAATTGATTTATTGAATTAATCTATGAGTAAAATCGATGAATTATACCCTGCGTCAGCTACGTACTTTTATTGCAGTGGCACACTACGGTGGTTTCAGTCAGGCGGGGCAGGCGATAGGTCTGAGTCAGTCGGCGGTCAGCCACAGTATTAAAGAACTGGAAGCGGAAACAGGCGTGCGATTAATGGATCGAACTACCCGGGAGGTGATGCTGACCGAGGCGGGAAAACAGCTGGCGTCACGCATGGAGCGGCTGCTTGAGGAGATTCATACCACGCTGCTCGATATCCGCAGCTTTGGCGAACAGCGCAGTGGTACTGTCCGAGTCGCAGCCAGCCAGACCATCTCTGCTCATCTGATGCCGCAATGCCTGGCCGCCAGCCAGCACCATTTTCCCGATATCAAAGTAATACTGCACGATCGCGCCCAGCAGTGGGTGCTGCAAAGTGTGCGTAACGCTGAAGTCGACTTCGGAATTGTTATTGGGCCGCTGAGTGACAGCGATTTCGACAGTATCGCGATTCTGGATGAGCCTTTCCTGCTGTTATGTCGCGATGATGATCCGTTGGCGCAGGTGGAAAGGGCAGAATGGTCGATGCTGGATGGCCGCACGATGGTATTACAGGATTATGCTTCCGGCAGTCGGGTACTCATTGATGCGGCTATGCAGCAGCAGAATATCAAGGCTGAAGTGGTGCAGGAGATTGGTCATCCCGCTACGCTATTTCCTATGGTACAGGTGGGGATCGGCATCAGTATTTTGCCCGCGCTGGCATTACCGTTACCGGCGGATCGGGCATTGACGGTGCGGCGTCTTTACCCGGAAATCAATCGCAGCCTGACGCTAATAAAACGCAAGAACCGTTCGCTGACTCCAGCTGCCGAAGCAATCTGGCAGGAGGTGCGCCAGCAGGCGACGCTGCTGGCGCAACAACGCACGGCCAAACCGGCGTTTTAGATATAGACGTCGACTTTATTGCTATCGGTAGGACGGTTAATGCCGTCCGCTTTGTTCTCAGTGATCGGCTGAGTGCTGTCACTTTTTGGCTGATCCTGCTCTGCCTGCTTCTGTATCAGCTGAGCAAGCTGTGCCTGCAGCATAGTGATTTGTGACTGGTACATCTGCTGCATTTCGGACTTCTGATCCTCAGTCAGTTCTTTGTTGTCGGACAGTTCCTTAATTTGCGTTGAGACATTCTGAATTTGTTTATTCAGCGCCGCGACCTGCGAGGCAACACTGCCGCCGCCGCTGTCACCGCTACTGATCATACTGCTTAAAATGCCGGAAATTGAAGACATCGTTTTCTCCCTGTAGGTGGTCAATAACGTTATCGGCACGTCATAAAACGACTTGAGAGTCCAAAGCGTTAAGGTTGTGAAAAGGCGGGATAGGTTAATGTCAGTGCAGCAGAAATAAAACAGACACCCAAAAAGGCTTACAGACAGCAAATAAATTTAAAGCGATGGGAGCATAGGCCAGTAGCAAGTATCGCGGCCTGGGGATGGCCCGTGCTGAATCTGCCATGGATGGCGATTTTGGGTTTTTGCGAAGAGCCCAGGCTCCCTGAGCCAGCACGCTGTTAACGTCTGAAGTTGCTGTAAAAGAGGGCAGTCCTGAAATTCGGGATATCGGTATAGCAGAAACGAAAAAAGCGCCTAAAAGGCGCTTTTTTCTGAATTGGTGGGTCGTGCAGGATTCGAACCTGCGACCAATTGATTAAAAGTCAACTGCTCTACCAACTGAGCTAACGACCCGAAGTGGTGGGTGATGACGGGTTCGAACCGCCGACCCCCTCCTTGTAAGGGAGATGCTCTACCAACTGAGCTAATCACCCACTTCGTACTTCTTTTTTTCGGTACATCTCTAACAGGCAAGATATGGTGGGTGATGACGGGTTCGAACCGCCGACCCCCTCCTTGTAAGGGAGATGCTCTACCAACTGAGCTAATCACCCATATCTTCATACCTGTTCACTGCGGGCCACGCAACTAAGAGTGGTGGGTGATGACGGGTTCGAACCGCCGACCCCCTCCTTGTAAGGGAGATGCTCTACCAACTGAGCTAATCACCCCCGCTGTGTGGAGTCGCATTATAGGGATAGTTGATTTTGAGTCAACGCTTTTTAAAACATAAATGTGCGTTCGGTTTATTTTTAAACATCCTGTCGCGCTTTTGGCCAATGTGCTGGTTTTACTGGCAGAAAAGCCTCTTTTACCGAATGGCAACCGGCGGGCATCCATTGAGGATTCACCGTCAGATGCTAGAATGTGTCCACTGTTTTTCGCGTCTAACCTGTTTTTTGTCATCCAGACAGAGAACCCGCGCATCTAAGGCAATACTCAATGAAAATCAAAACACGCTTCGCGCCCAGCCCGACTGGCTATCTGCATGTCGGCGGCGCCCGTACCGCACTTTACTCCTGGCTCTTTGCCCGTCATAACCAGGGTGAATTCGTGCTGCGCATTGAAGATACCGATCTGGAGCGCTCCACGCCGGAAGCTATCGAAGCCATTATGGATGGTATGAACTGGCTAAGCCTCGACTGGAATGAAGGCCCTTACTACCAGACTAAACGTTTTGACCGCTACAACGTGGTCATTGATGAAATGCTGGCAGCGGGCACTGCCTATAAATGCTATTGCTCTAAAGAGCGTCTTGAAGCCCTGCGTGAAGAGCAGATGGCCAATAACGAAAAGCCGCGTTATGACGGCCGCTGTCGTGACAACCATGAACATCGTGCAGACGATGAGCCATGCGTAGTGCGTTTCCGCAATCCGCAGGACGGTTCGGTTATCTTTGACGACCAGATCCGTGGCCCGATTGAGTTCAGCAACCAGGAACTGGATGACCTGATTATACGCCGTACCGATGGTTCACCAACCTACAACTTCTGTGTCGTCGTGGATGACTGGGATATGGGCATCACACATGTTATTCGCGGTGAAGACCACATCAACAACACACCACGTCAGATCAACATCCTCAAAGCAATTGGTGCCCAGGTTCCGGTCTATGCCCACGTTTCGATGATCCTGGGCGATGATGGTAAAAAACTCTCCAAGCGTCATGGCGCGGTAGGGGTGATGCAGTATCGTGATGATGGCTACCTGCCGGAAGCGCTGCTGAACTACCTTGTTCGTCTTGGTTGGTCACATGGCGATCAGGAAATTTTCAGCGTGGCTGAAATGGCTGAACTGTTTACCCTGGATGCCGTCAGTAAGTCTGCCAGTGCATTCAATACTGAGAAACTGCAGTGGCTGAACCATCACTATATCAATACGCTGCCACCAGAATATGTGGCGACACATCTGCAATGGCATATCGAAGAGCAGAAAATTGATACCCGCACTGGCCCGGAATTGGCGAAGCTGGTTGGCCTGCTGGGTGAGCGCTGTAAGACATTGAAGGAGATGGCTGAATCCTGCCGCTATTTCTATGAAGACTTTGCCGGATTTGATGCCGATGCCGCGAAGAAACATCTTCGTCCGGTGGCGCGTCAGCCGCTGGAAGTGGTTCGCGATAAGCTGGCCGCACTCGATGAGTGGACAGTTGAAAACGTGCATCAGGCTATTCAGAGCACCGCAGATGAGCTGGAAGTCGGAATGGGGAAAGTTGGCATGCCGCTGCGTGTGGCCGTGACCGGTGCTGGTCAGTCACCCGGTCTGGATGTCACCGTGGAAGCGATTGGCTGCAGCCGCAGCATTGCACGTATTGAGCAGGCACTGACCTTTATCAGTGAGCGGGAAGCGCAGGCTTAATAAACACAACCGGAAGCTTCACGCTTCCGGTTTCTTTACTCTTCACCAATTCCCAGCCGCTGTAATACGCCTTTAATCCCTTCGCGTAAGATTAACGCAGAGAACTGATCCTGTTCATCCTGACTCATTTGCTGGATAGAACTTATCAATAACGCAGGTAATGAATTAGCTACTGCACCATAAGTTGCCGCTGGCTCATTGAGATTACGCGTCGACTGAATAAAACTTTTTACACGCTCATCAATATGGATCAGACGCGCTTTTCCGCCTTGTACACCGGGCTTTGGCGTAGTTGTCCAGTTCTCCCGCTTGATCCATTTATTCACCGTTTGCCGACTGTAACCCGTTTCTGCAGCCAGCTCTTCGGGAGTAAGCCATTCCTTTTTCACGATGCTATCCCTGTTAAATACATTAGCCATATATATTACAGCAAAACGTAACAGGGGAAAGTAACTGAAGCTGAAATTGCCTTATGTCTCTCGACATAAGGCAAAACAGGGTTACTGCGGATTACTGGCGGGTTCAGCGGCAGGACGGAATGCAAGGAAATAGGCCAGACCGACGAAGACGGCACCACCAACGGCATTACCTAAGAAGACCGCGGCAAAATTGGGGAAGTACTCTGCCCAGCTCATCTGACCGGCAAAAATGGCGGCCGGAATAATAAACATGTTGGCGACGACGTGCTGGAAGCCAATGGCAACAAATGCCATAACCGGGAACCACATGCCGAAGATCTTACCAACCACATCTTTACTGGCAAATGCCAGCCACACTGCCAGACAAACCAGCCAGTTACAGCCAATGCCAGAAATAAAGGCGTGCAGGAAATCGGCGTGAACTTTTGCAGAGGCGATAGCGACAGTTTTCTTCAGGTAATCCCCCTCGGTCATGCCGAGCATGTGGCCAAAGAACCAGGCCACAGCTATGCTGCCGATGAAGTTTGCCAGGGTCACCCAGAACCAGTTACGCGCCAGACTCATAAAGCTGATGCGACGGGCGAACCAGGCCACCGGTAACGTCATCATATTGCCGGTCAACAGTTCACCACCGGCCAGAACGGTCATTATGATACCCACCGGGAACACCGCGGCACCTAATAGGCCACCAAATGAGCCCCAGTCTGCGGGCAGGGTGTTAATAACGTGAAGGTCCAGCAGGAAACCGGTCGCGATAAATGCGCCCGCCATAAAGCCGAGAATCAGAAGGATGCTAACAGGCGCACGGCTTTTAGCCACGCCTGCCTGGATCGCCAGTTGTGCGATTTCTTTGGGTGTATGCAGCGACATAGTATCTCAATAGTTTTTTTATGATTAATGGGAACAAAAAACGCCTGGTGGACGCGCGGCGCGCGGGAGGGGGTCCCGGCGACCACTAAATTAGCGGACTAAGTTTTGCATGCTAAAAAGGCGAAGACAAGAAAATTCCTATAACATATTTAACCGCTGATTAACCTTATGCCAAATCGAATAACATTCAAAAAAGCTTCTGCCAGAACAGACTCGATTTTCACCTGCGGCATGCTGCTGAACCTTCTCATGTTGCCGCCTTTTTCAGCGATCAAACTGAGAATGTCATTTTGCCGTTGACACCCTGGAGGCGGTTTCATATTATGCCGTCCGTCGCTTCACGCGACAGTTTTTCGGTTCGGGGCTATAGCTCAGCTGGGAGAGCGCCTGCATGGCATGCAGGAGGTCAGCGGTTCGATCCCGCTTAGCTCCACCAAACGTCTTCCCAAATGTTTGGCACTGAAAAACGATTCCAGATGTGGGGGTATAGCTCAGCTGGGAGAGCGCTTGCATGGCATGCAAGAGGTCAGCGGTTCGATCCCGCTTATCTCCACCATTTCTGACAACGACCATGTTCTGACACCGACGTTGTCAAAATCCTTTCTCACTTGACCTGCCATTCACCGGTTGCTACAGATTTTAACGCTTTTGCTTCGCCATCTATCCTGCTGCACGCTTAAAGGCGTTATTAACCGGCAACGCCATGACATCCGACGCTATTTGCGGGACGCTGTGCTGCTTATCTCGCACGGCTTGAATGAGACGTTATGCAGGTGTGTCATGGAAGTGGTAAAGCAGGAAAAGGCAATCAGCGGGAAGCGGAGTAAGAATGGAGCACAAAGGAGAAGGGCGAGACCCGCTCGCCCTTGAATGCTTAGAACGCCAGCACCAGACCGGCGATAGCGGCGGAGAGCACGCTGACCAGTGTTGAGCCGTACAGCAGCTTCAGACCAAAGCGGGAAACCACGTTGCCCTGCTCTTCGTTCAACCCTTTGATCGCACCGGCCACGATGCCGATAGAAGAGAAGTTGGCGAACGAGACCAGGAACACGGACAGAATACCCTCTGAATGTGGCGACAATTGCCCCGCGATTTTCTGCAGCTCCATCATGGCGACAAACTCATTCGATACCAGCTTGGTCGCCATAATACTCCCCACCTGCAACGCTTCGCCAGAAGGCACACCCATCATCCAGGCAAACGGATAGAAGACAAAGCCGAGAACGCCCTGGAAGCTGATGCCGAAGATCAAATCAAACAGCGCATTCAGACCTGAAATCAGCGCGATAAAACCAATCAGCATGGCGGCAACAATAATCGCGACGCGGAAGCCGGCCAGGATATATTCGCCAAGCATCTCAAAGAAGCTCTGGCCTTTATGCAGGTCCTGCAACTGCAGATCTTCTTCGTTCTCTACGCGATAAGGGTTGATCAGCGACAGCACGATAAAGGTGCTGAACATGTTGAGCACCAGCGCCGCCACCACATACTTTGGCTGCAGCATCGTCATGTAGGCACCGACGATAGACATCGAGACGGTCGACATGGCGGTCGCGGCCATGGTGTACATGCGACGCTGTGACATCTTGCCCAGAATATCTTTATAGGCAATGAAGTTTTCTGACTGTCCCAGTATCAGAGAACTCACGGCGTTGAAAGATTCCAGTTTACCCATGCCATTCACTTTCGACAGCACTGTACCGATACCGCGGATCACCCACGGCAGGATACGGAAATGCTGAAGGATACCAATCAGCGCAGAGATAAAGACGATTGGGCACAACACATTAAGGAAGAAGAAGGCGAGGCCTTTATCGCTCATGTTGCCAAAAACAAAGTTGGTTCCTTCGGCGGCATACTTCAGCAGATGGTCAAAAAAGCCCGCGAATCCTTTGACGAAACCCAGTCCCGCTTCTGAGTTCAGGAAGAACCAGGCGAGCACAATTTCAATCACCAGTAGCTGTATAATGTAGCGAATGCGAATGCTTTTACGATCGTGACTGACCAGCAAGGAGAGTATCCCGACCACCACCAGTGCTAAAAGAAATTGCAAAATATGGGACATGGTTGCTCCAAATTTGAGGAGGGTTGTATTTTGTTGCGTATTCTATGTAACGCGTTTCTTAAAAACGAGAGCTAAACCACAATATAAGTATTCGCTATCAGTATATTTTCCAGAAAAGTTCCAGAGATCACGCCCTGTTAACAAATCATCCACCCCAGATAACCACATAATTATTGTCTGAATTTTACATCGGGCGTAAAGTGACACCGTTGCTCATATTTTTAGCAATCATCCCCTTTACTATAATGTATAGCAATGGCTATACTTTATAGCAGTATCTATTACACCGATAACAATAAACGAATTTCACTTGCACATGCCAACCCCTAAGCTGCCGGGGCAGGCAAATGTTCAGACAGGGTAGCGTATATGTTTGAAAGTCGTACCGCAGAGCGCGCCGCTCGCGGAGTCAGAAAAGTCAAACTCGCACTGCTGGGACCCGCTTTTATTGCCGCAATCGGCTATATCGATCCGGGCAACTTTGCGACCAATATTCAGGCGGGCGCTGCTTACGGCTACAAATTGCTGTGGGTGGTGGTCTGGGCCAATATCATGGCAATGCTGATCCAGTTGATGTCAGCCAAGTTGGGTATCGCCACCGGTAAAAACCTCGCCGAGCACATTCGCGATCGTTTTCCGCGGCCCGTCGTCTTGTTTTACTGGGTGCAGGCGGAAATTATCGCAATGGCTACCGACCTGGCGGAATTTATCGGTGCCGCGCTGGGGTTTAAACTGCTGCTCGGCATTTCATTAATGCAGGGCGCGGTGCTGACCGGCATCGCCACATTCCTGATATTGATGTTACAGAGCCGTGGACAGAAGCCGCTGGAGCTGGTGATTGGAGGACTGCTGCTGTTTGTGGCCGCTGCCTATATCGTCGAACTCTTCTTTTCTCAGCCCAACGTCAAAGAGCTGGTGATCGGCATGGCGCTGCCTGCGTTACCGACGTCAGATGCTGTATTCCTGGCGGCCGGTGTGCTGGGTGCAACCATTATGCCGCACGTGATTTATCTGCACTCCGCATTGACGCAGGGGAAAAGTCAGGACAGCAAAGGTCAGCGTTACTCCTCAACCAAACTGGATGTGGCAATTGCTATGACGATCGCCGGATTCGTTAACCTGGCGATGATGGCGACCGCCGCGGCGGCCTTTCACTTCAGCGGCCACAGCAAAATCGCTGAACTCGACCAGGCCTATCAGACGCTCCAACCGCTGTTAGGCCAGGCTGCGGCAACGGTATTTGGTCTGAGCCTGGTGGCCGCCGGATTATCCTCAACGGTGGTTGGCACGCTGGCAGGGCAGGTGGTGATGCAGGGCTTTATCCGTTTCCATATTCCGCTGTGGGTGCGTCGTACCGTCACCATGGTGCCCTCCTTTATTGTCATATGGGCAGGCTGGGATCCGACCCGGGTATTGGTGATGAGTCAGGTACTGCTGAGTTTCGGCATTGCGCTGGCGTTGATTCCGCTGCTCTCTTTTACCGGTAACCGCGAGCTTATGGGCGATGATATGGTTAATTCGCGTCTGATGCAGAACACCGGACGACTGATCGTGCTGCTGGTGATTGCGCTAAATCTTTACCTGCTGGTGGGTGAAGCGCTGGGGCTGTAGCGATCTGTGAAACCTGAAACGCCCGGTTCTGCCGGGCATTGCAGACAACTGACAAACTCAAGTCAGATATCTTTCAGTCGTGAATTCGCTTAAAGCACAGGAACCCGGTCAGAGGAGGAAAGCGTCCCTCGCCAGGGACAGCGCGGGCCGAGCATGTCATGGATGAGGTCTTTTGCGTCTTTCCGATCTGACCGGGTTTCCTGTGCTGGCTCTGTCTGGCAGCAATCAGGCCTGACCTAATCAACAAATAAAAACGCCCGGCTCTGCCGGACGTTTTTATTAGTGGCGATCGTGTCCGTGATGATCGGGGCCACGATGGTCGGAGCCGTGGCGGTCATGATGATCCCAGCCACGATCGCGATCGCGGCGATACTGATGTTCCCAGCGACGCTCACGGCCGCGCTCGTGCCAGCGACGTTCACGCTCCCACTGTTGTTGACGACGCCACTCTTCGTGTCGCCACCAGCGGCGTTCGTTATAAGAATAGCGGTCATTCCACCAGTGCGGTTCACGCCAGCGACCGCCATCCCAGTAATAGCCACGGCGATCGCGATCGCCAAGATTCAGAGTGACGCCAGGGGCCAGAGTAATAGAGGCACCAGAGGCCTGGGCTGTGTGGTGTGCCAGCGGCGACAACAGGGCCAGCAGGGCAGCAAAAATAAGGACTCTTTTCATTTTCTTCTCCTCATCAACAGTCTGATGCTGTTGTGGCGCAGCGATTATGCCTGCGTATTGCGATTGTTACCGCATCATTGTGTCGGAAAATTGTGAGGAAATTGGGGAGGGAAAAGGGATTGAGACTATTCTGGCGCAGAAAACGCCCGACCTGAGTCGGGCGAGGAAACGCTTACATCAGTGCCAGTTCAATCGCAGCTAACTCGGTGTCGCTGAACTGACGATGGGTGAGCATCGCCACCGCATCATCGATCTGGGCCGTTTTGCTGGCACCGATCAGCACGGAAGTGACACGCTCATCGCGCAGCACCCAGGCCAGCGCCATCTGCGCCAGCTTCTGATCGCGCTGCTGTGCAATAACATTCAGCTTGCGAACCTTTTCCATCTTCTCTTTGGTCAGCTGATCCTCATTCAGGAATTTACTGCCGCTGGCCGCGCGCGAATCTTCCGGGATGCCCTGCAGATAACGATCGGTGAGTACGCCGCCCGCCAGTGGAGAGAAGGCGATACACCCGACACCCGCATCGCCCAATGTCTGAATCAATCCCTGCTCTGGCGAACGTTCAAACATCGAATAGCGCGGCTGGTGAATCAGACAAGGGGTGCCGAGATCGCGCAGGATAGCTATTGCTTCGGCAGCAAGATCGGCCGGATAGTTAGACAGGGCAGCGTAAAGCGCTTTGCCCTGGCGCACAACATGATCCAGTGCGCGCATCGTCTCTTCCAGCGGCGTTTCGGGATCAGGACGGTGATGATAGAAGATATCCACATACTCAAGCCCCATTCGCTTCAGACTCTGATCCAGGCTGGCGACCAGATATTTACGCGACCCCCAATCCCCATAAGGTCCCTGCCACATGGTATAGCCCGCTTTAGTGGAGATAATCAGCTCATCACGATGTGCTCGAAAATCTTCCCGCAGAATGCGACCAAAGTTCTCTTCCGCTGAGCCTGGTGGCGGGCCGTAATTGTTCGCTAAATCGAAGTGAGTGATGCCAAGGTCAAACGCATGGCGCAGCAGTTCACGGCTGTTATCAACGCGAGTACTGTCACCAAAGTTATGCCACAGTCCCAGCGAAACAGCGGGCAGTTTAATGCCAGTGCGACCGCTGCGGCGGTATTCCATCTGTTGATAGCGATCGGGATGGGGAAATGAGGACATTCAGCGCTCCTGGGTAAAAACGGGGATATGTGCCAAAAGTCTATCAGTGTATACGGTTACACTCAGTGACAGCGCGCTGCAATTCGCATTTTTACAGAATATTCCGCCAGCGTAACGTCGCCTTTCCAGCCATTGCGGCAGGCGATAATAGTGGCATTCCTCGCTAATTTCATCCTCTGTCAGATACTTAACCCGACTCTTCCCTGAAAGGAATGCGCAATGTCCATATTTACTGTTGGAGATTACCTGCTGACCCGTCTGCAGGAGATGGGTGTAAAGCATCTGTTTGGCGTGCCTGGTGACTACAACCTGCAATTTCTTGACCGCGTAATTGCCCATCCGGCAATCAGCTGGGTGGGCTGCGCTAATGAGCTCAACGCAGCTTATGCGGCGGATGGTTATGCACGCTGCAATGGCGCAGGGGCGCTATTGACTACGTTCGGCGTTGGTGAACTCAGCGCGATTAATGGCATTGCAGGCAGTTATGCTGAACATCTGCCGGTAATCCATATCGTTGGCGCGCCTGCGACTCAGGCTCAATTGCAGGGGGATTGTGTTCATCATTCGCTGGGCGATGGCGATTTCCAGCATTTTATTCGCATGGCCGCAGAAGTCAGTGCGGCAACGGCACAACTTACAAGCGACAACGCTCCGGCTGAGATTGATCGGGTGATTGTCGCTGCGCTGCAGGCCCGCCGTCCCGGCTATCTTTCGCTGGCCGTCGACGTGGCGGCCATGGAGGTACAGCCACCTGCGCAGCCCCTGGGCAGTCATCAACTCTCTACGCCCGCAGCGCGCCGCGCTTTCAGCGCCGCGGCGGAACGTTTGCTGGCACCGGCAGAGCGCATCTCACTGTTGGCAGATTTTCTTGCGCTACGCTGGCAGCAGCAGTCTGCGCTGGCCGCGCTGCGCAAACAGCGTGCGATTCCCTGCGCCAGCTTGCTGATGGGCAAAGGGGTACTGGATGAACAGCAGCCGGGTTACGTCGGTACCTACGCGGGTGAGGCCAGCGCGGGTCAGGTGTGCGAACAGATCGAGCAGGTGGATGTGGCGATCTGCGTCGGGGTGCGTTTCACCGACACCCTTACCGCCGGGTTCACGCAGCAGTTTGCCCCTGAGCGACTGATTGATGTGCAACCCTTCAGCGCCAGCGTAGGCGGTGAACACTTTGCGCCGTTGTCAATGGCTGATGCGCTCAGCGAACTGCAACCGCTGTTTGAACGCTATGGCCGGCAGTGGCAGTCCGCCGTCACACCCTCGGCCGCGCAGCCGTTAGAACCGGCCGGCGCAATCAGTCAGCACGCCTTCTGGCACACGATGCAGGCATTCCTGCAACCCGGCGACCTGGTTCTGGCGGAGCAGGGGACGGCTGCGTTTGGGGCCGCCGCGTTGCGACTGCCCTCGCAGGCGCAGCTGGTGGTTCAGCCATTATGGGGCTCAATCGGCTATACTCTCCCGGCAGCGTTTGGTGCGCAGACCGCCGACCCTGGTCGCCGGGTTATCCTGATTATCGGAGACGGTTCGGCGCAGCTGACGATTCAGGAACTGGGTTCGATGCTGCGCGATCAGCAGCGGCTGATTATCTTTTTGTTGAATAATGAAGGTTATACCGTCGAACGGGCGATTCATGGCGCAACACAACGTTACAATGATATCGCCCAATGGAACTGGACAGCCTTACCGCGCGCCCTGAGCCTGCAAAGCCAGGCGCAGAGCTGGCGCATCAGTGAAACTGTGCAGTTAAAGGAAGTCATGGCGCGACTCTCCGCACCTCAATGGCTCTCCCTGGTTGAGGTGATAATGCAGAAAGAGGATTTGCCGCCACTGCTACGAAAAGTCACCGCCTGCCTGAATCAACGCAACGGCGGCTAAGTTTCAGATAGTTGCCGCTGTGCAGGGTGGACTATCGCGGTTAGGCTGTAGCACACCTGAGTAAGACGCTCACCAATCGCACCGGTGAGCGTTGTTGTTTTATGGGCAGAATTTTATAGTGTCCTCCAACTCTTAAGACCCCAAGCGGAGCAACAGAAGAATGACAACCTATGCCTTGGTCGGCGATGTCGGCGGTACTAACGCACGCCTCGCCCTGTGTGAGGTGGAAAGCGGCAGCATCACCCAGGCCAAAACATTCTCAACATCAGAATATGACAGCCTCGAAGCTGTCATCCGCCACTATCTTGATGAACAACAGCAGAACGTTAAAGATGGCTGTATCGCTATCGCCTGCCCGATTACCGATGACTGGGTTGAAATGACCAACCATGACTGGGCGTTTTCTACGCGCAAGCTCAAAGAGAACATCGGTTTTGAACACCTGGAAATCATTAACGACTTCACCGCGGTATCCATGGCGATCCCAATGCTGACCGCCGACAACGTGATTCAGTTTGGCGGGACAGAGCCGGTCAAAGATAAACCTATCGCGATTTATGGTGCCGGTACAGGATTAGGCGTCAGCCATCTGGTGCATGTGGACAAGCGCTGGGTCAGCCTGCCAGGCGAGGGCGGTCATGTCGATTTCGCCGCCAACAGCGAAGAAGAAGATCAGATTCTGGAAGTGCTGCGCGAAGAGCTGGGCCATGTTTCAGCGGAACGTGTGCTGTCGGGTGCCGGTCTGGTTAACCTCTATCGTGCGATTGTTAAAGTGGATAATCGCGTACCGGAAAACCTGAAACCCAAAGATGTCAGCCAACGTGCGCTGGACGACAGTTGTACCGACTGCCGTCGCGCACTGTCGATGTTTTGCGTCATCATGGGCCGTTTCGGCGGCAATCTGGCGCTGAATCTCGGCACCTTTGGTGGCGTCTACATTGCGGGCGGCATCGTGCCACGCTTCCTGGAGTTCTTTAAATCGTCGGGTTTCCGTGCCGCTTTTGAAGATAAAGGCCGTTTCCGTGACTATGTTGCCAGCATTCCGGTTTATATGATTACGCACGATCAGCCTGGTCTGCTGGGCGCAGGCGCACATCTGCGCCAGACGCTGGGTCGCGAAATCTGATTCGGCTCAACCTCGCGCGCTGACGTGCTGCATGCGATGGAGTTTTCCGGTCCGCCCGCTTTGCCGGGTCAGGATCGGGAACTCACCCCCTGCTTTATTCCTGCCTCGCTTTCCCTTTCCTGAACAGTTCCGTATTCATCCTGCACTACAGGCGCATGAGTTGTCGAAACAGCTTCACCTTACTGCGGCTGACCGGCACCTGAAATTCCAGATCGCGCAGCTTCAGCAGATAGGTATTGTTAAACCACGGCTCGATTTCGCGGATTTTGCTGAGGCTGACGCAGTAAGATCGGTGGCAGCGGAAAAACTGCTGCTCCGGCAGGCGTGAACAGAATTCGGTAATATTCATCGACATCACGTATGACTCGCGCCGGGTATAAACAAATGTCAGCTTCTCATGCGCCTCAACGTAATAAATATCATTCACGTCCGTGACGATAATGCGCTCATCTTTGATCAGGTTGACCGTCTGCGGCGCGGGCGTAGCGCTGAGATGGCTGACCGATTGCTGCGCCTGCGCCGTGGCTTCCAGCTTGTTCAGCATGGTAACAATTCGCGACTCCTGATAGGGCTTGAGAATATAGTCAAACGCCTCCAGCTCAAACGCCTCTACCGCATGCTCTTTCCACGCGGTAATAAAAACGATCAGCGGCTTGTGGGCAAACTGATGGATATTCTGTGCCAGCAGCATGCCATCCAGCGAGGGAATGTTGATGTCGAGAAAAATCACATCAACCCGATGCTGTTGCAGATACTTCAGCACGTCGAGACCATCGTCAAAGCAGGCTTCAATCTCGATTTTGCTGTGATGCTGAATCATCCAGCTCAGCTCCTGCTGCGCCAAAAATTCATCTTCCACAATTAGGGCTTTCATACCAGATTCTCCGCCAGGCGCTGGCCGTTCTTACTCAGCGTAAAGGAAATTTCGGTGCCCGGCTGATGCCGCACGATGTTCAGTCCCTGACCCGACAGAAGTTTTACCCGATGGTGAACATTGAGCAGCCCGATTTTATTACCGGGCATCTCGTTGCGCGCCACCCGTCCCATCACGTCGTCGCTGATGCCCTGGCCGGTATCCCGCACTGAGACCCGCACCCGATCGCCCAAATCCCGGACGCTTAGCGTTACCACGCCTTTGCCTTTACAGGGCTGGATGCCATGCACAATGGCGTTCTCCACCAGCGGCTGAATCAGCAGGCTCGGCAGCAGAAAATGCAGGTCCTCATTGACGTCATAAATCATCGTCAGCTTATCGCCAAACCGCGCCTGTTCGATGGCAATGTAATCTTTCACCTGCCACAGCTCTTTACGGATGTCGATCAGCTCGTCGTCATTCAGTTCCAGGTTATAGCGCAGATAGCGTGACAGGTTTATCACCAGCTGGCGGGCGGTATCGGGATTAAGCCGGATAGAAGAGGAAATAGCATTCAGTGCGTTGAACAGGAAATGGGGATTTATTTTACTTTGCAGCGCGCGTAGTTCCGCTTTATTGGCCATCTCACGCAGCTGCTCGGCGCGTGACACTTCAAGCTGCGTTGAGATGATTTGTGACAGGCCGATCGCCATCTCCTTCAGCGAGCCGGTAATACGGTGTGCGCGACGGTAATAGATTTTCAGCGTGCCGGTGACTTTGCCTTTTTCCCACAGCGGGATCACAATCATCGAATGGATATCTTTGGTACGGTGCGCTTCATCGTTGTTCTTAATAATAATTTTACCGCTGGCGATTGACTGCGCCGTGGTGGGGCTGATGCCATCATCCCCATGCTGATAATTGTGTTCACCATAGCCGACGTAGGCCAGAATCTGTTTTTTATCGGTCATCGCCACCGCATCGGCTTTAATCTCCCGCCGGATAATGTCACAGATGTTGCGCAGCGAGTCGCTATTCACCTGACGAAACAGCGGCAGGGTTTTGTTGGCGATCTCCAGCGCCAGCTTGGCCTGACGGGCGGCAATAGCCTCTTTCTCTCCCTCGACGCTCTGCACCAGTAATACAATAATGCCAATGCTGGAAGCACCGAGGATCATCGGTAAGGCAATCTCCGACACAATTGCCAGCCCGAGTGAGGTGGGGCGCGCCCACAGAACGATCAGCAACATCGTCAGAGCTTCACACATCATGCCGCCGACGATACCGGCACGCCAGCGATGCTCTTTCAGCACCCGGCGGTTAATGCCGCCCGCGACGATACCGGCAATAATGCTGGTAATCAGACAGGGCACGGAAGTCACACCGTGAATATCGATCAGAAAGCGGTGCAGACCCGCAATGATGCCGGTGGCGATGCCTACCCAGGGACCAAACAGAATGCCGCCGGCCATAACAGCGATGACTCGCACATTCAGCAGCGAACCGTCGACATTAACACCCGACCAGGTACTGAACAGCGCAAACAGGGAAAAGATCGCCGTAACCGCCACTTTCTCCGCGCGGGTGTGTTCATCTTTTTGCAGCAGCTGACGAAACGGGCGGGTGCGCGTCAGGAAAAACAGGCAGATCAACATCAGGGCGGCGCGGTCAAATACTGCCAGTAACATCGTGAAGTGGGAAGACACAGGCGACTCGTCGGCAATGAAAAGTGCCTCTATGATAAAAAATGTGATCACGAACCGCTAGCGTCCCGATCAATCACTCCGGGAGTTCGTGTTTTAGATCAATTTTTGCGGCATATGTGCTAAAAGAGGAAAGGTTGAGTGGTTTAAAGGGGAACAGTTTTTCAGCCTGTTCGCGCTGGTCGCTGATGTGCCGTTTTGCTATGTTGCGCCATGACACGCGCAGCGATCGCTGGAATAGCGTGACCATCGGGAGCAGCACATGCAACTTGTCACCGACAGATTAACCCTGAGTAAATTACAGCCAGAAGACTGGCAACTGTTTCGTGCCGTCCATGAAGATCGCGACACCATGAACTGGGTGAGCGAGATTCCCGATGAAGCGGATATCCGCCAACGCTTCACCGAGCGCCTGGCACCCTGGCAGGCAAGCAGTTTTCATATGCTCTGCCTGGTGGCTCGACAGCGTGACAGCGGTGAGCCGATTGGCCTGTTCGGCTGCAGCCCCGAATGGGAGCCATACCGTCAGGCGGAAGTGGGCTATATGCTGCTGCATCGCCATTGCGGTCAGGGTTATGGCAGCGAAGCACTGGCGGCGCTGTGTCAGTTTTTGCTTGAAGCCGATTTTCACAAACTCAAAGCGATGGTGATTGAAGGTAATTGGGCGTCACGCCGTATCCTGGAGAAAAATGGCTTCCAGCTGGAGGGCACGCTACGGGATAATTATCTGCTGAACGGCTGCTGGGTGAACGATTGGCTGCTGGGGCGGCTGAACCCTCATCAATAAAAATATTTTCCGCCACCCTCGACAAAATGATCCTGGCCACGTTATGTTCATAGCAGGTCACTACAGTGACACGCGTCGCTCGGACGGTCCGGGCGCTTACGTAATCCAGAGGACATCATGGCTGATAACAGCATACCCCGTCGTTTCTCGCGTATTGAACGTTTACCTCCTTACGTTTTCAATATCACCGCTGAACTGAAGATGGCTGCGCGTCGGCGCGGCGAAGATATCATCGATTTTTCAATGGGCAACCCTGATGGCCCGACCCCGCCACACATTGTCGAAAAGTTATGTCAGGTGGCGCAGCGTGACGATACGCACGGTTATTCCACCTCTCGCGGCATTCCGCGACTGCGCCGGGCGATCTCGCGCTGGTATGCCGAGCGCTACCAGGTTGAGATCGATCCCGAATCAGAAGCGATTGTCACCATCGGTTCCAAAGAGGGGCTTGCGCACCTGATGCTGGCCACGCTGGATCATGGCGATACCGTATTGGTGCCTAATCCCAGCTATCCGATTCATATCTACGGTGCGGTGATTGCCGGGGCGCAGGTGCGCTCGGTGCCGCTGGTGGCGGGTGTCGACTTCTTCAATGAGCTGGAACGCGCTATTCGTGAGAGCTACCCCAAGCCAAAAATGATGATCCTTGGCTTCCCATCCAATCCTACTGCACAGTGCGTTGAACTCGACTTTTTCGAGCGGGTGATTGCGTTGGCGAAGCAGTACAACGTGCTGGTCATCCACGATCTGGCCTATGCCGACATCGTCTACGATGGCTGGAAAGCGCCGTCGATTATGCAGGTGCCGGGCGCGCGTGATGTCGCCGTCGAATTCTTCACCCTGTCAAAAAGCTACAACATGGCGGGCTGGCGCATCGGTTTTATGGTGGGTAACAAAGAGCTGGTCGCCGCGCTGGCGCGGATTAAAAGTTACCATGACTACGGCACCTTTACGCCACTTCAGGTGGCGGCGATTGCGGCGCTGGAAGGGGATCAACAGTGCGTGCGCGACATCGCAGAGCAGTACAAACGCCGCCGTGATGTGCTGGTAAAAGGGCTACATGAAGCGGGATGGATGGTGGATAACCCAAAAGCCTCGATGTACGTCTGGGCAAAAATCCCTGACCATTACGCGCATCTGGGTTCGCTGGAGTTTGCCAAGCATATGCTGCAGGAGGCGAAAGTGTGCGTCTCACCAGGCATCGGGTTTGGCGATTATGGCGACACGCATGTGCGCTTTGCGCTGATTGAAAACAGCGATCGCATTCGTCAGGCGGTACGGGGAATTAAAGCGATGTTTCGTGCCGATGGCGTATTGCCAGGCAGCATGAAAACAGAAGAAGAGAGCTGACAGCCAGCAGGGGCGACTTAAGAGTCGCCCCGTGGCGGCACTGTCACGCCATTACTTCAGCAGCAGAACAAAGGTGCCGAACCAAAGTAACGCGAAAAAAGATATTCCCATCAAGGCATATTTCACAAAGCAACTCCTCTGAGCGGTTACGATGATGGCGATCCCAAACCAGTGCAACGCGAACAGATGTGGAAAAGAGATCGCCATTTACAATAGTGGTCTGCTCTTTTCCCGGTCGATCTGAATAACTCAGAACAGGATCAGGCGCTAATTTACGCGTAATCCCTGCCAAATGAAATAGGTCCGTTCTGAGATATTGCTCACATTTTTACTCCGCTTCGATTTGGGGGATCGCCGACATGCCGACACGTAACTGGGCCAGATGCTGTTGGTCGCTATCCAGCACAATCTTCACCGGCAGACGTTGAACGACTTTAGTGTAGTTGCCAGTGGCGTTATCGGGTGAGATCGCCGAAAAAGTTGCGCCGGTGGCCGGTGCGATGCTGTCCACATGGCCGGTAAAGATCTTACCCGGCAGGGCGTCTACTCGTATTTGCACCCGCTGGCCTGGGCGCACATCACTTAACTGCGTCTCAAGATAGTTAGCGGTAATGTAGGTTTGCTGCAGTGGCACCACTGCCAGCAGACGGGTTCCGGCTGAAACGTATGCGCCGGTCCGCACCGAGCGCTGACCCACCATGCCGTCAACGGGAGCCATAATACGCGTGTAGGAGAGATTCAGTCTGGCCTGATCGACGCTTGCCTTAGCCACTGCAACGTCCGCTTCTGCTGAACGCACCGCGGCCTGTAACACCCCTATCTGTTTCACTGCTGACGTCAGCGCAGCCTGACTCTGATGCACGGCTGCCAGCGCCGAGCGCTGATTTGAAGTGGCTTTCTGCTGATCGTCGGCTGCCACGGTACCGCTTTTATAAAGGCGATTGTAACGATCGGCGCTCTGACCGGCATACTGCGCAGAGGCTTCGCTGGCTGCGAGGCTGGCTTTCTGCTGATCAATCACCGACTGCTGCTGTTCCAGCTGGGCCTGGCTGCTCAGCAGTTTTGCCCGACTCACCTGCAGGTCAGCCTCGGCACTTTCCAGCGCGACACGATAGTCACGGTCGTCCAGCGTTGCCAGCAGCTGGCCAGCTTTGACCTGCTGATTATCCTGTACCTGCACGCGGCTGACGTAGCCCGACACTTTCGGCGCCACCAGGGTGTAATCCGCATTAACGTAAGCATCGTTGGTGCGGTGATCGTTGCCGGTCATCAGTGACCAGATCACAAAAGCGATGGCCAGTAACACCAGCAGCAACAGACTCAGCAGCAGGGTTCTTCTCATTTCGAAAGCACGCATATTCAGTTATTCCGGGAAGGGTTTTGAATCAAAGTTTGAGGCGGCCACACCCGTTTTGGCAGGATGGCGGTAAGCAATAACAGGCAGGCGGCAAAGCCGGTCAGCATCAGCCAGCAGTCGCTCAGGCTCAGCACCGTGGCCTGATGCCTGACCAGGGTGGCGAATCCGCTGAGATTATCGCTGGCACTGATGCTGCCATCCGGCAACAGCGGCAAACTGCTGCTGGCCTGATCGGCCGTTGGAGCTATCATCAGCCAGCTGCGACTGGCCGCCTGATTAATCAGAACACTGGAGTGAAACTGCTCACGATGGGAGACGAAAACCTCAACCAGCGTGGAGGCCGCAATGCTGGAAAAGCCGCGCACCGTATTAAACATCGCCGAGGCAAATGGGCCTTCTGGTGGAGCCACAACGCTGGTGGCGCTCATCAGTATCGGCAAAATGATCATCGGCTGTCCGAACGCCTGCAGAATCTGCAGCAGCCAGAAATTCTGTCGCGCCCAGTCACTGGTGATCTGCGAGCCCAGCAGACAGGAGGCCACAAGCAGGCCGACGCCCGCCGTAAGGATCCAGCGGCAGTCGATCCAGCGGATATTCAGCAGGGCTGCAATCAGCGGCGCGATCAGCAATTGCGGCAGACCCACAGTTAGCGCCAGCGGGGCAAACTCAAGGGGGCGAAAGCCGCTAACCTGACCAAAATAGGCCGAAGGCAACGCGGAACCTGAAAGGCCAAGAATGAGCACGCAGGCCAGCCCCAGCAAGCCGTGCGCCAGATTGGGCCGCCGGAGCATCTGCAACTTAAACAGCGGCAGTGGGTGAAACCACTCATTAATCAGGAAAACCATCAGCAGCGGCAATGCGGTCAACAACATACCGGCAATCAGTGGGGAGTTTAGCCAGTCGAGGCGCTCACCCTGGGTCAGCGCCAGAACCAGCAGCGCGACACCACTGCAGCCGGTCACCATGCCAAACAGATCGATCTGTTGAAAGCGTTCCGGACGCAACGGATCCTGGGGCAATCCCCAGCTGATCAGCAGCATAGCGATTAACATCCCCGGCACCACCTGCCAGAACACCATCATCCAACTGACATTGTCGGTCCACAGCGAGGCCAGCGAGGCCGCCATGTTGGGGCCAAACGTCGCGGTCAGCGCATAACCCGCCAGGCCAAACAGTTTAAACGGGGGCGGCAGAAAGCGCAGGGCGACGGTCATCAGCATCGGCGGGAGTGCGCCGCCAAACAGGCCCTGAAGCACGCGCAGGCTGATAAACAGCGTTGGGTCCGGGACCAGCGGCAGTAGAATGCCGGTCAGCATAAATCCCGCCGACACGCCGAGGGTAAAACGCCGCAGCGACAGGGTAACGGCGAACCAGGGCGCGATCATCATGGCGGCGACTTCTGCCGCCTGATAACCGGAGATAATCCAGCTACCCTGATCGTAACCGATGCCGATGGCGGCACGGATATCGGCCAGCGCGATATCACTGACGCGATCATTCAGCCCGGCGGTTAGCGCAGCGATGAGCACACCAACTAAGCCGAGTGCCAGTCGCAGTGTAAAAGGATGAGGGGCCAGCACGGAGGCTGGCTTGGCGTTCATTGCAGGCAATCTCATTATTATGATGCAGTGTATTGCGATGTGATACAGGCCGTAATATTACATCCCGGTATACTGTATTGCAATGTGGTACAGGCTGTAAAAAGTGCGGCATTCGCGCTACAGTAAGGCAGCTCAAACAGGACGACGCTATGGCACATCAACCCTCCAGCCGTGAGGATGAAAAAACGGGCGGTATACAGGTCATCGCCCGTGCGGCAAAAATTCTTAATGCGCTTGGCGAACAGCCGGGCGGCATGAGCCTCGGCGAGATCGCTCAGGCTGTTGAACTGCCACGTTCAACGGTACAGCGTATTGTTGGCGCACTCGACAGTGCAGAGCTGGTGCGCAGCAGCGGGGCGGGCGGACTGCGTCTGGGGCCGGCACTGTTAAAACTGATCTCCAGCGTCCATACCGACGTGGTTGATCTGGTCAGTCCGCTGCTGGAAAAACTCTCATCCGACACGAATGAAACAGTTTCGCTGGCCCGTGCCAGCGGCAGCCAGCTGGCGATTATTCACCACGTAGTCGCATCGCGTGAGCTTCGGGTCGTCCCGCATATGGGACTCAACCTGCCGCTCTATAGCACGTCCGGGGGACGGGCATTGCTGGCGCTGGAATGTGAAAAAGATGTGCGGATGATCGTTGGCGACGCCTGGCAGGAGTTAACCGACATGACGGTGAAAACGCTGCCGCAGTTGCTGCAACTTATCAGGGAAGTGCGCGAAACCGGTATCGCCGTGGATCGCGGTGAAACGCTGGAAGGTATCTCTACCATGGCGTTTGCGCTGGATACGCTGTTTGGTCGCTTTTCTGTCTCTTTGCTGGTGCCCTCTGCACGTTTTCTTCGACACGAAGCCCGCTTTCGTGACGAGATGCTGAAGTGTAAAGAGGCTCTGGTGCGTGAAATTGGCAAAGTCGCCGCGATTGAAGGATAAGCATCTGATGAAAACCCTGCTGATGGCCATTGATCACTCTCCGGTAGCGGAGAAAGTGATTGCCTTGACAATTGAAGAAGCGCTGGCACATCGTGCCGATGTGGTGGTGCTGTGCTGCGTGGATCCTGCCTACTCCTCCTGTAATCAGCCGATGGAAATTGATGCGGGTGAAGACCCGGCTGATTTTGTGGCGGCGCAGGATGAGCAGAATACGGCGGAAATGGTGGTGCGTCATGCACTGGCACCGTTACTGCGCGCGGGCATTAATGCGCGTGGCATGATCCTGGCGGGTGAGGCGGCAGATACCATCGTTGCCCAGTCGCAACAACTGAAGACCAGCATGATTATCATGGGTCGTCGCCATCTTTCCTCTTTTAATCGGCTGTTAAAAGGCTCGGTCAGCGCATCGGTTATCGAGCGTGCTCATTGTCCTGTGCTGATCGATGTGCGTAAGGATTAATTCCGCAGCATGAATTCTCTGCTTGTTATTACGCTGGCCGCATTTGCGCTGCTGGCGCTGATCGTCATCGTGCTAATCAAAACCACCCGGCTGCGTTTGTGGCAGGGGCTGATAATTTTTCTGCTGCCACTGATAATGGCTAATCTGCTGTGGTTCAGCTGGGTAGCGCCGCATCAGTTGCAGGCCAGCCAGCGTGAGCAGGCGGTGAATCAACTGGCAAAGATGCCAGGCTATCGGGTGCTGCAAACTCAGGAACCGGCGCTATGGTTGTTGTTGACTCAGGAGCTGACCCGTCGGATCCGCGCGGGGGAGGCAGCTGAGCAGGCAATGGGCGAGCTACGTGGCTGGCTGATTGAAGTGATTAATCAGCGGCTGATGCGTGGAACCGATGCCGCGGTCGTCAACTACATCAGCGTCTCGGTTGAAGAGATGCGGGCGCTGAACCAAATCGATCCCGGCCTCTGCTTCCGTTATCTCTATCCGCAGGTAAGTGGTGGCATCAATTTGCAGACCACGCTGCCGCCGTCGCTGAATCGCAAAGAGACGGATGTCATGGAGGAGTTGCTGCTGAACAGTCCTCCGCCCGAGCAGCCACTGGATAAGACGCTGGCGCAGGATGATTTGCAAAAGATTGTAGCCCGGCTCTATCTGCAGTGGGGCGACAAGCTGCAGCAGCTGAATATGCCCGCCGACACGGCAGTAGATCGCTCATCGCTATGTGCCATGTCAATTGATCTCTACAGTGCGATTCTGACATTACCTGACAAGCGCGCCGCTAACCTGTTACGTAGAATGATTGCACTGACTGGCCAGTAAGCGGCAGCGGAATAGTGGCCGAAAAAATGCCCGCTAAGCGCGGGCAGAGAAGAGAGGAACAGATTTTTTTTTTGGCATTTCCTGGTGTGGTGCAGTCTTCGTTTTATCTGAATACATCCTGTCACTTCTTGCACGATAGCGATAGCCGTTTAATCATATTGCATCAATCGGTAAAAGCTTTTTAAGTTTTGATTTTTCGCGCATTAATCCTATGGATACGTGGCATGTTGCGTCATAAACTGCGCGGGCAACATGAGGACAACTAAATGAAAAAACTAATTACCGGCGTACTGGCGCTGATTTTGCTGAGTGGATGTACTGCCAGTAAACCCGGGGCATTTGAACGTGTTGATGAAGACCCAAGCTCAAATACCGTGCAGTATCGATTTGATCCGGTAAAGGTCAATCGTGACGCAATGGATATCGATCTCGCAAACTACTGCACCCGTAAAGGATTTGATAAAGTCGAGGCATTGCCTGCGCAGGAGAGTCATATTCCAGGACTAAAGAAAGCATGGTTCCAGTGTAATTACGCACTCAAAAGCTAAATAAAACGGGCGGGATAATTATCCCGCCCTTAAAGTTTAACGCTTTTATTTTATGCTGTGTGAGATCTTTGCCCGTTAGCGGCGATGGTGACCGCCATGATACCCATCGTGATAACCTCCATAGTAGCCTCCATGATATCCGCCACCACCTCCGCGGTGCCAGCCATTGTCGTGTCTGGGGCTGATGATACAACCGCTTAATAACGTCATCAGCACAACCACCGAAGCGACTTTAATTAATCTCTTCATCGGAAGTTTCTCCTCTTTTCCAATAACTACGACACTACGCTGTAAAAGTGGAGTGAAGATGCAGGCTTTGTAGAGTTATTTAAGAAGATATAACGGAATATTTCAGGATGCTGCATTTTGCAGCGACAGGAAATAAAGAAATCAGAATGAACTGAATAATAAATACTATCAGAGAGAATATTCTCAAAATCAAGAGAAAATAATTCTCATTTGAAAGTTTTTACCACTACATTATTAGCATGTCAGTTCATTGGGAGAGAAACATGGCGCATGACGTTAAAAATATTTTGGCTTTACAGGCTGAACTGGGCGAATGCCCGCTCTGGTCAGTTGAAGAACAGGTGCTCTACTGTATCGATATCCTGGCACCGGCCATTCACCGTTTTGATCCGGTCAGCGGCGAATTGCAGACTTTCCCGCAGGCGGAAGAGGTGGGATGCATCGGTCTGCGTGAGCCGGGTGGGCTGATAGCCGCATTGCGCAGCGGTGTCTGGCTGCTGGATGCACAGGGTAAGCCTGAGAAAAAGGTTGCAGAGAATCCCGGTATAGCAGCGCAAAGTCGCTTTAATGATGGCCGCGTGGATCCCTGGGGTAATTTCTGGTGTGGCACCCTGTGGGAACCGCAAGACAAAAACGGAGCCCTGCTTTGCCGCGTGACGCCTGACCTGAAGCTGGAGGTGAAAGCGCGTGACATTAAAATTTCCAACGGGCTGGCATTCTCTCCTGACCGGCGCTGGATGTATCACAGCGATACGCCGAATGAGACGCTCTATCGCTATCCGTTAAATGAGCAGGGCGAGCCGGGTCAGCGCACACTGTTCCGGCATTTCGATGCGAAGGGCGGGTTACCGGATGGTGCCGCTGTGGATAGTGAAGGATTTTACTGGTCAGCACAGTTTGATGGCGGACGTGTGGTGCGTATCGATCCGCAGAGCTGCGACATTGTCGATGAGATCCTGCTGCCGGTGAAGTGGCCAACCATGGTGGCCTTTGGCGGTGCCGATCTTAAAACACTGTTTATCACCAGTTCGCGGGAAGATCGCACGGAAGAAGAGCTGGCACGCTATCCGCAGTCCGGCGATATCTTTGCAGTGGACGTCGCCGTTGCGGGAATGGCAGAGCCGCGATTCCGCGGCTAAATGTTAAGGGGCCGCTTCACCGCGGCCCGTGATAGTTAATGACGCTGCAACACCGGTTCTGCTGTGACGGGACTCTGTGGTAAGCGGATGGTGAGTGACAGGAACAGGGAAATGACCAGCAGCGTCATAATCAGGCTGAAGGTGACGATGAAACCACCAAACAGGGAGGCGACAAGTGAGCCCAGCACGCTACCGATACCAAAGCCGAGATAGAGCAGGCCATAGTTTTTAGTCAGGTTGTTGAGGCCGAAGAAGTCACTGACCAGCGACGGGAATACCGTAATGGTACCGCCAAAGCTGAAAGCGACACAGGCGAGTGACAGGAAGAAAGTGATCTCATTCATCCGGGTGAATAGCAGTACGCTCATACCGATAAGCGACACAATTTGCGCCAGCGAAATGACTCTGATGCGCATCATCCTGTCAGACAGCACACCCAGCACCAGGCGACCACTCAGGTTGGCAATGGCTATCACCGTTACCGCACTGGCTGCGGTCTGCGTGGTCAGATGCACCAGTCCTTCGCCGATATCTTTGGCAACGCCTATCACATACAGGCCGCTCATGCAGGCTGTCAGGAACATCAGCGCCAGCATCCAGTACTGCGGCAGTCGCACCGACTGTGCCAGCGTGTAATCCCGCGCATGTTGCTGGCCTGTGCTGGTGGTCCCGTTCTGCTGCAGTGGCGCTTCACGCATTAGCAGCGCACCAGAAATAATCATCGACATGGCCAGCACCCCCCAGATCATAAAGGTCTGCTCCAGACCGACCGTCGCCAGCAGTGTTCCGCAGATAAATTTGAATCCCAGACTGCCAAGACCGTAAGCGCCTATCGCACAGGCAGAGATCATTCCTTTGCGCTCCGGGAACCACTTCACGCAGTTTGAGAGCGTCATCAGGTAACCGGCACCATCGGCCAGACCGACCAGCAGTCCGGCACTGAAATAGAGCATCATCAGGTTATTCGCATGTGCGGTGAGCCAGAAACCCAGCGCCATCAACACACCAGCGCCGATAGTGACGCGGCGTACACCAAAACGTTCCTGTAATTTCCCGGCCAGTGAAGAGGCGATAGCCAGACCTAAACTCAGCAGGCCAAAGGAAAAAGCAACCTGACTGACAGGTGCATCCAGCTTTTGTGACAGCTGGCCATTGAACAAACTCCATGTGTAGACTGACCCCAGCGCGAACTGAGTAATTACCGTTCCGAACAATGTAAGCCAGCGGGAACGCTGGTAAGAAGCCTGTTGAGTCTGGTTCATGATTTATCTCTCCCATCCGGGAATCTGGAAACTGCAGTCAGAATAAAGCCGTGATTCGCGCGTGTGAGCAGTAAAGGCATGAACGGAACAGATCAGGGAATGAAATGCCATTCAGACGGTATGAATGGCGCCGCATAGGCGTTAGCGACGTTGCGGCAAAAGTAATCAAACCGGCAGCTTAATGTGTAAGCGTAATTAGCCGTAAGATAATGTTTCAGTCAGCTATTTCTGTGAGCAAGTTTCCAGATTATTTGCCAGGCTGTTAGTTCACTTAACAGGAGGAAATATGAAAGACCGGACATATGAATCCAGCACCAGTGAGGATGAAGTTTGCTGCATCATCGGTCAGGCGGTGATTGAACTCAGTACAGAACAACAGCCTGTGACCAAATCGACGCTGGCATTGAAACTGCTCTCAATGGCCGATCGTGATAGTGACGATGAGCGTGTTCTGCTCTACTGGATTGCACGTAAAGCGATCAATCAACCACAGAAACTCCTTCAGCAGCAGTGGGCGTAACGCCCAGCCGGACGCGGGCAAATTAGGCCGCCTCCGCGTCAGCGAATTACCCGGCGACGGCTTGCCGGCCAGCGGGCAAAAATTACGATATTGCCCAGCAGAATCATGACAAGGCCAGGGATGGCGCTGGCATGCCGCCCAGACCCTTCATAATGGGTAGAAAGTGCCAGCGGAAACAGAACCGTTGTATAGGCAGCCCGACGGGCTCCGATACGTCCCACCAGCGTAAAGTAGGCACCGAACCCTATCACCGATCCCACGATAGCCAGATAGGTCAACGCCCCAATCCCCTGCGTATTCCGGTCGGCTGTAGCGAAACACCCTGTAGCAGTGAGACCAGTGCCATGATTAGCGCACCGTATAACATGCCGTAGCTGTTAGTTGTCAGCACGTCGCGTTGCAGACGCTGATGCCGCTGACTGATCATATTGCCGAATGAAAATCCAGGCGTGCCCAGGGCACTTAAACCCATGCCCTCCCGTCAGTCATGATGGCGTCGAACCGAATTGCATTATAACCTGAGCAATAAAACAACCGTTCTCAACCGCTACAAAGCACATCACTCTCCATTCCCGTTTTTTTTGCAACCCGCACGGTTGTTTTTCCTGGACGCACTCATTCACCGGCGGCTGAAATATTCATATCGCTGGCACGGGTATGAGATATGCGTAAAGTCCAGTTGTTGTAATTCCTTTCATCTGAAGAAAATAAATAAGCCCCGTTTAAGTAAATAATAAGAAATGATCGAGACCTGAAACTGTCTTCAGTTTTTCACATGCTCAGTCACGCCCTGATTCTTATTTTTTAATAAAAGTAAAAATCAGCTATTTCATGTTGTTGATGTATTTTTGTGCGAAACAGTATCCTGAGTTAAATTGCGCCTTCGCTGCACACCTTTATTCCATAAGGACTAAAGGGGTTATGCAAGAAAATTCTTATAAATCATAAAGATGATCTGTAATTGTTACGAGATGAAAATGTAAGATATTGTTACATTTTTTTATTTCCGATCGGGTGGCAAGCGTCCCTACACTCCAGTCATTGGGTTTTATCCGAATTTTTTATTTCAGATTAATACCCAAAAAATACCGTGTCGATATGCTGGTGAATGGAATGCGCTCGCTTTTCTTTCCGGGATTTCTATTTCCGTCGGATGACGTGAATGGGGACGTTGTTCTGGCTGGGTTTGCCTTTCTTATTAATTTCTCACTGGCATTGACCATTTCTATCATTCCATAAAACAGGGAAAGCCATGTCTAACTCTTCCTTTCAGTCCGAAATACCCAAGGCACGTATTAATTTAAAACTTGATCTGCATACGGGGGGAGCGAGCAAGAAAACGGAGCTCCCCCTTAAATTGCTGGTGGCGGGCGACTTCAGTAATGGTCAGGAGTCTGCACCATTGTCTGAGCGCAAAAAAGTTAATTTGAATAAAAATAACTTCGACTCAGTGCTTTCCGAATATTCCCCAAAAGTCAATCTTACCGTTAAAAACACGCTTGCTGATGACGGTAGCGAAGACAACATCAGTCTGACCTTCCAGAGTATGAAGGATTTCACCCCGGAGCAGGTTTCCCGTCAGATCCCTCAGTTGAAGGCGATGCTTTCGATGCGCAATCTGCTGCGCGATTTAAAAGCTAACCTGCTGGACAACCAAACTTTCCGGAAAGAGCTGGAAAAAATTCTGCTCGACCCGGCGTTAAGTGCAGAACTCAGAGCCGAACTTTCATCCCTGGCACCTAAACAGCCATAACGTTCACGATGTTTTAACGGATTAATAAGGAAGATGCTGATGTCTGTAAAGAATGAGAATGCCGTGGGTGGCGAGAGTGTGGTGCTTGAACGTCCTGCAGCAGGTGGGGTTTATGCGTCCCTGTTTGAAAAAATCAACCTGAACCCGGTCTCCGAGCTGAGTGCGCTGGACATCTGGCAGGACGCGCAGGCGATGTCGGATGCAACCGCGGATGAACGTTTAACGGCCGGGATGCAGGTATTTCTGGAATGCCTGACGAAAGCGGGCTCAAAAGTTGAAAAACTCGATAAAAACCTGATTGACCATCATATCGCTGAGCTGGACTACCAGATTAGCCGTCAGCTGGATGCGGTTATGCACAGCGACGAATTTCAGGCGGTAGAAAGTCTGTGGCGCGGCGTGAAATCCCTGATCGACAAAACTGATTTCCGCCAGAACGTGAAGGTTGAACTGCTGGATATGTCCAAAGAAGACCTGCGTCAGGACTTCGAAGACAGCCCGGAAATTATCCAGAGTGGACTGTATAAACATACCTATATTGATGAGTATGACACCCCGGGCGGTGAGCCGATTGCCGCGCTGATTTCCGCCTACGAGTTTGATGCGTCTGCGCAGGATGTTGCCCTGCTGCGCAATATTTCTAAAGTCTCTGCTGCAGCGCATATGCCGTTTATCGGCTCTGCCGGCCCGAAATTCTTCCTCAAGGATTCGATGGAGGAAGTGGCGGCCATCAAGGATATCGGTAACTATTTTGACCGCGCTGAATACATTAAGTGGAAATCCTTCCGCGATACGGACGATTCCCGCTATATCGGTCTGGTGATGCCGCGCGTGCTGGGTCGCCTGCCGTATGGCCCGGACACCGTGCCGGTGCGCAGCTTCAACTATGTGGAAGAAGTGAAGGGCCCGGATCATGACAAATACCTGTGGACCAACGCCTCGTTTGCCTTTGCGTCTAACATGATTCGCAGCTTCATCAACAACGGCTGGTGTGTGCAAATCCGTGGCCCGCAGGCCGGTGGCGCCGTGCAGGACCTGCCTATCCATCTGTACGATCTGGGTACCGGCAATCAGGTGAAAATCCCGTCAGAAGTGATGATCCCGGAAACCCGCGAATTTGAGTTCGCGAATCTTGGCTTCGTTCCGCTCTCCTACTATAAGAACCGCGATTACTCCTGTTTCTTCTCGGCGAACTCCACACAGAAGCCTGCCCTGTATGACACCGCGGATGCAACGGCGAACAGCCGCATCAATGCCCGTCTGCCGTACATCTTCCTGCTGTCGCGTATTGCGCACTACCTGAAGCTGATTCAGCGTGAAAATATTGGCACCACCAAAGACCGTCGTCTGCTGGAGTTAGAACTCAATACCTGGGTGCGCAGTCTGGTTACCGAAATGACCGACCCGGGCGACGAGCTGCAGGCTTCTCACCCGCTGCGCGATGCCAAAGTGATTGTGGAAGACATCGAAGACAACCCGGGCTTCTTTCGCGTCCGACTGTTCGCTATTCCGCACTTTCAGGTGGAAGGGATGGACGTCAACCTGTCACTGGTTTCTCAGATGCCGAAAGCCAAATCCTAAGGCGAGGGGAAATCAGGGATGAAAATTTACCGCCCGCTTTGGGAGGATGGGGCCGCTCTGGCCCCGCAACAATTCCAGCAGCAGGCCCGCTGGAGTGAATACGTTGCCGACACGGTCGCCCGGATGGGGTTTTCTCATCCCTGGGGCGTGGTTGCGGCAGAATTTGATGATGCTGCACTGGCGCTCGCGCGCCTGAACGCCACCCGTCTGGTGGTGCGCTTTCAGGACGGTACCCTTGTTGATACCGATCTGGCTGACACGCTTCCTCCGGTCTGTGATTTGTCTGTTGCCGCCGGCAGTGAAGCTGTTGACGTGGTTGTCGCACTGCCGCTGCTGAGCGCCAGTGGCGGCAACCTCGATAACTGTCAGGACAGTGAGCGGCCGCGTCGCTGGAAAGCGGAGCGTGTCGTCGTGCAGGAACTGGCCGGCCATGAAAGCGGGGAAATCGCTATCCTGCGTCATGCGCTGACCCTGCGTCTGTCCAGCCAGGAAAACACGGCATACCTGACCTGTCCGGTAGCCCGTCTGGTGCGTAATGCGCAGGGGCAGTGGAGCCGGGACCCGTCCTTTATCCCGCCGATGCTGTCTGTTGCTGCCAGTCCGTGGCTTGCCACCGAACTGGGTGACCTGCTGGTCCGTCTGCAGGCCCGTCGCCGTCGCCTGATGGCCATGCGTCGTGAAAGCAATGAGCGTATGGCCGACTTTGCGGTTGCGGATGTCTCCCTGTTCTGGCTGCTCAATGCCCTGAACAGCGCCGAGCCGGTGCTGACGGAACTGCTTCAGACGCCTGAGCGTCACCCGGAACTGCTGTACCGCGAACTGACCCGTCTGGCCGGCAGCCTGCTGACTTTCTCACTTGAGCACGACGCCGGCGATATTCCTTCTTACCATCACGATGCACCGGAACGGGTATTCCCGCCGCTGCTGGCACTGCTCGATAAGCTGCTGGAAGCGAGCCTGCCGTCACGGGTGGTGAGTATCCACCTGGAGCACCAGGACCAGATCTGGAAAGGTGCCCTGCACGATGCGCGCCTGCGCGAAGGAGCAGACTTCTACCTTTCCGTGCGCGCCTCCATGCCGAATCATGAACTTCAGACGAAATTCCCGCAGTTGTGTAAAGCGGGCAGTTTTGAAGATGTGTCCGATGTGGTGAATGTGGCCCTGAGCGGGATGGTTATCAAGCCGCTGAACCATGTGCCGGCAGCTATCCCGTTACGCCTCGAGAACCAGTATTTCTGGCTGGATCTAAGTACTGAGGCGGCTCGCGCAATGCTAGAGATGGGCAGTTGTACCTTCTACACCCCGCGTTCTCTGGGAGAGGTGAAACTTGAACTCTTTGCGGTGCTGCGCTCATGAATAAATCCGAACAGAGTCAAATCGAACGCATCTTCTATCCAGGCTGGCTGATGGCCAGCCAGCTACGTGGCGGCCAGGAAGTCCGGGACGGGGAAGGGCTCTATCGCCGGGCCTGCCGTCTGGTGCAGGAGGCAAAAGCGGCACTCACGGAGGCAGGTTACAGTGACATCAGTCGTGACCATATGGTGTATGCCCTGTGTGCCCTGCTTGATGAGAGCGTGATGAACAGGGGAACCACCGATGATGGTTACCTGACCTGGCGTCGTGACCCGCTGCAGGCACACTTCTTTGGCACCCTTAATGCCGGTGAGGAGCTGTGGGAACGGATCCGCAACCTGCTGAAAGAAACCGCCCCTGACGCCGCCGTCCTGACCTGCATGTACCGGACCCTGCAACTGGGGTTCGTCGGTCAGTATCGCGCCCAGGATGATGAACGCCGGGAAGATATTTTTCGCGCACTCGCAGAACGGGTGCCGGCCTTCTCGCTGGCACAGGACGCCCCCATCGTTGCCCGGGCATTACGCCTGCGCAGCAGTCGTCGCTGGTACTGGCTGAACTGGGTTGTGGCCACAGTCGCCCTGGTGGCGCTCTGGTTCTTCCTTTCGTCTTCGCTTACCGAGCTGGTAAGCCAGACCGTCAGGCCAGGATAAGCGATGCGGGATGCGTACCGAAATCTGTTAACTGCCCTGGGTGCCGTGCTGGCGCTGTGGCTCATTCTGGGATTCTGGCCACTGTCCACGGGCAGCCGCGTGGCGATCAGCCTGCTGGTTGTTCTGGTCACCGGGGTGATGTTCTGGCGTCAGCGTCGGGCCTCCCGGGCGCGGGCGAGCGCTGTCCGGGAGAGTGTGGATGAAAACCTGCCGCCGGAAGATTTTCAGGGGGCGGTGATCCTCGTCTGCGGCGACAACACCCCGCTGTTTGTGTCCGGTTTCCGTCACCGGGAAACCCGGCAGGGCTGGTATCTGTGGGTGAAGGATGCAGAACAGCTGCCAATCCTGGCACAGCACCTGAGCCTGGTGCGCCCGGCCCTGGTGTCGCAAATTTCCGTCATGCTGGCGGTGGTACCTGAACAGCACACCTCCGGGGATGACTTCACCCAGTCTCTGCGGGGCTGGCAGCGGGCTGTCGTCCAGTGCCGTGCGGCATTTGGCACTCTCCCCCCGCTGTGGACCGTGACCTGGGTATCGCCCCCTGTGGCCTGCGCGGAGGCCGAACCCGTCTGGTTTACCACAGTAAGCCAGCGAAGCGGTATTCAGGTGTATCAGCCCGGTCAGGGCAATGTGTCACTGACGGCGTGGACCCGGGAGAGTGGATCTGACGGGCGACTTTATCGTCTGAGTCAGGGTCTGTGGCTGGACAGCCTGCTTGCCTGGCAGAACAGCGCGGTGAATGACCTGCTGTCGGTACGCCAGGGCGAGCTGCCGGTGATGAAACCCTGCGTGCAGGGGATGTGCATGGTGCCGGTAAGCGGTATCACGGGCAATCTCTGGCAACAGCACATCATCGCTGTGACGGCGTTGCCACCGGATGCCACCGGCACAACAGAGCCACTGCCGCTGCCTGAACTGCTGCTGCCGGCGTTACCACGCTGGCGTGGTGTGAGTCGCAGAATGGTGTTCTGGCGTTATGCCGGATTACTGGGCGGGATTTTCCTGGCGCTTGCCATGCTGGCGTCCTGGATGAACAACCAGCGCCTCATCCGTAATGTTGGCGATCACCTTGCATTGTATCACCAGCTGACGGGGAAGCCTGTTGCCCCGAAACTGCGGGCGCAGCAGCGCCTCAGAGTTGATGGCGCATTGCTGGACGACTGGGCGCGTCGCGGGGAGCCACTGCGTTATCGCCTGGGTTTGTATCAGGGGCTGCGCCTGGTACCGCCTGTTGAGGCTGCCGTCAGTGACTGGGCCCCGCCGCCACCGCCTCCACCGGTTATTAAGAAAATCATTCAGGGTCCGAAAACCATTCGTCTTGACAGCATGTCGCTGTTCGATTCGGGCAAATCGGCGCTGAAAGCCGGGTCCACCAAAATGCTGGTGAACTCGCTGGTCGGCGTTAAGGCGAAGCCGGGCTGGCTGATTGTGGTCGCTGGCCACACCGATAACACCGGCAATACGCAACTGAACCAGACGCTCTCTCAGAAACGTGCCGAAGCGGTGCGCGACTGGATGCGTGACACCGGTGACGTGCCGGAAAGCTGTTTTGCGGTGCAGGGTTATGGCGCAAGTCGCCCGATCGCAACCAACGACACCCCGGAGGGCCGTGCGCTAAACCGCCGTGTCGAAATCAGTCTGGTACCGCAGGCCAATGCCTGCCAGATACCGGGCCACACCCAGACGTCATCGCAGGATGATGACGTATCACAATCAAATGGAGAGTAACTCTCATGGCAATTCCTGTTTATCTTTGGCTGAAAGACGACGGCGGCGCGGACATCAAGGGTTCTGTTGACGTGCAGGACCGTGAAGGCAGCATCGAAGTTGTCGCTCAGGAGCATAACCTGTACATCCCGACCGACAACAACACTGGCAAGCTGACCGGTACCCGTATCCACACCCCGTTCCTGTTCACCAAGGAAATCGACTCCTCCAGCCCGTATCTGTACAAGGCGGTGACCACCGGTCAGACCCTCAAGTCTGCGGAATTCAAGTGGTACAAAATCAACGACGCGGGCCAGGAAGTGGAGTACTTCAACACCAAACTGGAAAACGTGAAAGTGGTGAAAGTGAATCCTGAAATGTATGACATCAAGGATCCTTCTAAAGAGAAGCACAACCACCTGGAGCGTATTGAACTGCGTTACGAAAAAATCACCTGGACCTACAAAGACGGCAACATCATTCATTCCGATTCCTGGAACGAACGCGCCACCGCGTAAGTCACGAGCGGGCAGAGTTTCTCTGTCCGCTTTTTTGCTTTTGCTGAACGTTTGCCTGTGCGGGCGTTGAGCAAAAAACATCACATCCCGGAAACAGACCTTATGGGCCTCGGTAACGGCCAGGGGCGGTAGCGTGCCTGAACGGTCATCAACAGTGAGCAAGTAAACATGGAAAACCCGGCAATCCTTCTTCGACGTCTCAACCCTTACTGCGCCCGCGCAATGGAAGGGGCAGCCTCTCTGTGCCAGACCCGCGCCCAGGCAGAAATTCTGCCGGAGCACTGGCTGATGAAACTGCTGGAGCAGGGCGAAGGTGACCTGACCGTACTGGCACGCCGCTACGAGTGGGACATGGACGCCATCTGGCAGGATTTGCTGGGCTGGCTGGATAAACAGCCTCGCTCTGTACGCCATCGCCCGCAACTGTCTGACGCCCTTCAGACCCTGATGCAGGAGGCCTGGTTGATTGCCTCGCTCAATGGCGAAGAGCAAATTCGCAGCGTCCATCTGCTGATGGGCCTGGTGGAAAAACAGAACCTGGTGCGCTGCGATGGCCTGTGGCCACTGCTGACGCTCGGTCAGAGCCAGCTGGAGCGCCTGCGTCCTCTGCTTGATGGACAGTCGGATGAACGTCCGGAACTGCAGCAGGAAGCAGAGCTGGCGCAGAGCCGCGGCGGTGAGGTGGAGTTTGTCGGCCGTCCGGTCGGTGCAGAACTGAAAGAAGGCGAACTCAGCCCGGCGCTGCAGAACGCACTGGAAAAATTCACTCTCGACGTCACCGCCAAAGCCAAAGAGGGCAAAATCGACCCGGTATTTGGCCGTGATAACGAAATTCGTCAGATGGTGGATATCCTCTCGCGTCGTCGCAAGAATAACCCCATTCTGGTGGGGGAGCCGGGTGTCGGCAAAACGGCACTGGTCGAAGGGCTGGCGCTGCGGATTGCCGAGGGTAATGTGCCGGAATCCCTTAAACCGGTTATTCTGCGCACCCTCGACCTCGGCCTGTTGCAGGCAGGTGCAGGCGTGAAAGGTGAGTTCGAACAGCGCCTGAAAAACATCATCGATGCCGTGCAGCAGTCACCCAACCCGATTTTGCTGTTTATCGATGAAGCCCACACCATTATTGGGGCAGGTAATTCAGCCGGTGGCGCCGATGCGGCCAACCTGCTGAAGCCTGCGCTGGCGCGTGGTGAACTGCGCACTATCGCTGCCACGACATGGAGCGAGTACAAACAGTATTTTGAACGTGATGCCGCACTGGAGCGCCGCTTCCAGATGGTGAAAGTGGACGAGCCGGATGACGATACGGCCTGCCTGATGCTCCGTGGCCTGAAAGCCCGCTATGCCGAACACCACGGCGTACATATCACCGATGATGCGGTGCGCGCCGCCGTCACGCTGTCCCGTCGTTACCTGACCGGACGCCAGCTGCCGGACAAGGCTGTCGATTTACTCGATACGGCCGCAGCCCGCGTCCGAATGAGCCTTGACACCGTGCCGGAACCGCTGACCTGCATTCGCTCGCAGATTACCTCTCTTGAAATGGAGAAGCAGGCGCTGATGGAAGATATTGCTGTCGGCAATCAGAACCATGGTGAACGCCTGACCGTCATTGAGCAGGAAGAGAACGATCTCATCGTTGCACTCGACGCGCTTGAAACTCAGTACGGGCAGGAACTGAAACTCACCGAACAGTTGCTGGAAAGCCGCCAGGACATCTTCCGTTGTGGTGAGACTCACGCGCTGCAACAGGAACTGAACGGAATGCAGCACGGTAACCCGTTACTCTCCGTCGATGTGGATGTACGCACCGTCGCCACCGTCATTGCCGACTGGACGGGCGTGCCACTGTCTTCCCTGATGAAAGATGAACAGACCGAACTGCTGAACCTGGAAAACGAAATCGGCAAACGGGTTGTGGGCCAGGAAGTGGCGCTTGCAGCTATCGCCCGGCGTCTGCGCGCGGCGAAAACCGGCCTCACTTCCGAGAACGGTCCGCAGGGCGTTTTCCTGCTGGTGGGCCCGAGCGGCGTGGGGAAAACCGAGACGGCGCTGGTGTTAGCAGACGTAATGTACGGCGGGGAGAAATCGCTGATTACCATCAACCTGTCTGAATACCAGGAGCCACACACCGTATCACAGCTTAAAGGCTCGCCTCCGGGCTACGTGGGCTACGGCCAGGGCGGCATTCTGACCGAGGCGGTACGCAAACGTCCGTACAGCGTTGTACTACTTGATGAGGTGGAAAAAGCGCACCGCGATGTGGTGAATCTGTTCTATCAGGTTTTCGACCGCGGCTTTATGCGTGACGGCGAAGGGCGTGAAATCGACTTCAGAAATACGGTCATTCTGATGACCTCTAACCTTGGCAGTGACCACCTGATGCAACTGCTCGATGAGCAGCCGGAAGCAACTGAAGGCGACCTGCATGAACTGCTGCGCCCAATGCTGCGTTACCACTTCCAGCCGGCGCTGCTGGCGCGCTTCCAGACCGTGATTTACCGTCCATTAGCAGAAGCCGCCATGCGCACCATCGTGGAAATGAAGCTCGCCCAGGTGAGCAAGCGTCTGCATCGTCATTACGGCTTGTCCACGATTATTGAAGAGAGTCTCTACGACGCACTCACTGCCGCCTGTCTGTTGCCGGATACCGGCGCGCGTAATGTTGATAGCCTGCTCAACCAACAAATCCTGCCGGTACTGAGCCAGCAGTTGCTGATTCACATGGCGGCAAAGCAAAAACCACACTCCCTGACGCTCGGCTGGAATGATGAAGAAGGGATTGTACTGGCGTTTAATGAGGCGCACGGAGGCTGAAATGCAGATTTGCATGATGGATTACGGCAACCTGTCGGCAGCCTGTATAACCGAGTCCGGGCAGAGGCGATTGATGCCTGGCATGGTTACCGAAATCATCATTCTGAATGGTTTGCCCTTTTCAGCGATAAAACCAAAAGAGACGGTATCAGGGTGAATGGTCTGAACCGTACGGGATTTCGTCTCCACCCGCTGAACAGCGATGGTTCCGGTGAGTCCTGGGGTTGTATTACCCTGCGTCGTTCCAGTGATATTCAACACCTGCGACGCCTCCTGCTACAAAGAGGAACTTTCCCTGTTCCTGGTGGCAATGGTCTGAAGGCCTATCCCCCCTCGATGTGCGTGGCACTCCGAACTACAGCCTGTGTGATAAAGAAACGGAAGAAAGAAAAGAGGCTGAGAAACGTCGTACACAGCAGGCTCTGAAAAAGCGAGCGGAGAATGCCGAATGAAAATCCTGCTGTTTATCGTGCTGTTCTGGAGCGGGATCCACTTCATTCCTGATGTATGGGTTGCGAGTTTTGTTAAGGCCAATATCCCGATTAGCGGTGACGGGGAGGAAGCGATGGACAGCTTCGAAATGCATATCATCGTGATTAAAACAACGTTGTGTGCTATTGGGGCGTATCTCCTGATGAAGCTGCTCTTCTGGCTGCACAACCGCCCGAATACATAGCCTGTTTTCTTCTCTGACCGACGCCGGCCCGCGCCAGCCCTGACGGAATAACCGAATACACAATGGAGTCAATGCCATGAGCCTGACGGATACCCTGAACACGATGGTGGCCACCGTCACCGGAAAAGCCCTGAACCGCTACCGCCTCGATATCCCTTCCTGCACGGCCGATATCGACGTGGAGGACTTCAGAGGTTCAGAAGCGATGAGCGAGCTTTACAGCTACACCATCAACTTCACCAGTGCCGACAAGAACATTGATGCCCGCCAGATGCTGAGCAAGCCGGCGACCCTGACCATGGGCGCGGGCAATTTGCTTTCCCTGGCGGAGCGCAAGGTGGTTCACGGGGTGGTGACCCGTTTCGAACGTACCGGTGGTTCAGCAGATGAAGCGCAGTACTGCATTGTGCTGGAGCCGTTTCTGGCGCTGCTGGGCAATCAGTTATGTACTCACCGCTTTTTCGTCAATAAATCGGTCCCGGAAGTGGTGTCAGAGGTGCTCACGGAGCATGGGCTCAAAGGCTGGGAGTATGAGTTTACTCTCAAAGCCGACTATCCAAAGCGTGAGCAGATTAACCAGTATCAGGAAAACGACCTCGCCTTCATTGAACGTCTGCTGGCGGAGGTGGGGATTTTTTACTTCTTCACCCTGCAGCCTGACACCCAGACCGAAGTGGTGCACTTTGCGGACAAGCAGAGCGCCTGGACGTTTGGGAAAAAGCTCCCGCTGAACAGCCCGTCAGGGACGAATGACAACGGCATTGATTCAGTATGGGGCGTGCATGTCTGGCACAACGTGGTGGAACGTTCTGTCACGACCAGTGACTACAATCACCGTGAAGCCCAGAACATCCTGATGTCCATACCGGCTGACATGACCCGCGGCGACGGGGAAGGGAACACCTATGGCGATGTGTACCATTATCGCCCGCGTCACCTTGAACGTGGCGACAAAATTAACCCGGCAGCGGAAACAGGTAACTTCTGGGCACGCCTGGAGCATGAACGCTACCTTTCCACCCAGACCACTGTAACTGGCAGCAGTACCGATCATACCCTGGGCCCGGCTCAGGTGTTGACTATCACCGAAACAGCTATCCCGCCGACGCTGCCGCGTGAAACCGAAAACGGGCTCGTCATCATCAGCGCCGGTTATTCTGCCAGCCGTCAGAGCGCGCTGAAGGTGGAATGGGCGGCCATGCCTTACTACGAGAACCGCTGCTGGCGTCCTGCTGCTAAAAAGCGCCCGGTGGTCAGCGGCACCCTGACGGCGCGCGTGACCAGCGCCAAAGATAACGACATCTACGCCTGGCAGGATGCATCAGGCATGTACCGGGTGAAATTTGATGCTGACCGCGACGATAAACGCCAGGGCATGGAAAGCATGCCGGTGCGCTTTGCCAGGCCTTACGGTGGTGATAAATACGGCTTCCACTTCCCGCTGATACAGGGTACTGAAGTCGCCATTGCCTTCCACGAAGGTGATCCGGATCGCCCGTATATCGCCCATGCCCTCCACGACTCCCGCCACGTTGACCATGTCACTGAACTGAACAGCACGCGTAACGTTATCCGCACAGCTGGCCTGAACAAGCTGCGGATGGAGGATAAACGCGGCGAAGAGCACGTTAAGCTGAGTACCGAATACGGGGGTAAGACCCAACTTAATTTAGGCCACAATGTAGACTCTTCGCGGTCTCTTCGTGGTGAGGGTGCTGAATTACGTACCGACAAGTGGGTGGCCGTTCGTGGCGGAGCCGGTGTGTTCATTAGTGCAGACAAACAACAGTCTGTCAGTGACAAAATGCTCTCTATGAAAGAGGCTGTAGAACAGCTTGAAAATGCGTTAAGTATCGCCAGAAGCCTGTCAGATGCGGCAGAAAGTGCTCAGGCGTATCCGGCGGATATCCAGAGCCAGAAAATGCTGACGGATGCACTGACAGAACTGGCACAGCCGGGGATGGTATTGAATGCACCGCAAGGCGTTAGCATCAGCAGCCCGGAAGGTGTACGTATTTCCTCGGGACGTGCCAGCGTGGGGATCGTCGCGCAAAACAATGCAGATATCAGTGCGATTAAGCGCTTCACTGTGGCGGCAGGTGAAGCTATCAGTATGCTGGCCCGTCAGGCGGGTATGAAGCTGTTTGCGGCGAAGGGGAAAGTCGAAATCCAGGCGCAGGATGATGCACTGGACGCTATAGCCAGGAAAGACGTTAGGGTAACGAGTGCTGAAGGCAAAATTGAAATTACAGCAGCAACGGAACTGGTAGTTAACTGTGGTGGTGCCTATATCAAGTTAAGTGGCGGGAATATTGAGTTGGGTTGCCCAGGAAATATTTTGCTGAAATGTACTAATGCTCAGAAAATGGGAGCAGCTTCTCTGAATACACCAGTTCCTGAATTTCCAAAAGGCTATGGTGGCGTTTACTCTCTGACTGACGAAGAAGGGAAAATCATTCCTCAGACTGAATATAAAGTGACCACAGCTGACGGGCAGATATTCCATGGAATTTCGGATGATAATGGCAAAACGCTGCCGATTTATACCTCAATGCCTGGAAAATTAAACGTTGAGATCCTTGGGACCGGCAATTTAACAACAGGGAGTGAATAAGCATGAGTGATTACCATGCATGGGAAACCAGTGATTGCGAGCATTTCACTGATGTCAATATTTCCGAAAAAAGAGTTGTCTGCAAACGAAAACCCGTTCCGGGGATAAACATCACGATCGGGGTGTTTTTTGATGGTACAGGAAATAATGCGTTTAATACCCAGAATCGCATATTGGAGTCCTGTTCTCATCTTGACGTTGGAATGAAGCCAGAAGACGCTGAAGCCTGTGCCAGAAAACTGGGAAAAAAAATTGGCAATACTGGAAGTTATATTGGGTATTATTCTAATATCCACTGGCTTAATACACTTTATGCCACCAATGACGAAGTGATTGAGGGACAAACAGTTTATCAACGCGTAGTTTATGTACAGGGAATTGGTACCGATAAAGGTAATGGCGATAGCTCGATAAGTATGGGGACGGGCGGTTGGTTTTATGGTGTGGTTGATAAATCTGAAGAAGGTGTTGGTCTTATTGCTGAACAAATTTCAAAATTCCTGGCTCTTAACCAAGGTATGAATTTTGCAATTGAGAAAATCCAGTTTGATGTTTTTGGGTTTAGCCGGGGAGCGGCAGCAGCTCGCCACTTTGTTAACCGTGTCAGAAATAACGATAAAGCCATACAGCAGGCCATAACTAAAGGGCTTGGAGGACGAAATCAACATGGTAAACCTGCAGGTGAAACCCGCTTTCTGGGGTTATTTGATACCGTGTGCGCGGTAGGTACAGTAAGTAATCTATTTGATGTTCATAGTGGTGTGAACCCCGGTGTTGAGCTGGACCTGCCTCCAGATATTGCACAAAAAGTCTTTCAGATCACGGCAATGCATGAGTGCCGCTACAACTTCAGTCTGAATAGCATCAAGGAATCGTGGCCGGAACTGGCTCTGCCGGGAGTTCATTCAGATATCGGCGGTGGCTATAATCCGAAGGAAAAGGAATATCTTTTTCTGACCCAGCCCCAAAATGAAACTGTCAGTGAGAGTATTCCTTCTGAAGTGACCGATATCTACCGGCGTTCAGCGGCCGAAATACCTGACTTAAAGAGCCTGCCAGCGTTAAGCGCGATAATTCCGAGCGGTGAGGTCAAGACAGAAACCTGGTATGACTATCTGGTTAACGAGGATAAAAAACGTGGTGGCATCACACAAAAACGTGTTGGGGCGGCAGTCACTATTGAGAGGTTAGTGACTAATGACTGGAGCAAAGTTAGTTTACGGGTGATGCTGGATGCGGCTCAGGAGGCTGGAGGGATTTTTGAGGCTTACGATCCTTTATCACCAGATATGAAACTTCCTCCTGAGCTTGAGCAGTTGTGTCAAAAAGCGGTTGACCAAGGAAAGGCTGTACGCAGTGGTGGTGTGCCGACGCCTTTTATCTCACCGGAATTACAGTTAATTGGCAAATATATTCACTGTTCCGCTCACTGGAACCCTGTGGTTGTAAAAGATGTCTGGCTGGACGGCAATAAAGTGAAAACCATCTACGGGGCAGTGAAATCATCTGATTTATTTTTTTATATCAATCGCCCAAACCCCGGTTGGGTTCGTGCTGTCTGGAATATGCAGGGAGGAAAATCATGAAATCAATCATCAGACTAATTTCGCTTTTATTACTAGTGGGTTCTGCTAGCGCCTGCGCCAGTGAACAACCTAACAGTCTCAAAACTCCTTGGGACAAGTGGTTTTTTGCCTTTACTACCCCCAAAGCTTTACCGGCACAGGTTACACTACTGAAGCTTTTGGATGTCGATGGTTATGCATCGACGTATCGGACTATTGATCAGCCTCGAGGCATCAGTGTAGGGCGATGGAGTGAGCGAAACTCTGCTGGGAATACACAGGTTAATAAGGCCGATAGATTACCGCAAATAATGATGTTTTGCTGGGACTCAATTATTGATAAAAAAACATACCAATCAACTTTATTTTTCTCTCAAAACACATGGGATAAAATGATTAGCCCTTATCCTGATGTCTTAGAGCCTGGAAAAAATGCATATCGGCAAACAATGCTCATAGGACTAGCGCCGGAAGGAAAAGTACGGGTCTGGTTAAGGCAATATGGCCATTCGGATATCCCATTAATTGATACCAAGATAACGACTGTTACAGGTAAAGATCTCGATATGTGTAAAGGGGTTACAGGGCATCCTGATGGATATGTTTACTATGGAGATACTCCTGATTTTATTAAAGGTAAAAAGTATCCTTATGGAAACTGGTGAAAGTGCAGTAATAGTTGGTTTTTCAATATATTGCATTCGCGTAGCCTAAGTATGCAGGGAGGGAAATCATGAAATCAATCACCAGAATAATTTCGATCTTATTTCTTTTGATCTCTGTTAGTGCCTGTGCCAGCGAGCAACTTAACAGTCTCAAAACTCCACGGGATAAATGATACTTTGCCTTTACTACCCCCAAAGCTTTACTGGCACAGGTTACACTACTGAAGCTTTTGGATGTTGATGGTTATGCATCGACATATCGGACTATCGATCAGCCACAAGGGATCAGTGTAGGTAAATGGAGTGAACGTAACTCTGCGGGAAATACACAATTTAATAAAGCCGACAGATTGCCACAGATAATGATATTTTGCTGGGACTCAATCATTGATAAAAAGGTTTATCAGTCCACTGTATTCTTTACTCAAGATACATGGAATAAGACGACTACCCCTTATCCCGATGTCTTAGAACCTGAAAAAAATGCATACCGACAGACGATGCTGATAGGTTTGGCACCTGAGGGGAAAGTATGAGTCTGGTTAAGACAATATGGCCATTCAGATATTAGTTTAAATGATAAAAGAATAACTACAGTTTCAGGGAGAGATCTGGATATGTGTAAAGGTGAAACGAACTTTCCTAATGGATATGAATAGAGCGAGAGTATAAAGAAATTTGTAAATGGGAAAAGATATCCTTATGTAATGTGGTGAGTTATCTTATTTAGAATAAAAATTTGTTGCCAGAAAATCTCTAATTTTTTGTGATTTTTCTGCAATAGAGATTTTTATGAAATCATCTTTCTACATATTTTTGCTGTCTATCTCTATCCCTGTTTTTTCTCAATCAATTGTTATCGATCCTACGTCCGCAACAACTAAAGCGGATGGTGCGAATACAATAGCCAATGTGTATCGTATGGGGATGGGGGTTCAGAAGGATATGAAAAAAGCATTTGAACTCTATCAGATCGCTGCTGAACTTGGAAACACGGATGCTCAGGTCGATTTAGGTGATATGTATTATTACGGAAGAGAAACCGCGCAAAACTACGAAAAGGCCAATTACTGGTATGAGAAAGCTGCGAATAAAAATAACGCTACGGATCAGATGTATTTAGGTTACGCATACCTTAATGGATTGGGTGTCGTTGTTGATTGTGCTAAAGCCAGAAGTTGGCTTGAGCTTGCAGTTAAACAAGGCGAGCCTTCAGCTATGTATCATTTGGGTACGATGTTCTTTGATGGTAAAGGTGTAGCTAAAGATCAAAACCAGGCTATCCCACTATTCAAAAAAAGCTGCTCCGAAGGTGATTCGAATACGTGTGATAAGTTAAAGGAAATTAAAACAGAAAAATAATATTCTTATCTGCATAGAGAAATGCATATGTGGAAATTAAAAAGTGGAGTTTCGTATGTCTAAAGGCTTTGTATTGATTGGTGATGACACTACGCATGGCGGACAGGTTATTTCTGCCTCATCAACAATGGTAGTAAATGGCAAAAAGGTTGCTCTCGTTGGTGATAAAGTCAGCTGCCCAAAAGATGGGCATGGCATTAATACCATTATTGACGGATCGCCTGAATGGACCTCTGACGGTAAAGCCGTGGTTGTGGATGGTTGCCACTGTGAGTGCGGTTGTCAGGTGATCTCAAGTGTACCGGATTGTGTAATAGGATAAGTAATGAGCTGGGAGCGTCAGAAATCAACAATATCGACTAAACCTAAAGAACCTTCATTCATCCTGTGGATGATGTTGGGGTTTTTAGCGCTGGTCGGTTGTGTACTGCTGTTTGTTCTGCATGCCAATAAACTGGCAGGGCCACTTCAAACATTTAATCTTTGGGCTGTCACCGCCTGCCCTGCAGTTGTCTGGTTTTTCTTTCTGTGTCTGCGTGGCTCGATCTATAACAATGCTTTTGACAGACACGAATTTGAAACCAATGAGGCAGAGTATGCGCAAAAACAGTGGATGGAGTGGTCTGGACGCAATATCGCAGTATTACATAGTGGTGTAATGCTGCCTTTAAATCTGACACCTCAAAATTTTATTGCAGCCCCGCCAACGCTGGAGCAGAGCACATCTCTGACCCAACGAATTTGTCTGCAAGATCATGAGACACATTTTTCAGTTTTGTTGACCGGGTTAAGTGCTGTACTGGAAAAGTTGCCTGTAGATTTAGTACCCGCTGTCACGCTAATGACAGATTCTCACGATGACATATTGGTATTGCAGGATGGATTTGCACATGCCTGGCAGGCAGCCATTCTGGATCTCCCTGTTCCACAGTTGACGATTCTTACGTCAAAGACCTTCCTCTCACTGGATGAGCGAATTAAATCACCAACGCTGGATGTTTATTTAATCCTGATTCACCAGACACAGGGACGGGACGCGTACAGTGATGCACTCGCAACCCTGTTGTTGACCTCCGATGATGTCGCCAGAAAATATAATCTTTCGCTTAATGCCCGTCTTTTGCGTCCAATGGCTCTTGATATGGCGATTTCAGAAAAATCGCTGGATACATTTTTCTCGACACAAACTCAGGCCTGTGCCACCGCCCGTATTGTTGGCGACAATGTGGAATGGGGAAATGCATTTCCCAGTCTGCTTGAAGCAGCACAAAGTTATGGCGGTCACTGGAAACCTGAACAACTCCACTGGCTGGAAAAATATGCCGGGCTCAGCGGCCCCTTTTCTTCATGGATAATGGCCGCAGTAGCCAGCGATATTGTGAATATACAAAAAGCAGACTGTCTGATGCTTTCTACAGATGGCGAGCAGAAATTTATTAATACAGTGCAAACAGGGAACAGAAATAATGATAACGGGTAATTCGTCATGGCGTGGAGGGTGGGGTCGGCTGGGGTTCTCTGCTCTCATAGCAGGGGGGATTGCCTGGTTAATCTGGCATTTTGGCGACCGGATTGGGCTGCACACTACGCTCACGAAAAGCCTAGTGTTTGCCGGTGCGTTATTTCTGTTACTGATGCTTCGTTATGGCAAAACAATTAGCCTTGCCATCAATCAGGGCTGGCATCGTTTCCAGTCCAGGAGAAAGAATGTCCTGCCTGCCGATGAAGGACGTGTCAAACAGACCGCCCCGCGCAATGTCACCGTTGATACCATCCGTGACGCCATGCGTAACCTCTACGGTCGGCGCTGGGGCCGTAAAACGCGCATTCTGCTGATAACTGGCACTGTCTCTGAGGTGGAGCAACTGACCCCTGGCCTCACTGGGCAGCTCTGGCAGGAAGACCGTGGCACACTGTTGCTGTGGGGCGGTGATCTCAACACGCCAGCAGACAGTGCCTGGCTGAGCGCACTGCGCAAACTGCGCCGCCGTCCGGTAGATGGGCTGGTATGGGTGACCTCGGCGTTCGACCAGTTGTCAGCGCCGGGGCTGGAACCACCATTACCGGTGCCTTCTGAAAGCACCATGGACTCCCTGTCCCATGCCATCAGCGCCCGTATGGAAACGCTTGGCTGGAAACTTCCCCTGTATGTCTGGTCCCTGCATCCGCGCGCCGGTCAGCCGGAAGGCCGTATCGTGCAGGCCACAGGCTGCCTGCTGCCTGCCGGCTGTTGTACCGAAGGGCTGGCAGAGCAACTCTCCGCCCTGACGTCAGATTTGACCTCGCAGGGTCTGCAACAGACCTGTGATGATGTTAAACACAACTTCCTGCTGACGCTTGTCGACCAGCTTATCCGGGAACCGGAGAGCGTGACCGCGCCATTGTCGGTGATGCTCAATCCGTACCGCCCGCTACCGCTGGCGGGCGTCGTGTTCAGCCAGCTTTCTGCCGGTGCTGAACGTGCCGTGACGCATCACTGGGGCATGGACAGGCGCTGGGATGTCTTGCCTGAATCTGTCGGGATGCTTCCTGCCGCGCTGCGCCCCGTGAAACCGGGCATTCCGTGGCACAGAGTGTATGCATCTGTTGTCGCCCTGGCGATGGTGGGCTGGGCTGCGTGGATGGGCATCGCGTATGTCACCAACCGCAGCCAGATTGTCGGTGCGAATGCCCAGGCCGCACTTGCCGCCCGTCAAAACCAGCCCCTGGAACAGCGCCTCCATGCGCTGTCTGAACTTCAGAAAACGCTGGCCCGTCTGCAGTACCGTTCTGAGCATGGCGTGCCCTGGTATGAACAGGCCGGGCTGAGTCAGAATGACGTGCTGTTGGCTGCACTCTGGCCACGGTACCAGGACAGTGCACTGCCGCTGTTGCGGGATGCGGCCGCAGACCACCTGCAGAAGCAGGTCAGTGCCTTTAACGCACTGCCGCCGGGCAGCCCGCTGCGTGAACAGATGGCAAAAACCACCTATGACCAGCTTAAGCTCTACCTGATGCTGGCGCACCCGGAACACATGGACGCCGCCTGGTTCAGTTCTGCGCTGCTGCACGACTGGACAAAACGTGATGGTGTGAAAGGCGCTGTCTGGCAGGGTGTGGCTCCGTCACTGCTGACGTTCTATGGCGCGCATCTGGCTGTGCACCCGGAATGGAAGTTCCGTGCGGATGAGAGCATGGTCAGCCAGGCACGTTCCCTGCTGGTTCGCCTGATGGGCGTGCGTAACAGTGAATCGACCCTGTACCAGAAAATGCTTTCACAGGTGGCGCGTCTGTATGCCGATATGCGTCTTGAAGATATGACGGGTGATACCGATGCTGCCCGCCTGTTCAGCACCACCGAAATTATATCAGGGATGTTTACCCGTCAGGCCTGGGATCAGGCCGTGCAGCCCGCTATCGAGAAGGTGGTGAAGGCACGCCGGGACGAGCTCGACTGGGTGCTGACCGACAGCAAGCGTCAGGTAAATAAACAGGACGAGACCTCGCCGGAAGCGCTGAAAAAGCGCCTTACGGAGCGTTACTTTGCAGACTTCGGCGGGGCATGGCTGGCGTTTCTCAACAGCCTGCGCTGGAACCGGGCCGCCACGCTGTCCGATTCCATTGACCAGTTGACCCTGATGGCCGACGTGCGGCAGTCACCTCTGGTGGCGCTGATGAACACCCTGAACGTGCAGGGGCGCGCCGGGCAGGCTGGGGAGGCGATTTCAGACTCCCTGGTGAAATCAGCCAAAAATCTGCTCGGGGGTGATAACAAAGATGCCATTGACCAGAGTGCCGGTGTACGCGGTCCACTGGATGCAACCTTTGGCCCGGTGCTGGCACTGATGGACAAAAACCGTACCGGTGCGCAGGAGCAAAGTTTGCAGTCATACCTGACCCGCGTGACCCAGGTCCGTCTGCGCCTGCAGCAGGTGACCAACGCCGCCGACCCGCAGGTGATGACCCAGACCATTGCCCAGACCGTATTCCAGGGAAAAGCCGTGGACCTGACCGAAACCCGCGACTACGGCAGCCTGATTGCAGCAGGCCTGGGGCAGGAATGGAGTGGCTTTGGTCGTTCGGTGTTTGTGAACCCGATGGAGCAGGCCTGGCAGCAGGTGCTGACCCCGGCCGCCGACAGCCTCAACGCCCAGTGGCAGCAGGCAGTGGTTGCTGAGTGGAACAGCGCCGTTGGTGGTCGTTATCCATTTAACAATTCCAGCAGCGATGTTTCATTGCCGCTGCTGGCTAAATACCTCAATGCCGATTCCGGGCGTATCGCCCAGTTCCTGCAGACCCGTCTCAAGGGCGTGCTGCAGAAAGAAGGTAATCACTGGGTGCCGGACAGCATTAACTCGCAGGGGCTGACCTTTAACCCGGCGTTCCTCAATGCCATCAACACCCTGGGCCATATCTCGGATGTGGCCTTCACCGAAGGCAATGCCAGGATGAACTTCGAACTGCGACCAGGAACGGCCGCAGGCGTAATGCAGACTGACATGATTATCGACAGCCAGAAGCTGACTTATGTGAATCAGCTCCCGGCATGGAAGCGCTTCACCTGGCCTGCGGATACCGAAGCACCGGGGGCGAATCTGAGCTGGATTAGCACGCAGGCCGGGACCCGTCAGTACGCAGATATTCCGGGGCGCTGGGGCCTGATACGCCTGCTTGATAAAGCCAGCGTAAAAGCGTATCCGGGCGTGGGAAGCAGCTACAGCCTGAGCTGGAAAGCCCAGGATGGTCGCGCGCTCAATTACACCCTGCGTACCGAAGCCGGCGAGGGTCCGCTGGCGCTGCTGAAACTGCGTAATTTCCGTCTGCCGGAAACCATCTTCAGCACCACCGGAGTTGCTGCGTCAGACCAGGTCGCCAGTGCGAACAGTGATGCAGAGGAGGTCTACTGATGAGCACGCTCAATGCCTTACTCGATGCCTGCCAGACAGAACAGGAACCATTACTTGTAGCAACCCGTAAACGCGTGGCGCAGTGGGACCGCTGGCTGCAGCCGCTGTCCGGTTCATCGCCCATTGGTGAGGACCCAGGCTATGACGATGACTTCCAGCAAATGCGCGAGGAGGTCAACAAACTTTCCGGCGCGGATACCGAACTCATCTGCCGGCTTACAGAGAAGCTGCTGACCACCACCGCGAAAGACATTCGCGTGGCGACCTACTACTGCTGGGCGAAACTGCACCGGGAAGGCGAGCAGGGGCTGGCTGAAGGACTCGAACTGCTGGCCGGTCTGCTGGCGCGCTTTGGCACACAGTTGCACCCGCAGCGTGACCGCAGCCGTAAGGCGGCACTGGAATGGCTGGCAGGATCGCGTATGACTGACTCGCTTTCCCTGTACCCGGAAGTGGTCAGGATCGATGCGATGCGTACTACCGGGGCGCTGCTGCTGATCGCCGGGCTTACCGAAAATGAGCCGGATGAAACACGCCCGGAGCTTAATGCGCTGTACGGTGCCCTGGAAAGTCGTCTGCACAAAGCGGGGGGCGTGGATGCGGTGGTCCCGCAGAACGCCAGTACCAGCGAACCCCCTTTGACCATCAGTCACAGTGATGTCCCGGCCATCGGGCGGATCACCTCCGGTCAGGATTTGCTGGCCCAGGCCCGCACGCTCACCGAATACCTGCGCGATCAACCAGATGGCTGGCTGTCAGCACACCATCTGATGAAGAGCCTGCGTCACGACACCCTGCGGGCCATTCCGGCACCGGATGCGCAGGGGCGTACTCGTATCGAACCCCCAAGGGCGGACCAGCGGGCGCTGCTTAAACGCCTCTACCTGCAACAAAACTGGGCTGAAATGCTGGAAACGGCGGACAGCACCTTTTCCCGGGGTGCCAATCACCTGTGGCTGGATTTGCAATGGTATATCCACCAGGCCCTGACGAAATCCGGGCAGGGCGCATTGGCCGACATTGTCGCGGCTGACCTTAAGGGATTGCTGACCCGCCTGGCCGGTCTCGAAACGCTGGCGTTCAGTGACGGAACACCGTTTGCAGACGAGGTGACGCTGAACTGGATCCAGCAGAGTGTGCTGGATACGAGCGGCGGGTGGGGCAATGGCACGCCATCAGCCCCGATAAGCGCCGGTAACGATGACATTCTGGCACTGGAGCCGGAAGCCGTGGCGCTGGCGGACAGCGAAGGCCCGGATGCCGCGCTGGGCTGGCTACAGACCCGACCCGGCATGACCACCGATCGTCAGAAGTGGCTGTTGCGCCTGCTGATGGGGCGCATTGCTGAGCAGTACGGTAAAAATGAGCTGGCGGTGCACCTGTTTGCGGAGCTGGGTGAGCGTGCCCGTGAAGTGACCCTCAGTGACTGGGAGCCTGAGCTGTTATTCGAAGTTCAGGCCCGCCATCTGAAACTCCTGCGCCTGAAAGCCAGTCGCAGTGAGGCTGATAAGGCCCGCCTTACGCCGGTAATGGACCAGCTACTTGCCGGGCTGATTGCTGTCGATCCTGCCCGTGCCGCCGTGCTTTGCGGTTAAATCCACAGGAACAGAAATAAATGGAAGATTTGACCCTGCGTTATTACGACGCGGAAATGCGCTACCTGCGTGAAGCCGCGAAAGAGTTCGCACAAACCCATCCCGATCGCGCAGCAATGCTCGACCTGGAGAAAGCCGGGACGCCCGATCCCTATGTCGAACGCCTGTTTGAAGGCTTTGCTTTCTCAATGGGGCGTCTGCGGGAGAAGATTGACGACGATCTGCCGGAACTGACCGAAGGGCTGGTCAGTATGCTCTGGCCACACTACCTGCGTACCATTCCGTCGCTCTCGGTAGTGGCATTTACCCCTGCGCCGCATGCCATGAAAATGGCAGAAGTGGTGCCAGCGGGTCTTGAGATATATTCCCGTCCGGTAGGGCCAAAGAACACCGTCTGCCGTTACCGTACCACCCAGGATGTGAGGCTTAATCCCCTGGGTGTTTCGGGCATTACCATGACAACCGAACCTGACGGTCGGTCGCTGTTGCGGATACGCTTTGCCTGCAGCAGCCAGGCAGACTGGTCCAGTGCTGACCTCAGCCGTCTGAGCCTGTATCTCGGGGCGGATGCCCCCGTCAGCAGCCAGCTGCACCTGATGCTGACCAAACGGCAGGCTGCTTTTTATATGCGCCTGCCCGGGCAGGCTGACCGTATCCGTCTTGACGGGTATTTCTCGCCGGGGGGATTTGCAGAGGAGGACGGACTGTGGCCGAAAGGTGACGCCGCTTTCAGTGGCTACCAGTTGCTGCTGGAGTACTTCACTTTTCGCGACAAGTTTATGTTTGTCCACCTTAACGGTCTGGAGGGTATCACGCCGCCAGCAGGGGCCGAGTATTTTGATATTGAAGTGGTGCTCAGTACGCCGTGGCCATCAGACCTGCCGGTCACCGATGACGCGGTTCGCCTCCACTGCGTACCGGTGATTAACCTGTTTACGCTGGAGGCTGACCCGCTCACTATCTCTGGTCTTGAAAGCGAGTACCTGCTGCGTCCTAAACGTCTGCAGGACGGACATACCGAGATTTATTCGGTGGATTCAGTCACTGGCTCAAACCGGACCAGTGACGCAGAGTATGTGCCGTTCAGCAGCTTCAGGCACAAGGGCGGGATGATGCGCCGTCATGCACCACCCCGTTACTACCACACCCGCGTGAAACGCAGCGTCACCGGGCTGTATGACACCTGGCTTATCCTCGGCGGTCACCAGTGGAAAGATGACCGCCTGTTTGAGCGCGAAGCCGTGTCGCTGCAAATCACTGGCACCAACGGTCAGCTACCGCGCCGGGCATTACAAAGCACGCTGCTTGACCGCTGTGAACAGGTAGTCAGTACACCGCTTTCAGTACGCAACCTCTGCAAACCAACGCTGCCAGTCTATCCGCCTTCCGAAGACCGTTTCCAATGGCGGGTTTTGAGTCACCTTGGATCCGGCTTCCTGAACATGATGAGCACGGCCGAAGTGCTACGCGGGACGCTTGCGCTCTATAACTGGCAGGAAGATGAGCTGAACACCCGGCGTCTGGAGGCGATTCAGCAGGTGACGCACCACCGCCTTCAACGTTTTGAGCAGGGATACCTGCTGCGGGGGCTGGATATCGAAGTGACCCTCGACAGCAACGGCTTCACCGGTGAGGGCGACATCCATTTGTTTGGTGAAATGCTTAACCGGTTCTTTTCGTTGTATGCCGATATGAATCAGTTTAACCAGCTCACCCTCATCGTTCAGCCAGAAGGAAAATGCATCCGGTGGAAAGAAAATCACAGTCCGCGTCTGCCAGGCTGATAAAGCGGCTGGGGGACCGGCTGCCATATATCAACTTTTACCGCTTCTGCCAGTTACTGGAACAGAGCCAGCCTGACAAACCGGTCACCGGCAGCACCTGGCAGGTACGCCATGAGCCGGTGCGCTTCCGGCCCCATCCGGGCATGGGCTTTCCGGCATCTGAAATCAAAGGGATTGAGCAGTCTGAGCATTCGCATCTGCCGCCGACTGTGCGCATCACCTTTATGGGACTCTACGGTGTGGAGTCCCCGCTGCCGACGCACTATATCGATGACATTACCCAGCGACGGGAAGGGTATGAGGCCACCGCGGATTTCCTCGATATCTTCAACCATCGGCTGATTGCCCAGTACTACCGTATCTGGCGGAAATACTCCTACCCGGCGACCTTTGAGGAAGGGGGTAAGGACAAAACCTCACAGTATCTGCTGGGGCTGGCCGGGCTCGGAATTGACGGTTGCACGGACAGTATCGCGGCCCCGGCTTCGCGCTTTCTGGCACTGCTGCCGGTCATGTTGTTGCCGGGGCGTACCGCAGAAGGCATGGTCTCGCTGGTGCGTCTGCTGGCACCCAACACCCAGGCGAAGATCTGGCACCACGATAAACGCCGTGTGCCGTTAAAAAAGCCGCTGACCCTGAGCGTCAGCCAGCCCGTCACCCTGACAAACCGACCGGTGATGGGTAACTATGCTACCGATGTGAACAGCCAGGTGCTGATGCGCCTGATAACCTCAGACCCGGCTGAGGTGCAGGGCTGGTTACCGGGCGGGGAGCTTCACACGGATTTAATGGCGCTGCTGCATGTGTATCTTGGGTCACGGCTTGATGTGCGTCTGCAGTTGTGTGTCGACCGTAGCCTGCTGCCGGACGCGACAATAAGCACTAAACCCGGAGCCGATGCTGTGCAACTGGGCCGCACAGCCGTGATGTGCCCGCTGAACGCGGCGAATACTGCTACTCACCCCAAAACCATAACCATCAATCTTGGCCGCTATGAGCGGGTACAGGAAAATATTCACCGCAGGGAGACCGATGAAGATGGCGATTACCGCTGGTAAATTTCCCCTGGTTGCACTTGCCGCAGGTATCACTCTGATACTGGCGGGTTGTGGCCTGACTCAAAAAGTCACGGACGGCACGGTTGCCATGACTAAATCGATTTTCTATAAGCAGGTAAAAACCCTGCATCTTGATATTCGCGCCCGGGAAGCCATTAACAGCAATGCCAGTGGGGTTGCGCTTTCGACGGTGGTGCGAATTTACCAGTTGAAGGACCGCAAGACTTTCGACAGCACGGACTACCCGTCACTGTTTAAAGCCGACAGTCAGGCCATCAGGGCGGATCTGGTGGCAGAGAAAGATATCCGCCTGCAGCCGGGTGGGGCGGTGACGGTGGATATGCCGATGGAGGAAGACGCGCAGTACGTGGCGGTGGCCGGGATGTTTATGTCACCGGACCAGCTGAACAATACCTGGCGCGTAGTACTGAGTCGCGATGACCTTAATCCGGATAAGGCCCGGGTGATTGCAGCGGGCAACAACCAGTTGATCCTGCAGGCGCTCAACGATGAGTGAGTCATCCCGTCCTTCGCTGTATGAAACGCTCTACGGCAACTTCACCGGCGGCCTCGACCTGCATCAGGTCAGCGAGCAGAACCAGGTTATTCTGTCCGTACTCGACAATATGCAGCGTATCCTCAACAGTCGTGCGGGAGCGCTGACGCATCTGCCGGACTATGGTTTGCCCGATATGACAAAAATACTGCAGGGCATGCCGGGAACGGCGCATGAGATGATGGGCGCATTGTCTGCCGTACTGCTCAACTATGAGCCACGCCTGAAAAAAATAACCGTTGTCCTGCTGGATCAGAACGTCCCGGGAGAACTGCGCTATGCCATTGATGCTGAGCTAAACGGTGTCGGTCTGGTGCGTTACGGAACCGAGTTTATGCCCGAGGGGCGGGTTCTCCTGCGACATCTTAAGCAGCAGTATCTCGACACGACAACCCGTCTGTCAGGCCAGAGAACACCCTGTCAGTAAAATCACAGTTCCTCGAAAAATTGCAGGCCAGACAGCCAGCCCCTGTCTTGTTTATCAGCAAGACTCTGGCCGATATCGCAGAATTTCGCTTGAGAATAACGCAGCTTCAGGAGCAGATGGACGCGTGGCTGGTGGATGCCGGACTGAATGTGGAGGCGTTCACGGCATCTGTCACTGACCTGCTGGTGGAGGGCGGGCTTTTGACATTGCCGGTATCGTCCTGCGAGTCGACGACCGGGCCGTAAAATTTATGCCGGTATTTTTGTACGGTCAGGGTGTGACCGGGTGTGTGGAGGCGACCTTTCATGATGGAGGACATGTGACTTCACTGGGGCGTTTGTTCATGCGGTCAGGAACGGTGAACAACTGGACCTTTACTCCGCCTGGTACATTATCCCGCCCAAGGCAGTGTTTTGATGAAAGTACATTTTTTAGTTTGTCCCTGGCGCTTCTGCCATAGTTGCGGGTATTGCAGTACCCGTCTCCCTGAATATGCAGAAAGCGAAGCTGCATAAACGACAATCTTCAATAGTTCCTGATACGCCAAATGGACAACTGGTCATGAATGACATCTCCCCACGTAAAATAAAAACTGGTGGCGACCCACGCACGCTGCCGGACTATGCCGCCTTGCGCGATGAGCTGAACAAACTCACGCATCCGGCGAGGCCGGATGTGAACTGGCGATATGCCGAAAAACTCTGTCTCTCACTGTTTGAGCTGAATGGTGTGGAGCTACAGACGCTGTCCTGGTACACGCTGGTCCGTACGCAACTGGCTGGCTTATTCGGGCTTAATGAAGGGCTTGCGATACTCGAGGCCCTGATCAGTCATCAGTGGGGGGCGCTGTGGCCGCAGCCCGTTCATGCCCGCATGGAAATCCTCAGCAGCCTGAGCCAGCGTCTGCAGCAACGGATGCGCTCTCTCCCGCTAAATTACAGCGACCTCAGCCAGTTGTATCGGGCAGAGCAGTTGCTTACTGGTCTGGGAGAGGTGTTGCAGCGTCTGGAGCTTAAACATCTCAGCCAGCTTGATATGTTGCGTACCCGGATGCACAACAGTGCTATCCGGCTGGAAAACAGCGACGACACAACCAACTCCGGGCCGAGTATTCAGCCGGGTATTGTGTTGCCTGCCACCGTGATGAACGGTGCGACAGCGGCCACAAAGGAGCTTGCCGGTCGCCCGCCTGATGATACCCCAGGCAGTGCAATTAAGTGGGTATATGTCGCGCAACCAGAACAGCAGCCGAACGTGGAAGTGCTGTCGACAATGCCCGCTCCGGTTAAAAAGTGGAAATCCTTCGTCGCCGGGATGTGTACCATGCTGGTGATAAGCACCGTCGCCGTGTGGAGCTGGCAGTATCTTCACCGACCTGATCCGCTACAGACTCAGCTTGCAGCTTCACTGGCGCCATTCCCTGCACCTCTCTCGCCTGAACAACTGGATATGTTGCGTCAGCAGACTTCTTTACCGAAGGACCTTATCGCCCAGACACAGCAGCAGCTTGCCTGGTTGGATAAATTACCTCCTGACTGGAATATCACTTACGCAAGAAAACTTACAGAACAGGTTCAGTCGCTGTGGCCGGAACAGGCTAAACATCTGACACAGCAGCGGCAGCAACAAATTAATGTCTCTGCGTTGTCAACTGATGCAATGAACGGCTGGCATAAAGGTATGACGCAGCTTCAGGCTCTTGCCGATAAACTGAATGCGCTTGACGGTCAGAGAGGGAAATACATCACCGTTAGTGAACTTAAATCGCAGGTCTTTGGCATGCTGACAAGCTTCAGGCAGACAGTTCCACTGGAAGAACAGTTTCGTTTGCTGAATCAGTTGCCTGAAGACTCGCTACAGCGTCAGCAGCAGGTCCGGCAGGCTGAGCAGCGCCTCCGGGCTCAAGTCTATACGCTGGTGGAAGAAAAACAGCGTGACTGATGTAAAACATTGGCTGTTTTTATTGAGTGATGACAGAAATTTCATTAGGGGGGACTTTAATGAAGTTGTACAGCCTTAAAGTCAATGGATTTAAACGAATTCAGTCTGCAGAAATAAAATCTGGTGACGCCACCTTTCTGATTGGTGCTAATAATGATGGCAAAAGTTATTTTCTGAAAGACGTTAAATGGTGACTTTCAGATAAAAAGAAGATGGATGCTGATTGTTCCTATTGTTGTGCACTGTTGAATCTATAAGCTTGTCAATATAATCAGCATACCACTGCATCATCTCCCGGCATTTATCGAGATACTACGCATAATTATAGGTCCCACAATACAGTTCTTATCCACATGACCGAGCTGCATCTCGATCCAGGCTGTATTAAACCCCTGCTCATGCACAATGGTACTCATGGTGTGGCGAAAACCAGGCCCAATCGCTCTCTTATCGTAGCCAACCCTTTTTATAACCATATTAATGCTAGCCTCACTCATCGGTTTGTTCACATCATTGCGTCCCGCAAAAATGAGCTGGTAATTTCCTGTTAACTCTCCCAATTGACGAAGAGCGCTCAAGGATTGAACTGATAATGGGACACCGTGATGACGTTTCATTTTCATTCTGGTTTTGGGGATTTCCCAGATACGATTATCAAAATCTATTTCACTCCATTCAGCCAGACGTAATTCTACTGTTCTCAATCCTGTCAGCATGAGCAATCGGGTTGCGAAAAGGGTAATAAGATATCCAGAGTAACTTAATAGCTTTTGCAAAAAATCCGGCAGATCTGCGGCAGTAAGAAAGCGATAGTGCTGTTTCTTATGGCCTTGTAAAGCTGCTACCAGGATCAGCTGCTGGGTTGTATTCGGCACGATCTGTCACAATCGCGTAGCGAAAAACCTCACTACAGCGCTGGCGAACTTTGCTAGCGAGATCAGGTGCTCCGCGCTTTTCCATTCGTTGCAATACAGATAAAAGTACCAGTGGCTTTCTTTCATTCACTGAATAAGAGCCTGGGTAGGGGAGGACATTATTTTTAAAAGCTCGCTTGACGTAATCAGCATAATTCTTCGACCAGCCAGATACTTTTGCGTTGTACCATGCGAGAGCGATTGCTTCAAATGTAGGGGTAACCGGGAGCCTTTTGGCTGGCTGCTCAGCTTTTTTTGACTTCACCGGGATTCTTATCATTCGCTAATACTTTTCTGGCTTCATCTCGTTTAGTACGGGCTTCCGCAAGTGATATGTCTGGATAGATCCCGAATGACAATTTTTCTCTTTCCCGGCAAATCGATATTTCATACGCCAGTACTTTGAACCATTAATATAAATCATGAGATAGAGCCCTCCGCCGTCAGCTAGCATATAGGCTTTGTCTCTGGTCGTTGCAGTTTCGACCTGACGCGCATTTAAGCGCATTTTGGGGGGCTCATTTTTCATTGAACAGGGTAAGCCCCCAAATGTTTATTGATTCACGTTGAAATGTGCAGACATCAGTTGACGTCGCATAGCCAGAATTGAGGGTTTATCGCTGATTATAAGGAGTTTTATTGAATTTGGTTGATATCAGGAGAGGTGTATCTGGTGTCCCCTGCAGGAATCGAACCTGCAACTAGCCCTTAGGAGGGGCTCGTTATATCCATTTAACTAAGGAGACATTGAGCGGGTATGTTCTAAACCGTTCGTTTCTGCTTCTATCTTATCGTAATTCCTCATGTTTTTTCAAGTCTTACGCTCCTTTTCATTCCGGTTTGTGTCTTTCTGTACCAGATTACCGCTGTTTCTTATAACGGATTTGGTCAGTAGGGCCACACGTGTGCTGGCGCTCTCGGATCAGGCCATGGTAGAGGTTATTAATTCGGTCACGCTTTACGGCGCAAACGTGCCGCTGCTGAACCCGCTGGATGATACTTTTGGTGTTCAGTAAGGTGCTGGCTCAGACACCTCTGTTTATGTGCATTAGCGGAGTGCCGGGTTTCGTTGCACCCAGAAGGGGGTGGTGGTGTCAGACGAAATGACCAGTTCAGGGTGCAGACGAATATGGTTATTCCGGCGTCCGGTCAGACAGGCGCCGTGTATTACCTGGCTGTGAGCAGCGGTTCATGTGCCGTGCCGACAGGCTCGGTAACCCAGCTAATCAGTTCGGTGCTATCCACCCAGAAACTGTCTACACATGTTGATGTTGGTACGCCCGGACTCGCGGCGAAGAGTGAATCGTAGTCCCGGTCGCGGATTATGCGGTCGGGAAGGGTGACGGTGCAGGGCGTGCCCGATCTGCTGGCCGCCCCCGCAGGCAAAGGTCGATGACGTTATATCCGCGAAGGTGTCCTACCGGAAAGCCAATACTTAGCAATGGGTCATCATCACGGGCGGCGGCGATCCTTATCAACGGCGCGGGGGAAATTTACGTTTAAAATACCGGAATACGGGCATGACGTGGGTGAATTTCAGGTTAAGGCAATCAACACCAAGCTGGTGAATTTGCCGTTTGTTTACTCGTATGAAGCAGAGGCAACTGAGAAATGATGACGGGTTTTAGAAATAGTTGTGTTGGCCCTGGCCAAAAACGTGACCTCAACACAGACGATTATCACAGTGATGCCGGATCAGGGCGCAATGTTTGCCGAACTGCTGACCGATGATTATGAAAATCCCGCAAATCCTCAGAATATGTACGCGATTATTACGCTGACTAAATCTGGTCAGATTACCCGGGACATTTGCCATATAACGGCGGTGAAGAGCAACGTGCTGAGGATTGTGCGTGATCGGGAGGTGTTGGCAGCCAGAGGCTGAGCGTTTAACGACGTCATGGCCAACTTCGTGACGGGGTTATGAGAACGGTTTTATGCAGGCTGAACAGCTACAGACGGGCCGGTACACGGCGGCGGTTGCCGGTGTGTCGGAGAAAATGCGCTGGCCATACAACGGACAGGTGTGTTTATTCTGAATAACGCCTCAAACTGGAGCTTCAGAACGCCGATTATTGTTGTTCCTGCCTTGACCAATACTGGGGTCGTCACCCTGCAGCCTGGTAACGGGCGATAAAGTTTTAAGCATGTTCCATCTTTTATAAGGGTAACAAGGCCGAGTGAGAGGCCGACGATATCATTGCTGGTATTCCGATCGCATGCCTGCAGGACAAGAGCAAAACGTTTCTTAACGTGATAAACCCGGTCAAAGTCTTTTCACTGGCTGAAGGGCTGGTGCGCAGCGTTAATAAGGTCATTGAGTGGTTGGAAAAGCCATAAAAAATCCACCATCCAGGAAAGGGTAAGAAGGTGGCAGCATTGAGATAAGTTTGGTTGAATCAAAAAAAATCACCAAACGGGAGTGAAGAGTTTTAAATACATTTAAATTATTGATAATTAGCCCGCTTTTAGCATGCGCTTAAAATCCACTTCCTACTTCAAGTTGGCGTAGTATTATTAATAAGTAGTGAGGATAATTAAAATAAAAAGTATTTTTCTCAATGGTTTCCATATTGGTAATGTATTTTCGACGGGGCAAGGGTGGGTTAGTGAAACATAAGGTTAAACTGAAATTTTAGCGATCGGATTTAGCCGTACAGCATTGGGTTATTCACTGCAGTAAGGGAAGCATAGAGTCTGGCGCATTAAAGGAAAAAACAATCATGCAAATAAAAAACCTGTATTATAGGGGCGGAAATATTACAAATGGAATAATTCGACATGAGCTAACGCTGACCAGATGCATAATAATGATAATTGTTGTGAAAGATATGTCATGGTTCGCTTCAGGTGATGTGGAGCTCGAATCGCAAAAGTTGGGCATGTATAGCGCGCTGGACGGGTCTGATAGTATAGCAACGCTCAATGAACAACGAAGAAGTCTGGACTTTATCAGTATGGGTGACACACGGAGACCGGGGAGGGGGAGCCAGAAATAATCAAAGGATCCGGCGCTGATAAGAAAATAAATGCTACCAGACGATATGCCATATAACGATATGCCATATAATAAAGGCGGCCATTGACGCAACAGACGGAACCCTTACCGAATGAAACCATCTCGAAACACTTACGCACTACCAGAAAAAAACGCCCCGATAGAAGGGCGCTTTCGAAAACCGAAAAAATATAGAATTTAATGGGATTACATTGAGGTCGCTATCGCGTGAGAGAATATACGGTCTGATAGATAAACCCCGAGTAAACAAATGCGGATTGCAGATTTCAGGTTTTGAGGAAAATCAATTTTTGGCCATTAATTCGCATCTGATGGTATGAGGTGCCGGATTTTTTTATAGGTTAATTTTTATTCCAATGTGATTGAATGTTAAAGATGTTCAATAGTCCGATTTTCAGACTTGAAGTCCGGGCTATATTTTCTGATTGCTATATTGTCAGTCTAATGCGTTGGCATTAGTCTCTTTTTATCCCTGATGTCAGATGAATTATTTCATGAGGTGACGATATAAAGACATTCCTGAAAGTGTAAATAGTTTCCGGATGACGGGGTCTGTATGTTTTGTTATTGATGATTTTTTATCATCACATTATCAGCTCACCCTTATGATCCTGTACATCAGGCAGTAAGCGGTCTGTGAGATCGCTTGATATGGGTTCCATTCGGCAACGTACAGTACACCACCTTCCCGAATTTACTCATGTCAAAAGTCAGCTGCCCGTTCTTCGGGTGATAGTATTGCTTAGCTGAATCTTTTTTGTGCTGCGCCAAAGAGCAGCAGGCTGTCACACCTGGCAGGGAAAAAATGAATAGTGATGATTTGATGCTTTACCTCTGTAAACGATAATTAGATCAGTTTCAGCATTAATGCTATCTGGCTTCGTTATTCAACGACTGAGTTTTTCATGAGCTTGACACCTTCCTTTGTCAATCTTAAAGCGGCAGGGTTGAGAACTTTTCTGCCCCTGACAATGGTAATGGCAGTGTGTTCAATGCTACCTTCAGAAATAAGCTGCTGAATGTTGGCAATAAGACCGGCATTAGCGAGGCTTCCGAATTGCTGGCTAATCTCATTATCAGTAATAAAACGAGGATAAATCTGATAAAGGTATTTCAGTATGCCCCACTGTGAGTTTTCAGAAAAATGTGTTTTCATTTTGCGTCTTCCTTACGTTTAATCAACTCATTAATCAACAACTTTCAGACCATTTATTCTACAGTGGCAATCTTGCAAGCCAAAAAACTGTTCTCCATCGCAGCACCGTATGGCCTCCTGATGAACCAATGTCTGCCGTATTCGTTCTTTGATATAGCGAACATGACAAACTCATCAACATCACTTGAGCAACTCATATATTACTGTACCATCATGGCATAAGGCGGAAAGATGGACCGTGCTTTAAAGATGTCACTCCGTAATTTCAATCACCAAAGACTATGGCTAATTAATTAATAGCCTTATGATTACCTCTTGAAATTATATGAATGTATGGCTTGCTCTCAACGTCAAGGTGTTTTGATTCAGGTTTTCATGTGCCTGGGCTATTTCTCTTTCTTAAATTATTTCACATATCCAGAAATTGCTCAAAAGTAAGTGTCAACTGAGCGGGCCTTAGAAAATTAACCCCACCACAACTGCGTACTGCCATCTTTCTTACAAGACCCCGCCTGACCAGAACATTTACGTTATCCGCCATTACGGATTCGCTATATTGCCCGAAGGCTGAAAAATATTGTCTTCCCGTCAGCGGATCCGGATAGGCAATTGCCAGCGCTGTGAGTATCTCTCTCTGTATACGGGCGGTAAGAAGTGTCTTATCCATCAGTGAAATCCATTCTGTTACGATTCACCAATAAAGGATGCTACTTAAGCGCAGCTGCAAAAATGATCAATATCACATTAATCACTCTTAACGATCGATAAGGGTGCATTGATCGGATTAAACGATCGTTTGCCTGTAAGTGTCGTTACTGAGAGGGGGTTGATCGACGAAGCCGGTCATATGCTGAGTTGAATGGGGTGTGCTGCTTATGTCGTGGGGGCATGGTTAGTATAGGCGCAGCAAATCGGCAGAAAATTGTTGAGCATCAGGATAGGGATGAGGCATCGTTAATGCAATCGTCTAATGCCGATCAAATGAGGATATACCGTATGCGGTTAGTGCAAACCAGCCTGGCATTGCTAACACTTTGTGAGAGCGCCATGAAAGATGGTGCCGATTACCGGAGTCGAACTGGTGACCTGCTGATTACGAATCAGCTGCTCTGCCATCTGAGCTAAATCGGCATGGTGGGTCGTGCAGGGTTCGAACCTGCGACCGATTGATTAAGAGTCAACTGCTCTGCCAGCTGAGCTAACGACCCATGCTATGATGCCAGGTGCCTCCCGGTGGGTCAGAAAAGCCAGAACCTGACCCGCGCCTTAATCGCCAGTAACGGGCTGTTTGGCTGACGCAGCCAAAGGGAATCACCGCAGCCCGAAAAGCATAGCGGTAGTTACATCAACAATGTTTCAACTCATTGGAAAAAAGCCACCTTCTGAAACAGCAATGCGAGTAAGGAGATTGAGAAAACCTGGATTAGCGCGATGGCTGGAGATATCTCAAAATAAGGTCGAATCGGAAATACAACGAGGCTTATAACCGAAAAAAAACGCCCGGCGAAAGGCGTTAAAATCGATATGCAGTAGAAGATGACAATGAGGTGGAACGCTATCTTATCTCCAGCTATTCTGCATGAACTACTCTAAATATTTATCAAATGGCTAATTATTGACAGGAGTATAAATTGACTCACATCAAATTTCTGTCAGTTTAATTTCATAAGGCCGCATTAACCCTATAAGAGCAATCACACTGATAGCAAAGATGATTAATGAGCGGATCTATTCGAGCAGCACTTCCTGAAGTCCTTTGCCTCCATAAATTATCAGCAATACGCTGTATTTTCACGCTGGTGCTTATAGTAATCCCCCCACATTCTGCTGAGCAAAAAGCAGTATTGGCAATAATGCGTTGATCTTCGCAACAGATACCTATGCCATCGGGAGCGGGTTAACAAGAGCAAAAGTGATGATAAGTGATTGTGCTAAATCAGCAATGTCCATAACCGTTCCTCCTCATTCTGTTTAATCGAACGTCTATTCTGGACACTGTGCAGCCCTACTATCCAGATCATAACCTGGGCTTAAAACCAACAGTCAGTATGGACTTATATATGTACCGCGCCCATTTAGAGCCGGTTGCGAGGTGCGTAGGGGAAAGCCAGACCTGCGCGCTTGTTATACATCGTTCACGAGCCATATATCCGTCTCTTCGAACAGTTCTTCAATTTACGTCGCTAGCTTTATCTTGTCATTCTTGCAGGCGTCTGTCTGAATGCTGTTGTTCCCCATCATCGGTTTCACCCTCACTTCGTATTGGGAAAAAAATACGATGAATGGGTTTCTCCCGTTCTGTCAGGGTCATCATTTAGGCATTCGGCAGGCCATCCGCATTCTGTTTGTCATTGATGAGTTCGCCGTACATTTTGCACCTCATATTTAGACTAAATGGATGCACAGTCATCTATTAGCGAGATGACACGGCGTAAATCAGTCGCGGGGGATCCTGAGAGCGGTTCGACGTTATGGAACAAGACTAAGTGGTAAGTTTAACCGATTGAATCTATGTGCATGGATGCGTAAATGAATATGCAAGATATCGGTTTAATTGATTGTATTTTAATGGTTTTAAATTAAATGTCGTTATGTGCATTTAATTAAGAACAGCGGGGCGCGGTATCGCGCAAACAGCCTAAGAGATTCATTATATCGCCGCGCGTTTGCTCATTCTGCCAGCAATCCCGCTTTTACACTGATTGCTATTGTGTTCAGATTTCTGAAAACAGTGCACGCTGAAAAAGCCAGTCTTCCGCAGGCTGCAGGTGTGATATCAATGTTACCCGTTCAGGCGGGATGTCTGAAAGGCAGACAGGGCTGGAAAATCTGCACTGTCTGCCTTGCCGTTTACTCCGCTTTTTCCTGCTCTTCGCGCTGGCGGCGTTTCTCCTGCTTCCGCTTTTCCGCCTTCGCTTTGGCAACGGCCGCTTCACTCATATCGTTGCGGATCTGCGCATGGCTGATCAGGGCAAAAATCAGGGTGCCGCCGGTAATGTTGCCGAGCAGGGTCGGCAGTGCAAACGGCCAGAAGAATTCATGCCAGCCGATGCTGCCATTAAACACCAGATAGAGCACTTCCACCGAACCCACCACGATATGCGCCAGATCACCCAGCGCAACCAGCCAGGTCATCATCACAATCACCAGCAATTTGGCGCCGCCCGCAGAGGGAAACATCCAGACCATGGTGGCGATAATCCAGCCGGAAATCACCGCATTGGCAAACATCTCGCCGGGTGAATTTTCCATTACCTTCAGACTGATGTCGGTAAACGCCTGGCGGGTAGCCTCATCAAATATCGGCATCTCATTAAATGCCAGCGCACCCAGCGCCGTACCGATCAGGTTACCCAACAACACAATGCCCCATAACCGTAACAGCAGACCCGCGTTGCTCCAGGTAGGTTTATGCATCACCGGTAACACGGCGGTAACGGTGTTTTCGGTAAACAGTTGCTGGCGCGCCATAATAACGATAACAAAACCAAAGGTATAACCGAGGTTTTCAAGCAGAAATGCACCCGGTACGCCATCCAGATGCACCTGAAATATCCCTTTTGCCATTAGTGAGGCGCCCATGGACAATCCCGCAGCGATAGCTGACCAGAGCAGCGCCATACCGTCGCGCTCCAGCTCCTTTTCCCCATCCTGGCGAATCTCTTCATGGATCGCCGCAGCGCGAGAGGGTAAAGCCTCCTCATCGACTTCGATGTCAGTGCCCTTGTCCTTCTCTTCGCTCTCTACGTCGTTAGGACCCTGTTCATTACCTGATGAAGGCTTCATATTTTCTCCTGGTGATAGTGCTGTAGCGTAATAAGCGTAGCTGTTTTTTATTTGCCGATAATGTAACGACCAGTGCGAATAAGCGTAACAATGTTTTTCGGCACTGCATTTTTATTGAGACTCTCTGCGATACCGCACGAATAGCCCCCTTGCATTGATCCTGAGCGGTGGGTCAGACTTCGGCCCACAGCAACATTGTGGTAATATCCCGGCCACTTTTAGCTGGTGCGATTCCCCCCTTCATGTTGGAAATCATTACGCTCACTTGTGCATATGACGATAATGCGCTGTTCCGGCAGCTCTCATTTCGCGTTTCTGCAGGTGACATTGTGCATATTGAAGGCCCCAATGGAGCCGGTAAAACCTCGTTACTGCGCCTGCTGGCTGGCCTTAGTCATCCTGAACAGGGTGAAATACGCTGGCAGCAGCAGCCGATCCTGCGGCAGCGCGAAGCCTGGCATCAGGCGATGCTCTATCTGGGCCACCATCCCGGTGTCAAAGGCGTGCTCACGCCGCTGGAAAATCTGCGCTTTTACCATCCCGATTGCAGTGATGCGCAGATCTTTGCTGCGCTTGAATGTGTCGATCTCACAGGCGACGAAGAGGTGCCGGTCAGCCAGTTGTCGGCGGGTCAGCAGCGCCGGGTGGCGCTGGCGCGTCTGTGGCTCAGCCAGGCCCACATATGGATTCTCGACGAGCCCCTGACCGCCATCGACAAAGCGGGTGTAAAAAAATTAATGGCGAAATTCGCCCGGCATGCCGATAACGGTGGCGCAGTTATCCTGACAACCCATCAGGATTTGCCTGCCGAGGCTACGCAGGTGCGTAAAATTCGGCTCGGCGAAGGGGGGACAGGCTGATGCTGTTTCGCCTGATCCAGCGTGAATTGCGCATCGCCTTTCGCGGCGGGGCGGATGTGATCAATCCGCTCTGGTTTTTCCTGATTGTGATTACTCTGTTTCCACTGGGCATCGGACCGGACCCGCAACAGCTGGCGCGCATAGCACCGGGCGTTGCCTGGGTTGCTGCGCTGCTGGCGTCGCTGCTGGCGCTAGAGCGACTGTTTCGCGATGACTTCAGCGATGGTTCGCTGGAGCAACTGGTTCTGATGCCAACGCCGTTACCGGTCACGGTCATCGGCAAAGTGGTTGCTCACTGGCTGGTCACAGGCGTACCGCTAATTATTCTGTCGCCGCTGGCCGCACTGTTGCTGTCGCTGGATTTTAATGGCTGGCGGGCGATGGCCTTAACTTTGCTGCTTGGCACGCCGACCCTGAGTTTCCTCGGCGCCATAGGGGTAGGGCTGACGGTGGGTTTACGGCGTGGCGGCGTGCTGCTTAGCCTGCTGGTGCTGCCGCTGGCGATTCCTGTATTGATCTTCGCCAGTGCGGCGATGGAGGCAGCCAGTCAGGGACTGCCGATTGGTGGCTATCTGGCGATTCTTGGCGCGATGCTGCTGGGCAGCGCCACACTCGCACCATTTGCTACGGCGGCGGCGCTACGCATTACTTTGCACTAACAGCCGTTGAAATAACCGCGCGTAAAAGACGCGGCAACACTCTTTTATCGTTAATGTGAGCATTTGATATGTGGAAAGCGTTACATCAGCTGGCCAGGCCCGAACGGCTCTATCAGTTTTCGGGGCAACTGGTTCCGTGGTTCGCCATCTCAGGGCTGGCGGCGTTGCTGCTGGGCTGGGGCTGGGGATTCGGCTTCGCACCCGCTGACTATCAGCAGGGCGACAGTTTCCGCATCATGTACATTCATGTGCCCGCCGCGATGTGGTCGATGGGTATTTATGCTTCGATGGCCATCGCCGCCTTTGTCGGCCTGGTGTGGCAGATGAAAATGGCCGATCTGGTTTCCGCGGCCATGGCACCGGTGGGTGCGGTCTTTACCTTTATTGCGCTGGTCACCGGATCTGCATGGGGCAAGCCGATGTGGGGTACCTGGTGGATCTGGGATGCGCGTCTGACGTCGGAGCTGGTACTTCTGTTTCTCTATATGGGCGTGATTGCGCTCTATCACGCATTTGACGACCGCCGCACCGCAGGCCGGGCTGCCGGTGTTCTGATTCTGGTCGGCGTGGTCAATCTGCCGATCATTCACTTCTCGGTGCAGTGG
>Ga0075019_10000024_pt1 | contig 103664 bp, 85 predicted proteins | sample ColStrG_CSR_2013_FD_71473 | JGI IMG/M metagenome (GOLD analysis project Ga0075019, IMG submission 71473) | Freshwater sediment microbial communities in response to fracking from Pennsylvania, USA - Cold Stream Run_MetaG_CSR_2013 | ecosystem: Environmental > Aquatic > Freshwater > Creek >...
ACATTATTCTGAGAAAGAGAAGCAGGAGATCTTCGACCACGAGTTCATGCCGCACATCCATTCGATGTATAACTTTGGCTACCGCTTAACCCTCGACCGTGATGATGCAAAGGACCTAGTGCAGGACACGTATCTCAAGGCGTTTCGTTTTATAGAATCATTCCAGAAAGGAACTAATGCTAAAGCCTGGCTGTTCCGCATCCTGAAAAACAGTTTTATCAATGACTATCGTAAAAAGAGCAAGGAGCCTTCGAAGGTAGATTATCAGGAAGTTGAAACCTATTATAATTCGGACGAGGTAGACCGGCAGATCACGCCTGATTTAAGGGTGGAGTCTTTAAAAGACATGATCGGAGATGAGATCAGCAATGCGCTCAACTCGTTGGACGTCGACTTTCGTACGGTAATTATTTTATGCGACCTGGAGGGATTTAAATATGAAGAGATGGCAAAGATTCTCGATATACCGATTGGGACGGTGCGAAGCCGGTTGCATCGTGCGCGGAATCTGCTTAAAGATAAATTGAAATCATACGCTCAATCCATGGGTTATAACAAAGCATAAGTATGGCAACTTCTTCTAATCCCTTTATTCAGGCTGACGGCAAAAAGCCCACCTGCATGGAAATGCTCCAGTCGATCCTGGATGGTGAAGCAACGCCGGAGCAGAAAGTCTATTTCAAACAGCATATGGACCATTGCATGCCGTGCTATAAAGAATACAACGTGGACATGACAATCAAAGAACTTTTGAAAGCCAAATGCTGCGGAGGCAATTGCCCCGAAGACTTAATTTCTCAAATCAAGTCGAAGATCAAATCATCGGCCGCCTGATGCCTGGGTCACCGGCCGTAGCTTCGGGGAAGGGTGGTAAAGCGATTATTTTTTCTGCCCCCTCTGGTTCAGGTAAAACCACGATCGTCCATCACCTTCTCAATAATAATCCTGACTTAGGGTTTTCAATTTCCGCAGCTACCCGTGACAAGCGAGGTCGCAAAGAGGAAAACGGAAAAGATTACTACTTTCTTACGCCAGAAGAATTTAAACACAAAATCGATAACGATGAATTTGTGGAATGGGAAGAAGTTTATGCCGGTAACTTTTACGGCACGTTGAAATCCGAAATCGAACGGATTTGGAGGGAAGGCAGGAACGTAATTTTTGACGTGGATGTGAAAGGGGGCATCAACCTCAAAAAATATTTCGGTGATAAGGCACTGGCCATATTTGTGAAAGCTCCCTCCATGGAAATTTTAAAAGAGCGTTTAAAAGATCGTGGTACGGAGACAGAGGAGAGTCTTTCGCGAAGAATCTTTAAAGCGAATTTTGAAATGTCTTTTCAAGACAAATTTGATATGGTGCTGTTAAACGAAGATTTGGATAAGTCGTTAAAAGAAGCGCAGGAGCTTTACGATGACTTCAAAAATAAATAGCAAGGTGAAAATAGGTCTCTTCTTTGGATCGTTTAATCCCATTCATATCGGTCATTTGGCCATTGCTAACATCATGGCAGAAAACACAGACTTAAACAAAGTCTGGTTCATCGTTTCTCCGCAAAATCCATTAAAGCCCAGCAAAGGTTTGCTACATGAATTTGATCGTTATGATATGGTCAAAGCAGCCATCGCCGATAATTATAAATTTGAAGTAAGCGATGTGGAGTTTCATTTGCCCAAACCAAGCTACACGATTTACACACTTACCCATTTGCGAGAAAAATATCCGGAAAAAGAATTTTCCGTTATCCTTGGCGAAGACAACCTGGAAAATTTTACGCAGTGGAAAAACCATGAAGAGATTCTTAATCAATTCAGCCTCTATGTTTACCCACGGCCGCGTGTAACAAATTCTCCTTTAAAGAGTCATCCCCATGTGAAAATGGTTGATGCGCCGCTATTTGACATCTCCGCTACCTACATACGTCAATGTGTGGGTAACAATAAATCCATTCGTTACCTCGTTCCAGAAGCGGTGGAGCAGATGATTTGTGCCAAAGGATTTTTTAAGTAGCGAAGCGAAACAACTTTTACAAAAGAATTTTCGTCTATGCATTAACGGCTGATGAAACCATTTTTACTCTCCTTCTTTTTTATTTCAATTTATTTTCCATCGCTCAGCGGAGGCATAAAAGGATTCGTCAAGGCCGATGATGGAAGTCCGATGCCTTTTACATCCATCTATATACAGCAGACAGGTTCTGGCGCCACCACCGACCTGAACGGTTATTTTGAAATTCCTCTCCCGCCCGGTCATTATAGCGTGATCTTTAAATTCATCGGATACGAATCCGTCACACGGATCGTAGACGTTGACACCAGTTTTATTGAACTTCACATTACCCTGAAGCCGCAATCGATTATGCTGCAAACAGTGGTGGTAAGCGCAGGCAAAGAAGATCCGGCTTATACCATCATGCGCAAGGCCATCGCAAAAGCGAAGTATCACATTCAGCAATTAGACAGTTACACGGCCAAAGTGTATATTAAAGGCAAAGGCAAACTGAATGACTACCCTTGGCTGGCTAAGAAAATGCTGGAGAAAGAGGGCATTACCAAGGACCGCCTCTTTATCTCTGAATCCGTCAGTGAAATAAAATATACACGACCCAATAAATTCGAAGAAAAAGTTATCGCCGTTTACACACAGGGTAAGGATCGAAACACATCACCGAACAATTACTTTTTCGGAAGTTTTTATCAACCCGAAATAGCCGAGACGATTTCTCCTCTTTCACCAAAAGCGTTTTCGTATTATAAATTCGAATACGTCGGGACCTTCAAGGATGGCGCCTATGAAATCAGCAAAATCAAAGTTATCCCGCGATCAAAGGGCGACAATGTTTTTGATGGCGAAATATTTATTGTTGAAAACTGGTGGAGTATCCATAGCCTCGAACTAAAATCGTCCAAACTTGGAATTCATTTTAAGGTAAAAGAGATCTATAACCCCATTGAAGATAAGGCCTGGATGCCGGTGTCCATGCAGGCTATCGTCAGTGGAAAAGTTTTTGGGTTCGATTTTGCCGGGTCTTATAATGCTACCGTAAAAGAATATAAAATTCAAGTCAATCCTGCCTTACCGGTAGAAATGCAAGTAATCGATGAGAAATTAGAAAAAGAAGAAGCTAAGAAAGTGACGAAGCAATTCTCCAAAAAAAATCAACAACTCAAACAACGGCTCGAAAATGGTAAAGAAATTACAAACAAGGAATTAAAACAACTCGCTAAAGAGTATGAGAAAACGGAACGAGCTCAACAAAAGGAGCCTGATGTAATTTCAGAAAGTCACTACGCAATCGATTCGATGGCCTATAAAAAGGACTCCGTGTATTGGGCTGTGATCCGGCCTGCCCCGCTGGACAAAGAAGAGGTGCGAGGTTATAAAAAAACGGATAGCATCAGCGAAATACAGCGTAAACGTGATGAAGGCGACACGTTAAAGTCCAAACGAAAGAAAAAGGGGTTCAATCCTTTTGATGTTTTAACAGGTAATAGTTATTCCCTCGGAAAATCTTCTAATTTTCAAATCCACACGCCGTGGGGCGGCTACAATACGGTGGAGGGGGTAAATGCTATTTATCGTCTGAGTTACTTTAAGCGTTGGGTGAAGCGTGATACGGTCAACAAAGAAAGAAGACCTGATACAAAGCGCCTTGAAATAAGTCCGGTTTTTCGTTATGCCTTTGCGCGAGAAATTTTTAGCGGCTTTTTACGTGTAGATTACCGAACGCGAACCAACAGGGTTACGTTGAGTGGGGGTCAGTACATACAACAATTTAATCATGACGAACCCATTCATTCATTCATCAATACGTTCACTACATTAGTTCAAGGCCAGAATTGGATGAAGATATATGAACGTGAATTTATTGATGTAACGTTTCGTCAGCGGGTCAACGACAAGTTCTCCCTACGCACACAATGGTCATGGGCACGGAGGCACGAACTTTACAATATGAACGACTATTCATTTAACGATAAAAGTAAAGATCGTTTCACCCCCAACGCGCCTGTCAATGTTGAGCTGGCTGACACCCACTTCCCCGACAACACCGCCTTCAGTGGCTTCATAGGATTCGAAGCACGGCCATGGCAAAAATATCGCATCCGCAACGGAAATAAATATCGTGCGGACCGATCCACGCCCACCTTCACGTTGGACTACAAAAAGGGTTTTAGTAAGGTTTTCGGAAGTGATGTAGACTACGACTTGTTAGAGATCGGTGTGCGGCAAGGAATTCGTCTCGGTGTTCGTGGGTTGCTGGATATGAATCTGAAAGCCGGGCAGTTCTTTAATACCAAATCCATTTACTTCATGGATTACAAACATTTTATGGGTAACCAGACGCCGTTCATGACCACTGACCCGGTCGGAAGTTTTCGCCTTTTGGATTATTACACCTACAGTACTCGCGACAAATATTTCTCGGCCAACGTTCATTATCATTTCAGAAAATTCCTACTCACGCGCATCCCCAAAGTCCGGATGTTAGGGGTATCGGAAAATTTCTTTGTGAATTACTTAGCCACACCTTCCTCAAAAAACTATACTGAATTAGGCTACGGGCTGAACGGCATTCTTCGTTTGTTCCGACTTGAGTTTGCGACTTCATTCCAAAATGGAAATGATGTCAGCAGCGGTTTCCGATTAGGAATATCAACCAATCTGTCCGTTCAATTCTCCGATAATTAATTGATCACCTTTTTAAGATTCTTCAGAATGTCACTGGTCATTTCCTCGAGCCCAAACTGATGTTGCCATCCCCAGTCTTTTCGGGCGGCTGAATCATCAATTGATTTTGGCCACGAGTCTGCAATGGCTTGCCGGAAATCGGGATGGTAGGTAATAGAGAAATCGGGAATGTGTTTTTTTATCGTCGCCGCAATCTGGGCCGGACAAAAACTCATGGAACCAATATTGTAACTGGTGCGAACCTTTACTTTTTCTGCGGGTGATTCCATCAAATCAATGGTTGCTTTTACGGCATCGTCCATGTACATCATGGGCAGGTAGGTGTCCGCAGATAAAAAGCAATCATACTGTTTATCTTTCAGTGCCTTGAAATAAATGTCTACGGCATAATCAGTGGTGCCTCCTCCGGGGGGCGTCTTCCAGCCTATCAATCCGGGATAGCGAAGACTGCGTACATCCACACCATATCGTCTGAAGTAATATTCACACCAAAGTTCACCGGCCAGTTTTGTTATCCCATATACCGTTGATGGATCCATAATTGTTTCCTGCGGTGTATCTTGTTTGGGCGTTGTCGGTCCAAACGCTGCAATGGAGCTCGGCCAATACACCTTATGAAGCTTTAATTCCTGAGCCGCTTCGAGGACAAAAAGCAAACTCTCCATATTTAGTTTCCAAGCCCACCGCGGATCTTTCTCGCCCGTGGCCGAGAGCAAAGCCGCTAGATGATATACCTGCGTAATCTCCTTTTTCTTCAGCAACTCAAACAACTTCTCGCGCTGCATTACATCGAATTTCTCGTAAGGCCCTTCCTTTAAGACCCCTTGCGCATCTTTAATGTCGGAGGCAATGACGTTTTCCTGGCCATAAATTTTCCACAGGCCTTGGGTCAATTCAGCGCCGAGCTGGCCTCCTGCACCAATCAATAATATCTTAGTTTTCTTCATGTTCAAACGAATGCGGGGCGAAGTTATTAAAATTTAACATGTACGAATTATGATTTGTGATTTGTAGTTTTGCAGTCCACTAGTTGACACCATCATGTATAAAAAACTGAAACCCATTTTAGAAAAGGAGCTTGAATCCATCCGTGAAGCCGGGCTCTTTAAAAAAGAAAGGATCATCATCACCCCGCAGGGAGCGGACATCAAAACAGCTGATGGTAAAGAAGTGATTAATTTTTGTGCGAATAATTATCTTGGTTTGTCATCGCACCCGCGCGTAACGGCTGCCGCCAAGGAGGCGATTGATACCCATGGGTTCGGTATGTCATCGGTCCGTTTCATCTGCGGCACGCAAGACATCCATAAAGAGCTGGAGAGAAAGATATCCGAATTTCTCCGCATGGAGGAGACGATTCTTTATGCCGCCGCTTTCGATGCGAACGGTGGCGTGTTTGAACCTTTGTTTGGCGAGAAAGATGCCATCATTTCCGACGAACTGAATCATGCTTCCATTATTGATGGTGTGCGTTTGTGCAAAGCCTTGCGTTACCGCTACAAGCACAATGACATGGCTGACTTGAAAGAGCAATTGAAAGATGCCAAAGCAGCAGGTGCTAATCAAATCATTATCGTAACAGACGGTGCTTTTTCGATGGACGGCACCATTGCCCAGCTTGATAAGATTTGCGATTTGGCTGACCAATATGAAGCCTTGGTAATGACGGATGAATGCCACGCGACGGGTTTTCTCGGCAAGACAGGTCGGGGCGTGCCGGAATATCGTGGCGTAATGGATCGCGTTGATCTAATTACCGGAACTTTAGGGAAAGCACTTGGTGGTGCTTCGGGAGGGTTTACCTCGGGAAAAAGAGAAATCATTGAACTGCTTCGCCAGCGTTCGAGACCTTATTTGTTTTCCAATACGCTTGCCCCCTCGATTGTGGGTGCTTCCATCGAAGTGTTTAGCATGCTTTCGGAAACCACCGCTCTTCGAGATAAGCTGGAGCAAAACACCAAATACTTTAGAACAGAAATGACCAAAGCCGGATTCGATATCAAACCCGGGGAGCATCCGATCGTGCCGATTATGTTGTACGAGGCTCCCCTGGCCCAGCAGTTTGCCGAACGACTATTAGAGCAGGGAATTTATGTCATCGGATTTTTCTTTCCGGTGGTAGCCAAAGGCAAAGCCCGTATCCGGGTCCAAATTTCCGCAGGGCATGAACGTCATCATTTGGATAAAGCCATCAAAGCCTTCACCGAGGTAGGAAAAGAACTTGGCGTATTGAAATAATAATATGAAAATCATCTTTAAAGTACTGGCAAAGCTGAATAAACTGATACTTCCAAAGTACAGTAAACGCGACATCAGCCGTTTATCAAAACTCGATCAGGCATTAGTTGCTTATCGCTATTGGGTTACGCTTCACGTCCTTGATTGAGGATTAATGAGCACGACGGCGTTAAATGAAATAGCCCTGGGATGGTTTGCGGCCTTCAATAACAAAGATTTGGAAAGGCTTCTTGCTCTTTACCATGATAATGCAGAACATTTCAGTCCGAAGTTGAAGGTTCGACATCCTCAAACCAACGGATTGATCAAAGGCAAAGACGCGTTGAGAACATGGTGGCGCGATGCATTTGATCGATTGCCCTCCTTACAATATGAAATTGTTCGTCTCACACCTCATCAAGATCGGGTCTTCATGGAATATGTAAGGCATGTCAAGGGCGAAGATGATCTCTACGTTGGCGAGATGCTAGAAATTCAACGTGGGTTGATCATCAAGTCAAGCGTGTTTCACCAATAAACTATGCTTAGGCCTTGCTCAATTTCTTAGGGAGAAACGCGGGCTCATCCGGAAACAAGCCAAAGAGCGCAGCACTGTCATGCGCCGGCAAAAAGTAAATTCTCTTCTTGCCTTTGAGTTTGAGCGAGTACATGTTTAGAAAATGAATGAGCTTTAACTCTTTCACATCATCCCAATCAAATTGTTTGGTGCGATCACCAAAAATGATTGCGATTTTCTTTTTATTCATTGCCACTCGCTTCACTTTAGCGAACACCAGGAAGTGCACCGAAAACAAGATCATCGCCAGCGTGAAAAGTACAAAAACGGCAAACCTGCTCTTGGGTGTGTCATGAAACTGGAGTAAAAGTACAGTTGCAGCCAGGCCTTGCAGTGATCCAAACGCAAGAAAAAAGTACCTGATAAAATAAAATTTAACCAAACTGGCCTCTTTCATTTCTATTAGTTTAAAAAATTGTTTGAGAACGTTCCTGCAAAATTAAAAAAGAAATAATCAGATATACAAAAACTTCTCCCATTTCAACAATGATCCATTGCCACCAGAACGTCCTGACCTGTAGAAAAAGTATCAGGAGACGGCGGTTTACCCTTCATCTTTCGCGTGAGTTCAGGGTCTGTTGGTCAACACTGGATTGAATTTCGCCATGGTCCTTTCTCGATTCATTATCGCAGAATGTCAATCAAATTCCTTTTTGGTACTGAAAAGTTGGCTCGCGGCCGCGTTGAGTAACGGTTTTTATTTCGTGGCCTGGGCAGAAAATAAGATTAAAATGATTCTCCTCTTCACCGGCTAAGCCTTCACCTCTTCCGGTTCCTGAGGTTCAGGTTCTACGGGAATTTCATCCCAGTTCTGAGGCTCTGTGTTGTGAAGGTATTCCAAAATTTTTTGTTCGACTTGCCTGAGTTTAAGGCCACGAATAAATTTTCCATTGCGGGCCAAAATTAATCTTCCAGACTCCTCCGAAATGGCCATCACCAAGGTATCGGTTGTTTCGCTCATGCCAATGGCCGAACGATGGCGAAGCCCAAAATGAGGAGGGAGGTGATCGTTTTCACTCACGGGGAGGACACATCGCGCCGCTTTGATACGACCTTTGTAAATGACAATGGCACCATCGTGAAGCGGACTATTTTTTTGAAAAATCGAAAGTATCAATCTCTTGTTTACATCGGCGTCTAAATAATCGCCAGTCTCACAATAAAATTTCAATTCGGTATCTCTGGAAAAAACAACCAGCGCGCCGGTCCGGGTGGCTTTTAGTGATTTCACCGCTTCAATCAGTTGATGTACATCAAAGTCATCATGAAATCCATAGCGCAAATTATTAATCGACTTAAAAATATTATCACGATTGATTTCGGCACTCCGGCCAATGACTAACAAAAATTTTCTGATCTCCGGTTGAAATAAAATAATCATGGCCAGCACTCCTACGCCCATAAACTGACCCAATATTTTAGTGAGTAACTCCATTTGAGCAGCCCTCACAATCAGGTAAACCAGATAAAGCGAAAGAATCCCTAGAAAAATATTCACCGCGATACTCCCGCGAATCAGTTTATAAACTTGATAAAGTAAAATGGCCACCAGGCCAATATCAATGACATCAACCCAACTTACTTCCAGAAAGCCGATGTGAAATAGAAAAATCATCGTTCAAAGATAGCAAGATTCAAAATGTTTTTTGAACTACTAATTCATTAGCTAATGACCGAATTAATCTCCTTGACGCGTTGATCAATTTCCTGAGCTATTGATCTCAATTGAGCTAGCTGCGTTGATGGGTATTGATCAGGCTCCCTTTCCATCAGACTGATCAGTCCAATTATCCTACACAAGGGACCTCGTAGCATGTGGGCATTGATAAATGCATACTCTGCGAGAGCCTTGTTTTTATATTCCACGTCGCGTGCTCGCTCCTCCACCATCGCCTCAAGATTTTCATTGATGGCTCGGGTTTCTTCTTGTCGTGTCGCCAACTCCTGATTTTGATTGTGTAATGTTCTGGCAATCTGATCCAACTGCTTATTCCTTTTGCTGATGCTCTCCCTATAGAAGACAAATTTTCTTTTCATATACAAGGTGAATGCAACAATGAGACCACCCACAATAAGATAATCTACCGTTCGCTGAAATGGATCTATCTTATAAGGCTCATAGAACGTTTCCATGCCGAGCAGGCCGGGGAAAAGAAAATAAATCCCAAGAACGGAACCCAACATAACGATGATCACCCAACGCGTAATGCCATGAGAGCAGACCACGATAAAAGCGGTGTATAAACAGAAGAAGCTTGGAACCGTGCCGGACATTCCACCGTAATTTTTCCAAAAAAAAGTAAATCCTGCCAATGCCAAAACATGGAAAGCGAGCAGTAGTATGGGGTGCGCACCTTTCCTTTGTGTTAACAAATAAAGAAAGATAATTACCAGCGCAATTAACATATTGGTCAGCACTCCGGAGACGTTCGTCCGAGGGACAAAACTCATTACCGTTTGATACAATTGGTAGCTGATCCCCACCAGCTGTCCGTATTGTAAAATATCCTTTTCGAGGTTCACCTTTTTCATTTAAGCTTGTTCCGATTAAGTTCTTGTTCAGAGCCAAGTGTGTGGGTGATATTCTTAATCACCTCATTCAATTCCGAGTGGGAGGCGAGCAGCATCGTCACCAGTGGCTGACCCTTGTGCAGGGTTGCAATCACGGCGTTCAATTTCTCGGCAGGTTGTTGTAACACCTCTGTGTTGAGGTGAATATACCGTTCGATAGCTTTCTGTTTCTCCTTGAGAGAAAAAGTTCTTCGGCTTACTTCATCTTCCAAATGTTGTTGGGCCTGAACCAAGGCATTACCCTGTTGTATCATTTCATGATTCAACTCCTTTGCCTGAGCGACGCGCAAGTCAAGTCGCTGGTTCAGTTCCCCAAATCGTTGAACTTCCCGCTCCGTAATTTTTTTTAGGTAAAATGACAAAATACCTAAGGAAAGCAGAATGAAAAGAAAATCACCCGCTCCCGGGTTGCTCCCAATAAAAAGATAGGTTTCTCCGACAGGTAGGGCGCTGACGTAGATGGTTAGCAAAATGATTAAGATACTTTGAACAGAAAGTAAAATAACCAATTCATTTCCTGAGTAGAGCAGGATAATAATAAAAAATCCTGCATAATAGTTAAACCTTGAAGTCCCATGAGTTCCGCCAAACTCCAGAAAATTAACGGCAAGCAATATAATTATAGCAACGCCAAAGCCAGGATGAACGGATGAAAAGTTTGCTTTTCGGCTTGCAAAGATCAGCAAGCCTGCAAACACACACAAGATCGCCGTATCGGTGAGCACTTCGGCCGCTTGTACCTTGGACCCGGTCAAATCAACCATCAGGGCCATCACCATTCGCAACGTAGCCAAGATAGAAATCAACAGTACTACCTGTGTTTCGTAGGAACGACTCAAACTTGACTGAAAGGGATTCAAAATAATTAAAGCGCTACTGAGCTGGAAAGTAGGAAATATAAAAATAAATAAAAACAATTCTGGCGCAAACAGACGGTCAGCACATTCCTTTAAGCCCACTATATTTGCCGCATGTCCGGTTCTTTTGTCGAAACACCCTTGATGAAACAATACAACGCTATTAAGGTGAAGTATCCGGGAGCCTTATTGCTTTTTCGGGTGGGGGATTTTTATGAAACATTTGGAGAGGATGCGATCAAAGCCAGTAAGATCCTGGACATCGTTTTGACCAAACGCGGTAATGGTTCAGTTTCCGAGACGGCCCTAGCCGGCTTTCCACATCACGCTCTTGATACTTACCTACCCAAATTGGTGAGAGCGGGGCACCGGGTGGCTATTTGCGATCAGCTGGAAGATCCGCGATTTGTGAAAGGTATTGTAAAGCGAGGAGTGACCGAATTGGTCACTCCCGGCGTTTCATTCAATGATAACGTTCTCGACAAGAAGCAAAATAATTTTTTAGCCTCCGTTCATATTTCAAAAAACGGATGGGGAGTTTCCTTTCTTGACATTAGCACAGGGGAGTTTTATGCTGCACAGGGAAATGAAGGTTATGTTCTAAAACTGATTCAGAATTTTGCTCCTGCCGAAATTATTTTCTGTAAAACCTATCGTGAAAAACTGGACGCCCTGTTTGCACAGGAATACGCTACCTTTTCTTTGGATGATTGGGTTTATTCCCTTGATTTTGCCCAGGAAAAATTAGTTCAGCAATTTAGGACCTCCACGCTCAAAGGTTTTGGTGTTGATGGCATGACCGAAGCGATTATTGCTGCCGGCTCCGTTCTTCACTACCTGGAAGCCACCGAGCACAAGGATACCCATCACATTGCCTCCATCGCTCGTCTGGATGAAGACCAATTCGTGTGGCTGGATAAGTTCACTATTCGCAATTTGGAAATTGTTCACTCAACCAGTGAGGGCGGGGTTCCTCTAATTCAAATTCTTGACCAAACCATTACGCCGATGGGCTCGCGCAATTTGCGCAAGTGGCTGGTCTTGCCGCTAAAGGAAAGGTCGCGCATTGAGGAGCGTTTGCAGGCGGTTAATTATTTTTTTGATCATGTTGATCTTACTGAATCAATTTCAGACCAATTTCGACAGATTGCCGACCTGGAAAGGTTAATTTCAAAAGTTGCCGTTGGCCGCGTTAACCCAAGGGAACTCTTGCAATTGAAAAGGGCTCTCCACGCGATTGCCCCCGTGAAGCAATTGTTGTTGAAATCAGGATCGCCAGAACTAATAAAATTTGGAACCCAAATCGATCCGTGTGAATTCTTATGCGAGAAAATTGACCACGAATTGAAGGAAGATGCACCCATGCTTTTACATCAAGGGGGCATTATCAAAGAAAATGTAAATGCCGAACTGGATGAGTTACGCACCATTGCTTTTTCTGGAAAAGATTATCTTTTGCAAATTCAAAAACGAGAAATTGAACGGACCGGAATTAATTCTTTAAAAATTTCTTACAACAAAGTTTTTGGCTACTACCTCGAAGTCAGCCATGCTAACAAGGACAAGGTGCCCCATGACTGGATCCGTAAGCAAACCTTGGTCAATGCTGAACGCTTCATCACGGAAGAATTAAAAGTGTATGAAGAGAAAATTCTTCATGCAGAAGAAAAACTTGCCGTAATTGAGCAACACCTTTTTCAGGAACTTGTTCGCCACACCGCGGAGTTCATTTCACAAATTCAACACGATGCAAGAATGGTTGCCGAGCTCGATTGCTTACTTTCTTTTGCTCGGGTATCAAAATCAAATAACTACAGCCGACCAGAGATGAGCGACTCCACTAGACTTGCCATCAAAGCGGGCCGCCACCCGGTCATTGAAAAACAATTGCCGCCGGGCGAAAATTATGTGCCCAACGACATCTTTCTGGACAATGAAACACAGCAAATATTAATCATCACGGGTCCAAACATGGCTGGTAAATCGGCCTTGCTTCGACAAACTGCATTGATTGTCTTAATGGCACAAATTGGATGTTATGTCCCCGCTGAACATGCCTTGATTGGGGTGGTCGATAAAATTTTCACCCGCGTTGGCGCCTCCGACAACTTGTCAAGAGGCGAATCTACGTTTATGGTGGAGATGACCGAAACGGCCAGCATCCTTAACAACTTAAGCGATCGAAGCCTCGTGTTGATGGACGAAATTGGTCGTGGTACAAGCACCTACGATGGTGTGTCCATTGCGTGGAGCATTGTTGAATATTTGCATAACCAAAAAGAGTATAAAGCAAAAACACTCTTCGCTACCCACTATCATGAATTGAATCAAATCGCAGAAGATTTGCCTCGCGTGAAAAATTTCAATGTGTCGGTAAAAGAAATTGGTGACAAGATTATCTTCATCCGCAAACTGAAAGAGGGCGGCAGTGAACACAGCTTTGGAATTCACGTAGCGCAATTGGCCGGCATGCCCAACAAAATTGTTTTGCGGGCCAATGAGATTTTACGCTTCCTAGAAAAAGAAAAACAGAAGAACGATCCAGAAAAGAAATTTGATGCTTTACCCAAAGCCAGCGCACAGATTTCGTTGTTTGAAAGCGATCCCAAGATGAAAGAGGTTCAGGAGATGCTCGGCAAAATTGATATTAATACCATCAGCCCGGTGGAGGCGCTACTGAAGCTGAACGAGATTTTGAATGTGCTAAAAAACTAACGAGGCAGCAAGCCTGGACAAGCGCAGACGGACGGCCCCGAATTTGTCACTACTCCGACCGGGCCGAACCAAGCGGGATTGCCGCTGGTTCAAATCATTAATTCAAATTACCTTTCGCAAATATTTTTCAAAAAAATGAAAACCATTCGTTGGGGCATTTTAGGTTGCGGAAAAATCGCACGAAAGTTCGTGGCTGATCTCCGACTCGTAAACAATGCCGAGTTGGTCGCCGTAGGAGCCCGAGAACAATCAACGGCCGACGCGTTCGCGAAGGAATTTCCGGTAAAATTCAAACACAACAGTTATCAAAGCCTGGTGGAAAATCTGGAGGTAGATGCCATTTATATAGCTACGCCCCACGCCTTTCATCATGAGCATACACTGCTTTGTTTAAATCACCATAAAGCCGTGCTGTGTGAAAAAGCGTTTGCCATGAATCAAGGCCAGGCGAAGGACATGATTGCACGGGCGCGCGAAAAGAAAGTCTTTTTGATGGAAGCTTTCTGGACAAGATTTCTTCCGCATTATCAACGATTGAGGAATATGATTGCCGAAGGTAAAATCGGAAAAATCCAAAGCGTGGTGGCCAATTTCGGATTTATCCCTGCTCCACCGGTCGCTCAGCGACTTTACGATCCAAAACTGGGCGGCGGGTCGCTGCTCGACATTGGTGTGTATCCAGTATTTCTTGCATTAGATCTCTTGGGAAGACCCGATATTGTGGAATCGGTAATGACCCCCTCCGAGCAAGGAACGGACAGCCAATGCGCGATACAATTTCAATATCGCGACGGAGCACTTGCCCAACTTTTCTCAACCTTTACGTCCAACCTTTCTACCGGGGCTGACATTGGTGGAAACAAGGGAAGGATCAGACTTACCCATCGGTTTCACGGGCCAACAACAAGCCTCGAATACTATCCTGACATCGTTGATTCTTGTCAACGCATCTCATTTGAAAAGGCATTGGGTAATGGTTATGAATATGAAACACAGCATGTCACGGATTGCTTAATAAACGGATTAACGGAAAGCCCTGTATTGAAACACGAGGACACATTACTAATGATGGAAACAATGGATCGAATACGAGCAAAAGCCGGCCTACGCTACCCCACTGACGATCATTAGTTATCGTGAACATTTCTGATTTTACGTTGTCGTCTGGCGATTTTGCCGTACCTTTGCGGGGCTAAAATGACCCAAGGACAGACCATATCGCACTACCAACCACTGTTGCACACCATTGCCTACAATTTGGTGCGTTGCAAAGAAGATGCTGAAGACATTGTCCAGGAGACCTTTGTGCGTTGGTTGAGTATTGATCATCAAAAAATTGAAAACACAAAAGCATATTTGATCAAGGCTGTCACCAATAATTGCTTCACTCACTTGAGTTTGCGGAAAAGGAAAAAAGAAGAAAATCTCGATGCAGTTCCGGTTGATGAATGGTTCGGTGACTTTAAAGAGACCCACTTGGCCAAGTTAGATAGGGACGTCAATCTTTCGGCCGCTTTCAAAGTGCTGCAAACCAAATTGGGTCCGCTTGAACGCGCTGTCTATCTGTTGAAGGAAGTTTTTGATTTTGATTATGAAGAACTTCAACAGGCACTCAACAAAAAGAAAGAACATTGCCGCCAGTTGTTTTGCCGAGCGCAAAAAAAACTAAGTGAAGAGACAGCAAAAATTCATTGGGAATTGCCTGATGGGGCTGCTTTGATCAATAGTTTTCGTAAAGCCTGCGATTTCGGAAATGCTTCCGATTTTGTTCAGGAGCTTAAGAATGATATTTCGAAAGTTCTTCAGGAGAAGTTCTAAAATCATTTTCTTTTTTCTGTAAACTTTCGATCTAGAAATAGGGTTTGAAAACCTAGTGATAGATTAAAGAACGTTAATACGATGAATTCAACCGCACTCGTTCCTGAAGTAAGAAAAAAGCCCATCCTCAAGCAAGAGATTGCTTTCCTGTTAATCCATTTGACTCCGCTGTTGGCCCTATTCACAGGGGCCACATCGTTTGACTGGATCATGTGCGCATTCTTATATTTTTTCAGAATGTTTTGGATCACGGGCGGGTATCACCGGTACTTCGCACACAAGTCGTATAAAACTTCTCGCTGGTTTCAGTTCTTGATTGCCTTCATGGCGGAAACTTCCGCACAAAAAGGGGCCTTGTGGTGGGCTGCCCATCATCGGCATCATCACCGCTACAGCGACACGCCGGCGGATCCTCATTCGATGAAGATCTACGGATTTTGGTACTCCCATATAGGCTGGATAGTAGGCCCTGACTTCAAGGAAACGGATTACAAAACGATCGGCGATTATGCCAAGTATCCCGAGTTGGTGTGGTTGAACAAGTATTATTTGGTCCCACCAACCCTGCTGGCTTTGCTGGTGATGGCACTAGGTGGAATGGTTGACGGCGGAAGTATAAGCGCTATGTTTTCGACGGCTGGATTTTCTGCCTTGTTTATTGGATTCTTTTTGAGCACGGTGATCACCTATCACGGTACTTTCTCGATCAATTCAATCATGCATAAGTTTGGTAAACAACGGTACCAAACCGGGGATGAGTCCAAAAACAGCGTTTGGCTTGCCTTACTCACCTTGGGTGAAGGCTGGCACAACAACCACCATTATTACGAAGTGGCGTCGCGTCAGGGATTTTTCTGGTGGGAAATTGACATCACCTATTACATTTTGCGTGCCCTTCAATGGATCGGTTTAATCTGGGATTTGAAAGGTGTTCCTGATCATATTAAATTCTCCAAAGACAAGAAGCATGCACAGGAGTTGAAAAAACAATTCGACACTCAAAGACCACCGGTCGGTTCTAATGAAAATTCAAAAGTTGTGAATGAAGACGTCGAAGTTTAAAGACCGGGGATTCCAATAACGCTCTATCACGTTATTTCGCTATTACAAAGAATTAGGTGAAGGGCCACCGCTTACCTCACTGATGCAGAAATTTCAGTCAAACCTAATGAGCCAAGAAATCGCATTGATGGCTTATCACCTCGGTGGGCAATATGCTTTCGTGTTGGACTGATTTCTTGACCAGCGACGGAGAAAAATCTGGCGGAATCGCGAATCGGAGTTTGAAGAGTCCTGTCCCGATAAAAAGACAATGCTCGAAGCCTGGGAGCAAGGATGGGGGTGTCTTCAGCAATGGAGAGCTTGACCCCGGAAGGCTTCGATAAAATTATTTTCATCGGCGACCCAGGCCAGTCTGTGCTGGAAGCATCCAGCGACAGATGGCGCATTATTCTCATCCCGCTGGGCAAATCCTCTATCAAGCCAAGTGGTTGAAGGGGAATAATTTTTAAGTCGTTATCAATACGCAAAGGCGCTTCATGCGACGTTAATAGGGCAAAGTTTTCTGAAGAAAAGTCATTTAGGCACTTTAGCGACGGGCTGTAATTTGGAAATTCACGATGGTGCATTAAATTTGCACTCCCTTTAGCGAAAGCGAAGAGGGAAAACCAACGCTTCCGCGGTCCGCCCGCAGAAGTGTAGTGTAGGCGGGAGTAGCTCAGTTGGTAGAGCACGACCTTGCCAAGGTCGGGGTCGCGAGTTCGAGTCTCGTTTCCCGCTCAAGAATAAAGCACCACTTGTTCTGGTGCTTTTATTTTTTTTGCCTGCCCGGGTGGTGGAATTGGTAGACACGCAGGACTTAAAATCCTGTGACCCTTAAAGGTTGTACGGGTTCAACTCCCGTCCCGGGTACTTAGCTTTCGCCTAAAGCTCTGATCAACAGAGTTTTCCGAATTTACTAATTAATTTAGTATTAAACCTAAATAAATTAGTATTTTTGGTCATGGACCAATCTATTGTTCACCTCGATTTAGATGCTTTTTTTGTTGCTGTCCAATGCAAAGCCAGCCCACAACTCAAAGGCAAACCGTTGATTATTGGTGGCCAAAGTCGCCGGGGAGTGGTGGCGGCCTGCAGTTATGAAGCGCGGCGATTTGGTGTGCACTCGGCCATGCCCATGTACCTGGCCTTGCAACTTTGTCCCGATGCCAAGGTAATCTCCGGTGATATGGAGGCCTACAGCCAGAACTCTCACCTAGTTACTGAGATAATTGCCCAGGCCGCGCCCATGTTTGAGAAAGCTTCGATAGATGAATTTTACATTGATGCCAGCGGGATGGATAAATTCTTTGGCTCTTTCAAATGGGCTGTCGGGCTGCAAAAAAAAATTATCAAAGAGAGTGGCCTTCCCATTTCTATGGCCATGTCGGTAAACAAAACTGTATCCAAGATCGCCACCGGTGAATTTAAGCCCCTCGCTCAAAAATTAATTTCAGCAGGAACTGAAAACGATTTTCTATCTCCTTTGTCGGTGGAAAAAATCCCGGGAATCGGAACCCAAACCTCATCCTTCCTCCATGACATGGGCGTGCGTACGATCGCCACGCTGCGCGAGATGCCCATGAAGTTTTTGATCAGTGCACTAGGTAAAAACGGAATCTCGCTTTGGAACAAAGCCAACGGCATCGACCGCGCGCCCGTAGTTCCCTACAGTGAACAAAAATCCATTTCCACCGAAAGCACTTTTGGAGAGGACACCATTGATGTGAAGCGTTTGAAATCAATCCTTATCGCCATGGTGGAGAAGGTGGCTTTCCAATTACGCGAACAGAAAAAGCTCACTTCGTGTGTCACGGTGAAAATTCGGTATTCGAATTTCGACACGGAAACGAAACAAATTCACGTTCCCTACACTTCTTCCGACCACATTTTATTGCGCACGGTGGTGGAACTTTTCGATAGGCTGTACAGCCGACGGATGCTGATCCGGTTGGTGGGCGTGCGCCTGAGCAACTTGGTTCACGGCAATCAGCAGATTAGTCTGTTTGACGACACCAAAGAGGACATCAATCTTTATGAAGCAATGGATTTTATTAAACACAAGTATGGAGTAGAAAAACTGGTGCGCGCCACCACCATGGGTGTAAGCAGCCGGGTGCGGATGGAAATGAATATGTTCAATGGCAAAGTGAGGAAAAATTTTGATGAATCATTGACCCATTGAAAATCGGCACGACAACTTATGTACCTCAACTGCCACACCGGCTTCAGTTTCAAATACGGCACCATGCCGGTCAAGACTCTATTTAATGAAGCAAAGCGCTGCGGCATTCATCAACTAGCACTCACCGAAATCAACAACGTGGCTTCTTCTCTGGATATGCTGCGCATTTGTGAAGAGAACAAGCCGGGGGCAAACGGACTAACCAAGTTTGGGAAGATTCCATACGATCTCAGGATCGCAGTGGGCGTTGAGTTCCGATCCGAGGAGGACGAACTGCTCTACATTATCATCGCTAAAAACAATGATGGCTTTGAAAAACTCAACCGGTTCCTCTCATTTCATAATCGCGAAAAAAAAAGGTTTTTACCTCGGGCTCCAGACATAGAGAATGCCTTCGTTATTTATCCCTTCAGAAAAATACAGGCCGAACGACTTCTTGCCCGGGAATTTATTGGAGTACGCGGCGACGAACTTCCAAGTTTTGGTGCAGATCCTTCCCGGAAGAATTACCCCGACAAGTTTGTTGCTCTTCATCCGGTCACATTCCTTCCGCCCGAAAATGTCGAGGATAAAAAATCTAAAAAAACAAAGGTAGTTTATCGCGATCACAACGTCCATCGCTTATTGCGCAGCATCGCCCACAATATTTTGCTAAGTAAACTTCCCCAGCATCAGCAAGGGCGGAAAGAAGAATTCATGTTAACGGAGTCAGAATTACAAAATCAGTTTGATGATTTTCCTGAATTGCTTGTTAACGCAAAAAATTTACTGGACCAATGTTCCATTCGCTGTGAACTGGGAGTTGACAAAAACAGAAAATCTTTCTTCAAAAGCATTGAAGAAGATTCAATTTATCTCAGAGAGAAAGCACTTGAGGGGTATAAAAGAATTTATGAAAAAGACGATCCCCATCACGGCATCTGGAATGACCGCATCGAAAAAGAACTGGCCATTATTGCTCACAAACAATTCACTTCCTATTACCTGATCACCTATGATCTCATCAACTTTGCCAAAAATCAGGGTTATGATTTTGTTGGCCGTGGCAGTGGTGCCAATAGCACCGTGGCATATTGCCTGGGTATCACCAATGTTGATCCGATCGAACTGGAACTGTACTTTGAACGATTCCTAAACGAGGAGCGTGTTGCCCCTCCCGATTTTGATATTGATTTTTCGTGGGACAATCGCGATGCGATTTATGAATATCTTTTTAGCACCTATGGAACTGAGCATGTCTGTTTGTTGGGAACGCATGTCACCTATCAAAGCAAATCCATCATCCGCGAGTTGGGAAAAGTGTTTGGCTTGCCCAAAGAAGAAATTGATGGTTTGGTGGAAAGTCGACGTGATGATAAAAAAAAACGCGATCACATCGCCCATCAGGTGATGGCCTATGCTCAGTACATCGTTGATAAAGAATTACCCGCCAACATTTCCATCCATGCGGGCGGTGTACTCATTACAGAAAAACCGATATACGCTTATACGGCTACCGAATTTCCTCCAAAGAGTTTGCCTGTATCCCAATTTGAAATGCACGCTGCGGAAGACTTTGGCCTTTACAAATTTGATATTCTCAGTCAGCGAGGATTGGGCCACATCAAAGAAACGATAAAACACATTAAACGAAATAAAGGGGTTGAAGTGGATGTGTACCAGTTCAAAAAATTCAAAAACGATGAGAAAATAAAAGACCTCATGCGCAACAGCAAAGCCATGGGTTGCTTTTACGTGGAGTCGCCTGCCACACGGATGTTGTTGGGAAAGTTACGATGTGACGACTACCTCACCTTGGTAGCGGCCAGTTCGATCATTCGCCCCGGCGTAGCCAGCTCAGGAATGATGAAGACATACATTGAACGTTTTCATGCCGTGCGCGATGGCAAAACGTACGAGGTTATTCATCCAAAGATGGATGAGATCATGAAAGATACCTATGGGGTGATGGTGTATCAGGAAGATGTAATTCGTGTGGCCCATCATTTCGCGGGGCTTTCACTCACCGAGGCCGACGTCCTGCGCCGGGGCATGTCGGGCAAGTATCGTTCGCGCGAAGAATTCCAGCGTGTAAAGGACCGTTTTTTTGAAGGCTGCCGGGAAAGGAAATACGACCCGAAGGTGACCGACCGCATTTGGTTTGAAATTGAAAGCTTTGCGGGCTACTCTTTTGCCAAAGGGCACTCCGCCAGTTATGCGGTGGAAAGTTATCAAAGTCTATTTTTGAAAGCTCACTATCCACTGGAGTTCATGGTGGGCGTAATTAACAACTTCGGTGGGTTTTATCGCACCGAGTTTTATTTTCACGAAGCGCAGCTCAATGGAGGCCAAATCGAGGCTCCCTGTGTGAACCAGAGCGAATACCTCACCACGATTTACGGGGAGACAATTTATGTCGGATTCGTTCACCTGAGAGGCCTGGAGACAAAAGGGAGTAAGCAAATCGTAACCGAGCGAAATCAAAACGGAGCTTACAAAAGCCTGAATAATTTTCTTAGCCGTGTTTGTCTTGGGTTAGAACAAGTTCGGATCTTGATTCGTATCGGGGCGTTCCGATTTACTGGTAAAGACAAACAACGTTTGTTGTGGGAGGCCCTGCTTTTTTTTAGCGAAGTAAAAGTGCGTATCCCCTCGACGGCAAACCTATTCGATACCGAACCCAACGAATTTCCATTGCCCGCTTTTCAGCGCGACGATATCGAAGATGCTTTCGATGAAATAGAACTGCTAGGGTTTTCTTTATGCAATCCATTTCAACTATTGGCAACCGAAAATCGTGGCGATACAACCGTTTTGGAACTCTGGGATAAGCTCAAAAAGCAGGTTTCCCTTGTGGGTTATCTGATCACCACCAAAGACATACGAACCAAGACCGGCCAGTCGATGCACTTTGGCACTTTCTACGATCGTCATGGCCGTGTTTTCGACACCGTACATTTTCCCGATGTGGCCGCCAAATTTCCATTTCGGGGAAGAGGTTTTTACCAAATCGAAGGAAAAGTGGTTGAAGACTTTGGCGTAGTCATGATCGAAGTAAAGGCGATGACCAAGCTGCCTCTGCTGAATAAAAAACAATTTCCGGGGGACGGTTTCCAGAGGAGCGAAAAATAAAAAAGTTGGCCTTGGGAGCCAACTTCTTTATTTTAACGTGGTGACGGAGGGAATTGAACCCCCGACACAAGGATTTTCAGTCCTTTGCTCTACCAACTGAGCTACGTCACCGGAGGGAAACGGCCACTTTTTATCAAAGCGGGACGCAAAAGTAAAATAATTAACAGAAATAGAAAATTTTTCAGTTTCCCCGAAAGACGGTATTCACCAGAAGTTTGCCTTATTATTCCCCATGAATTCATAATTTTGGACATGGCTATCCTTGAGCAAATCGTCTTCATTCTCGTTTTGGGCGCTGCCGGTTTCTTTATTCGCAGACGCGTATTGCGTATCCGTGATAATATTCAGTTAGGAAAAAAGAGAGAAATCAGGGGCCATAAAAAGGAGCGTCTGTCGAATATGCTTCTGGTGGCGTTCGGGCAGAAGAAAATGTTCAAGCGGATCATTCCAGCCACATTGCATTTCTTTATCTACATCGGCTTCCTGGTCATCAACTTGGAAGTGCTTGAGTTTATGATTGATGGCATCTTTGGAACACATCGAATTTTCGCGCCCTACCTCGGTGGACTTTATAATGTGTTAATGAATGTTTTTGAATTGCTCTCCATGGGCGTGCTATTGGCTTGCTTTTCGTTTCTTATTCGCCGGAATATCTTAAAAATCCCCCGGTTTTGGTCGGCTGAGATGACTTCATGGCCGAGACTGGATGCAAACTTGATTCTCATCACCGAAATTATTCTAATGTGTGCCATTCTCACCATGAATGCCAGCGATCAAATTTTGCAGCAGCAGAGCGAACACTATATCCACACAGGTGCTTTATTTTTTAGTTCCTTCTTGATCCCCGTTCTTCAAAACATCAGCACGCCGGCTCTTATCATTATCGAACGGTTTTGCTGGTGGTTTCACATCATTGGGATTTTAGGATTTACCATCTATGTGACCTATTCCAAGCACCTTCATATTTTCATGGCATTCCCGAATACGTATTACGCAAAGTTGGAAGCCAAAGGACACGTTAATAACATGCCGGTCGTTACCAACGAAGTAAGATCCATATTAGGCCTAGCCTCTGCCGCTGCCTCACCGGCCGAGCCAGGACGATTTGGCGCAAAAGATATCAACGACTTGAGTTGGAATAATTTGATGGCCGCTTATTCGTGCACGGAATGTGGCCGGTGTACGAGCGAGTGCCCCGCTAATCTTACTGGCAAGAAACTTTCCCCGCGTAAAATCATGATGGACACGCGCGACCGCATGGAGGAAGTAGGCAGAAGCTTGGAGAAAAGTGGCCCAGGCTTAAACGATGGAAAAACATTGCTAAACGATTACATCACCAAAGAAGAAATCAATGCGTGTACCAGTTGCAACGCTTGCGTCGAAGCTTGTCCGGTGATGATCAACCCCTTGGAAATTATTCTGGAACTAAGAAGATACATTGCCATGGAAGAGAGTGGTTCACCGGCTCAATGGAATGCTATGTTTCAAAATATTGAGACCAGTTTCGCTCCTTGGAAATTTTCACCTAGCGATCGATTCAATTGGTCAAAAGATTAATCATGCACCTACCCATTGATCGACAATTTTCAAATCAAAAAACATGAACGCACCTACTGTTGCCCAATTAGTTGCCAATGGAGAATCACCCGAAATCCTTTTTTGGGTAGGGTGTGCCGGATCATTTGATGACCGCGCCAAGCGCGTAACAAAGGCGTTCGTAAAAATCCTCAATGCAACCCAAACAAAATTTGCCGTGTTGGGAACTGAGGAAACCTGTACGGGGGATCCTGCCCGCCGAGCCGGCAACGAATTTCTTTTTCAAATGCAGGCCATGAACAACATCCAGCTATTGAATGGGTACGGTATCAAGAAAATTGTGACGGCTTGCCCCCATTGTTTTAACACGCTTAAAAACGAGTATCCGGAATTGGGTGGAAGTTATGAGGTCGTTCACCATTCAACCTTATTACAACAACTCATCAATGATGGGAAAATAAAATTAGCTGAAGGTGGTTCCTTCAAAGGAAAAAAAATAACCTACCACGATTCCTGTTACCTTGGCCGGGCCAATAATATTTACCAAGCCCCTCGAGAAGTGCTTCAGGCTTTGGATGCAGACCTGGTCGAAATGAAGCGATGTCGCACCACGGGCTTATGTTGTGGGGCTGGCGGTGGCCAAATGTTTAAAGAACCAGAGAAAGGAAAAACGGACATTAATATTTCTCGCTCGGAGGAAGCCTTGGCCACCGGTGCTTCCACCATCGCTGTCGCTTGCCCGTTTTGCATGACCATGATGACGGACGGAGTGAAAAACAAGGAAAAAGAGAACCAGGTCACGGTAAAAGATTTAGCTGAACTGATTGCGGAGGCCCTTTAATCGAATTTTATTTTAGTTATTGTTGTTGGTAAACTATTATTTCGATTATGTACATTCCATTTGAAAAATTACCGCCTCATTCGCGGATTTGGATTTATCAAGCCGATCGCGTTTTTTCCTCTGATGAAGAAAGGATTATCTCCGAGTCGCTTATGGGTCTATGTTCTAGCTGGGAAGCCCACGGAAACGCTTTGCGAACTTCTTTTCGAATTGAATATCATCGATTTGCCATTTTAGCAGTTGATGAAAGTTTAGCCGGAACCAGCGGTTGCTCTATTGACGCCTCGGTGCGGATCTTAAAACAATTGGGGAATCAACTAAAAATAGATTTTTTCGATCGAAGCCTTGTTGCTTTTCTTGAGAATGAAAAAGTGCAGAGCTATTCTTTAGCCCAACTCCGTTCACTATTTGAGTCGGGCCACCTTAGGGCTGCTTCTCAAACTTTTAATAATCTAGTTGCCAACAAAGGGGAATGGGAAATCAATTGGAAAACTTCGATACAAAAAACATGGTTAACAAAATATTTGCCCAAGAATACGTTATCTGTTTAGCACAATAATTTTGTAGTTTTACTTCATTTGAGAAGCCACATTCATGCGATCTTTTAATTTCAAATTGCTGCTTTTGGTCATTACCATGGGTGTACTGTGCTGCAGTCCTGAAAAAAAAGCGCAAAAAGCATTTAAATATGCCAAATATGAAAAGGTAATCTCTTACTATAAAAACGTACTGGCCAAGCAACCCAATAACCCGAAGGCGAACTATTTTATTGCCGAATCCTATCGCCTTTCCAATAGGATAAAAGAAGCAGAACCTTTTTATGCCAAAGCGAAGGGGCGGGGCACCAAGAAGGACTCTGTGGAATTGTATTATGCTAAATCATTGCAAGCCAACGGTAAATATGACGAGGCAAAAAAAGAGCTTGAAGAACTGGCCACCATCACGGAAGATGAAAAAATTAAAGATCGAGCGCAAAAGGAGCTCACGGGTCTGGACTATTTGACCCGGCTTACCGATAAGAAAAATTACTATCGTGTAAAAAATTTAGAGGTCTTAAACACTCCTTTTGCGGAATATGCCCCGGCCTATTCCAACAATGAATTATATTTTGCTTCATCTAGGGCTAATCAACGAATTTATGAGGCCTCCGGCACTCCTTTTACGGACTTATACCTGGTAGATACCAAGGGGGCTAACGTTGATGTTGGAACCTTGAAGGCCCTGCCCGGCAACATCAACCTTCCCAACGTAAATACGGGCTGCATTACGTTTTCCCCCGACGGCAAACTGATGATTTTTGCACGCGGTAATTCGGGAAAACGGAAGGGGGGCAGTGACGTAGATCTTTTCCTGTCGCGCTTCCGTAATGGCCAGTGGAGTGACCCCGTAGCCATCAATATCAATCAGCCCAATTCGTGGGAATCCACGCCCAGCCTAAGTCCTGACGGGCGAACACTTTATTTTTCATCCAACCGAAAAGGCGGCTATGGTGGTTTGGATCTATATTCAGCTCAAATGGATAGTCGTGGCCGTTTTGGAAAAGTGAGGAACCTCGGCCCGGATATCAATACGGCCGGCGATGAACTTTTCCCTTACATTGCCGAAAATGGGAAGCTCTATTTTTCTTCCGATGGCCACCCCGGATATGGTATGCTTGATCTGTTTGTGGTAAACAGAGCAAACGGAAAGAATTCCATCGACAATCTTGGACCAACAATGAACTCCACCGGGGATGACTTTGGCATGTACCTCTTCAAGCCAGACCGCGGCTTTTTTACCTCCAATCGTGAAGGTGGTAAAGGCGATGACGACATCTACACCTTTGTGAACGATGATCCTAACTTGAAAGTAGTCAATTATTACCTGCAGGGAATTACCTATTCACTCCGAAAAGATAGCAGTCGTGAGATTTTGCCTGACACAAAAATTTCACTGCTTACCGCCGATGGGGACATGATGCAAGATTTTACGACAGGCAATGATGGAAAGTTTTTGTTTCGTGTTTATGAAAATGAAGCCTATTTTTTATTGGGAGAGCGCGATGGCTACTTAACCAAACGCCAGCGGTTCACTACGTTAGGCAAGTCAGTTCCACTGGAGTCTTTGAAAGAACTCGTCACTAATATTACCCTGGACACCATCCTTGTGCTTGACCGGAAGGCTAAGAACCTGAAATTCGTTCTCAATAATATTTATTTCGCCTATGATAAAGCCGACATCAATCCCGATGCCGCGCACGAACTTGATAAGTTGGTACAGCTGCTTAATGATAACCCAGAGATAAAAATTGAAATGGGGTCACATACGGACAGTGTGGCCTCGGATGCCTTTAACCTTGAGTTGTCTCAACGACGAGCGGTGAGCACCGTGAATTATCTTATTCGAAAAGGAATTGACCCGAAACGATTGGAAGCAAAAGGATATGGTGAAAGTGTCCCCATTGCGAGAAACACAAATCCAGACGGAACGGATAACCCGGTTGGTCGTCAACGAAACAGACGCACTGAATTTAGAATCTTGGAGATTGGACCAACGGTCAAGAAACCCGATGAGTTTGATGAAGATAAATACTTCAAAGACAAGGATAATAATGACAACAATTAAGCCGATTTAAGAAATTGATCTCGGCTTAATAATTTTTTAATACTGGAACTTTTTAGTGCAGCCGACTCTGTCGGGTGGGAAATTCACCCTCTTTTATTTGCCATGAGACTTTCTCGCTAAGCCATCATCTGCAAATTCTCCTTGCGCTTGTATTGTCGAAGCGCTTGCCGAATTTCTTTCATGGCCTCCTTCTTAAAGCTCTGGTTGGTCACGTCGCCATGCTTTTGAAGTAACTCTCTGATGTAAATCAGAACATTCTCCATTTGCATTTGATCCATGATATCCAAGCTTTGAAGAATTGCCAGTTTAGGCGAATTTTTCATTTTCGTAGTGGTGATTGTACTGCAAATAACGGAAATTAAACCCTTGTGGTTCAAGCGATAAGGGTGCAATTCACACAAAAACAACAGGGAGGTAATATATCTTTCAAATACCGATAAAAAAACCCCGTTGAAATGGGGTTCAAATCCTATTTTATGATGCTGGGTCAACCGTGTTCTTGCAGACCTTTGGCATAGTGAAGTATATTTTTCACCGTCGCCTCCGAAGGCTGTAATTGAACTTCATTCAATTCCTTCTTTAATGCTATCAGCTCTTGGTATTGTCGCTGCAGTTGGCTGTCGCAGAGCAGGGCCTTGTCAATCTCCCTGGTCTCCTCTGCCGAGGTTTCGTGGTATAGGCGCCTCATCAGGTCGTTTTGGGTAAATGTTTTTATCATAGGCATGGTTATTTTGAGACATTTTTTTTCGTAGGTTAATTAGTGCATACCTCATCCTCCCCAACGCTGTATTGATGCTCACCCCTGTCCGATCAGCAATTTCCTGAAAACTCATTTGCAGGTAATGACGCATAATCAATACATCCTTTTGTTCTTTGGGCAACTCCTTGATCAACGCACGCAACCTGCTTTTCGTATCCTGTCTGAGTTGAATTGTTTCAAAAGATTCTTCGGCAAAATGCATGGAGTCAAATAACCGGCTTCCATCCTCTAAAACAACCTCGGGATGGCGTTTACAGCTTCTAAAATGATCAATTGCCAGGTTGTGGGCAATTCGGCTAAGCCAAGGAAGGAATTTGCCTTCCTCATTGTATCGGTCAGCCTTGATTACATTTACCGCTTTAATGAATGTATCTTGAAGCAGATCCTCGGCTACATAACGGTCTTTGACAATCAAATAGATTGCCGTATACACTTTGGACTTATGCCTGTGAAGGAGCATCTCAAACGCCTCTTCGTTACCGGATTGATAGAGCGAAACTAATTGGCTGTCGCTACATTTGTAGTCAATCATTCTGTTTTTCGTTTAGGTAACGTAGAGATGTGGATCGATAGCGGGGGGGTTAGTTTTTAATTTTCTCGAATTGAAAAGTAGGAATATTTCGATAAAAGACAAAAAATTTTAGAAAAATCTTGCCTACTCTGTCAATCCTTTGCTATTTGAGCCGATTTTTTAATCATACGATTGCAATGGCCGTTACAAAGAAAAGAATTATCAAAAGTCTGGAGAATTTAACCGAAGATTTGCGCGAACTGATGCGCGAACAATATCCGAATGGATATGAGGCGAGCATTTCACGAATTTCAAATGCTAAAAATGAGCCGATTTTTGTATTCCCATTGGAAACGGATGACTCCGTTTATCTGGTGAAAGTGCCCGCTACCAAAAATAGTGATGGAGGCTACGATGTAGAGTCCAGCAAACGTCAGGAATTCGATGAAGCCGGTGAAGATGGGTCTGAAAGCTTCAACAGCACGGCAGATGATTTTGAAGGCGGAGACAATTTCGAAGGAGGAGATGAAGAAGAAGGCAGCAGCCGTGGCGGACGGGAGGCCAGCTATGATCCGGACTTCGATAATTGATCATCTATTCTTTCCAAATACCCCACAAACCTCATTCATCTCTCCAAAAAACTAGTTATAGGCAAATTTTTTGTTTCATAGTTAGTACCGTATTTTTGCGCAACTTTTTTAAACCTCAACTAAGGATTGTTTTATGGCAAAATCAGCAAAGAAAAAACCTGTCAAGCCCGCCAAAAAGAGCGTTGCAAAGGCAAAACACGTAGCCAAGGCAAAAAAAACCACGAAAGCAAAGAAATCCGTCCCGGTAAAAAAAATAGCCAAAAAGGTCGTCGCCAAGAAAGTGGCACCAAAGAAGGTAGTTAAGAAAACTGTGCCCGTTGCAAAAAAGAAAGAAGTAAAACCGATTACTCCGACAAAACCCGGCCCTGCTCAATTAAATATTTTTCCAATCCTCACCCAGCGACCAATTGCTCATAAGCCCGCTAAGTCGACGTCGGTTCCTGACAATAAAACTCGTTATAGCGATGAGGAACTGAAAGAATTTGAAACCCTAATTATCGGAAAGCTTGATAAAGCCCGCGAAGAGTTTAAAATATTGAAGGAAACCCTCAATCGTAATAATGATGAAGGCACCGATTCAACCTCTGGCGGAAATACAAAAGTATTGGAAGATGGGGCTGAAACGGCGGAGAAAGAGAACATGAGCCAATTGGCCGCCCGCCAATTGAAATATATCACCAATCTAGAAAACGCGTTGGTTCGCATAAAGAACGGTACTTATGGTATTTGTTCGGTTACCGGCAAATTGATTTCTAAGGAGCGTTTAATTGCCGTGCCTCACACCACGCAATCCATCGAAGCTAAAATGATGAAACAGGATTAATGGATTTCTTACAAAACCATATTGAAGCATTAGTCTTTTGCGCTCCATCACCAACGAAAGTGACTGATTTGAAAGCCTGTCTTTCAGAAATGTTCAATGCAGAAGTTCCCGATGAGGACATTATTGCTGCCCTTCAACGGCTAGATGAAAAGTTTCAAGCCGAGGAATTTTCTTTTCAGCTAAATAAATCCGCTGGAGGCTATCAATTTTTAACCAAGCCTGCCTACCAGGCAAGCATTGGGATTATGTTGAAACAACAGTCGAAAAAAAGGCTGTCGATTTCAGCGATGGAAACACTTTCTATCATCGCCTATAAGCAACCTATTTCTAAACCGGAAGTTGAAAATATTCGGGGAGTGAATTGCGATTACGCCATCCAAAAACTACTGGACAAAGGATTAATTGAAATCCAGGGAAAGGCAGAGTCCATCGGTCGACCAATGCTCTATGGCACAAGCCTAAAGTTCATGGAATACTTTGGCATTAACGACATCAGCGAATTACCAACGCCCAAGGATTTTAGCAACGAGGTAAATACGATCGGGGAGACCCCGGATCATCAGTAGCGAAAAACTACAATTCAAAAATCGTCCTGACGGTAGCGTCAGGACGATTTTTTTATCACCATTCATAACATTACCTTCATTTACTGAACTTAGAAACTATGGCACGGACCGGAAAACCAGCAGGGAATAAAAAAACATCGTTCGGCAAAAGAACAGGGGCCGAAAAGTCTTTTCGCGAGCGAAAGAAAGGAACAAGAGATGAATCTTCGGAGCGATCAGGGAGGGGCAAATTTTCGGGGCCTTCAAAATTTTCTTCATCTCGATTTGATAAAGAAAAACCTCGCCACGAAGGTCGACCTTCCTTCGGGGCAAAATCAGAAGGCGCCAGGCCCTTTAGGAAAAAACCGAATGCTGGATTTAGAGCCGGCGGGGAGGGAAGCGCGTCGGGATTCAAAAGAGAAGGAGGTAACGCCTCACCAAGAGAGAATCGGTTTTCAAGGCCAGGAAATTTTTCGAAACCCCGATTTGAAAGAGACAAACCGCAAGGTGAGAGGAAGTCATTCGGAAGAAAATCAGACGCTGGACCCTTCCGCGAAAGCATGGGGCCAAGGTCATTCACCCGCAAAAGAGATGATTCTAAAAATCAATCCTCTGGCGATAAAAGGTTTTCAAAAAAAGAACGTGGATTTTCTACCGACAGAAAGGAAAAGCACTATTCTAAACCCGTTGAAAGAAGGGAACAAGGAGAGGACCGGTTTTCCAAATTCAAAAAGGAAAACGAAAAACCTTTCGCCGCCAAATCCGATCGCGATTCTAAATTTGAAAAAACGGGAACGGGCAAGCCAGAAAGAGACAAAAGAGAATTTAAAAATCCTTCTTTCTCAAAAGAGAAAAAGTCTTTTACGCCTCGGTTCGATCGTCCAAAAAAAACGGAGGTTTCAGAATCTCCCAAACTAGACGCAGGTGACGGGTTGATCCGGTTAAACAAATTCATGGCCAACAGTGGTGTGGGCAGTCGCAGAGAAGCAGATGAATATATCAAAATGGGCCTGGTTACGGTCAATGGTGCGACCATTACAGAAATGGGCCATAAGGTGAAACCGACAGATGACGTTCGCTACGAAGGCAGAAAGTTAAAGGCTGAGCCGATGGTATATATTTTATTAAACAAGCCCAAAGGCTTCATCACTACCACAGACGATCCCGAAGAAAGGAAGACGGTAATGGACCTGGTAGCGAATGCTTGCAAAGAACGAATTTATCCAGTTGGCCGGTTAGATCGAAATACAACAGGCCTTCTTTTACTTACCAATGATGGGGACCTTGCCGATAAGCTTACTCATCCATCTTACAATGCAAAAAAGATTTACAAAGTGGAGTTAGATCGTCCCTTGACAAAAAACGATTTTCAAAAAATTCTTGACGGGGTCTATTTTGAGGAAGGCCGTGCGCTGGTGGACGATCTTGCCATTGTAAGTGACGATGGGAAAGAGATTGGAATTGAGATCCATATTGGCTGGAACCGGATTGTAAGAAGAATATTTGAGGCCCTCGGCTACCAGATTGAACGGCTTGATCGCGTGATGTACGCAGGACTGGACAAAAAAGACCTTGGTCGTGGGCAATGGCGTTTCCTAAAACCCGAAGAGGTAGTTCGTCTCAAGCATTTCAAAGCCTGAGAAGGCTTTCCCATCAAAGTCAAATTAATCGATGACAAAAAATCCACTACCTATCCCAGAAATAACCGGTTGACTTTTCGGTTTAACTAAACTTTTTTCGAACTTTGAAATGAGGCCACTAATAATTAATTACCTCTTTAAAAGATTCACCTTCATCAAATTCAATCGGGATATGAGAAAGCAATACTCACCTGTCATTTTTTTTATTCTGTTCGCCACGGCTGGTCATTCACAAGGGTTGCTCAATAAACTAAAGAACAAGGCCAATCAAGAGGTAAATAAGCTGGAGAAAGGGGCAACACCTTCACCATCACAGGGGACGGCGCCGAACAAAAATAAACTGAGCGCCAACGTAACGCGCAATATTTTACTAAAACTTCATGAGGATGAGGAATTTGACTACAGTGAAAACTGCATCGACTTAAATTCATCTCTCGACCAGATGTCCTTTATCCTGCTCAAGAAATCACAATCTTCAATTCAGTGTTATAGCTACCAAAACGGCGCCAGAAAACCCATCGCCTGCCCCGCTGGTCACGACAAGGGGTGCACCGAAACCTCAATTCAATGTAGTTATTCGAAACTTAAAGAGCTTGACGCACATGGTGAGGAAATCAAGAAGTACGTAACAGATCAATCGACCACCAACAAACTTGAGCAGCCGGTAATTCCCGAGGAAGCAAAAAAAATGGCCGAAGCTTACATGACGCCGGCAGAAAAGGCTGAATTCGAGAAGAGCCAGAAAGAAGCGGCCAAGCAAGGACCGATATCCTATACAACCGTCACAGGCCGCACCATCAACTTTAATGGAAAGAATTATGGCACCGTTCAAGATATTATTAAATTTTACCTGTCGCCCGACAATATGAATTTTTACGCAGAGGTGAGAGAAGACCTAAAACAATCGGATTACAAAATAATAACATCGGCCTCACCAGCTGTTCTCAAATCCGCCATTCCCGTACTTGACATTTTTGCCTCGCCGGATAATTCTGAATTTGCTATTTATGTAATGACGATGGAGCAGAAATACCTTATTACAACTTCTAAAGGAAAAACTTTTCCGATTTCTGATCCTAGGACTTTTAAGGCCGCTTGGTATTCACCTACCGGCAATCACCTAATCACTTATTTTCAAAACGCATTGTACTTGGATGGCAATTTGGCGAAGAACGTGGATGAAAGTAAAAGTTATGAGCCTTGCGATCTTTTTATTGGTTCAGATGGAAAAGGAGTAACCGCTATAAAAAATAGTGCTATATCGTTTGCTGATGGAGATTATTTCGAATACCCTTTAAAAGTTGTGATTGTCAACGCAGGCGGAAAATCTTATTACAAATGGCTGGCGCTGGAAGGCAATGATTTAGCGTTATACCAAAAACCATATTGAAGTGTTCTTAAAAAGTATTTTCACAGCAGCCTTCGGGCTGCTTTTTGTTTCCATCGATTTTTCACAAGGGCCTAACTATTCAGAGATTTTTTCCAAAGACTACCGACGGGCCGTGCAGTTTTTGAAAACAGAAGCCGGCATTGACTCAATCATCCAATCGCATAGGTTAAATCCAAAAGAAGTAATTGCCGTAGCCTTTCCGGAACTGATCCGTTACAATTCCATTCAGGATAAAATCGAAACTTTTGCGTTGGAAACGCTTTACGTTCAATACGGAAAGAAGTACGCCAATTTCTCCGTTGGTGAATTTCAAATCAAACCGTCATTTGCCGAAATAATTGAGATCGATTTTATAAAAAGAGTTGGCGCTAAAGAGTTGATAACAAATTTTCGGATCAGCGTCACTGACACCGTTCAGGATCAGGCAACTCGAATGAAGCGATTAGAGCGCATCAAAGACAAAGCCGGAATGGTAAATTATTTGTGCTTGTTTTGGAAAGTCATGGAAGAAAAATATCCAACCTGGAAAAGCAAGGAAGAAAAAATTAAATTTTTTGCAGCCGCTTACAATAGCAGCTATTGGAAATCAAAACAGGAGATTGAATCTTTTCAGTCAAAAAAATTCTTTCATACTGGGCTTTCGATTACTTCGACAAAATATAGCTACGCTGATATCGCGTGGTATTACTATCAACAACCCTAGAAACAGGTGAATTACTTTGGGAATAAACTCTTGTCCAACCCGGGCAACAATGCCAGAGCGTTTTTATAATAAATCTTTTTCAAGATTTCATCGGATAATCCAATGCCGTACATTCTCCAAAAAGCATGATACCGCTTGTGGTAAGGAAAATATTCGTCTTCAGTCTCAAGCACGCGGAAGTAGGTTTGGTATTCTTCCGGTACCCAACTGTCTTTTCCAAACAAAACACGATCCTGGTATTGACTTAAAAAAGCCTTTGCAGCTCTTGGCTGGCGACCCAGTTCAGCAATCACCGCCCCAATCTCTGTATACACGTTCGGCATTTCATCAAGCAATTGTCCTAATTTCTTCAAATCATTACCATACCAGCCCAGGTGCGCATCAATGAATTTCGTCTTTGGATGTTTCTTAAATATGTGATGCTGTTCGGCAAGGAGTGTTTCCCAGGTTACATCACGCCCTTCATACCGGCGACCCGGGTGCGTTTTTAATTCCAACCAACGCTCATTATTTTTATCGATCGGCTGCCAAAATTGTTTTGGATCTGCGGAGTGAATCAAAACCGGGATTCCAAGCTCACCGCATTTTGCCCAAATTGGATCGAGGCGAGGGTCGTCAATTTGCACGCGTTTTCCATTTTTGTCTTTCACCGAAAGTCCAAGACTTTTATAAATCTTCAATCCTTTCGCACCCAGTTTTACGTTTGCTTCCAGTTGCTTTTCAGTGTTGGCGACCCAATTGGGATCGTCAATGTTTACAAAGCTAATGGTCGTGAAAAGCGTGAAGCGATTGGGAAAGTTTTTGTTGATATTATCAAATGATTTTTTGAGGTGCTCATCATTGCCGCTAAAGTCACCCTGCCCATTGCTGCTAAACCCGCGGCCGCTTAGGTTATTCATCACCGCCATATTTAAATTATCCATATCGGCAACGAGTTTACTTAAGTCACCTGAATCCATATTGCCTTGATGGTTGTGAATATCAATGAATGGATATTTTGATTTCTTAAGGTGATGCTCTTCCACCACCAACGAGGAGGGTGGATCGTATTCTTCGAAATCCATCTTCATATCCAACGGCTTATCTTGTTGGGCCCATGCGGCGGTGAGAAGCATCGTTGAAATAAAACTGAGCGTACAGATCTTTTTCATAGTCAGAATATTAGTTGCAATGTACGGCAAACACAATATTGGGTTTTGATTAATTTACCAAGCGGTCGTTTACGTTTACAAGCGCTAATTTGTTCGGCCATTACTCAAAACTTCTTACCTTGCCCTGTCAACTCTTTGCCATGAAAAATATTCTTTTGCTCCTGCTCTTAATTCCCTTCTCCTCCTTTGCCCAGACCGATCCTTCCTTGGATGCGATTAAGAAAAAAATGGAGGCCAAGGATTTTGTCGGCGCTAAAGCCGAACTCACCAAGATTATTGAAGCCAATCCGAAAAGCAAAAATGCGTTCACCCTACGTGGGCGCGCACGCATGGCCTTGGGCGATTATTATGGGGCCATTGGCGATTTCAATTTTACACTGGAAATGGATTCTACACTTGCCGATGCCCTAAATTATCGCGGCGAAGCCAAAATCAACTTAGGGGATGATGAGGGGGCGGTGGCAGATCTCGATAAAGCGATCAAATACAATTCCAGGTACGGAGAGGCTTATACGAACCGGGGCTTCGCCAAGTACAACAATGAAGATTTGCAGGGTGCCTATTTTGACTTTTCAAAAGCCCTGGAAATAGGTCCGCCGACTGACGATAAATATTTCAATCGTGGCATTGTCAAAGCAGAGTTGGGCGAATATTTGAGCGCTATTGATGACTACAGTAAGGCCATTGAATTAGATAAAGCCGATGCTAATCTGTACAACTATCGCGGTGTAGCCTACTACAATACCAGCAATTATGATTTAGCGATCGCCGATTATACCAAGGCGATCGAACTCGATGCGAAGGATCCACTGAAATTTGAAAACCGTGCACTCGCTAAAAGTGCTAAGGAAGATTTGAAAGGAGCACTGGAAGATTACAATAAATCAATCGAATTGAACGGTCAGGATGCGGAGACATTTAATTTACGTGGGGTATTGAAACACACCCTGCAGGATTATGATGGCTCCATTGCTGATTATACCAAAGCCATTGAGTTGGATGCCAGTAACCCAACCTACTTCGATAATCGTGCACTGAGCAAGACAGAAAAAGAAGATTATGCCGGAGCCGTGGAGGATTATTCTTCTTCGATAGAAATTTATCCTACCGATGCCGAGACCTATTACCAGCGCGGTCTGGTAAAGCTTACCATGAACAACAACTACGATGGTTGCCTTGACCTGAAACGAGCCGAAGAGCTAGGATCACAAGATGCCAAGGCCGCCATAAAAAAGAGTTGTAAAGTGGGGAAATAAAAAAGCCCCGAAATTTTCGAGGCTTTTTCACGACGCTATTTAAAATCAGAACTTCACTTCAGGAGCTTTGTCTGCACCCTCGGCCGCTTTGAAAAAGCCTTTCTCCTTAAATCCTCCCATCATCGCAACTAAATTTCCCGGAAACCCAACAATGGCCGTATTGTAATCTTGTACGGCTTCGTTGAAACGTTTGCGCGAAACGTTAATGCGATTCTCTGTTCCTTCCAATTGCGCTTGCAAGTCAAGGAAGTTTTGGTTGGCTTTCAAATCAGGGTAATTTTCGGCCACCACCATCAAACGGCCTAATGCCTGGCTCAATCCACCTTGTGCTTTTTGGAAAGATTCCAGTGCTTCAGGGGTAAGGTTGGAAGCATCCACTTTCATTTGCGTAGCACTTGCACGCGCCTCGATGACTTTCGTCAATGTTTCCTTTTCAAAATTGGCATACCCTTTTACCGTGTTCACCAAATTGGGAATAAGATCAGACCTTCTTTGGTAGTCGGACTCTACATCGCCCCATGATTTTTTTACCGTTTGGTCTTTCCCGGCAATACCATTGTATTTACCGATCACCCAAAATACCAGCAGAGCAATAACAATCCACGGAATAAATTTCTTGAAATTCATAGTTATAGTTTATTTGTTAACACCAAAGTTAGATACAAGTCGGTGAATTAAAAATTAACCTGCCACCAAGCTTTTCTCCAGCAAAAACTCGGCAATCTGCACGGCGTTGGTAGCTGCGCCTTTGCGCAAATTGTCGCTCACAATCCACATGTTGAGTGTGTTGGGTTGTGATTCATCCCTGCGCAAACGACCAACAAATACTTCATCCTTCCCATGAGAAAGGATCGGCATCGGGTACACATTGTTCTTCACATCGTCTTGCACAATGACACCGGGACTGCGTTCCAGCATTTGGCGTACTTCATTGAGATCAAAATCCTTATGAAACTCTACATTCACGGCTTCCGAGTGCCCCCCAATGGCAGGAATGCGAACCGTCGTTGACGTCACGCCAATGGTGTTGTCGCCCAAAATTTTACGCGTCTCATTTACCATTTTCATCTCCTCTTTGGTGTAGCCGTTATCCAAAAACGAATCAATGTGCGGCAACGCATTCATGTCAATCGGATGTGGGTATACTTTTATTCCGTTAGCAATTCCCTTGCGTTCCTCCATCATTTGTTGCACGGCATCTTTACCTGTGCCGGTCACTGATTGGTAAGTCGAAACAACAATGCGTTTTATTTTGTACTTCACATGCAACGGAGCTAATGCCATTACCATTTGAATGGTGGAGCAATTCGGATTGGCGATAATTCGATCATCAATTTTCAAAACGTGGCCATTAATTTCTGGCACCACCAATTTTTTGGTCGGATCCATGCGCCATGCCGAAGAATTATCAATAACAATGGTTCCTTTTTCAGCGTACTTTGGGGCCCATTCCATGGAAGTTCCACCCCCGGCAGAAAAAATAGCCACATCGGCGGCTAAACTGCAACCCTCTTCAATGCTGATGACCCGGTAATCCTTTCCCTTAAATTCTATTTTTTGACCCACCGATTTGGCAGATGCTATCAAATACAATTCATCAAATTCGATGTTGCGTTCATCGATCACTTTCAAAACTTCCTGGCCTACCAAGCCGGTAGCACCAACAACGGCTAATTTCATGTGTTAATATTTATTTGGGGCGGTCATATACCTTGCTTGAGTATCACTTCGTTTGGAGTGTTCGGCTCATTGGCATTTAATTTATGATTTTGTAAACAGCAAAAATACTATTTTTGATAAGATGCGGTAAAGAAAATCAAGACGATTATTTTCTTTCGGCATAACAACCGTTTGTATTGAACCGGTATCGGATGATTTTACGGATCGCGATTTTTCCAACAACCTGGCGTGGTCAGGTTCAATATCTCAGGTCAAGTTTAATTTGTCAAAGCACCCGCAACTTAACAATAGCTATTAGGAATCGCGATGAAGAATCGGCATCCGCATTGATTATGGTGTGGTTTGGGTAGTTTTTGATTCAGCTGGGGGGAAATTTTTTCTTCGGGATACGCGGCGGTCAAAAAATAGAATTATTTCTTGTCTACCGAACACTTCTCTTGGTGATTTGTTTTCTATTTTTGCCCATCCCATGGACCTCATTTCCAACGATTCTTACTTAGACGACCTCGATCCGAAAGAATACATTATTATAAAGCGTGCGCGCGTAAACAACCTGAAAAATTTAAGCGTAGCTATCCCAAGAAATAAATTTGTGGTCATTACCGGGCTTTCAGGTTCAGGAAAATCTTCACTTGCTTTTGACACCCTCTTTGCCGAAGGTCAGCGGATGTATGTAGAGAGCTTAAGTTCGTATGCCCGCCAATTCCTTGGCCGGATGGAAAAACCAGAAGTGGACTACATTCGCGGAGTTTCACCTGCCATCGCAATTGAACAAAAAGTAAATACACGAAATCCCCGAAGCACGGTCGGCACCACCACAGAAATATATGACTATCTGAAATTACTTTTTGCCCGAATAGGTAAGACCTATTCACCAATTAGCGGAAAAGAAGTAAAGCGAAACTCTGTAACGGATGTAGTCGATTACGTCAATAATCAAAAGAATGGCACCCGCGTGATGGTGGCGTGTCCTCTGAAAATTCAAAAAGGAAGGAAGCCGGAAGATGAGTTGAATTTGTTGCTTAGCAAAGGCTTTGCCAGGGTGCTCGTCAATGGAGAAGTTAAGTTCATTGAAGAGATTCTAAGCCCCACCGTCGAAAAAGAAAGAAAGAAAAAATCGAAAGTAAAAAAAATTGAAAGCGAAATTGAAGTCCTTGTTGATCGTACGGCCGTCAATTCCAGCGACGAAGATTTAACTTTCCGCCTTTCCGACTCCGTGCAAACAGCATTCTTTGAGGGTCATGGTGATTGCATTATTTACGTTGATGGTTCGGATAAGAAGATTTTTTCTGATCGTTTTGAATTGGATGGAATTACCTTCACCGAACCCTCTGTAAATTTTTTTAGCTTCAATAATCCGTTTGGTGCTTGTCAAACTTGCGAAGGATTTGGAAAAATATTAGGCATTGATGAAGACCTTGTCATGCCTGATAAAAGTTTGTCCGTTTATGAGGGTGCCATTGCTCCGTGGCGAGGTGAAGTGATGAGCAATTGGGCCAAGCCTCTTTTGAAAAACGGAATCAAGTTTGATTTTCCAATTCATCGTCCTTACAATGAACTCACTCAAAAGCAGCGAGATTTACTTTGGAACGGTAACGAATATTTTGAAGGCATTCACGCCTTCTTCAAGTACCTCGAAACAAAGACACACAAGATCCAATATCGTGTGATGCTTTCCCGGTATCGTGGTCGGACTACGTGTCCGGATTGCCGCGGAACGAAATTGCGGAAGGACGCCTCCTACGTAAAAATTACAGGTACCTCCATCACCGATATTGTTCTAATGCCCATCGAGGACGCGCTAATATTTTTTGAAACTCTCACACTTGATACCTTCGAGTTAAAAGTTTCAGAGCGTATTCTTACGGAAATAAAATCGCGTCTTGGCTACATGCAGAAAGTTGGGCTAGGTTATCTCACACTCAATCGGGTAACATCAACATTATCAGGTGGAGAATTTCAACGGATAAAATTGGCTACGGCATTGGGCAGCGCCCTTGTCGGTTCGATGTACATTCTCGATGAGCCCAGTATTGGTTTGCATCCTCGTGATACCGCTAAAATGGTAGAAGTATTGAAATCGCTTCGTGACATGGGCAACACCGTAATTGTCGTGGAACACGAAGAAGAAATTATGCGGGCTGCCGACCAGATCATTGACATTGGACCGGACGCGGGGCAACACGGAGGTCATTTAGTTTTTCAGGGATCAATCAACGAGATCAATAGCAAAGCCATATCCCATACAACAGATTATTTGTCCGGAAAAGAAAAAATTTCCGTTCCGTCAGTTCGTAGAAAATGGAAAGACTCGATTACCATAATTGGCGCGCGTGAAAACAACTTAAAAAACCTTAAGGTTACATTCCCTCTGGGAGCGCTAACCGTGGTAACTGGTGTCAGCGGATCGGGGAAATCCACTTTGATCAAAAAAATTCTTTATCCGGCGACCGGTCGTGCGAATGGGTCCGTAGCGGAAACCCCGGGCAAGTACGATCAGCTCACAGGAGATATTGCAAAAATCAGCCACGTGGAATTTGTGGATCAAAATCCCATTGGCAAATCATCTCGTTCAAATCCAATAAGTTATGTGAAGGCCTATGATGCCATTCGTCAATTGTATGCAGATCAACCACTTTCCCAACAGCGAGGATACAAGCCTTCTCACTTTTCTTTTAATGTGGAAGGGGGTCGCTGCGAAACCTGTGAAGGGGAGGGCGAGATCAAGGTGGAAATGCAATTCATGGCCGATATTTTTCTCACGTGCGAAAGCTGTCATGGCAAACGATTCAAACAAGAAGTGTTGGAGGTAGAACATAAAGGAAAAAATATTGCCGATGTTCTTGACATGACGGTAGAAGAGGGTCTTGAATTTTTCAAGGACAAAAAACCGGTCTACGAAAAGATCTTTCCGTTATTTGACGTTGGGCTTGGTTATGTAAAACTCGGTCAATCTTCCAATTCATTAAGTGGTGGCGAAGCGCAGCGCGTGAAGCTCGCCTCCTTTCTTGGGAAAAATTCGGATATGAATGGCAACATTCTTTTTATCTTCGATGAGCCAACGACGGGGCTACACTTTCATGATATTTCAAAATTATTGAAAGCCATTAATGCTTTGGTTGACCTTGGTCACACCGTGATTGTGATCGAACATAATATGGAAGTAATCAAGTCGGCTGACTGGATTATTGATCTGGGACCCGAGGGTGGCCAGAAAAATGGAGGCCATTTGCTTTTTGCAGGAACACCAGAAGAAATGGTCAGAAAAGGAAAGGGCTATACGACCGACTTTTTGAAGACGAAAATTTAGGTAAGGTGGAATAATGAAAGCGGCCATTATTGGAGCGGGAATAGGTGGTCTCACCGCTGCCATTGCCCTTCGACAAGCCGGAATTGATTTTGAAATTTTTGAGGCTGCACCGGTACTAAAGCCGGTTGGCGCAGGAATCGTTATGGCGTCCAACGCGATGCAAGTCTTTCAACGGCTAGGAATTGAACAGAGAATAATCAAAGCAGGGCTGGAGATTGCCAATGCCTATGGTGTGGACCAAAATTTCAAATTGATTTCGGCTCTGAGAGTAAGGGAAAAAGTTACCTCCCAATACGGAATAGGAAGTTATGCTTTTCATCGTGGTCGATTGCAGCAAGTTTTGTTGGACCAACTCGATACCAATAAAATTCATCTTAATAAAAAACTCACAGCGTTAAATCAAACCAAACAAAGAGTAAGTTTCTCTTTTGAAGACGGTGCTTCGGCGGAAGCTGATTTGGCCATCGGAGCCGATGGAATAAAATCCAAGGTTCGAAAAAATACTTTTGGAGAAATACCGCTTCGCTATTCGGGACAAACATGCTGGCGCGGAATGACAGCGTTTACCTTACCTGCTGATAAACAAGGCAATTCATATGAAATGTGGGGAAACCAAAAAGGACTTCGCTTTGGGTTTGTTCCAACAGCAACGGATGAAGTCTATTATTTTACAACGGTTCACACGGCAGCTAATGGAATTGATGATCCGGATCAAGTAAAAGAAATTTTGTTGAATACCTATTCTTGCTTCGGGACGTTAGCCACACAAATTATTGAAGCAACACCAAAGGAAAATATCATTCGTTCAGATATTTTTGATTTAAAACCAATACCCCGATGGTGGAATGGAAGAGTCGCTTTACTTGGTGATGCGGCGCACGCCACTACGCCTAATTTGGGACAAGGAGGATGCCAAGCTGTGGAAGATGCTTATGTAATTGCCAAGTGCCTGAAAGAAGCCTCGTCAATTGAAAAATCATTCGAACAATATCAAAACTTGCGTTTCAAAAAAGCGGTTCACGTAGTGAACTTGTCTTGGCGTTTTGGTGAGTTGACCAACATTGGCAATCCTATCTTTCGATCTTTGAGAAATGGATTAATGCGCCTGATGCCAGAATCGATCGCTGTTAAACAACTGGACAAAATTCTAAAGCTGAATTATTAGGAATGAAACTTATTCCAATTAAGAAAGCACTGGAGGAGAATCAGAGGTTTACTAATAATCCACTTTGTAAAGAATCACTTCAAATGGTGATTGATTACTACAAAAAAACTGGGTTTGAACCTCCCTGGATCTGCTACTTTGCAGAGCTTCATGGTCAGATAGTGGGAAATGCCGGAATTAAAGGCAAGCCGGTGAACGGTAAAATTGAAATTGCCTACGGCACTCTGGAGCCATTCCAAAACCAAGGAATTGGCAAAGAGATTTGCAGCGCCTTGGTTGAGTTATCATTAAAAACCGATCCATCCATCAGAATTACCGCCCGAACATTGCCAGAGAATAACTTCTCCACAAAGATTCTAATGAAAAATAATTTTGTATTTGTGGGGATGGTTAATGATCCGGACGATGGAGATGTTTGGGAGTGGGAGTATCGATCGACTAAATGAAATTACCTCTGCCTCCCAATAATCAATACGCCAACTAAAATACAAGCCGTCCCCGTCAACTGCCAAACAGTGATGGCTTCGTTCAAAAAAAGATGAGCCAGTAATATGGTTGATACCGGGCCAACGCTACCAATAATGGCTGCATTGTCCGAACCTACTCGGTTGATCGCAGCGGTGACCAAATACGAAGGAATCACGGTGGCAAAAATCGCCATTAAAAAACCATACACATATACGGTGGCCGGCATATTAAACAAAGAAATATCACTGAACAACACGAAATGGAGCAATACTCCTGCACAGGCAAAACTCATGGCATAGCTATTGAACTTGGACGCGCCTATTTTAGGAATTAGTTTGCCGCTCCCCACAATATAGCCCGCATAAGTGAAGGCACAGATAAAAACCATCGCCGACCCAAATAGAAAATTCCTATTCTGCGGGGAGCTGAAATCCACCTCCCCAAAAAAGGCAATGGCCAATCCCAAATACGTAATTACCAATGCCAACCATTGTAAGGGATTTATTTTTACTTTGAAGATGACGGCCGACATCAACATTGAAAGGGTTGGATAGATAAACAAGATCAGTCGTTCAATGCCAGCCGATATGTACTGCAACCCGATGAAATTCAATAAGCTGCTTACATAGTAACCTAGACATCCGATCAGCGCCACATAGATCCATTGACCTTGCGTGAATTTTACATTCGAGGCCTTGTTAGAGGAGAATGCCGCCGCCGCCAGAAAAAATGGAACCGAAAAAACCATACGAAGCGCAAGCAAGGTGAGTGCGTCCACGGGGGTATCGCGGTAGGCGAGTTTTACAAAAATTGCCTTTGTCGAAAAGCATACCGCCCCCAAAATGGCGATTAGTACGCCTTGCACAAAATAGTAATTGGATTTTGCTAAATCGGATTTCAAACCGGGTGCAAAGATGATTTAATTTTAATCAATCCACTCTTCGCAGGCTTTTGCAAGCACGGGGATAAGGTTTTGCTTCCCACTTTTGAAAGCGTGATTTGCCCCCTCCACTTTATAAAGTGTCGCTAACGATAATTCTTTGGTAATTTGCTCCATCAAATTCCAAGTAGCTAATTCATCTTTAGTGCCTTGTAAAAACAGCATCGGTATTTTTACATCTTTCAAATGGTCCGCGCGATCGATCGTTAACTTTCCCGGTGGATGCAATGGAAATCCAAAAAAAACAATTCCTTTTACAAAATCAGGTTGAGATATTGACAAAATTTGCGACGACATTCGTCCACCGAAAGATTTTCCAGAAGAAAAAATTCGCACGTTGGGGAATAATTCTTGGGCTTTTTTGATGGCAACGTCAATTGTTTTATGCGCCACGGCCGGGAAATCTGGTCTTTTTTTCTTTTGCTCCATGAAAGGAAAATTAAATCGCAAAGTGCCGATATTTCGGTGAGCCAACTCACTTGCCATGGCCGTCATAAACGGATGATTCATCCCTGCCCCAGCTCCATGGGCTAGCGTCATAATTGCCTTTGTTTGTTCCGGGACAATGAGTTCGGCTGAAACCGAGCCAACGCTTTCAGAAACATAAAGTTGGAGCGGTGTAACTTTCATCGAAGAAAGTTAATCACAAAAAGAATAATCTCTCATCCTTCTTTTCAACACTTCGGCAGGATTGGTGGGCACCCGCCATTTGCGTAGGGGAGGCACCGTTTAAAATACAAGAGCCATGGCTGCCATTGATCCCAGCACTAATTCGAGCAACCCAACAGGCTGATAACAGGCAAAATTGACAACACAACTTAGAAAACAAGAAGAAAGTCGCCCGCGAAACAGTCCAAGCGAGCAGAGTAAAACTCTTTGCCTAGTAGATCAAATTCCTTGCTGGCGCCCGACACTTTTCGACCAATCCCCGCAAAAGCGATACCCAATAGCAAGGAAGGGCAAGAACTCCAATTGCATTTGGCTTCACAAAAACTGGTCGTGCCATTGTAAAACTTGGCCCGGCGTATATGGATTTTGTCAATCTTTCGCGGCCAGAATCAAATATCCAAATTCGAGCTCAGTGTGCCTCCAGCCAGTTCTTGCCAATTCCTACCTCGACTTCCATGGGTACATCCAGTAGCACGGCCGTTTTCATCAGTTCGATTACTTTCGGCTTCACGATTTGTTGCTCATCCACGTGAAGATCAAAGACCAATTCGTCATGCACTTGCAAAATCATTTTCGTTTTTAATTTCTCGCGTTGCAACCAACGATGAATATTGATCATCGCAATTTTTATGATGTCGGCCGCACTGCCCTGGATAGGGGCGTTGATCGCGTTGCGCTCAGCAAATTGACGCGTGGCCATGTTGCGTGAATTAATATCCCGCAAATATCTTCTCCGTCCTAAAATTGTTTCTACGTATTCCTTTTCACGAGCCAAATTGATCGAGTCATCCATATAGCGCTTGATGGCCGAAAACTCTTGGAAGTAGGATTCAATAATTTCTGCTGCTTCGGTGCGGGAGATGTTGAGGTTTTGGGAGAGGCCAAACGCGGTGCTACCGTAGAGGATTCCAAAGTTCACCTCCTTGGCTTTCCGTCTCATTTCAGGTGTCACTTTTTCCAACTCTACTTTAAAAACTTTTGCAGCGGTAGTTGTATGAATATCGCGGCCCGTGCGAAAGGCCTCCGTCATCGTTTCATCCTTGGCAAAAGCGGCTGCAATTCTTAATTCGATCTGGGAATAATCGGCTGACATGAATAGATAATGGCCATCACGCGGAACAAATGCACTGCGTATCTGTCTTCCCTTCTCCGTACGAATTGGAATGTTTTGAAGATTGGGATTATTCGAACTTAGTCGTCCTGTAGCCGCTACGGCCTGACGATAATCAGTATGAATCCGATTGTCAAACTTGCTGAGCATTTTGGGCAAGGCATCTACGTAAGTCGACCGTAATTTTTCATACTCGCGAAAATCAAGAATTTTTCCGGCGATAGCATGCTCGCCCGCCAACTTCACCAACACTTCTTCACCTGTTGCATACTGACCTGTCTTGGTTTTCTTTGCTTTATCAAGCAATTTTAGTTTGTCAAATAATATTTCACCTAGCTGTTTTGGCGAAGCAATATTGAACTCCGCTCCGGCCAGGTCATAAATCTCTTTTTGGACTTTCTCACTGTCTTTTTTCAAAGCCGTCGACATCCATTGCAGGGCCGCTTCATCCAGCGCAACGCCTTGGGCCTCCATCTCAGCCAGGGCATAAACCAATGGTGCCTCCACTTCGCGCATTAATCGCCAATGGCCACGGGCGTGAAGCTCCCTTTCCAAGTGTTGCTTGAGCTGGAGGGTCTGTTCGCAACGCTCACCATAGTTTTTTGCTTCATCCTTATCGCTTCCGATGAGTTGGTAATTCAAATACTGATTACACAAAATGCCCAAGTCATGGGAAGCCTCCGGCTCGATCAGGTAATGAGCCAACATCGTATCAAACAAAACGCCTTTTACTTCCACCCCAAATTTTCTCAAAGCAAGAATGCCTTGCTTAATGTTGTGACTTGTTTTGGAAATGCTCTCACTGGAAAACACCTCCGAAAATTTCAGAAGAATGCCCGGGTCCTTAATAGGAACATAAAATGCTTCGCCGGCAACGTAAGAAAAGGCAAGTCCCGTAATAGAAAAATCAAAATTAGGTGCTTCATTCGTTGCAACTTCAATTGCAATTTCTCTTTGCGCCTTTAATTGCTCTGTCAAATCTCGGATCTCATCATCGGTTTCAACCGTCTTATAATGAGAAGCGGCCGGTTCAAGTAATTTATCTTCCGCAACGGTTTCAGCCAAGGCGCCACCACCAAACATTGAGAGTTGGGAGGGTTTGTTTTCCTTGATGCCCACGGCAGGGGGAGAAAGAGTACCGACAAACACCCTCGGCAGCATCGTTTTGAATTCAAGCTCTTCTAAAATTGGTCTTAACGATTCTTGCGGACCCGTGTAACGCAATGTTTCTTCATTAAACTCAATCGGCACATCCGTGATTATCGTCGCCAACTTCTTTGAAAGGATTGCCTGTTCCCCAAATTGTTCTACTCTTTCTTTTTGTTTTCCTTTCAATTCGGAAGCATGTGCCACTACGCCCTCTACATTTTTATATTGTTTTAGTAATTCCGAGGCGGTCTTCGGTCCTATGCCAGGAATGCCTGGTATATTATCCGAAGTGTCACCTTGCAACCCAAGCATATCAATTACTTGCGATACATTTTCAATATCCCATTTTTCACAGACTTCTTTCGGACCGAGAACATCTACCGCATTACCCATGTAGGCTGGCTTGTAGAGAAAAACATTGTCTTTTACCAACTGACCGAAATCCTTATCAGGAGTCATCATGTAAACCTCGAAACCCTCCTTTGCCGCACGCGTTGCAATAGTACCAATGATGTCATCCGCTTCGTAGCCATCCATTTCCAAAATCGGAATGTTGAAGCCCTGAATAATTTCTTTCACTTTTGGGATTCCGTACCGTATGTCCTCAGGTGTTTCCTGGCGATGGGCTTTATATTCTTTAAATATGGCATCGCGAAAGGTAGGGGCGGCCGTATCAAAGGCAACGGCAATGTGCGTTGGCTTTTGCTTTTGGATGACTTCCAACAGGGTATTGGTAAAACCAAAGGGAACAGAAGTATTGAGTCCTTTCGAATTGATGCGGGGATTTTTAGTAAAAGCAAAATGCGCCCGGTAAACAAGTGCGTAGGCGTCCAGTAAAAAGAGTTTTTTGTTGGAGGGAGACATGCGGCGAAGGTAAAAAGAATGAGTCAATCATTCGTTAATGAATTATCTCTTCTTCTTTTCTTTTTCACTGAATATTTCTAAATCGGAATACGATGGAGAACATTTTGCTGAAAAACTTTTTGCGATGGGAAAAAGAAACCCCTGATCTCATCTTTCTTCGCCAACCCGTTCAAGGGGTGTGGCAGGATTGGACTTTCCGCAGAAGCGGAGAAGAAATTAGGAAAATGGCCGCGGGCCTTCAGTCGCTGAGCCTTCCACCCCGAAGCAACATTGCCATTCTTTCCAAGAACTGCGCGCATTGGCTGATGGCCGATCTTGCCATTTTTATGGCGGGTCATATTTCCGTACCCCTTTATGCTAACATTACGGCTCCTTCCATCCGTCAAATTTTAGAACACAGTGGATGTAAGGCAATCTTCGTTGGGAAGTTAGATGACTATGAGCATCAGAAGGAAGGGATACCTTCTTCGGTAAAAAGGATAAGTATTGATTTTTATGGCCTGCGGGACGGTGAAAGGGTAAGCCTTTGGTTAACAAATCAAGAACCAATAGAGGAACTGCCCAATTGGAAAGCCGACGAATTGATGACAATCATGTACACCTCCGGCACTACCGGAAAACCCAAAGGAGTGATGTTCAACTCAACAGCCTTTGCCCATACGGATCAGGTTATTATTGAATACTTAGATCGGGTAAAGCCTTTGCCAAAACATCCCGTGTTGTTTTCTTACCTTCCGTTATGCCACATTGCCGAACGCAATCTGACCGAATTGCTCGGATGCAGAACGGGAGCCACTATTGCTTTTGTAGAATCGTTAGAAACATTTGCCCGAGATCTTGCCATAGTGCAGCCGCATATGTTTTTTGGTGTGCCCCGGATCTGGGCTCGTTTTCAAGAAAAGATCTTGGAAAAAATTTCGCAAAAGAAATTGGATCAGTTGCTTAAAATTCCCCTGGTCGGGTTCCTTGTTAAGAGAACATTAACAAAAAAACTGGGACTGTCACGAGCACAGTTAAAAGCGACAGCCGCCGCCCCGATTCCAAAAGCATTGTTGCAATGGTTTCAACACCTCGGCATTACCTTGCGCGAAATTTATGGCATGACCGAAAATTGTGCCCTGTCTCACGCAAACCAGGAAGAAGTTCGGTTCGGTACGGTCGGGAAACCCCTTCCGACGGTGGAGGTAAAATACTCAAGTGATGATGAAATTCTCACCCGGCATAAAGCCTTGATGATGGGCTATTACAACGAACCCGAAATGACGGCAGAGATTTTCACCCCTGACGGCTTCTTAAAAACAGGTGACTGCGGCAAACCGGATAAAGATGGATTTCTCACCATCACCGGACGTGTAAAAGACATTTTTAAAACGGATAAAGGAAAATATGTTTCCCCTTCACCGATCGAAATGCGAATGCATAAAAACACTGACATCGAGCAGGTATGTGTAGTGGGAATGGGGATTCCTCAACCTATCGCGCTCATCATTTTATCGGCTGCCGGCAAATCAAAATCAAAGGAAGAAATCACGAAAAGCCTATCGGCTTCACTCGCCGAAGTGAACGCCCTGGTTGAAGATTATGAAAAGCTTAAAAAAGCGGTGATCATGAAATCGGATTGGAGCATCTCCAACGGGTTAATGACTCCCACCATGAAAGTAAAACGCAATGAAGTGGAAAAAATTCATCTTCCTAAATACCCAGCCTGGTATGCTCATGGGGAACTCGTCGTGTGGGAATGATCAGAAGTATTGGGTGATGTGACTGTTTTCCAGAAAAAAATAAATGAAAAAAGAATTCAGGCAAGAGGCTGAAATAAAATTAAGCCACATCGTCCGCGAGTGATCTGCCTTGGTGTTATCTTTCCACACTCGATAAAACCAAATCATAAAAAACAGGACCACCGGCACCATGGAGACAAGAAAAGCTGAGCTGAATTGGGACGTAAAGAAACGATTAAAATAGAGAATAAAGCCAACCGCTGCGATTGCAAATATAATCTGTGCAAAAATGAACGTTCCACGAATTCCCAGCAGCATGCTCATGGTTTTGTCGCCGTGTTTGGCATCTTCTTCGTGCTGGTACACTTGGGTCATCGGATAATTGCCCAAAAGCATCAGGCTGGTAAGTGAGGCAGGAATGATTATCCTGCTATGCATCAGGTTTTCAATGTCAAAATTGTTGATGCCCACGTAGGCCATCATAAAAGCAAAACAGCCCTGAAATAGTCCAACGGTTAGCCAACCTCCAATGGGATACTTTTTTAAACGAATGGAAGGATGGCTGTACGCTTTTGAAACCAATCCGTAAATCAAAATCATGACGGAAAAAAGAAAACTGATCTTCCAATAGGCAATTGCAATTGCCACTCCATCCAATAGAAGCGATACGTAATAAAGGCTTTTATTTACACGAGGGGGGTTTTTTAATCCACCGATGCTTTTTTCGTCCTTATCGAAGTAACTATTGTATCCATTACTTGCCGGATAAAGCATAAAATGAATTAGGAGGAAAGACCAGATCAGCCGACTCTCGTTGAAATTGGGGGAGATGCCTAACGAAAAAAGATAAACCGGTAAGAGAAAAAAAGAAAAAGGGACGCGCAGGTGCTGTACGGTAGACCACATATCATTGAACTAATTGAACAAGGTAATGTTTTTTGAGTTATACTTGAACTGATGAGCTATATCACCTCCATTGGTACCGCCAATCCACAACATCGCTTTTCGCAGCACACGATTGCTAATTTTATGGTGCGAGCCATGAACTTAAATGTCGAAGAGGCCCGAAAGCTTCGTGTCCTTTATCGTGCTACCGGAATCGACACGCGTTACTCGGTTTTGGACGATTATGGCCGGCGGAATGGTTACACCTTTTTTTCTGATAACATCCTGTTAGCACCATTTCCTTCCACAAAGAGACGCATGGAGCTTTTCAAAAAACATTCCCTTGAGCTAAGCCTTGCTTCAATCACCCAATGTCTGGAAAAAATTGCTTCGTTAAAAAAAACAGAGATTACTCACTTGATTGTCGTGAGTTGCACGGGCATGTATGCACCCGGTCTTGATATCGATTTAGTGAAAGCATTGGAATTAAATTCCTCCATCAACCGAACCTGCATTAATTTCATGGGTTGCTATGCTGCGTTCAATGCCGCAAGACTGGCGGATACGTTTTGCGCCAATGATCAAAACGCAAAGGTATTGGTGGTCTGCACCGAACTGTGCACCATCCATTTTCAAAAAGAAAACACAGAAGACAACCTGCTGGCTAATGCTCTGTTTGCCGATGGCAGTGCTGCTCTTTTGGTAGAGACCCAACCACGAAAAGGAATCAATTTAAAACCGATAACTTTTCACTGCGACCTGGCTACGGAAGGGGAGCACGATATGGCCTGGACAATCGGCGACTGGGGCTTTGAAATGAAACTCTCGACGTATGTGCCAGAAGTAATCCGTCTTGGAATAAAAAAGTTAACCCAAACGCTGCTTGAACAAATGGCTAAAGATTTGTCGGGCGTCTCTTATTTCGCTATCCACCCCGGCGGGAAGAAAATACTGGAAGTGATTGAACAGGAATTGAATATCAGTAAAGATTCAAATCAGCATGCTTATGAAATACTCAAACGGTACGGCAACATGTCATCCCCAACTGTCGTCTTTGTATTAGGAGAAATTTGGAAAAGACTAACTGCCGAGGATCAAAACAAGACTGTTCTCAGTTTTGCATTTGGACCTGGGCTCACGCTGGAGAGTATGCTACTCCAAGTTGAGTGCCACTGATATGTGGGTTTCCTTTTCTCAACGAAGTACCGCTAATGAAATCATGGATGATTTCGATCTTCATGATGACGTTGTTTTTCAAACACTCCGCGAATTGGATTTTATCAACCACTACTTAGGAGGGAATGATGTTACCTTAAGTGCCCTTGAACAACTCTGGAAGCCGATTCCAAAACAACTCCCTGTCTCCATCGCCGATCTCGGCTGCGGAAGCGGTGAGTTACTTCGGTTAATTGCTAAAAAAGCCAGCCGGCAAAATAGAAACATTACCCTTACCGGAATGGACGCCAACCCTCACATTATTGACTATGCCAGGAATCAATCGCGTGATTTAGCCAACATCAATTTTGAAGTGATGAATGTTTTTTCAAATGAATTTCAGTCCAATAAATTTGACTTCGTCCTTGCCACCCTTTTCTTTCATCATTTTTCTGATGAGGAACTCATGCATCTTTTTGCGTCGCTGAAAAAGCAAACGAGAATTGGAGTCATCATCAATGACCTCCACCGGCATCCACTTGCCTATTATTCCATCAAATGGTTGACTTTTATTTTCTCCAAATCAACCATGGTAAAATATGACGCACCGCTGTCGGTGCTTCGTGCGTTTAAAAGAAAGGATTTAAGATCAATTCTGGAAAAAGCTGGAATTGAAAACTACCAATTAAAATGGAAGTGGGCCTTCCGGTGGCAGTTGATCATATCTTGCCAAAACAAATTAAGCAGCCATTGATTTCATCACCTTTCTAATCAATGCCCTTTCATCAGCACTCCATTCTTCCGTCTGCCCCGCTCCTTGCGTGAATTTTTCCAAATCAAAATAAAAATTCAGCCGGTATTTCCAAACTAAATCAGCTCCTATTGCTCTTTTGAATTCACCTAACTTCTTGCGATTGGCTATCCAATAAAGCTGAACTTCCTTGTCTGGCACTTCCACCGTTGCCTGACCGCGGATGTACAATGAATTATCATGAAGTTCCTTATTCAACAACTCTGGGAAACCGGGATTTCCTATAATATATACCTCTTGCATAGTTTAAAAAATCAAAACACTTTCAACCAACCACACTTACTTCCTACATCATACGACAAATCTAATGCAATGGTTCAATTTTTGTTTTGTGAATAAATGACACGTATTGGTACAAAATTTGGTTATTGATGAGGTAATCACCTCCTTTTGACCTTTACCGAAGTACTACCCAATAAAATTTTTTATAGACCCTGAATAGCATATTTAATTTTATTTACGTTTAATTTTAGTGCAACCGTATGCAGTTAAATTTAATGACCATGAAGACTTCCATTTATTCCCTTTTCATTGTATTAGCACTTAGTTCATGTGCTTCAAGTCCATTTGGACAAAAAGTGAATGAACCTTTTCGGGGAAGTGCCTATGAGTCCAACAATCGCTTCTTTCGGGGTACCGGTAAAGGCGAAAGTTCTTCCGACAACGTTGCCAGAAGCAAAGCTGATGTGGAAGCGAAGGGAGTTTTGGCGGGGCAAGTGAACACGACAATGAAACAAGTGAGTGACCAATATCTCGGGCAAACTCAAAATGATCGGGGAGCCGATGTGGCTGATAAATTTCAGAGCCTTGTCCGCGAAGTGATGAACACCAATATCGCTGACCTTAGAAAAATTGGAGAACAAAAGTATTTTGATAAGAAACAGAATAAGTACACGGTTTTCATTGCCTATGAGATTAAGAAGAACGCGATGTTCAACTTCATGAAAAAGCAGGCCAAAACCAATCAAACTATTGACGAACGTCAACAGGAAGTCATTCAAAATATTTTAGATCAAGAACTAAAGAAGACCGAGGATAATAAATAAATCCCGATCATTCTTCGTAATAAACCACATTGATCAAGGTGGTACCGACCGCACTGAGTGTTTCCCTACTAATAATGGAAAGGTTGTCCTTGCGCGAGTGATGGTAATCGCCAAAAAATCCAACGCCGGACTGGTAATGTACAATATCGATCATTGGGATTTTAGCAATCTCATTGACAAAAATATGGTCGTCGGTGATTTTTCCAACATTGGTTTTAACAAAATAGTCAGTAAAACCTAATCGCAACGCGGTGTTCCAAACCTTCTCCACGACAGAAGGAGCAAACTCTAGCGAAGCGCCTTCACGAAAAAATTGGGAATGCTTTGCACCGACCATGTCAAGCAAAATTCCATAATAAGCCGAATAGTTCTTAATGTGCTTATGCTTGGCCCAATATTGCGAACCCAGACACCACCATTCATCACCATCCGGTATTTTTATTTTACTTTCTTGTCCAGTACTGGAGTCTTTTCCCCAGTCTTCACCATCAAACAAAATTAGGTCCACACCGACCGATGGCATTTTTCCTTGGCCTAACAGCCTCGAGATTTCTAATAGCACACCCACTCCACTGGCGCCATCATTAGCGCCATCAAAGGGAGTACCTTTTTTTTCAGCATCTTTATCTGCATAGGGGCGAGTGTCCCAATGGGCGGCAAGCAGAATTCTTTTTTTTGCATCCAGGTTATAACTGGCTATAATATTTTTAAGTTGAACCTTTTGATTGTCCCACGTAATGGCATCGAAATCTTGCTCCACCACTGCCGCTCCGTTCTTCCTAAATTGATTTATGAAAAATTTAGCCGCCAAATCATGTGCTCTTGTATTGGGCACCCGGGGGCCAAACTCCACTTGCTTCTTTACAAAAAAATAGGCCGAGTCGGCATTAAACGGCGGAACCTGAACGACCCTTAAGGGAGCTTTATCTTCCTGTGTTTTTTTATTTGGGCCACAGGATTCCAAAAGAAAAATTGGGATTACGAGAAATAAAAATATCTTTTTTAGGCACATACATTGGTTAGAAATCGGTTGCAAAAGTAAAAGAAAGTTTAATGCAATCAGATGCTCATTTATCAAAAGGTTATTTTATTTAAATTTAAAGTTCATTTTATCTTAAGAATCAGAAAAGATGGGAAAGCCTACCGGTTTTTTAGAATTTGATCGCGATCTTCCCAAAAAGCGCGACGTCAAAGAGCGCATTAAAGACTACAACGAAGTTGAGGGACCAATCAACGAGGCGATTGCATTCAAACAGGCGGCGCGATGCATGGATTGTGGAACACCTTTCTGCCATAACGGTTGCCCTCTGGGAAACATTATTCCGGATTTTAATGATGCCGTGTACCAAGGCAATTGGAAATTAGCCTATGAGATTTTGATTAGCACTAATAATTTTCCTGAATTCACTGGTCGGATCTGTCCAGCCCCTTGCGAGGCTTCGTGTGTTCTCGGTATTAATAAACCGGCGGTTACCATTGAGTACATTGAAAAAGCAATTATTGAAAAAGCGTTTGAGGAGGGGTATGCCCTCCCTCGCCAACCGGCAGTTCTGACCAATAAAAAAATCGCCATCGTCGGCTCGGGGCCGGCAGGGCTTGCGGCGGCGGCTCAATTGAATCAGGCAGGACATGGCGTAACTGTATTCGAACGATCGGATGAGGTAGGCGGATTGCTGCGCTATGGAATTCCTGATTTCAAATTGGATAAGCAAATCGTCGAGCGAAGAATTGACCTGATGATTCAGGAGGGCATTAAGTTTCAAACGAATGCTCATGTTGGGGTAAACATTTCAGTCGAGCATTTGCGCGATGAGTTTGACGTGATCTTACTTGCGGGTGGATCAACTGTTCCACGTGACCTCCCTATCCCTGGACGAAATTTAAAAGGCGTTCATTTTGCAATGGATTTCCTTACTCAACAAAACCGGCGCATTTCCGGCAAGAAAATAATGGCTGAAGAAATTTGGGCTTCAAATAAAAATGTATTCGTTATTGGCGGCGGCGATACCGGTTCAGATTGCGTAGGAACTTCAATACGTCATGGCGCCAAGTCCGTGACTCAAATTGAAATTTTATCAGAGCCACCCCAAAGCCGCACTGACGCGATGCCTTGGCCCAATTGGCCCATGATTCTGCGCACCTCGACTTCACATGAAGAAGGTTGTGAGCGTAAGTGGAGCACCCTCACCAAAGAGTTTATAGCCGACAAAGAGGGAAATCTCAAAGCGCTGAAAATGGCAGAGGTTGAATGGAAGGGACATTCTTTTCAGGAGCTTCCCGGGACAGAAAAAGAAATTCCTTGCGAGCTTGCCCTTCTTGCCCTTGGCTTTCTCCACCCTCAACACGGTGGATTGCTTGACCAACTCGGTGTCGATTATGATGAGAGAGGAAACATCAAATGTCAAAACTATCAAACCTCAGTAGAAGGAATTTTCTCCGCCGGCGATATGCGCAGAGGGCAAAGCCTGGTTGTTTGGGCAATCAGCGAAGGCCGTGAGGCGGCTAGAGTCATTGACAACTACTTGATGGGACACACCAGCCTGGAGGCCAAAGAGAAGGGAATATTAAACTTGCTGTAAAGAAATCCCCTCATCTAATTTGAGTCTTTTTCAGATAGATAAATCCGGATTTTTCGTACTGCTCTTTTAGTGCGGGTAACCTTAAGAAGAGTTTCTCCATCAATCCCTTTTCATCAATGATTATATCCGGTTTATCCTTCTCGAATGAATCTTGCACTAGAATTATATTTTCAAAATAATCAGGGTTTTGAAAAATTTCCTTTGACAACTTCCAATTTAAAAAATAAGAACCGGCCTGATTGTTTTTGTAAATACCTAAATCATCGCCCAACATTAAAACCCGTTTCCCTTTTATAAACGATTCGTATTTAGAGGGCTTTGCATAAAGGCCTGTGTAATCGACTGGTTTTATCTTATTCCATCGAGAAGCCGTACTAATTCCGATGGTAGAAATCAAGAATATCCACATCATGGATTCTGCAATCCATTTTCTCCTGATCAGCAAAAGAGAATGACTGAGAAAATAAGTCAGGGGCGGAACGAAAGTGATAAAACTATGAGGTGTCAATTCGCGTGTAAACCCAATTTCAATAAAACCGACAGCCAACCAAAGCAACATCACTTGCAATAGTTGTGATTGATATTTCGTAAAACGGGCCTCGCGGTTCAGCATAATTAAAGCGAAGAAAAAGAACGATAAAATCCCGGCGAACAAAAACAAGATGGATTTCCACGAGACCAAATTCGTGGAATCAAAAGTGAAATTAGAGTCATAAAAATATTCAACAAATTCAGGCAAGCCATCACGAAAATAATAAAGGCAAATAAGCGCCAGGTGGGGAAAGACAAAACCGAAAGTCAAGAGGAGAGATTTGCGAAGCGTAATGCGTGCAAACACGGACAAAATCACTAGCGAGCCAATCAAGAAAATAGAGTAACTAAAAATCAACAACGAAGCTAATCCTAAAAACAAACCAATGTTAAAAACGATTTCATCACGCTGAACTTTAAATTCAATCTCTTTAAAAATATTATTGAGCGCGAATAATAATAAAGTGGACGCCAAAAGTTCTCGTGATAAGGAAAGCATATCAAAAGAAAAAAAACAAATAACACCAAAAACAAATGCCGGCAGATAATTACTCTCATTATAGGCCCGGTTTCGTATTAATATAAAGGCAAAAAAAGCGGCCTGAAAAAAAATGATCAGCAAGGCAACCAGGTGACGTCCAAAAATCGAACGTCCCATTACCAATTCAATCGTCTTGGCAAACCAGGAGGCAACCCATGGTGAATCGTCGATGACCTGCAGATAAAGTATTTTAGCCTGGTTGAGTTGTTCCCCTAAAACAATATCCTTCAGCTCTTGCCCTGTGATGGGCATTGGATGAATGAACATAGGCAAGCTCATGGCCACCAACAAAATTAGTACGGCCAGTAGGCGATAGGGGTCGTTCAGTCTGAAAAATCGCAACATGGTTATTCTTTTCTGCAAATAAATCAAATTTTGAGGAGGATAAATGGTGTTTGCACTTTCGTATCTTTACGGCATGACCATGAGGCAGCAAAAATACGGTAGGTTGATCCAGAAGGAGCTTAGTGATATTTTCATCCGCGACAAACGGGGAATTATCGGCAACGCATTCATTACCATTGCAGAAGTGCGCATGAGTCCCGATTTAAGCATGGCTAAAGTCTATCTTAGCATGACGCTCGCTAAAGACAAGAAATTAGTCTTGAATCAGATCACCCTGCACAAAAGTGAAATCAGAAAAGCGTTGGGCGATCGCATCCGCAATCAAGCCCGCATTGTGCCTGAACTTGTTTTTGTGATTGATGAAGTGGAGGAAAATGCCCAGCGCATGGAAGATCTGATCAAAAGCCTTAACATTCCCAAGGACGAAAAATAATAGGTATCATATCCCTGCATGAATCTATCCCTCTTCATAGCCAGGCGTTATTTCTTTTCTAGAAGGAAAAAGAATTTTATTAATATCATTTCCGTATTGTCAATGGTTGGAGTGGCTTTTTCAACAGCAGCGTTAATCATTGTTCTTTCGGTTTTCAACGGTTTTGAAGGACTGCTCCGAAGCTTAAATAACTCCTTTGATCCAGAAATTAAAATAGAAGCCAGAAAAGGAAAGTCCTTTCCAGTAAACGGGCAATTTTTAAATGAAATCCAAAGAATTCCAGGGGTTCAGTTTGTCACCGAGGTCATTGAAGATTATGCGCTTTTTCGGTATCGCGATGCCGATGTTGTGGCCACAATGAAAGGCGTAAGCGATAATTTTATTGATCAGCACCGGCTCGACAGTCATGTGGTCGATGGGAAGCTGAAATTAAAAGACACGCAAGGAAGTTACGCTCTTATCGGCCGAGGCATTCAATATGCGCTTTCAATTTCTGTGAAGGAATCCCTCTCTCCCCTTGAGGTCTTTTATATCAAAAATGCCAGAGGGGCTCAACTCGATCCCACCAAACTATACAGTCATAGCGCGCTTCTGCCTGGCGCCGTATTTTCTATCGAAAAAAATGTCGACGAAAATTATGTCATTGTTCCACTCGATTTTGCGAAAAATTTAATGAATTATGGAGACAAGCGGACATCTTTAGAAATAAAGACTCTTCCCCATGCTGATAGTAAACAGGTGCAGACTTCAATTCAAAAGCAGCTTGGTCATGATTTTTTAGTTCTCACCAATGAGGAGCAGCATAAAGACATATTTAGGTTACTTAAAATTGAAAAGTTATTTACATTTATTGCGTTGACTCTATTAATTCTTGTTGGATCCATTAATATCTTCTTTTCGCTCATGATGCTCGCCCTAGATAAGAAAAAAGACATTTCCATTTTGTCCGCCATGGGCGCTCATGCTACATTAATTAAAAAAATATTTTTAACCGAAGGAGCCCTAATAGCCTTTACCGGAGCTGCATCGGGATTACTATTGGGCGGACTGATTTGCTGGGCACAAGATCAGTTTGGATTAGTGGGGATGGGCATGGGGAACGCCATCGTATCCGCCTATCCGGTAGAGATGAAAGTCTTTGATTTTGCTTCCGTCTCCACGGTCATCGTTGCTATTACTTTTCTCATCTCGTTTTTTCCGGCGCGACTTGCTTCTCATTCTTTTTCGATCGAGCAACTTTAAAATCGCATCTGAATCGACAGAACTCTCACGTTATTCTCCCCGTCCCTTTTTACTTCTGTCCTTCAGCCATCTTTTCAGCGGTCTCCGCAATTTTTAATTGTTCGATGAAGTTATCGACTTCACCATTCATAATGGCCGGTAAATTATGTTGAGTATAACCAATACGGTGATCGGTTACTCTGCTCTGAGGATAATTGTAGGTTCTGATTTTTTCTGAGCGATCCCCGCTACGCACCTGGCTTCTTCTTGACGCTCCAATTTGAGCCTGTTGCTTTTCCACTTCCATTTCATAGAGCTTAGTACGCAACATCTGCAACGCTCTTTCTCTGTTCCCGTGTTGGCTTCGCTCCACCTGACAGGTGATTACAATTCCCGTTGGCTTATGCGTGAGTTGCACTTTCGTCTCAACCTTATTTACATTTTGCCCCCCCGCTCCGCTTGACCGTGCAGTCTGAACTTCTAAATCCGCCGGATTAAGTTCAACATCAACTTCTTCAGCTTCCGGCAATACCACAACGGAGGCTGCCGAAGTGTGAACACGTCCCTGCTGTTCGGTATCAGGAACTCGCTGAACGCGATGAACTCCTGATTCATATTTCAGTAAACCATAAGCACCCTCTCCTTCCACACTGGTAATAACTTCTTTATACCCTCCCGCCGTTCCTTCCGTCACATCAACAACAATAAATTTATAGCCCCTTCGCTCGCAGAAACGTTGGTACATGCGCCAAAGATCACCCGCGAAAATGGCCGCTTCATCGCCACCAGTGCCTGCGCGTATCTCGAGTACTGCATTTTTTTCATCATTAGGATCTTTGGGCATCAGGAGTTCCTTGATCTCTATTTCCAATCCATCTCGCTTTGGCTCAAGTTCATCTATCTCCATTTTGGCCAATTCTCGCATCTCGGCATCCTTCTCTTTTTGCAAAATGTCTTTGGCATGCTGAATTCCATCCAATGTACTCTGATAGAGGTCGTATTTCTCAACCACTTTTTCTAAATCGCGGTACTCCTTGCTCAATTGCTGGAATCTTTTTTGGTCTTTAACCGTTTCTGGCTGACTCAGCAATTGGCCTACTTCTTCGAAGCGGTTCTTTATTTCTATTAGTTTGTCGATCATAATTCAAAAACGGGCGCAAGTTAATAATTCAATGTGAGAGCACGATGTTCAGGTTCGGGTACAATCGTACGATTTTGCGAAATTTACTGTTCGATTTTCAACACCGTTCCCAAATAGATTCCAATTCTTGCAGAATTGCGCCATAAAAAATTACTGAACGGTTTTTGCAGTGCAGAACTATAAAAGCTGATTTTTATGATTAAAGCCTTTTCAATTTTGTTGGCCGCATTTCTTATGCTGCTAGCAATTCCTCTGATGATCGGGTTAGGTGGTGGGTTGTTTGGGCTAGCCGTGGGTTTGATTGGCGGCCTTTTTGGCATTCTCTTTGGCGTATTGGGGGCAATCATTGGAGTCATCGCCTGGATTTTCAAAACCCTCTTCCATGTTCTTTTCGGATGGAACTTGGGCTTTGAACATCATCACTGGTTTCCTTTTAATGGATATTTATTTGGCGCCTTACTAATTTTCATCTTGGTGCTAGCTTTAAAGAAAAAAAATTGATCAGAACTTCAGTTCCGATCGTAGTCCAAGAATGTGATTCCTAAGTGCATCCTGCCAGGTTTCATCGGCATCCCACTTACTTCCTAAAAAGACATTACCATATTCCGTGTTTTTAAAATAGAATTTATAGATCATCTTTTTTGAAGGCAAAGTTTTGACCTTAAACGCGCCATCCACAGAATAGGTCGTCAGCAAGGAGCTCGCTGTTTGGGTTACATCATAACCTAAAATATCACGGGCCACATCGCCCCTGGTATGAACATACCGCAGCACAAGGCGATATCCTTTCTCCTCCAGTTCTGCATCAGTTAAATTTGGATCCACTAATTCACACTTCACGGGAAAATTTTCTTTTACAAAGACTTCAAGCTCCTTGTCGTCTTTTTCATTCCCCCAACTAGGAATGGCTGACTTAAATGACCTGATGTCATTGGAATAACGCTCAGAGGGTTCGTCCTTAAAAAAACGAAAATTAAAACCAAGCTCAGGAACGTCATTTATCAAGAAATTTTCCTTTTTCTGTGTGCTTATCGCAAATCGATAAATCGTGCGAAGCAATTCGGTTAGCGAAGCATGACTTTGCTTCCAAGAATGATGAGCTCTATCCGCAAATTCTTTGGTACCAGTATACTCTGTGAAAATACTTTGATACTCATTTTCCCTCTTTTGCAGAATGATCAGGAACTTGATATTGCGCGTATTAAAATAATTAAAAAATGAACCTGATGGATCCGGTCCCGCCAAAACATAATCAATATCAAGGTAATTGATTGCATCTATGCCCGCCTGCTGAAAATACTTTTGCGCTTCCTGAAGTTCGGTCATGGTGTAGGACCATTCGTACAATACTAAGGACCGGCCTGCGAGTAATTTGGGAGGAAGGTCACTGCTATAATTTAAACGAGCGGTGAGTTTATCTTCATCTGTTGAAGGTTGCGCTTCACTGAGAAAACACGAAAGAAGAACAAATGAAAGAAGTAAAAATCGCACCCTGTTTTTCTTAGATAAAACGGTAGTTGTCAATTATTATTGCTAAAATGAATCATTGCAAAAGTGCTAAAAATCCTTGGGACATTTCATTTGTCATTTGGAATTGACTCCAAGAGGGTTCAAAGATTTATTTTAACCTATTTTTACTTGTTACGAACAATATCGGGTGCATTTTTGTAGTCTATTTGAATTGTACTGTTCATGTCTTCTGCTTTTTCTAAAAAAAATACCGATTATTCGGGCCACGAAACGATCGAAGTGATCGGTGCACGCGAGCATAACCTGAAAAACATCAGCGTTGCCTTGCCGCGTAATCAGTTTACTGTAATCACCGGAATCAGCGGTAGTGGAAAATCTTCGCTGGCATTCGATACCATATACGCTGAAGGCCAACGGAGATACATGGAAAGTTTTTCGGCTTATGCCCGTAGTTTCATTGGTAATCTTGAGCGACCTGATGTAGACAAAATCAATGGCTTAAGTCCGGTGATTTCCATCGAACAAAAAACCACGTCACGCAATCCTCGCTCAACAGTGGGTACGGTAACGGAGATTTATGATTTTATGCGATTATTGTTTGCTCGTGCAGGGGAAGCATTTTCTTATCTTAACGGCGATAAGATGGTTCGCCAATCGCAAGATCAAATCCTTGACACCATCATCACCAATTATTCTGGAAAGAAATTAACGCTGCTTGCCCCTGTCGTGAAAGGTCGCAAAGGTCATTACCGCGAACTCTTTGTTCAAATTAGAAAACAAGGTTTCAACAAAGTGCGTGTGGACGGAGTGGTACAAGACATTGTAGCCAAGATGCAGGTCGACCGATTTAAGATTCACGATATCGAGATCGTTATCGACCGGGTTATACCGGACGAACAAGATCGTCATCGTATTGGCCAATCTGTGAATACCGCATTAAAAGAAGGCAAGGGTGTAATCATGTTCCTGGATGAAGTCGGTAAAGTACATCACTTCTCTAAGTTTCTCATGGATCCCAAAACTGGCCTGTCGTACGATGAGCCGGCTCCTAATAATTTCTCTTTCAATTCACCCTACGGAGCTTGTCCGGTGTGCACCGGCCTTGGTGTAGTAGAGGAGATCACGGAAGACTCTATTATCCCCGATAAAAAAATAAGTATAAGTCGAGGTGGAATTTTACCACTCGGTGAATACCGTGACATTTGGATTTTCAAAAAAGTAGAAGCAATCCTCAAACGTTACAAGCTTACACTCACTACACCGATCAAAGACATCCCTAAAGAAGTAATGAAAATTTTGCTTCACGGAGATGAGATACCCGTGGCGGTTCCTTCGGTAAAATACCCTGGCACGGAGTGGAACACTAAGTTCGAGGGCGTCATCAGTTTCTTACTAAAATTGAAAGACGATAGTTCAGACAATATTAAAAAATGGGTAGAAGACTTTACCATCATTAAAGTATGTCCGGAGTGTCATGGCGCGCGACTAAAGAAAGAGTCTCTGCATTTCAAAATTGATAACAAAAATATTTCGGAACTTGCCGAGTTGAATATTGATGCGCTTCAAAAATGGTTTTCCGGTCTTGAAAACCGACTGAATGATAAACAAAAAACCATTGCCGTTGAAGTGTTGAAGGAGATTCGAAAACGAATTGGATTTTTGCTGGACGTTGGCCTGGATTATCTCCATCTTAACCGACCATTGAGAACCTTGAGTGGTGGAGAAGCTCAACGGATTCGCCTGGCTACACAAATCGGAACTCAACTTGTTGGGGTTCTCTATATTCTGGATGAACCCAGTATCGGGCTTCATGCCCGCGACAATGTGAAACTCATCAAAGCGTTAAAAGACCTGCGCGATCTGGGCAACTCCGTAATTGTCGTGGAGCACGACAAAGAAATGATGCTCGAATGCGATTACTTGGTCGATGTAGGCCCTGGTGCCGGCAGGCATGGAGGAAATATTGTCGCAGCAGGCACGCCGAAAGACTTTCTGAAAATCAAAAGCACGACGGCAAAATACTTGACCGGTGAACTTTCAATCAATTTTTCCAAAAAAAGAAGAAAGGGAAGTGGGGAAAAGCTTTCTCTCCTTGGAGCAACCGGAAACAATTTGAAAAATGTAAACCTCGAAATTACGCTGGGCACGTTTACCTGCATCACCGGTGTTTCCGGAAGTGGAAAATCTACCTTGATTCATGAAACACTTTTCCCCATTTTAAATCAGCATTTTTTCAATTCTCGAAATGAGCCTCTTCCTTATAAAGGAATCGATGGTTTAAAACTTGTCGACAAAGTCATTGAAGTTGATCAGTCACCAATTGGAAGAACACCCCGGTCAAATCCCGCCACTTACACGGGGGTATTCACTGACATCCGCGACTTGTTTGCGGCAATGCCTGAATCAAAAATCCGTGGTTATAAAACCGGACGGTTTTCATTCAACGTAAAAGGGGGGCGTTGTGAAACCTGTGAGGGGGCTGGCTTGCGTTTAATTGAAATGGAATTTTTACCCGATGTCTACGTGTCTTGCGAAACATGCAAGGCCAAACGTTATAATCGCGAAACACTGGAAGTGCGCTTCAAAGGAAAATCGATCAGTGATGTGCTTGATATGACAGTAGAAGAAGCCGTGACATTCTTTGAAAACCAACCGAAGATTCTGCGCAAAATTGAAACCCTGAATGAAGTTGGGCTAGGATATATTTCCCTTGGACAACATGCTACCACCCTTTCCGGGGGAGAAGCACAACGGGTGAAACTTGCTACAGAACTCAGCAAACGAGATACCGGAAAGACGTTATACATTCTAGATGAACCGACTACAGGATTACATTTTCAGGATATCAGTCATTTGCTGGATGTGCTGCAGAAGCTGGTTGACAAGGGCAATACCGTTTTAGTGATTGAGCACAACATGGATGTAATCAAATCCGCTGATCACATCATTGATCTTGGCCCTGAAGGTGGCGCCTTGGGAGGAAGAATCATTGCTACCGGCACACCGGAAGAGGTTGCCAACAATCCTGCCGGCTACACTGGAAGGTTTTTGAAGATGGAGCTTTAACGTGCTTTATTTTGCCTGATCATCTCCGAAAACCCTTGCTTCTTTGAAAAGGCCGTCAACGCCATGACGATGCGTTTGGTTTTAGTCGGCATGGTTTTCGCCTCGTCGACCCATTTGCTGAAATAACGCTGGTGCGAACCAGGCAATGTGTTGAAAAACTTCAGCGCTACAGGGTCTTCTCGTAAGCATTTCATAAAGTCGGCGGAAGGTTGGATTTGTCGCTGATCCAGTTCCATCTCCACGGTGATCCTGTCGCCCTTCTGTTTGCCTATTTGTTTACGGATATTTGCTTTCAGTGGCATGATGAAATGGCCTTCACCCATGGGGAACAGGGCCATCTTCTCGAATGAAAAATAGTCTAGTCTTCCTTTCACCCGATAACCCACTTTGACACCTGGATTTATTTTTTTTGCCTGAGCTGCACTGATTTGTATATACGTCCAGCCGGTCTTCTCACCCTGCTTATCGAATTTTTGGATAGTCGTTTTAAACCTCATCATTGTTAAAATTAACGTTTCAACTCTACAAATCCGTGCCATCAATTGCCCGGGCAACATTTTTAAGTTTCATTTGCAAATAGAACTTTGGGGCTACCAATCCCGTTAAGACATTATTCATTCAATTCCCATATGGACGGACATAAAAATACGAACTACCAGATCAGTCTTCCCTTGATATTATGTATTGGTTTGGCCGCTGGCCTGCTTATTGGAGCAAGTATCAATTCAAAATCACCCCGAAAAAGCGACAGTTCAGAAATAGAAAAACTCCGGGAAGTATTGTCGCTGGTGCAAAACGAATACGTTGACAAAGGGAAAACCGATGTGGTAGTAGAAGACGCCATCAATCACATCCTGGGTAAGCTCGACCCTCATTCGGCCTATATTCCGGCACGTGAAAAAATCGAGGCCAACGAAGACTTGAAAGGAAATTTTGAAGGCATTGGCATCGAGTTCAATGTTTTCCAAGACACATTGGTTGTGGTTGCCGCCATTAGCGGCGGACCCTCCGAGGCCGTGGGTTTGCGTCCCGGTGATAGGATAATTAAAGTCGACGGCAAATCAATTGCCAATGTGAAACTAACCAATGCGGATGTTCAGAAATATTTGAAGGGCCCTAAAGGAACAGAAGTGAAAATTGAAGTACTTCGCCAGCGAGAAAAGTCGCGGCTTGCTTTCACGATCATTCGCGACAAAATCCCTCAAGCTTCGGTGGATGCTTCCTACATGATTGATCAGGAGATTGGTTATATTAAAGTGAGTCGCTTTTCTCAAACAACCTATGACGAATTTAAAGAAGCCCTAGCCAAGCTCAAGAGGGTGGGTATGAAAAAATTGGTGCTCGACTTGCAAGGTAATCCAGGAGGCTACATGGACCAGGCTATTAATGTAGCTGATGAATTTTTAGTCAAAGGAGAAAAAATTGTTTTCACCAACGGGCAGGAAAAGAAATACAATGAAGATGCCATCGCCACCGATAAAGGTGATTTTGAGCATGGTGACTTAATTGTTCTGGTGAATGAAGGCAGCGCGTCCGCCTCGGAGATTGTGAGCGGTGCCTTGCAAGACAATGATCGCGCTTTGATTGTTGGGCGCAGATCATACGGCAAAGGGCTGGTGCAACGGCCATTCGATCTCAACGATGGGTCCGAAGTGCGGCTCACGATTTCAAGATATTATACTCCCAGCGGTCGTTCAATACAGAAACCATATGAAGATTTGGATGCGTATGACAAAGACATCATGAAGCGCTACAAGCATGGAGAGTTTTTTCATGCCGATAGTATACACTTCAATGATTCCTTAAAATACCACACCTTAAATGGACGTACGGTATACGGTGGAGGTGGAATCATGCCTGATTATTTTGTACCGCTGGATACGGCAAATTCCAGCAAATATTTCAACGAACTATTTGCCTCCAATACGATGCGCGAGTTTGCCTTTAACTTCGCCGAAGAAAACAAGACAACACTGGAGAAAATGGGTTATGAGAATTATAAGAAAAAATTTAATGTGGATGACGCGATACTTGCCCAGCTAGTGGCATTAGGTCAAAAAGAAAAAGTAACCCCCGATCAAAAAGATCTGGCCCGCAACAAGATTGTTTTCCAGGTTTATCTGAAGGCGGAGATCGCCCGGAGAGTCTGGGGTAACGCGGCCTTTTATCCAATTTTTAATGAGACTAACGAAGTGCTGCAGCAAGCCATAAAAATGTTTGATCGCATTCCTGAATTGAACCGCAGCAAAATGTAAAGATGCTCCACAAAACACAAGGTGTTGTTTTCCGGTTTACCAAGTACAGCGAGACTTCAATTATTGTCAACATTTTTACAGCCTCCTTTGGTCTGCAATCTTACATTGTCAACGGAGCGCGAGGCAAATCAGGGAAAGGCAAAATGGCACTTTACCAGCCGTTAACTTTATTAGACTTGGTGGTTTATCATCGCGAAAATGCGCCCATTCTGCGCATCAAAGAGGTAAAATGCATTCATCCTTATCAAAGTATTCATTCGAATTTTCGTAAATCAACGATTGCTTTGTTTCTCAATGAAATCGTTAACAAAACGGTCAAGGACCAAAGTCACGCGCAAGAATTGTGTGAATTTTTAATACAATCATTCACGCATTTTGATCTCCAACATACCAACGTGGAGAATTTTCATTTGCTATTCTTGATCCGCTTAAGTCAGCATCTCGGTTTTCGTCCTTCAAGTTCGGCGGAATTGCTGGGTGGAGATTTTGTTCTCGAAGAAGAGCAGAAAATTCTTGTGAAAATGCTTAAATCAAACTATTCTGATGCTATCTCGATGACCGCCATTCAACGGAAAAACATTCTTGATTTGTTGATTCGGTTTTATGCCCGTCATTCCGATAATTTTGGTGAACTCAAATCATTAAGCGTGATCAGAGAATTAATTTAGTGGCCATGGAAAAATTCATCCTTCCAATTCAGGTTCGCTGGTCTGATATTGATCAAAACCGGCACCTTCGCCATTCCGCGTATTATGATTACGGCGCGACGGCTCGTATCGTCTTGTTTTCGGAAAGCGGTTTACCTAATTCAAAACTGGAAGAACTCCATATCGGGCCGATTCTATTTCGAGAGGAGGCCATTTTCAGAAAAGAAATAAAATTTGAAGATAAGATCACCATCGACATTCAAGTGACCAAAGCGCTCCCCGACTTCTCACGCTGGAGTCTTTGTCATCATTTGTATAAGGAAGGCAATGTCTTAGCTGCCACCATCAACATGGATGGCGCCTGGATTGACATCATAAAAAGAAAGCTGACCATTCCCGATCCTTTTATTCAAAAGATATTCGATGATTTTCCCAGGGGCGATGAATTTTCGTGGGGAGATCCGCTAAAGAAGTAACTCATCCCGCTTCTGCTAGAATCCACTGCTCAATGGTTTTGGGGTAGTTGACATATTCAAGCGCATTAACTTTCGCTGCAATTTCCTGCGGAGAATCCATCGGCCCAATTTTGCATGATGTTTGAAGTAGAATTTTTCCCTCATCATAATGTGCATTAACGAGATGAATGGTAATCCCTGTTTCGTCTTCACCTGCAGCTTTAACCGCTTCATGCACCTTCATCCCGTACATTCCTTTACCGCCAAACTTTGGTAACAAGGAGGGATGAATGTTGATGATCCTATTCGGGAATGCCTGAATAAGACGCGCTGGCAAAAGCCACAGAAATCCAGCCAGCACAAGATGGCTCACCTCATGTTCATTTAGCCAACGAAGTACTTCTCCTTCTTGGAATTGATGCCTTTCAAAAACTTTACAGGGGACATGGAATTTCTTTGCTCGTTCAAGGGCTAATGCCTTCAGATTATTGCTAAGGAGCAAGGCAACATGAATCTTTGGATGATGTTGAAAATAGGTCATAATCGCCTCTGCATTTGTACCGCTTCCGGATGCGAAAATGGCGAGGCGAATTTTTTCTTCCATGGTAGCAAGCTAAATGAAAACCATACTTGTGATGCCCAATAACATAATCACTTTACACCACTGACTTACGCGATTAAAATCCTTAGTAGTATCCGCGCGAATTAACCAAAACACCAGGATGACAAGCGGGACAAAAAGAAAAGTGAAAAAATAGTACATCGGTAGTTGCGCAAAGAACTGATTGATCTCGATCACCAAAATAAAAAAAATCAAGAGTAAGAAGTAAAGGAAAAATTTTGTTTTGCGGAATCCCCAAATGATAGGGAGGGTTTTACATCCAAACGTATTGTCACCTTTTAGATCCTCGGCATCTTTTACAATCTCCCGCACCAGTGTCATGGCAAAAGCAAAAAGTGCATAAATGGTAACTAAGGGCTGATGCGCATGATACAAAATATTGACCATGAAAATGGAAAGGCCAGTCAGCAAAGCCACCACAAAATTGCCAATAAACGGCTGACGTTTAAGATCATTGGAATACCACCATAGCAGAAAGGCGGAAAAAAAATTAATTAACCCAATTTTCCAATTCAATAAAAATCCAAGAGTAGTGCCTGTCACTGAAAGCAGGGAGTGAAAAAGCAGTGCATACCGTCGTGCTACATCCTTGCCAATTACCACGCGTTCAGGCTTATTAATTAAATCAATCTTTACATCATAATAGTCATTGATAATATACCCTCCAGCGGCAATGATCACCGTTGACAGTGAAAGAATTAGAAGGCGGACATCCCAGATCTTCTCCTTTTCAATTAGAAAGTCGGCGGCAAAATATTGGGCCAAAGCGATGATGAGCAAATTCCAGAACCGCGTCAATTTCAAAAAGCCAAAGAGTGTAAACTGCCGGGATGACATGCTGCAAAGATAAGTTACAGATTTCAGGTTATATGTACGGGCCGCGCCGAAACTTGCAACTATTCCCTTTTAGAACCTCAATGCCACCATCACCAAATAATTCCGCCCGGCCTGGGGATAGTAATAATTCTGGCGTGTTTCTGCACCTCCCCCAAAATACCCGTAGGTATAGCCATTGCTAGAATACTTTACGTCAAAAATATTATTTGTCAAAAAGCTGAATGAAATCTCACGCATCCCTTGAGGTTTCAGGGCGTAGACCAACCGTAGATCGTTGATAAAGTACGGATCTATGACCCTTCCACGATTGGAGGTGTTGTCTAGATACTGAAGACCGACATATTTAGTGAGTAATCCAAGTTCGACATTTTTAACTGGATGGTAGAGAAAATTTGAACCGCTAATAATGTTAGGAGAAAAAGCGATATCGGTGTTTTTGTGTTGTATATCTACTTCCTGGTATTGATCGTAGTTTATTCCGTAGTCGTAGAGTACTTCAGTAAACCTTCTAATTTTATTTTGGCTTAAAGTAAGGTTGGCATTCCAGGTAAAATAATGATTAAAACGAATGCCACCATCAATTTCAAGACCTGTACGGTAACTGTCCGCCACATTGGTACGAATCGGGGCGCCCACATTGTTGAGCTTGCCGGTAAGTACTAATTGGTTGTTGTAGTCCATCAAATAACAATTGACATTGAGAGCAACATTATTCCTTCTCATTCGCCAGCCTGCCTCCACATCATAAAGGGTTTCGTGGAGTGGTGGCTGGCCTGGATTGGCCTGCACAAAATCACTTCTTACAGGCTCGCGATTACCAACGCTGTAAGATGCATACACTTGTTGATCTTGTTTTAAGGAATAGGTAAATCCAACTTTCGGATTTAAGAAATTGTAATTCACGTCAAAATCAACTTTCACGTCGCCATCTTCCATCCCATTCGCGTTATAGTCAACCCTTCTATACTGCATATCAACAAACCCGATTAATTTTTCTATAAGCTGATAACTGTTCTTCCAAAAAATAGTGAAGTCCTGTTTTCTTCCATTATTAAAATAATAACGATAAAAGGGAGGAATGGTAGTCGCCACCTGTGCCCAAATGACTTCACCATAATGATCACCATCATAACGATTAAAGGCTCCTCCTAACACAGAATTCCATTTTTCTTTTTCATAATTCACAGACCAAGTCATTCCATAAAAATGATTATTAAGCCAAAGTCTTCTGACTAAATCAGAATTCGCAATCGTGTCACCGGCAATGATCGGACTAGAAATTCCATAGGTCGAAAGGTTTTGATCGTATTTGTACTCTTCGTAATAACCGCGGCCATAGGTATAGTGCAGCGCTGCATTGAGTGTGAGTTGCGGGGTGGCCTGATGAGACGCATGAAGTTGGTAATGGTCTTGCGCGTAATTGTCTATTTGATTTTGGTAAGTGTAGGTATTGAATGTGCGACCCGAATTCAACAAATTATTTGTTTGGTCAGCATTCCATCCTTCTGCAGCGGCTGTCTCCAGCATTCCTGGCACGTCGTTATTAAGCCGTGATTGAGGAACGCCCCACCAGGATTGATAGGTGATTTCTTTGCCTCCGAAAACAATGGCTTTTATCATCGTTTTATCCCCGTAATAACCTGCTGATAAATAATAGGATTTCAAATCGGAGGTGGCACGATCAATGTAACCGTCCGATCCGATCAACGACATGCGGCCATCAAAGGCGAATTTATTTTTCAAACCCGTGCCAAATCCAACCGTGGACCGGTGTGTTCCAAAGGATCCAAAGGAATTGATGATATCAGAATAGGGTTGATCTTTGCGTGTATTGGTTTGCAAATTAATCGATCCTCCAAAAGCACCAGCGCCATTGGTTGAAGTTCCGACTCCCCTTTGAATCTGAATATTCTGAGTTGATGTGGCAATGTCGGGCACATCCACCCAATATACCCCTTGCTCCTCAGCATCGTTAAGAACTATTCCATTGATCGTAACGTTAATTCGCGTGGCGTCGCTTCCCCGAATACGAATGCCCGTGTAGCCTATCCCCGCACCGGCATCCGATGTAGTCACGATCGATGGCGTCCAATTTAAAACAAAAGGCATGTCCTGACCAAAATTTTGTTTTTGAATTACGGTGCTGCTTATGTTGGAGAATGCGGTTGGACTATTCTCCGTTGCCCGGGTGGCCAGCACGGTCACTTCATCGGTCAATTGGGAACTCTCGGTAAGTGAAAAATCTAATTTCAAGTCGGCTGTTACATCCACTTCTCTCCTCACTTCTGCATAGCCGAGAAATCGAACAATAGCGGTCTGTTTTCCTGATTTCACGTTTTTCAAATCAAAGTGGCCTTGTTCATCCGTGAAGGCTCCACGATTTTGATTTTCTATTTGCACTATGGCTCCGACCAATGCCTCGTTGGTTTTCGAATTACGGACCGAACCCGAAATGGTGAATTGCGCTAAAGCATTTAGCCCAAGTAGGCAGCCAACAGCGGCAGTCACTAATTTTAACATTTTGATTTTTAGGTTTAAACCTGCAGAGCACACAGGGGAATGTGTTGCGTACGTTTTAACCATTGCCTCCCTTCGTCCGCATTACCGGCATCAGGTTCAGTGGGTATAATCTCAGCCCTTGTTTTTTAGGCACCCCTTGCTTCAGAACTTCTCCAAAGCGAGGCAAATGTAGGAAGAAGAAGTTAGGAGTTAGGAGTTGGAGGTTAGAATATTTATGTGTTTGTAGGAAAATAATCCTACTAACGTCTAAAATCTAACGCCTAACTCCTATTTTCGTGCTATGTACCAGGCCAAAGTAAACGGAAAGATTTTTGAGGTTGTCAAAAACGACCAGTCACTTCTCATCAATGGCGAGCCGTTTGAGTGGGATGTGAAGAACATTTCAGAAGGTCATTTTCACATTCTTTACAAAAAGAAAAGCTGTCGGACCGAAGTGATAAAGGCCGATCGAAGCACCAAAATATTTCAATTCAAAATCAACAATAAAATTCTTACCGTCGAGGTCAAAGATAAATTTGATCTGTTATTGGAAAAAATGGGAATGACCAATGGCGCTGCCGCAAAAATCAACAACATCAAAGCGCCCATGCCTGGACTGGTGATTGATTTAAAAGTGAAAGCGGGGGACGTAGTAAAAGCCGGCGATCCGTTGCTCATTCTCGAGGCCATGAAAATGGAAAACATCTTGAAATCCCCAGGGGATGGTACAATTAAAAATGTGAAGACCAGGAAAGGAGACAGCGTGGAGAAAGGGCAAGTGTTGATCGAATTCTAAAAATAGGTCTTCTCCGTGCTGGCCGTTGTCCGGTTCGCGTTCTGCTTAGGTGAAAATTTGAGGCTAAGTAAGGGAATCAAGCACGGTTTGAATAATTCTCCCCCTCTCCTTCCAATCACCATGTACCCGAACAAACTTGATATTTCTGGTGACTAAGGCTTCCTCAAAAAGGGTTAACATGGGTTTGCGCTGGCGACCAAGGTCACGCAATCCGTCGGCCACCCAGGGCACATCAATATCAAATAAGAAATACATATCATAATGAATCTCTCTTTCAAGTTCAAACAATATTTCGGGCACCACGCCCAAATATTTTTTTGAATAAACTTGTGTGGTGATTATATCGGTATCGCAAAAAAGAAATTGATTTGCTGTTTTCAATTTCTCCTTCACCCGATTTGTTTGTGCATGACCGATCCGAATAATGTCATCCACTGTAAAATCATTTGAAGTGATAATTTCACGCGCCACTTCAGGAACAAACTCCGTATGGTAAAGCTGCGCGAAGTTTTTCGCCATTGTTGATTTCCCGGTGCTCTCAGGACCAAAAAAGCAAATTTTCTTAACAAAATAAGGCCTCACGATTTCAGGAATGTATTGCCAGTAAGCAAGCGGGCGTTCTCGAATTTTTGAAGCCGAAACGGGGTTGCGTTTTCTTTCCGGATCAAAAGACACGTGTTTTATGCCAAGATGACTGGCAAATGGGCCCCCATAGTCTTCTGAGGTAAAAAGAACATCTACGGAAGGGAATCGTTTCTTGATAAATATCGACCACAATTTGGTTCGCTCATTTATCGGTAAGGATTCTTGATCAAAATCATCTTCACTTATTGCTGGTTTAATTGCAAGATCGCCTTTGAAATATTCGTTGATCCAATCAAACCGCAATTTCCCATCAATTGGCTCACCGGGTTTGTAGGTCAACGAAACAATTAATTCATCACAGTACGAGGCCGCAAATCGAATCAACGCGATATGCCCTAAATGCAGGGGCATAAATTTTCCGATGACCAAACCCCGCTTCATGATCAAACCACCTGGCTAGTTTGATATTCTTTGATCCAATTCCAAAGCCCAAAAGCTGCCATGAAACAAAATATCAGGTATTCGATACCCACAAATTTTATCCCTTTGAAAAAATACAAATAAGTGGCAATGACATCCGTTATTATCCAGACAGCCCAACATTCAGCTTTTTTCTGCACCATCAGATACGTGGCACCAATGCTGGTAACGGTGACAAACGAGTCCAAATAGGGAAATGCGCTTGGTTTATTGAAAATGGTCGGAAAAAATTCATGAAGGTGTTTTGCCATCGAACCCAACGCAAAAGTTCCCGTCAAACTAACAGCCGCAAGGACGATCAACCACGGCATTGACATACGGCTCACTTTCAGTTCATGTCTTCGATTTTCCTCTCCTTGTTTTGGATTTGCCCAGCGCCACCAACCCATCAAGTTGGTAACAAAAAAGAAAAGCTGTAAAAACATATCGGGGTAGAGTTGCACCTGAAAAAACAAAAAGAAGAAAAGCGTCACGTTGATCAAACCGATGGGCCAACTCCAAATGCTAGCACGAGCTGAAAGCCAAACAGCAATTGCACCTGCTGCCGTTCCAAAAAACTCGAGATAGCTCATCGGATAGCCGAGAGCTATGAAGAAAATGTTGTCATTATTAAAGAAATTCACAATCAGAACTTCACACAAACATTCTTCGCTTCCGTAAAAAAGCGTAGTGCTTCCCAGCCACCTTCGCGGCCTACGCCACTTAGTTTCATGCCCCCAAACGGTGTGCGCAGGTCACGGTGTAGCCAGCAGTTCACCCAAATAATACCACTCTTCACCTGATGTGAAACGCGATGGGCACGTCTTAGGTTTTCTGTCCAGATCGTGGCGCTTAGTCCATACGCTGTGCTGTTGGCCAACTGAATTGCCTCTTCTTCCGAATCAAAAGGCATGATGGTAACCACCGGCCCAAAAATTTCTTCCTGATTAGTCCGACAGTTTTCATTAAGGCCAACGATTACCGTTGGTTCCATATAATAACCCGATGAGAGTCTTCCGTCTAGTCTAATTTGATTTCCTCCGGTCAAAATTTTTCCGCCTTCTTCCCTGGCAAGTCTTACGTAACCCAAAACCTTGTTGAGATGTGCTTCTGAAACCAACGCGCCCAGATCGGTTGATTCATCCCTTGGATCACCCACCTTAAGTTCTTTGGCTCTAATCACAAATTCATTTACAAATTTGTCGAACAGCATTCGCTCGACTAAAATACGTGAACCACACAAGCAAATTTCACCTTGATTAGTAAACGAAGAGCGAAGGGAGTTTTTGATGGTTTTTTCAAAGTCACAATCGGCAAAAATGATATTAGGATTTTTTCCTCCCAACTCCAATGAAAGTTTTTTAAACATCGGCGCGGAAGTCGCAGCAATTTTTCTTCCGGTTACCGTCCCACCCGTAAACGAAATTGCCGTTATCTGTGGATGTTCGACAATCGACTGACCTGCTTTACCTCCAAGACCGTGCACTACGTTTAAAACTCCTGCTGGTAACCCAGCTTCGATGCATAGTTGTGAAAATAAGAACGCTGTCATCGGTGTTAGTTCCGATGGCTTTGCAATAACGGTGCAACCGGCAGCAAGTGCTGGTGCAATTTTCCAGGTGAATAAATATAATGGCAAATTCCAGGGTGAAATACATCCCGCCACCCCGATGGGCATACGGGTAGTATAGTTTACTGAATCCCCCTCATTAACATGGGCATCCGTGGCAAAATGCATCGCCGCGGTTGCATAAAACCGGATATTAGCAGAGGCGCGGGGAATGTCGAGTGATCTAGCGAGTTTCACAGTCTTTCCATTGTCGATGCTTTCAGCCACTGCTAACTTATCCACATCACGATCAATAAGGTCGGCTACCTTCAACATGATTCTCATCCGTTCTTCAGTCGACAAAATCGACCATGATGGAAATGCTCGTGCTGCTGCCTTTACGGCCACCTCTACATCCTCTTTGTCCGAATCCGGAATGAGGCTATAACTTTTTCCCACAGCGGGATTTAGGTTGTCGATATATTTTCCTGACTGGGGCTCGACTAACTTGCCGTTGATATAATTAAAAATCTTGTCCATTTAATTCGACTTTTTATAAACTTCCTGTGCGTCCTCCGTCCACAGATAAATTTACTCCATTGATATAGGCAGCAGCGGGTGAAGCAAGAAAGGCAACGGCAGCTGCTATTTCACTGGCTTCTGCCATTCGGCCAACCGGAATTTCATCAATCATCTCTTGACGGATTTCATCCTCGGATTTCCCCGATTTTTGAGATCGCGTTTGAATCAACGATTCTATCCTTCCCGTCTTCGTACTTCCCGGCAAAATATTATTCACCGTAATTCCAAATTGTGCAAGTTCAAGCGAAAGTGTTTTTGACCAGCTCGCCATCGCTCCTCTAACGGTATTTGAAATTCCTAGCCCTTTGATAGGAATTTTCACCGACGTGGAAATAATGTTCAATATTCTTCCGTATCGATTCCTTTTCATTGCGGGCACGCAAGCCTGCACAAGAATTTGGCTGCAAATCAAATGAGCATTGATCGCCGTGAGAAAATCTTCAGGCTTTGAATCAATAGCCAGGCCAGCAGGAGGACCGCCGGTGTTGTTGATAAGAATATGAAATTCTGTTTCTGAAACTAATTTATCGATTGCACTTTTTACCTGGTCAGGGAAATTAAAATCGGCAGCCACGAAGTTATGTTTTTGACTTTGCTCAGAGGAAAGTTCGTTGAGCGTAGATTTCAATTTGGTTTCATCGCGTGCCAATAAAGTGATCGTTGCACCAAGAGATGCCAATTCCAATGCCGTCGCTTTGCCAATGCCTTGGGTACTTCCACAAACTAAAGCATTTTTTTCCCTAAGATCTAAATCCATAAAATGATTTTCAGTAAAGATAAATTGAAGATTAGACTTATAACCTTTTCTCTTTCCACCTGCCAGATTTCATATACCAAAACGACATAGAGAACATACCAATCCAATAGACTAGCTCGCTTCCCCAGCCCCACTTAATAGGAAGGTTCCAGGTCTCCAAGACGAGGTAAGTATAAATGATATAAAAAACCAGGGTAATGATTTCTATTGTCAGATTGACTATCGTGTGTCCTGTTCCTGTCACTGCGTTTAGCCAGATGGCTGAAAAAGACATGATCATCAGGGCAATAGAGACCACTCGGATGACCTCTATCCCTTCAGCAATGAATAACTCTCCCTGCCCGTAAAAAGAGAGAAGCACTTCAGGCTTTATGTTCAATAGAAGTGTGAGTGTACCGCAACAAAGCATACTTAATTTTACAATTCTTCGGATCAAGGGTAGTACTTCTTCCGGCCTTTGTTGGCCAATAACATTACTTACCATCGTATTGGTCGTAGCGGCAAAAGCCCAGGAGAACACCCCAAAAATTCCAAAGATATTGCGCATAGTGTTGGATACGGCCAAGGCGCGATCGCCATGGTGCTCAATCAAAATATAGAAATACTCCCACGTGATAATGCTCAGGGAGTATTGCAATACCAGGGGAGAGGATTTGTAAAGAATGTGCCTGATGGTATCAAAATTGATTTTCCAATTTTCAAAAAGAGAAAACGTCTTGTTAAGGCCTTTAAGATGAATCACCACAAAAATGACTAGCAAGCCAGCGCCTTCAGCGATGATCGATGCATAGGCGGCACCATTAAATCCTAGGGAGATAAAACCGAAGTGGCCATAAATTAAGGCGTAGTCGAAAAATATATTGACTACGGTTTCAGCCAAAGTGCCCCAAATCAAAAGTCGTGTTTGATTAATCCCTACAAGCAGGGCATTGCGCATAACATAGAGGTAGAAAAGGGGAAGACCCCAAATACGGATGGCATTGAAATTGACAACCTGTTGGTAAATGGCTTCGTTGTGCAGGGCGGTTTTTAAAATGAGCGGTGCAATCGTATAGGTCAAAACGATGCCAATACCTGAAATAGCAATCGATATCCAAACTCCATGAAAAAATAAATGGCCGATCTCCTTGGGGTTATTTTCTCCTGCCTTTCGCGCAATTAAGGTTTGAAGACCATTGTTTAATCCATTGCCAATAACGGCGAAAATCAAGTAGTAAACTCCAGTGATCCCTGCGCTAGCCAGTGCTTGCTGACCAAGCCCACCCAAAAATATCGTGTTGGTGATGAAGTTGATTTGAGGAACCAGTATAGCAAAAGAGATCGGCATGGCCATCCCTAGGATCTGTTTGTAACCGGTTTGAAGTTGTAAGTCCATCAACGCGCAATATCGCAAAATGGCGTGAAGGGATTTTGAATTATCTTTCCATCATGAAGCCGGCAAAATGCGGGTCACTCGGATCGATTAAAATAACTTCACATGAATATTTTTAGCACTCCTGCCCGAATTGTTATCACCTGCAATAAGCGTCTTTCAATCTATTTAGAAAGGGAAGTCACTGATTTAGGTTTTAAACTTGACAAGACTTTCGTGACTGGTGTAGAACTAAAAGGCACTGTAAAAGATTGCATTTTGCTCAACATGAATTTGCGGTGCGCCAGCCAGGTATTGTATTCGCTCACATCATTCAGATGCGATGGTCCAGAAGAGCTGTATGATCGTCTTATTGCTTATGAATGGGAAAAAATTATTTCACCTGACGGTTATTTTACAGTGACAAGCCATGCGGAGCACTTCACCGTGAACAATGAAATGTTTGTCAATGTTAAAGTGAAAGATGCCATTGCAGATCGTATGCGCAGAGAATCAAGTGGACGACCTGACTCAGGCCCCGAAATGGATAAGGCGGTTTTTCATTTGTATTGGAAAGAAGAGCATGCCGAAATTTTTCTTGATACATCCGGAGAAACGTTGGCCAAGCATGGTTACAGAAAAATTCCCGGAAAAGCGCCTATGCTTGAGGCCTTGACAAGTGGCACTTTGATGGCCATTAAATGGGATCGCCAATCGCCGTTCGTGAATCCGATGTGCGGGTCATCAACCGTTGCCATTGAAGCGGTTATGCTGGCCACCAATCGCCGACCCGGTCTTTATCGAAAGAACTATTCTTTCATGCATGTGCTTGGCTTCGATGAGAAGTTCTATCAACTCGAAGCGGAGAAACTTCGCCAACAAATTATCGAAGTCCCTGGACTTAAAGTAATTGTCAGTGACATCAATGAGGACGCCATTGATATCTCGAAGATAAATGCAGGTGTTGCTGGTGTTGAGTCCTTAATGAATTTTCAGGTTTGCGATTTTGAATTAACCGAGATTCCCTCGCCACCAGGAATTGTTTTTCTCAATCCTGAATATGGCGAACGTATGGGCGATGTAGCTGAACTTGAAGGGACTTATGCTCGGATCGGCGATTTCTTGAAGAAGAAATGCCAGGGTTATACCGGTTATATTTTTACGGGGAATCTTGATTTAGCTAAAAAAGTGGGGCTAAAAGCCAGTCGTAGAATTGAATTCTATTCAGCTAAGTTAGATTGTCGGTTGCTCGAGTATGAATTGTATTCCGGAACCCGGAGGAAAGAGGTCAGGATTTCTCCCTCGCCAACGGCAATGTAAACCAAAAAGTAGACCCTTTATTTTCTTCGCTTTCCACCCAAAATCGACCTTCGTTCTTCTGGATAAAATCGATACACAATTGAAGTCCCAAACCAGTTCCAGTTTCGTTGCCGGTGCCCCGGGTGGTGATCATTTCACCTGAAAAAAGTTTATCGAGGAAAGGTTTTGGAATCCCCACCCCCTCATCCTTTAAAAAACAACTTAGATATTGTCCTTGCGGCCGATATCCAATAGTTACCAATCCATTTGATCTGGAGAATTTTATAGCGTTGGAGAGGAGGTTTCTTATTACCAGGCTTATCATATCCGGATCGGCAAAAATCTCTTGATCGCTCCGTGGATGCAGGACTTTGATATTTTTTTCCCTGGCTTGCTTCTCGTATAACAATACGATCGAATCAACAATTGCTCTGAAATTAAAATTGACCCTTTGTGAGTTCTGTCTCTTTAATTGTGCACTGCTCCAGTGAAGCAGGTTATTCAGCAGTTCCTTTGTGCGATTAGTATTTTTAGAAAGCTCGGTAATGTATTTTCTGAACTCTTCCTCATTCAGGTAACCTTTATCGGTCAACTCCAATAAACCGGTAAGGGAGTTGAGAGGGCCGCGAAGGTCATGAGCTATGATGGAAAAGAGCTTGTCTTTGGTTGCATTCAAGCGGGTCAGTTCTTCGGCCTGAGATTTCAACTCTTCGCCACGTTCGCTGATCTCACTATTTTTTTCAGCCAATTGCTTATTTGCTAATTTTATTTTTCGATTGTTGGCATAAAGCAAGAAAGCAAACGCAAAAAAGACGACGAGCCCGCCGACAGCAATATAAACTCTAGATTTTTCAGTCCTGATCTCTTTTTCCTTCAACTCACTCTCCTTAGTGAGTAAATTTATTTTCGCGTCATTATATTTTCTTTCGAGCAAAGCGATTTGCTTATTTCGTGATTCATTATAAAGCGAGTCATTCAAGGTGTTGTATTTTTTTTCATAATAAACCGCTTTAGTAAAATTAGATTCACGTCTGAAAAGGTCACCTAATATCTTATAGGTGTTAGCCAATTCGTTTCGAAACCGAAACTGCAAACAGAGCTTTTCGTTATCCAAAAGAAGCTTCTCCGATTTACTGATTTCACCATGATTCAAATACATTTTCCCAAGGCGGTGCGCAGTAGAAACGCGCAGTGAATAGTTCTTGTTGGCATCCGCAATTGCTAGGCTTCTTAAGTAATTTTTCTCCGCTTCCTCTATTTTGTTTTCTTTCTCACAAACATCACCTAAGGTTCTCCAGGCGAATCCGGCAGAAAACCCTTGCGTTTCATTTATTCCTTTCAGTGCATAATAACGAGCAGAATCCAGCACATTTGAAAGGAGAAAAACATAAGCGATGTTATTATAGCTGCGTCCAATCGTATATTGACTAGCTGCCTTCTTCGCCCAAAGCAATGCCTTTTTAAATGTTGCTAAGGCCATCGTATATTCTTTTTGCTCCACATAGATTGACGCCAGGTTATTGTAGCCGCCGCCCATTTCGCCATAATCTTTTATTGATTCTGAAAGGGCCAGCGATTGAGTGGTTAACTCCAAAGCCATTGGAAAATCTCCCTGGCGGTAGTAAATCCAACCCATATTAGCCAACGCTCCAGCCAGCCCTTTCTTATAAGCCAACTTGAGGGAGAGATTCCGAGCTTGCGTAGCCAACTCCAGCGCATTGACATTGTCCCCCTCCCGGGTCTGAATAACATATTGGTTCAGGATATCGACTTTTATGGCATCGTCCTGGCGATTTAACAATGATTTAAGGCTATCCGCTTGTTCAAGAGTCTGTGCGCTTGCGGTCCCACCCCAAATCAGTAAGAAATTGAACACAAGAAAAAGAAGACGAAACCCCATAGCATTGCAAAATAGGTCAATAAATAGTTGCATTCAAGACGATTCTAGGATTCAAAAAAATATTCCAATAATTTAGTATGCATGCATAACATATTTTTCTATCTTCGTCACGCTTTTTTAAAAAATGAAGAGAGAAGAAACCATCGATCATCACGTGCGCACGGCTTGGCATGCCATTTCGAGGTATTATAATCAGCAGGCTACGAAATTTGGCGGCACGATGGCAATTGGTTTTGCGTTACTGACGATACACGGTGATGATGGAACTCCGGCTACGAAAATCGCACCCCAAATGGGATTGGAACCACGGAGTCTTACGCGTTTGTTAAAGTCCATGGAAGATAAAAAATTGATCATCCGTAAGGCCGACAAGAATGACAAACGTTCGGTGCGCATTTACCTGACCAAAGACGGCAAGAAACAGCGGGAAAACGCAAAAACTATTGTCATTGGCTTTAATGAAACTGTCCAACGTGAAACCTCCCCTCAAAAACTAAAAGTATTTTTTGAAGTGATTCAACAAATTCAGGCATTAACGAAAAGAAGTGTCAATGACGAAAAACATAATTAATTTATTTGCTTGGAGTTGGTTGTCAGAAATAAACATCAACGATTATCAAAAAACGAACAACGATTTCTATGAATAGAACAATAAAGAAAGTAGCCATTCTAGGCTCCGGTATCATGGGCTCACGCATTGCATGTCATTTCGCCAACATTGGATGCGATGTATTACTACTTGACATCGTACCAAAAGAACTTACCGAAGATGAGCGGAAAAAAAATCTAACCCTCGATCACCCGGCTGTCAAAAATCGGATTGTCACCAGCGCTTTCGAAGCTACGCTTAAAGCCAACCCGGCCTCACTGTTCAGCAAAAAATTTGCTTCCCGCATTAAACTCGGAAACTTCACCGATGACATGCCCAAAATCAAAAACTACGACTGGACCATTGAAGTTGTGGTCGAAAATTTAGACATCAAAAAGAAAGTTTATCAAGAAGTGGAGAAGCACAGAACTCCGGGAACGCTAATCACTTCAAACACTTCAGGCATTCCAATTCATCTTATGGCAGCTGGGCGAAGTGAAGATTTTCAAAAGCATTTTGCGGGAACACACTTTTTCAACCCTCCTCGCTATTTGAAACTTCTGGAGATTATTCCTACAGCGAAGACGGATCCTGAAGTCACAAAATTCCTGATCCATTTTGGTGATCTGTTTTTGGGAAAGACAACCGTGCTCTGCAAAGATACTCCGGCCTTCATCGGCAATCGTGTCGGCGTCTGGGGCTTGCTGAAAGTAATTGACTCCATGAAAAAATTCGACCTTAATGTGGATGAGATCGACAAACTTACCGGTCCGGTGATTGGCAGACCAAAGTCAGCCACCTTCCGAACATCGGATGTCGTTGGATTGGACACCCTTGTTAAAGTGGCAAACAACTTATATACAGACTTAGTCAACGACGAGGGCCGCGAAATGTTCAAGCTGCCCGAAGTGGTCGCCAAACTAGATCAAAACAAATGGTTAGGCGATAAAACGGGTCAGGGGTTCTATAAGAAGACCAAGAATGCGAAAGGTGAAACAGAAATCCTCACCCTCGATCTCAAAACTTTGGAATATAAACCCAAAGCAAAAGCCAAGTTTGCCACCCTTGAAGCAACAAAAACAATCGATAATCTTAAGGATCGATTCAAAGTATTACTTGCCGGCAAAGATAAGGCGGGAGATTTCTACCGCGATTGCTTCTTTGATTTGTTCAAGTACGTTACAAACCGTGTCCCCGAAATCAGCGATGAGCTTTTCAGAATTGATGACGCGGTAAGCGGTGGGTTTGGGTGGGAGTTAGGTCCATTCGAAACATGGGATGCGGTGGGTGTAGAGAAAAGTCTTCCGATGATGGAAACTACAGGATACAAGCCCGCCCAATGGGTCTATGATATGATTGCAGCCGGCAATAAATCGTTTTATAAAAATGAAGCAGGTGTAAAAAAATATTATGACATTCCCACCAAGTCATATAAGTCGATCCCCGGAAGGGAAAGTTTTGTCATTCTCGAAAACAAAACCGAAAACGTAGTTTGGAAAAATCCAGGTTCAAAGATCTATGACATCGGCGATGGCGTGCTGAATTTCGCCTGGCACACCAAAAGTTTTACACTGGGCAGTGAAGTGATCGAAGGATTGAATAAGGCCATCGATCTTGCTGAAAAAGATTTTCGCGGACTCGTTGTTGGCCATCAAGGTGCCGATTTTTCTCTGGGTGCTAATCTGGGATTAGTTTTCATGTATGCCATCGAACAGGAATTTGATGAGATCGACTTCATGATCAAGCATTTTCAAAACTCCGTGATGCGCATTCGTTATTCATCAGTCCCAGTGGTGGTGGCGCCTCAAAGCCGAACATTAGGCGGTGGATGTGAAATGACAATGCACGCCGACATTGCCGTAGCTGCTGCAGAAACCTACATCGGATTGGTGGAAGTGGGGGTAGGATTGATTCCTGGTGGTGGTGGTACAAAAGAATTTACCAAGCGGGTTAGTGACGCAATAGAAGAAGGTGATGTTGAATTAAACTCCTTGCAAAATGCATTCATGAATATCGCCACAGCTAAGGTTGCCACTTCGGCTGAAGAAGCGCGTGAGATCGGGATTTTAAAGAAAGTTGATCGCGTGTCCATGAACAAAGACCGGCAACTCGCTGACGCGAAGGAAGCCGTAATTGAATTGGCCGACGCTGGTTATACGATGAAGCCACAAGCGAGAAATATTAAGGTGCAGGGCCGCACGGGTCAGGCTTTGTTCCTCGCGGGGCTCCAAGGCATGCGTATGGGAAATTATATTTCCGATCACGATGCTAAAGTGGCCAAGTGGATTGCGAACGTCATGTGTGGCGGCGACCTGACTTCTCCCCAAGAAGTGAGTGAACAATATTTATTGGATTTGGAGCGTGAAGCATTTTTGTCATTGACGGGCGAGAAGAAAACATTAGAAAGAATTCAGGCCATATTGACAGGAGGAAAACCTTTGAGAAACTAATCGGTGGTGGTTAGTGGTTATTCATCGAAGCCCCAACGGTCAACTAATAACGAACAACAAACAATGGAATTATGGACGCATATATTGTTGCCGGTTTCAGAACTGGCGTAGGAAAAGCAAAAAAAGGTGGATTTCGTTTCACGCGACCCGATGATCTGGCCGCCGACGTAATCAAACATCTTGTAAAATCAATTCCGGGATTGGAAAACAAAATGGTGGATGACCTCATCGTTGGCAATGCGGTCCCGGAGGCAGACCAGGGAATGCAAATGGGCCGAATGATTTCATTGCTTGCTTTGGGGCTGGATGTACCCGGCATGATTGTTAATCGCTATTGCGGATCAGGCGTAGAGACGATTGCCATTGCAAGTCAACGCATCCAGGCCGGACAGGCGGATATTATCATTGCGGGCGGCACGGAATCTATGTCCTTGGTGCCGGTAATGGGTTTTAAGACAGCCTTGAATTATACCATTGCAAAAGACAACCCAACCTATTACACTAGTATGGGATTGACGGCGGAGGAAGTTTCTAAACAATTCAAAATTTCCCGTGAAGAGCAAGATCAGTTCTCTTTTGAATCGCACATGAAAGCAGCAGCGGCCTGGAAAGAAGGAAAATTCAAAGATGAAGTGGTGCCCATTACGGTGAAAGAGGTGTATGTAGATGACGACATGAAAAAGAAAACGCGAGAATTTGTTGTCTCCTCGGATGAGGGTATCCGAGCGGATACAACCGTTGCCGGATTATCGAAACTAAAACCGGTTTTTGCAATTGGAGGAACTGTTACGGCAGGCAATTCATCACAGACTTCCGATGGCGCCGCATTCGTTGCCGTCATGAGTGAGCGGATGATAAAACAGCTCAATCTGAAGCCAATCGCTAGAATGGTGAGCTACGCGACGGCCGGGGTTGACCCACGAATCATGGGGATTGGCCCGGTTGCTGCTATTCCGAAAGCATTAAAAAATGCAAATCTGAAGTTGAGCGACATCGACCTGATCGAACTCAATGAAGCCTTCGCTGCACAATCATTGGCGGTGGTAAAAGAGTTAGGCATTGACAGAAAAAAATTAAATGTGAACGGTGGAGCAATTGCCGTCGGACATCCTCTCGGTTCTTCGGGAGCACGATTGTCGGTTCAACTTTTTAATGAATTGAGAAGGCAAAAGAAAAAATACGGAATGGTCACGGCGTGCGTTGGAGGGGGGCAGGGTGTGGCTGGTATCTATGAGCTATTGAATTAAATTCCAAAAATATTTTTAATCAAAGTGATATGACAACAGTAGTAGAAACTAAAAGCGCAATCAAGGGCGGAGAATTTTTGATCCGCGAAACAAAAGCACAGGACATCTTCATTCCTGAGGAATTCAATGAGGAGCAAAAAATGATCATGCAGCAATGCAAGGATTTCCTGGCAAAGGAAGTTACGCCGCGATTGAATGAAATTGATTCGATGAAAGATCCGAGCCTCATGCCTTCTATTTTAACTAAAGCAGGCGAACTGGGTTTGATGGGGACGTCTGTCCCAACAGATTTAGGGGGCTTCGGCATGGATTTCAACACGACGATGTTGGTGGCTGAGGTGATTGGTGGCGGTCATTCCGTAGCTGTTGGTCTTTCGGCTCACACCGGCATTGGAACGCTTCCTATTTTATATTATGGAAACGATGCACAAAAGAAAAAATACATTCCCAAACTCGCGAGCGGCGAGTGGAAAGCAGCTTACTGTTTAACGGAACCCGATTCAGGTTCCGATGCGAACTCGGGGAAAACAAAGGCGACATTGACGCCCGATGGAAAACATTATCTCATCAACGGCCAAAAAATGTGGATCACTAATGGCGGTTTTGCAGATGTATTTGTCGTGTTTGCCAAAATTGATAATGACAAAAATCTCACCGCCTTTATTGTGGAGAAAGCCTTTGGTGGTATCACGATGAACGAAGAAGAAAAAAAGATGGGGATTAAAGGATCGTCCACGCGGCAAATCTTCTTTAATGATTGCAAAGTTCCGGTAGAAAATTTATTGAGCGAGCGTGAAAATGGATTTAAGATTGCAGTAAATATTTTGAACATCGGCCGAATTAAACTAGGTGTTGCCGCCGTGGGCGGATCGAAAGCAACCATCAGCCAAGCTATAAAATATTCTAAAGAACGTAAGCAATTCAACACGCCCATATCCAACTTTGGGGCGATCAAACATAAAATCGCTGAAGCCATAACAAAAATTTTTGCCTCTGAGTCCGCTCACTATCGTGCATCGCAAAATATTGATGATGCCTATAATGCCTTTGTGGCGGGCGGAATGGACTCTTCGAAAGCAAGATTAAAAGCGCTAGAAGAATTTGCCATTGAATGTGCCATATTAAAAGTGCATGGCTCTGAAGTCTTGGACTTTACTGTCGATGAGGGTGTGCAGATTTACGGTGGTATGGGGTTTTCGGCCGAAGGCCCAATGGATCGCGCGTACCGCGATGCGCGCATCAATAGAATTTTTGAAGGCACCAATGAGATCAACCGGCTGCTCACTATCGACATGCTGATGAAGAGGGCAATGAAAGGATCACTTGATTTGATGACCCCGGCAATGGCAATTCAAAAAGAATTAATGGCAATTCCAGATTTTGGAGCCAGTGACGACACCGCACTATTTGCTAAAGAGAAAAAAGTATTAGCCAATCTGAAGAAAGCAGGCCTGATGGTTTCTGGAGCCGCCGTTCAGAAATTCATGATGAAGCTCTCCGATGAGCAAGAAGTCTTAATGAACCTTGCCGACATGCTCATCGAGGGTTATGTGGCCGAGTCAGTCCTTTTGAGAGTGGAAAAACTCATTGGAATTAAAGGGGAAAAAGCCTGCGAGATACAAAAAGAAATGGCTTTGATCTATTTGCACTATGCAATTGAGAAAGCCGCCTCGGCAGGAAAGCAAGCCATATACGCTTTTGCCGAAGGCGATGAACTTCGCCTAATGCTCCTCGGATTGAAACGCTTCACAAAAATCGATGCTTACAATTTGAAAGAGGCTCGAAGAAAAGTGGCTAACTATTCCATTGAAAAAGGAGAATATCCATTTTAGTGCCTCTGCATCGGCCGGAAAAAACCTGGAAGAGATTTCGGGTTTTTTTTTGTGCTAATTATAGCTACCTCCACCTCTGTCCCATTCATACGTTTGCAACATTCTATTTAACTTGCACATCACAAAACTCCAACTCATGACACATTCCGAACTCCTTTCGTTGGTCGAACATCGAAACCCTCACGAACCCGAATTTATTCAGGCCGTAGATGAAGTGCTTCACTCGATCATGCCCGTACTTGATCGACACGCAGAATTTCGGAACCTGAAATTATTTGAGCGCATGACGGAGCCGGAACGGCTCATTTCATTTCGCGTTAACTGGCTCGATGACAAAGGGCACGTGCAGGTAAACCGCGGTTATCGTGTGCAAATGAATAGTGCGATTGGTCCATACAAAGGGGGGCTGCGCTTTCATCCCTCCGTAACAGCGAGTGTGTTGAAGTTTCTTGCCTTCGAACAGGTTTTTAAAAATGCGCTTACCGGGATTCCCATGGGCGGAGGAAAAGGTGGCAGCGATTTTGATCCAAAAGGAAAAAGTGATAGCGAGGTGATGAAATTCTGCCAGGCATTTATGGGAGAACTGGCTCGTCACATTGATAATCGTACTGATGTACCCGCCGGTGACATTGGCGTCGGTGGACGGGAAATTGGTTACCTGTTTGGTGCATACAAGAAAATCAAGAATGAGTTTTCCGGCGTACTCACAGGCAAGGGTATGGGATGGGGAGGAAGTTTGATTCGCACAGAAGCCACTGGCTACGGCCTGATTTATTTTGCCGAAAATATGATGCGGACGAAAAAAGATTCGTTGAAGGGAAAAACGTGTTTGGTTTCCGGTTCAGGCAATGTGGCTCAATTTGCCATTGAAAAGATAATTCAATTGGGCGGCAGGGCCGTAACAGCATCCGACTCCAGCGGTTTTATTTTTGATGAAGTTGGCTTCAACGCTGAGAAGTTAGCGTTCCTTAAAGATCTCAAAGACGTTCGCCGTGGACGAATCAAAGAATATGCAGATAGATTCAATTGCAAATTTACCTCAGCAAATGCCCAAGACACGTTCAATCCGTTGTGGAAAATCCCAGCTGATTGTGCATTCCCATGCGCTACACAAAATGAAGTGAACAGCAATGACGCACAGAACCTGGTGAAAAATAAGGTGAAATTGTTGGGCGAGGGAGCAAACATGCCTACTACGCCTGAAGCAATTACCATCTTGATCGACAATGGCGTAATGTATGCGCCCGGTAAGGCATCCAACGCGGGTGGCGTAGCTACGTCCGGGTTGGAAATGACTCAAAACTATATGGGGCAAAACTGGACGCGCGATGAGGTAGACGCAAAGCTGGTGAACATCATGAAAAACATTCATGATACCACTCTTGCAGCAGCCAATGAATATGGAAAACCTGGCAATTATATGGTTGGTGCCAATATTGCAGGCTTCCTTAAAGTGGCCAAAGCAATGCAAGCACAAGGCGTGGTCTAATTTAATGCTCCTCTATTTCTTCATCAATGTTTTGAAATCCTCTTCAAGCAATGGGTTACTGGGGTGCTTGGCGTGGTTGTCAAACACCTCTCCATTTCGGGAGATTAAAATAAAAGCGGGCGTATCTTTTACCATAAAGGACTTCTGTATTTCGGAATTTGTTCCAATCCTATAATTGATAATTCCATCTGAAGTCAGATTATACTTCGACAGCGTTTGTTGCCAGCGTTCCTCATCGGCTTCCAGGGAAAGGAAGACAAAAGTGATTTGACCACGGTAGTTGTTGTGTAACCGTTTGGCAAGCTCAACATCCACTAAATAGGGTTTACAATCACCTTCCCAAAAAAACAAATACAGAATACGCTTGTTCTTGCTGTCTGTCTTAAACCAATTAAATTTCTCAACTCCGTTTCTTCCGCCGTCACTCACGTTCATTTCATATTGGCGGTAAAGATAAAATTGCTTGTCCAATGAATTTCCCTGGCCCAAATCACGGATAATCTCAAGTTCAAGAGGTGTTGTTTTCAAAATGGCGTTGTTATTCCAGAAAACAGAATCGTAGGGGATCTTCAACAATTCCTCACGACCAGGCTCGCGCCCGGTAAATTTTTCGGTGACATCCGTTCGTGTTTCTACCGACATCAGGTCAATATGAAAAGAGTGCGTTGTTTTATCTGTGTGCTGATTTTCCCCTTCACGCCTAAGCTGATATGGATAATACCGATGGTTGAACTTTCGATAGTACGTCGACGTACGAACGTAGTTTGGTCCATATTGTTTAAGTTCTTCCGCTTTCACGATTGCATGCGAATGCATCGTGATATATAACGTGCCGCTGATCTGGGTTAAGTCAAGGTACTTACCAGAGGTTGTAAGGACAGAGTCTTTTTTGTATGAATAATTTATCTCGTAAACATCCTCACCATCATAGGTAGTAATCCCCTCGAAGGTGAAGGAATAATTTTCCAAATCCGTTTTGAGATTGCTCACGTCTGTATAAAAGGAGATATGTTGACTTCTGTGCGCAGTTTGATACCCCACCAAATCAGCTTGCAAAACATTGCCAATGGAGATTGGATCATGTCCCTGTTTCATGACTGTGTTATCAAGACTTCGTCTGATTTGTGTCACCCGAATTTGTTCTTTATCGCCGGCTGATTTCTGCACTGAGCGGTATCCATCTTGCTTCCAAACATCCACAAATGCTTCTGTCAAACGTCCGTAAACAGTATCGTCCTTACAGTAATGTCTGTAAAAGAATTTCTGCAAAAAGGGCTGATTAATATAATTTCGAGTAACACTGGAAAACGCCTTGTGGACAATTTTTTTGGGATTAACAGCTTTGCTAAGAATTACTATTTGGTTCAATTGAATGTCGCTTGCCGTTAGTTTGATAAGTTGAATGTTTTCTTTTCCGGAAAGTTCCTTCGTCTGGTAGCCAACGCAAGTAATTTTTAAGGAGACCGATCCGGAAACAGGCAGAGTAAACTGCCCATTAAGGTTTGAACTTGTGCCCTTTGATGTTCCGATTATGCCAATGGACGCAAACGGCACTGGCTCCCCCGTTTCGGCATCAACAATTTTTCCCTCAATAAGCTGTTGGCAAAACGATACTGGCCCAAATAGTAAAAAAATAATACCCCATTTAACCATCATAACAAACTTCCGAATTTCTGGCCGCAACCAGCCGCCATTCAAATAAAAAATTCTTCCTTCAACAATTAATTAAGAATTCATTCCCGATTTTGATTACTTTCAATTCAAAATTTTCCAAATCATGAAGAGGAGAGAATTTGTTGGACTAACAGGGATTGGATTGGCCGGAATGATTTTGCCATTAACAGGCAACGCCGTTCCGGTCGAAGTGCTACTTGAATCTCCATTATCTGTTAATGAGAAGAAACTTTTAGCGGATGCTGCCCTAAACTCGGCGAAAAGTTTAGGTGCAACTTATACGGATGTAAGGATTGGTCGTTATTTAAATCAATTTATCAGCACCAGGGAAAATAAAGTTCAGAATATAGTAAACACGGAATCGTTTGGTGTAGGCATTCGCGTCATTGCCAAAGGCACCTGGGGGTTTGCTGCTACAAATGACGTCACTTCTGACGGAATCAAAAAAGCTACGGAACGTGCCGTGGCCATTGCAAAAGCCAATTCAAAGTTTCAAAAAGAGCCGGTAATTCTTGCACCAGTGCCAGGCTATGGTGAAGTGACATGGAATACACCTATTCAGAAAAATTCTTTTGAAGTTCCTGTTTCAGAAAAGGTTGATTTACTGCTCCGCACTAATAATGGAGCAACAAAAAACGGAGCGAGCTTCGCTAATTCAAATCTTTTTCAGGTAAATGAACAAAAATACTTTGCGTCCTCGGATGGATCTTACATTGATCAGGACATTCACAGAATTTGGCCCACCTTTACCGTATCGGTAATTGATCGGGCTTCCGGTAAATTCAAAACCCGCGATGCGATGAGTGCGCCCATGGGCATGGGGTACGAATACATGATTCCTAAAAATGAAGACAAACTTTCCGGTCCTGCCGGAATGATTTTGTATCGCAACAGCTACGATATCGTCGAAGATGCCTCAATCGCAGCGAAACAGGCTAAGGACATGATCACCGCAAAATCTGTCGAGCCCGGTAAATACGATTTAGTTCTTGAACCAAATCATCTGGGATTAACCATTCACGAATCAATCGGCCATCCCCTTGAGTTGGATCGGATTCTTGGTTATGAAGCCAACTACGCTGGGACAAGTTTTGCCTCGCTTGATAAATTGAAATCAGGAACATTTAATTATGGAAGCAAACAAGTCAATATCATTGCGGACAAAACTCAAGCCGGTTCTCTCGGTGCCGTGGGCTATGACGATGAAGGGGTGAAGTGCAAGCGTTGGGATTTAATTAGAGATGGCATTCTTGTAAACCTTGAGGCGATACGGGACCAGGTTCACATGCTTGGTCAGAAAGAATCCCATGGGTGTTGCTACGCTCAGAGCTGGAGTGATGTTCAGTTTCAACGGATGCCCAATGTTTCGCTGGCGCCAGGCAAAGACCCCTACAGCAGCGAGCAAATGATTAAGGATGTTGAAAAAGGAATTTACATTGCGGGGCGCGGCTCTTATTCAATCGACCAACAGCGATATAATTTTCAATTTGGGGGAACTGTCTTTTACGAAATCAAGAACGGGGAAATTGCCGGTATGCTCAACGACGTTGCCTATCAATCCAACACCCAGGAGTTTTGGAACAGTTGCGTGAAAGTTTGCGATGAAAAAGAATACCGGATGTTTGGATCCTTCTTTGACGGCAAGGGACAGCCATCGCAAGTGAGCGCTGTGTCGCACGGAAGCTCACCGGCACGTTTCAATGCCGTCAACGTAATAAATACGGGAAGAACTATATAAATTTTGAATCTTGAATTTTAAAATTCTGAATTGATGAAACGAAGAGATTTTATTCAGTTGACTGGAATGAGTGCAGGTGCAATGATGTTACCTATTTCGTCATTCGCCAACGCCGTTGACCCCGCTAGATTTTTGGATCCCTTGCTGGATGTTCAACAGAAAAAACTGTTGGCGGATGCCGCGTTGAATACGGCGAAGTCATTAGGAGCAACCTACACTGATGTACGTATCGGAAGATATTTGAACCAATTCGTGACAACGCGCGAAAAGAAGGTTCAAAACATCGTCAACACGGAATCATTTGGTGTGGGCATTCGAGTAATTGTGAACGGCACCTGGGGATTTGCTGCCAGCAATAATGTCACAACCGATGGATTGAAAAAAACAACTGAACGAGCTGTTGCCATTGCCAAAGCAAACTCAAAATTTCAAAAAGAGCCGGTAAAACTTGCTGCAACTCCTTCCTATGGAGAAGTAAGCTGGAAAACACCCATTGTAAAGAATGGCTTCGAAGTTCCCGTCAAAGAAAAAGTCGACCTTCTTCTTAATGCGAATGCAAAAGCGATGGAGAAGGGTGCCAACTTTGTTAACAGCATCATCTTTTTAGTGAACGAACAAAAATATTTTGCTTCATCGGAAGGCTCATACATTGATCAGGATGTTCATCGAACCTGGCCGAATTTTAATGTGAATGCGGTTGACCGTGCGTCAGGCCAATTCAAGAGCAGGCCGGCCTTCAGTGCGCCTGTTGGCATGGGCTACGAATATTTAGACGGAAAGGCTGAAGATAAAATCCAAGGGCCAGGCGGAATTATTCTTTACAACAAATCGTATGACATTGTTGAAGATGCCGCGATGGCAGCGGAGCAAGTCAAGCAGATGATCGCAGCCAAATCTGTCGAGCCAGGGAAATATGATTTGGTTCTTGAACCCTCTCATTTGTGGCTTACCATTCATGAATCAGTAGGCCACCCAACAGAACTTGATCGCGTCTTAGGCTATGAAGCCAATTATGCGGGCACAAGTTTCCTTACGCTCGATAAATGGCAAACCAAAAAATTTAATTTTGGCAGCAAGCAGGTGAACATCATCGCTGACAAAACTCAGGTTGGATCTCTTGGTGCCGTCGGTTACGATGACGAAGGTGTGCAGTGCAAAAAGTGGGATTTGATTAAGGACGGCATCTTGGTCAATTATCAAGCAATTCGCGACCAGGTAAACATCATCGGCCAAAAAGAATCCCATGGATGTTGCTATTCACAAAGCTGGAGCGATGTGCAGTTTCAACGAATGGCGAACGTTTCATTGCAACCTGGGCCAGAACCACTAACACCCGATCAACTGATCGCTGGAGTTGAGAAAGGAATTTATATTGTAAAAGACGGTTCTTTCTCCATTGACCAACAGCGTTACAATTTTCAATTTGGAGGTGTCCTCTTTTTCGAAATCAAGAATGGAAAAATTGAAGGCATGCTGAAAGATGTTGCTTATCAAGCTAACACTCAGGACTTCTGGAATTCCTGTGTGCAGGTTTGTGACCAGCGCGATTATCGGATGAATGGCGCATTCAACGATGGTAAGGGTCAACCGCCCCAATCCAATGCTGTTTCTCATGGATCAGCAACCACCCGATTTAACGGTGTGAATGTGATCAATACGGGAAGAACTATTTAATACTTCGAATTCTAAATCTTGGATTAACATGGCCATACTTTCAAAAGATGAAGCACAACAGATCCTGAAAAAAGTGATCGCCTTCTCAAAAGCCGACGGCATAGAAGCAAACCTCAATGGGAACGACGGCGGCAACATCCGCTATGCAAGAAATAGTGTTTCCACTTCGGGTGAAGACAGCAACGTAAGCCTAGCGGTACAATCTTATTTCGGAAAAAAATCCGGAACAGCAACAATCAACGAGTTTGATGACGCCTCGTTGGAAAAAGTAGTGAGACGCTCTGAAGAGTTGGCTCAGCTTGCTCCTGAAAACCCCGAATTTATGGAGCCCCTGACGCAGCAAACGTATTTGGAATCGAAAACCTTTATCGAGGCCACGGCAAACATCACTCCCGATTATCGCGCACAAGCAGCAGCCAACAGCATCAACCCGGCTGCAGCAAAAGAGGTGACCGCTGCGGGCTACCTCACCGACAATAGAGGATTCAACGCATTGATGAACAGCAAGGGGTTATTTGCTTATAATAAAGCAACAAGTGTTGACTTTACGGTAACCATGCGGACCAATGATGGAACCGGTTCCGGCTGGGTAACGCGCAGCTTTAACGATGTAAAAAAATTAGATACTGCTGAAGCATCGAAAGTTGCTATAGAAAAAGCGCTTCAATCTCGTAACGCAAAAGCGATTGAGCCGGGAAAATACACTGTAATTCTTGAGCCCGCCGCTGCGGGAGATTTAATTGGGTTGATGTTTTTTGGAATGAATGCTCGGCAAGCAGATGAAGGGCGAAGCTTTATGTCTAAGAAAGGGGGGGGAACAAAGTTAGGAGAAAAAATTGTGGACGAGCGCGTAAACATTTACACCGATCCATGGAATGAAGACGTCCCAGCTTCAGGATGGACTGGCAATGGGTTGGCTCGCAAGAAAATGAACATCATTAAAAATGGAGTCGTCTCTAACTTATTTTATGATCGCTATTGGGCTTCCCAAAAAAATGTAGACCCCGTTCCGTTCCCTGGAAATAGGATTATGGAAGGAGGAAATGCTTCTCTCGAAGATATGATCAAAGAGACTAAAAAAGGTGTGCTGGTCACTCGGTTCTGGTATATACGAGCCGTTGATCCTCAAACATTGTTATACACAGGTCTCACACGCGATGGTACTTTTTATATTGAGAATGGAAAAATTAAGCATCCAATAAAGAATTTCCGCTTTAATGAAAGTCCGATTATTATGCTCAACAACTTGGAAACACTGGGCAAGCAAGTGCGGGTAGGAAATGGTGAAGGAGGGGGCACCTCTTCTCTTATTCCATATATGAAAATCCGCGACTTTACCTTTACAAGTTTATCGGATGCCGTATAGGGAAGGCTGACTCCAAAAAAAAGTCCTCGGAATTTTTCGGGGATTTTTTGTTTTAAATAGGACCATGGCTTAAACCCTGCAGATTTGGCCAAACATTTGGATTCATCGTTGTCATGTGTTAATTAGGGCAACTATTTCAACGCTTAATCCGTCTTAATAAAATCACAGAAACTTAACCCCAATATTTTGAAACGAAGAGATTTTATCTACCTCACGGGAATGGGAGCTACCGCTGCCATGATGCCTGGCATCCCGGTGATCGGCATGCCGACTGACCCGGAACGAATGCTCAAAAAAGTTGATCCTTCCTTAAAGAAGCAAATGGCTGATGTTGCCTTAAATGCAGCCAGAGGCAAAGGCGCCACTTATACCGATGTGCGCATTGGTCGATACCTCAATCAGTTTGTAGTAACTCGCGAAGACAAAGTACAAAACATAGTAAATACCGAATCTTACGGGATGGGCATACGCGTAGTGGCCAATGGTGGCTGGGGTTTTGCAGCTACCGACAAACTAGACCATGATAGTATTGCAAAGGCAGCCGAACTTGCCGTTGCGATAGCCAAAGAAAATTCGCGATTACTTACTGAACCAGTTCAACTTGCTCCTCAAAAAGGCTATGGCGAAGTAAGTTGGAAAGCACCGATTGAAAAAAATGGATTCGAGGTTCCAATCAAAGAAAAAGTTGACCTGCTGCTCAGTGTGAATAGTGCCGCGATGAAAGGGGGAGCCAACTACATCACGTCGCTTCTTTTTTTAGTAAATGAACAAAAGTATTTTGCGTCAACGGATGGTTCCTACATCGATCAAGACATCCATCGTATTTGGCCTGCATTTTTTATAACCGCCATTGATGCGGCTTCCGGAAAATTTGAAACCCGTAACGCGCTAAGCACACCGATTGGAATGGGCTATGAATACCTTGATGCAAGACCACAAGATAAAATTCAAGGTATCACAACGCTCTACAAAGGCCGATATGATATGCTGGAAGACGCAAGGGCCGCCGGTGTTCAAGTGAAAGAAAAAATTACAGCAAAGTCGGTTGAGCCCGGAAAATATGATGTTGTGCTCGATCCTTCCCATCTGTGGCTAACAATTCATGAATCCGCGGGTCACCCGACCGAATTGGACCGTGTATTGGGGTATGAAGCCAATTTTGCGGGAACAAGCTTCTTAACCTTGGATAAATGGGAATCAAAAAAATTCAACTACGGAAACAAACTAGTGAACATCGTTGCAGACAAAACCCAGGTTGGTTCGCTCGGTGCGGTTGGGTATGACGATGAAGGTGTTAAATGTGGACAGTGGGATATTATAAAAGATGGCATATTAGTCAACTATCAAACAATTCGTGATCAAGCCCATATTCTCGGGCTTAATGCATCACAAGGCTGTTGCTATGCCGATAATTGGAGTAGTGTGCAGTTTCAGCGCATGCCAAATATTTCCCTTCAACCGGGCAAAGAGAAAAAGAGTGTTGATGATCTTATCAAAGGTGTTGAAAAAGGAATCTACATTATCGGCGATGGTTCGTTCTCAATCGATCAACAGCGCTATAATTTTCAATTCGGTGGGCAGTTATTCTACGAAATCAAAAACGGAAAAATTACAGGCATGCTGAAAGACGTTGCCTATCAATCCAATACACAAGAGTTTTGGAATTCATGCGCAGGGATTGCCGATCAAAGTGATTATCGATTAGGTGGGTCGTTCTTTGATGGCAAGGGCCAACCTCCGCAGAGTAGTGCTGTATCTCACGGTTGCGCTACGGCGCGATTCAATGGAGTCAACGTAATCAATACTTCTCGTAAAATAGGATAAACATGGCCATACTTACAAAAGAAGAAGCAAGAGCGCTAATGCTAAAAACATTGAGCTACTCAAAAGCTGACGAATGCGAAGTTAACCTTACTGGAAATGATAGCGGCAATATCCGTTATGCGCGCAACGCCGTTTCAACTAGCGGCAGGATAAGTCAGAACAGCCTGGTCGTTTCCTCGGCCTATGGAAAAAAATCTGGCGTTGCTACAATTAATGAATTTGATGATGCTTCTCTCGAAAAAGTAGTTCGCCGATCGGAGGAGCTGGCACAACTCGCACCTGAAAATCCAGAATATGTTTCCGTTCTCGGACCCCAAACTTATGCTGAGGCGATTAATTATATCCCCGCTACAGCAGCTATCACACCGAAGTTCCGTGCCGATGCCGTTGCTCAAAGTCTACAGATCACGAAAGAAAACAAGGCCATCGGTGCGGGATTTTGGGAAGACAACAACGGATTCTCAGCCATGATGAACAGCAAAGGTTTGTTTGCTTACAACGCATCGACCAATGTCAATTTTTCCATTACGGTTCGAACTGAAGATGGAAAAGGTTCTGGCTATGCTACGCGCGGATACAATGATGTTACAAAACTCGACACGAGGATCGCTACCCAAATCGCTACTGAAAAAGCGGTAAAATCAGCGACAGCAAAAGCGATTGAGCCAGGCAAGTATACGGTAATCCTTGAACCGGCCGCGGTGGCTGTACTACTTGAGAGAATCTTCTTTGGGCTCGATGCCAGACAGGCTGATGAAGGTCGAAGTTTCTTGAGTATGGCCGGGGGCAAAACAAAACTGGGAGAAAAATTGGTAGATGAAAGAGTAAATATTTACTCTGATCCCCTCGATCCGGATCTACCCACCAGCACCTGGAATGGCGATGGGCGGCCGCAGGAAAAAACCATCTGGATTGAAAAAGGCGTGGTAAAAAACCTTTCTTACTCCCGATACTGGGCAGCCAAGAAAGAGGTGAAGGCTGTACCTGGTCCCGATTCCGCAATCATGCAAGGCGGAACTAAATCCCTGATGGAGTTAATCGCTGGAACTAAAAAAGGAATCTTGGTGACGCGACTCTATTACATCCGTGATGTCGATCCCCAATCACTGTTGCTCACTGGCCTTACCCGCGATGGCACTTTCTATATTGAAAACGGGAAGATTCAATATCCGGTTAAGAATTTCAGGTTCAATGAAAGTCCAGTGATCATGCTAAACAATCTTGAAGAGATTGGTATTACTGAAAGGACTGTAAGTGAGGAGTCGAATAACAATTACCTCTTACCTGCGCTGAAGGTACGTGACTTCACCTTTACGAGTCTGTCAGACGCGGTTTAACCCTGATTTAAAATCACTAAATAATCCCCGGCTTGTTCGGGGATTATTTTTTTAATAAAGTCAATTTGGAGATCATTCGTAAGACCCGTTTGTATAAATTTAAAGCACACTTTAGTTTTTAGATCAGAACTTGCGTGCATGTCTGAGTCAAATAAATTTTTTTTTACACGATTACAATACGAATCAGGCGATTGGGAGGTAGATCAGCGCATGCCAGCTAACATTTTGAATTCATTGATTGAATACACCACCATAGAAGTGGAAACAAAGGAAAACATTGTCGCACTAAGCAGCGATGAAATTTTTCGTTGTCCGTTTTGCTATTTGAGTGGACACAAATTAGTGGAGTTCACCGCCAGGGAAAAAGTGAACTTTGAAAAGTATGTGAGAAATGGCGGCTTCGTACTGGCAGACGATTGCAATCACGACATTGATGGCCTATTTGCCAAATCATTTGAGGCACAAATGGAGCAGATCTTTGGAGCAGGGTCACTTAAAATAATTCCAAACAATCACGTCATCTACAATTCTTTTTTTCATTTTGATGGACCACCGACAACTTCCCAAGAACTCAATGGCTGGGGTGATGACATTGTGCACAACTACCTAAAGGCAATTGAAATCAAAAATAAAATAGGCGTCCTCTACAGTAACAAAGATTACGGCTGCGAATGGGATTATGATTTTCGTAACAAAAGGTTTTATCGAATTGACAATACAAGGTTTAGTATCAATATTGTGATGTATGCTTTAACTAGTTAATGGAGTCCATAGACAACGGCCGGCCTTAGTGGGAAGTCAGTGGGCATTTAAAAACAAATTTCAATGAGTAATTTAAAAGAAATAGAAAAATCGGTGCATGAAATCATTGCCAGCTTAAACGAGTTGAAGCAAGAAATAAAAAAAGTAATTGTGGGCCAAGAAGAGGTGGTAGATCAATTGCTGATTACTTTTCTTGCAGGCGGTCATGCCTTACTTGAAGGGGTACCAGGCTTGGCAAAAACATTGATGATCAGAAGCCTTTCTGAGGCCATCGATCTGCGCTTTAGAAGAATTCAATTTACGCCCGATCTGATGCCATCTGATATTATTGGAACTGAAATTTTGGAAGAAGATCATACCACAGGTAAACGAGTTTTTAAATTTAATAAAGGTCCCCTTTTCGCCAATATAGTTCTGGCGGACGAGATCAATCGCACTTCGCCAAAAACACAGTCGGCATTACTTGAAGCCATGCAGGAGTTCGCCGTAACTTATGCCGGCACAACGTATCCGTTGGAGCGGCCATTCTTTATTCTTGCGACTCAAAATCCGATTGAACAGTCCGGAACATTTCCCCTTCCAGAAGCACAACTTGATCGGTTTCTTCTTTACATAAAAGTTGACTACCCAACACAATACGAAGAGCGCTCTATTCTTGAAAATACTACCGGCAATAAAAAGGAACCCATCAAAAATGTAATTGCCGGAAATAGAATCTTGGAGGCACAAGGATTGGTGCGCGAAGTTCACATCAATTCTGAATTAATCGACTGGGTAAGTCGCATAGTTCGTGGGACAAGGTCCGGACAAAATGAAAATAGCTACGTTGATGAATGGGTTCGCTGGGGCGCAGGCCCGCGTGCAGGACAAGCCATGATCCTAACTGCCAAAGCACGCGCCTTGCTTCATGGAAACTTTTCGGTAACACAAGATGATATCAGGCATGTTGCTTACCCTGTCTTGCGGCATCGTATTTTAATGAACTTTAAGGCGGAAGCGGAAAGAGTCAATCCGGATGACGTCACCAAGTATTTGCTTCAGAACATCACCATGTCGAAAAGTTTGTAGCGGTGGATGCGCGCATTAGAGAACTATTAAAACCTGAAATCCTTAACACCGTAGATGGATTAGAATTGATCGCTCGAATTATCGTGGAAGGATTTATGAGCGGAAGCAATAAGAGCCAATCAGTTGGAGCAGGACAGGAATTCAATCAATACAAAAACTATCAGCCGGGTGATGACCTTCGCCAATTGGATTGGAAAGTGTTTGCGCGCGCCGAACGTTATTTTATTAAACAGTCGGAGATTGAAACGAATATTACGGTAAAGTTTATTTTAGATGCGAGCCATTCGATGGCCTATCAAGAAGATGGGCTAAGCAAACTTCAATATGCAAAAGTGACGACAGCGGCTTTAGGCTATCTGGCTAGAAAACAGAGTGACACGCTCGGATTATTTACGGTAAATGATAAACGAATTACAGTCGTCCAACCCCGTTTCGAACAACAACAATTCATTCGTTTCTTAAATGAATTGATTCATCTTAGGAGTGAGGGGACTTGGGGAAAAGGCAACGGAATGGGGCAACTTTTCGACCATCACGGAAAAGAAATGATTGTCTTCATTACTGATCTGTATGACGATGCGGAAGACCTTCAAAAATTTATTACCAAACTAAAAACGTCGCGCAACGAAGTAATTGTCTTTCACCTCATGGGAAAACATGAAACCGAATTTGATTTTAACGGATCATTTACTTTTGAAGATTTGGAGACAGGGGCACGCACTAAAGCGGATGCCTTGCTTCGGCGAAAAGATTACTCACAACGAGTACAGCACTGGCTTGGAAATTCGCGCAAGTGGATGCTGGAAAAGCAAATCAACTACCAGCTTGTCTTTATTAACGAGCCAGTGGATGCTGTGTTACGCAATTTTCTTCACGCACGAAAATCTTTACTACGTTGATGTTTAGCAATCCACTATTTCTTTTCGGACTTGCGGGAACAATCATTCCTATAGCCATTCATCTATTGAGCCGGAAAGAGGGAAAAATAATTAAACTAGGAAGTGTACGGCATGTGGTTGAAACAAATACACAACAATTCAAGGGCATTAGATTGAATGAAATTATTTTGTTGTTACTGCGTTGCGCGTTAATCGTAGTTTTTAGTTTGCTTCTAAGCGGATTGCAGTGCACTCATTCCGATGGAGAAAAATGGCTGATCGTTGAAAAAGGATTATCAGGTCTTCCCGATATCGATTCCATTTTGGATAGTCTAAAAAAAGACGGTTATTCGTTGCACTTACTTGATGAAGGGTTCCCTAAATTAGGCGATAGCAGTAAAAGCACCGCTGAAGGTAATTATTGGCAGTTGCTTGATGAGTTGAAACAGGAAGACGTTTCGCAAGCGATTGTCTTATCAAAGAACAATATTAACCGCTTTAAGGGTTTGCGGTCGACACTAGCTTCAAATGTCCGATGGATCAGTCATCCCTTAACAGAAACGAATTATCCATTGATCGCGGTTCGATTAAGCGATGACAGTACCTTGCTAGTTACAGGCCATTCTTCGTTATACAAAACATATTTTACGACGAAAAAAACCAGCGCCTCGTCTGTGCCAACCCCAGTCACCAACCAAGACACAATTAAGATTGCACTGGTGTCCGATGACGATTTTACCTACGATCAACGAGTGATCAAGGCAATTTTGAAGGCCATCGAAAAGTCATTCCCTATTCGATTTATTTTGATTGAAAACGATCCCTCAAAAAAGTCTGTGGGTTCGGCAGATTGGGGTATTTGGCTTTCTGCAAAAAGGTTGTCAGGAATAAAGGTTAAGAATGTTATTAGTTTTCAACCACAAGAATCCAATGAATTAATCCTTCAAACAGAAGCTAACAAATGGGTAATAACGCGCAGACTAAATCAAGAAGTAGTCTTGCTAAATAATTTAACAACGCAATTAGCGACGATGCTCATTTCGGAAAAGAAATTTCAAGATAAAATAATGGCAAAGGACCGGAGGATGGTCTCCGATTCATTGGCCTGGAGCCCATCAGAGGGCAGTAAAGAAATTCAAGCTGCCGTGCGATACCGACCAGCCGACAAATACTTAATCCCTTTGTTGCTCGTCTTGTTAATGATCGAAAGGATAATCGCTTACCGAAGAAATCAATGAACGAGCAGGCACGATATAAACTTTCCGTTTTAAAGCGAAAATATTTTTTAAATCGCGTCGCTGAAATTGTCATGTATTCTCTTGGGTTTGCTTTTGTGTTTTATTCAATCCTCAATTGGACTTTGCACGAATCGCTCTCCATGAGAATCTTTATTTCGATCTTATCTGGGTTAAGCTTATTATCCAGTCTTTTTTATCGTCACAACCTCTATCGTCTTGACAATACGGTGTTCACTCAATTTTTAAATCAAACTTTTCCATCATTAAAAGAAAGTGCTGACCTAATGCTTTTCGATGAACATCAGCTTTCAAGTCTGCAGCAACTTCAGCGAATAAAAACGATAGAACAATTCAACATAATTTATCCTTCAATAAAACTTCCCCATCATTTGGTTCAATCATTTGTCATTCTGTTCCTCTCCATAGCGTTTTATTTTATTTCTTCATCATTTTCCGATTCCAGAAATATTACGCTTAATACGTCTGTTCCTTTTGAGAAACTCAAAACGCTGAACAACGAAACACTCTCCGTCTCGATTCGTTCTATGTCAATTACCGTTTCGCCGCCTGTGTATACGGGACTAAGACCTTTTCGGTCAGACAGTTATGACTTGCGTTTTCCTGAAGGAAGTACCGTCAGATGGCAACTCAAATTTTCCGGGAACCCCAAGGAGGTCAAATTTTTCTTCTCAGAAAACGATTCGATCAATATGAGCGCAAAAAAGAATTTTACTTCCGAAAAAAAATTTTTTGAATCTGGATTTTATCAAATTCAATGGTCGGACGGAAATCAAATTCATCACTCTAATTATTATCAATCGGAGGCTATAAAAGATCAGCCACCCAAAGTTGAAATAAAAAATCTCCTACAGTTTACTAAGTTAAAGTACAAAGAGCTGCATCCATTGGGGATTAATTTAGCCCTAACAGATGATTACGGAGTGACAGATGCCATTCTTATTGCAACCGTCAGCAAAGGGAGTGGCGAGTCCGTGAAGTTCAGGGAAGAAAAATTTCGATTTACTTCCCCGCAAAGAATCTCGGGGAAAATGCTGATCGCTTCGCGTTCACTTGATTTGAAAAAACTAGGCCTTGAACCCGGAGATGAACTTTATTTCTATGCAGAAGCGTGGGACAATAAAGCACCGGTGCCCAATCATTCTCGGACTGAAACGTTTTTTATTGCCGTGCAAGATACCTCTACCGAAATTACCTCTGTAGATGGAGGACTTGGCCTAGACTTGATGCCGGAATATTTTCGTAGCCAGCGACAGATAATAATAGATACCGAAAAATTATTACGCGACAAGAAACGAATCACGAAACTGCAATTCAACTCAACCAGCAATGAGGTGGGTTACGATCAAAAAGTTCTACGACTGCGCTATGGCCAGTTTCTCGGTGAGGAAGATGAGGCTGGCATTGGGCACGAAGCAGCGGACCAAAACGAAATTGAACCGGACGTGACTAAAC